>Ga0335079_10007240_pt1 | contig 12654 bp, 12 predicted proteins | sample Lox_Sample_33_FD_206719 | JGI IMG/M metagenome (GOLD analysis project Ga0335079, IMG submission 206719) | Soil microbial communities from Loxahatchee National Wildlife Refuge, Florida, United States - Lox_Sample_3.3 | ecosystem: Environmental > Terrestrial > Soil > Wetlands | place: USA... | reverse complement strand
TCGGGCAGCGTCGCCAAGGTCCGGTCATAATAGCCCGCCCCGTATCCGAGCCGATAGCAGCGCTCGTCGAAGCCGACCAACGGGATGAGCAAGACCCGGGGTCGCATCCGCTCGCCATCGGCCGGCACCGGAATGTCCCAAATTCCGGAGACCATCGGTGCGTCCGGGATCCAGGCATGAAACTCTACGGGCGCCCTCTTCTCGACCACGACCGGCAACGAGAGGCGCGCGCCCGCTGCGCGGAGCCCTGCTGCGAATTCCCGGAGGTCGGGCTCGCCCCGGATCGGCCAGAAGAGCCCGAGCGAGGCGCCGCGCGGAACCAGATCTGCAAGCGCCGCCGTCATCGCCCGGTCTGCCGCCCTGCGAGCGGCCCCTCGGAGCGACTGGCGCGCGGCGATGAGCCGCCGCCGCTCCTGCCTCCGCCAGTCCCGTATTTCCGGCCAGCTTTCCATAGTCAGTTGCGGCGAATACTAAGCTGGCGAGCGTCGGCGGTCACGGCCGACCCGCACCGCGAGCGGCGCATTGGAGGGGCGCGATATTGCGCGTAGCATTTGCCGGCATCGAACGAAGGGAGCGGTCGAATGTATCGTCGCGGGATCGTCGCAGCGGCTGTCGCAATCGCGGCGGCTCTCATCCTTCATTTGGCGACATCGGCTGGCGCGGCCGGATCGAGCGATCGTCTCATCCTCTATTTCCGCCTGGTGCCGCCGGACGCAAGCCCCGAGCGCTATTTTTGCGCGATCGCCTCCGAGATCACGAACTTCAACGATTCCGACTACCCGCCGACGGGCATGATGACCGATGTCGGCATGCGCTACGGGGTGACGGAGATTTATCGCGCGACGCTCGTCAGCCGCACGACCTCGCAGCTTCAGCCGGCCTCGCCCGCCGACGGCGCCTATGTGCTGACCATAGATCCGCTCTTTACGGTGTGCGTGCGGAGCTACGCCGCGAAGACCTACAGGGGGAGGCCGGCCGTCAGCTACGTCGACCTCCGCGACGGCAAATCCTATGACTTCGTCCTCCGCGGGACGAAGACCTTCGACGTCTACAAGGTCGAGATCGCGGGCGGCAACGCGATGCAGGAGATCTGGACCGAATGGAAGAAGTCGCACTAGCCATGGATCGCGAGAGAGCGCGGGGTCGCCTGCCCTAACCGGCCTTCGCGCGGCGGCGCGCGTGGAAACGCCGCTGCCGCGCGCGATTGCCGCAGACCTCCATCTCGCACCAGCGCCGGCTCCTGTTCTTCGTGGTGTCGAAGAATAGCCAGCCACAGGCATCGCCCTCGCACTGCCTGATGCGCGAGAACTCGACCTGCGTCAGCAGCGTGAGCGCGGAGAGCGCAATCGGCCCCAAGGTCGCCTCGAGCGGCGTTTCCGTTGCATCCCAGGCCCAGACGAAGGCACCGGCCATCGGAAGGAGCTGCGCACGCGCGATGCACTCCCCGTGAATCCGGGTGAGGTGCCGGATGAGGGTTTGCTCGGGCTGGCGCTTTGCCGCAATCGCCGCGGCGATCGCGTAAATGAGATCGCGGAGCGCACGCGCGCTCGCCAGGAACTTGCCCGCCGCTCGGGGGCTGCGGCTCAACCGGCCGAGGACGATCTCGCTGTCTGCCGGCGTGAGCACCCGAGCGTGGCGTGCCCAGGCGATCACGTGGTCGACGCGCTGAAGATGATCTTGATGCGTCGGCGTCCCGCGTCCCGACGCGGTATTTGCGAAATCGAGCGCGAGGTCCTTGCCGATGAGCGGCAGGCTCCCGGCGCGTGAAGTCTCGGCGTCGCCCGACGGTTCCATATAACGGTCTATATCCATTTTACGCGTTACGGTCAAAGCGCTAAGCTTAAAAGCGGAACCGGCGGGAGGAGAGAAATGAAGACCCGGTATTCGGCCGCGCGCGGCGCGGCGGTCTCCATCGTAGTTGCCCTGGCTGCATGTCTCTCGGCGCCGCCCGCGCGGTCTGCCGAGGACGCGCTCAACTATTATCAGGCGACGACGATCGTCACCGGCTACGACATGCGCAGCCGTCCCTTGGGTTTCGCGCGGTGCCTGCAAACAGTGCTGGTCAACCTCTCGGGCGAGCCGCGGCTTGCCAACGATCCCCGCGTAGCGGCGCTGGCAGCCCATGCCGAAACGCTCGTCGCGTCCTTCAACTACGTCGACCAGATGGCAGGCATCAAGGTGCACGACGACCAAGGCACCTACGACCGCTCCTACAATCTCACCGTGAAGTTCGTGCCGGAGCGGATCGACGGTGTCCTCGCCGACCTCGGCGAGCGTCCCTGGCGCGGGACCCGGCCGACGATCGTGCCGATGATCCGGATTCGGCGGTTTTCGTCGCTCTATCTCCTGAGCGCCGATGAGCCCGCGGGATCCGAGCAGCGTCCAGCCTTCGCCACGGCCGCCGCCGACTATTATCTGAACGTCCGTTTTCCCTCCCGGGCGGAGTTCGCGTCCGCATCCATCGCGCTCGATGGCGTGCTGTCGGCGCCCCCCGCATCGCCCGGCGAGGAGGCGTTCGTCATCGGCACATTGGAGTTCCAGGAATCGCTGCCGGGCTGGGTCGGTTCCTGGCAATTGCGTTGGCACGGCGCCGGCTACCGCTGGGGCATCAAGGGCGTGAACTACGACGACGCCTTCCGCGACCTCGCCCGCGGCGTCCTTCGCATCGCCTCAGGACATGGCGCACCGGATTGATCGCTCGCAATTCTGCAAAGGCTGGTGGGCGAACCGAGATCAAACTGGGCACTGGCAAATCATCGTTTCCGTGCCTTTTTCCAAGCAGCCGCGCGCGATTCGGAAACCCGCAAGCGATGCCGCCGCTGACGGCGTCAAGCCGTCGGCACCGTCCCGCCATCGATAACGTATTCGGTGCCCGTAACGGAAGCGGCGCGCGGCGAAGCCAGAAACGCGATCAGGTCTGCCACTTCTTTGGGTTTGGCTGGACGGCCGAGTGGTATCCCGCCGAGGCCGTCCATGATTATTTGCTTCCCGCCCTCATAGTCCGTGCCGGCCTGTTCTGCCAGGCGCGTCGCCAACCGGACCGCCGCCTCGGTTTCGATCCAGCCGGGTGAAACGCGGACGACTCGCACACCCTTGGGGCTCACCTCCTTGGACAGTGCCTTGCTGTAGTTCGAGAGCGCCGCTTTGGCCGCCGCGTAGGCGATGGTGGCTTCGGGTAGCGGCATCCGGTCCTGAATCGAGGTGACATGGATTATGACGCCGGAGCCCTGTTCGATCATCGACGGCAGCAGCGCACGATCAAGGCGCACGGCAGCGAACAGGTTCTGGTCGAGCGCTTTGTGCCACTCGTTGTCGTCAAGTACGACGAAACCGCCGGCGGGTGCTGCGGAGCCACCGACGACATGCGCGACGATGTCTATGCCGCCAAGACGGTCGCGGACTGCGTCGGAAACGGCGGCGCATCCTTCCACCGTCGATACATCGGCGATGACGAAGTGCTCTGCATCGGAAGGACTCTCAGGCGGGGATCGGGCTGTGGTCAGAACGCTCGCGCCGGCTTCATGCAGCGCCTCGACAACAGCCCGACCGACGCCCTTGGTGCCGCCCGTCACAAGGGCACGTTTGCCGTCGAGTTCGAGATAGTCACTCATGACCTTATCTCCAGCGCGGCGATCTTGTCGCCTTGGAGCGTGAACACGAAATCGAGGGCAATCGGACTGCCCGGAAAATTGCCTGTGAGCTTGGTGCTGACGACGGTCTTGCCGCCGTGCGCGGATGCGGCGAGCGGCTCAAGTGTGTGCTGGTATTTCTTTGCGGTCTCTAACCGCCACGCCTTGATGGCCTTAAGGCCCTTCAACGTCTGGCCTTCGTCCTGCACCGTGGCATCCGGCGCGAAGCATTCTGCGAGCGCGTCAGTATCGCGCGTGTTTTCGGATGACATGAAGACTTCGATCGCTTTGGGCAGCCGTAAGGGCATGGCGATTCCTTTCCGTTATCGGCTCCGTTCCCCGTTGTCGGTGTTGCCTCTAATCAATGATGGCGATACACTTACCAGATGGCAAGAACGCACAAAAAAGTAAGGTACTCACCCAAGAGTAAGGGCAGGGCATACACGCCCGTTACCGCCGCGCAGGATGTGGAGCGGGCGTTCAAAGTGCTCGAAGGACGATGGAAACTCCTCATCCTGTTCCACCTCTTCGGCGGAAAGGTCCTTCGCTTTTCGGAGCTGGAGCGGGCTATTCCCGCGATTTCCCAGAAGATGCTTATCCAGCAGCTTCGCCAGATGGAAAACGACGGTATGGTTCGGCGGATCGTCCATCATCAGGTGCCGCCGAAAGTCGAATATGGATTAACAGACTGGGGTCAGGCCCTCTGCCCAGCGCTAGACGCTTTGCTGAAATGGGCAGCACTGCGCGAGGAAATGGCCGAAGGGACCGACACTAATATTGTTTCCTAGGTAACAAGCTTCATCGAAGCTATGCCAGGGACGGCTCGACCTGAATTGTGGTGTACGTTACAGCGATGGTGGAGGACGCAGTCTCCTGCGAACCCGTCTCCGATCCAAATTCCCTGCTAACAGGGAAATTTACAGGGAATTTTGCGCGCCAGTCGGCGTTCATCCCGACCTCAAGGGCTCAAGGATGCCGATGCATCAGGTGTTTCTCGAAGGTACGTCGCTCAACCGTCCAAAATCGAGCAGGGAATTCTAAAATGGGTAGCAGGGAATTCTTAGACGATGATCAGGGAATTAGTGTTGCGATCGGCATGGGGGTCGCCAGCGTCAAGACCCGAGAGCGCCCTTTTTCAACAGCATCCGTCATGCAAAGACTTCAGGCGATGCGGATCCGGGACCGACCCATCGCGCCTCGCTCACCGTGTCTATATCGAGCGGGAGATCGGTTCGATCCGACGTGAATGCCTCGACCATGTCGTGGTGTTCGGCACAGCCTATCTGCGTCGGAGCTTGGCCGCTTCTTGCGCCTATTATAGTGGAATTCGTACGCATCTCTCGCTGGGCAAGGGCGCACCTATCAGCCGCCTGGTTCAGTCTGTCGGTCGCGTTGCCGCGATACTTGTCTTGGGTGGCCTACATCATCATTACGTCCGGATGGCATTAACGATAAGCTCGCGGCCGCGCAGCAATTGAGCTATGTCATCCCGGCGAGATTGGCTTGCCGGACCCGCAGCTCGGTCGCAGGGATATGACAGCGGATCGTATGATCCGGCGCTATCGCCTGCAGCGGAGGCACGACATTTTCGCAAATCCCCCCGATCCGCCTGGGGCAGTGCTGGACGAAAGGGCAGCCACCAGGCAGCGCAGGAAGGGTGCGCGGGGCGGCTTGCGGGATCGCCTGTCGTCCTCGTATCGCCCGAGGCGCGGCCGTGAGCAGCAGCTCGGTGTAGGGGTGATAGGGCGGTGCAAAGACCTGTTCCACTCGGCCGATTTCGCACAATTGACCGCGATAGAGCACACCGACCTTGTGCGCCAGCCAGCGCACCACGGAAAGGTCATGGGAAATAAAGAGATAGGCCAAGCCGCGCTCCCGCTGAAGCTCGCGCATCAAGGTAATGATGCTTGCCTGGACCGATACGTCGAGCGCGGATAGGATCTCGTCGCAGATCAGGAGATGCGGTTCGGCGGCGAGCGCGCGCGCAATCGCGACCCGCTGACGCTCGCCACCGCTAAGCTGCTTTGGCAAGCGCGCGAGGTTGTCGGCACCGAGCTGCGTTGCGCTCAGCAGGGTAACAGCACGTTGCCGCGCAGCCTCACCGCGCAGGCGATGGAACATCGCCAGCGGTCGTCTGAGGATCGACCCGACACTGTGGCGCGGGTTGAGCGACGCGTCCGGGTTCTGGAAGACGATTTGCAGCAGCTGTTTGAGCCTGCGCGGTCGTTGGGCGATCGGCAACGTAACGTCGCGGCCTTCAAACACGACGCTACCTGCCCGAACCGGCACCAGCCCAAGCATCGCCCGAGCGACGGTCGACTTCCCGCTACCACTCTCACCGACAAGCGCAAATGTTTCGCCTTCGCTAATGCGAAACGACAAGCCACGCACGACCGCGTCGTCCGCCGTTGGCCGCCAGGGCCAGAAGCGGCGGCGATAGGCGATCTCTAGGTCGCAAACGTCGATCAGCGTCGGTGCATCGTGCCCCGGCTGCGGGGAGCGATCATGGCTTAGAGGTCGGCGGGCGGGGTCGGCGCTGGGAGCCGCAGCTGAACTCAGATAAACTGGCCATCGGCGGCAGGCGGCGCGATGCGGAGCTCCTGCCGGCGTCAAGCGTTGGTCTTCGGTACGGCAGACCTGCTCAGCGAAATCGCACCGCGGCGCAAAGCGGCATCCTGGCGCCAATCCAGCGCGCTTCGGGAGGCTGCGCAGCGCGGGGCGCTCGCCCGGTGGCCTGTCGATCCGTGGTATCGACTCGAGCAGTCCGCGAGTGTAGGGGTGACGGGGTCGCTCGAACAATTCGGCGCGCGGCGCCACCTCAACGAACTGACCAGCATACATGACAGCGATCCGGTCGCAGATTTCGGAGAGCGCGCCCAGGTCGTGACTGACATAGAGCAAGGCCGTGCCGAGGCGGTCACGCAACTCAGCCAGGAGCTTGAGGATGTGCCATTGCGTCACGACATCGAGGCCGGTGGTCGGTTCGTCGAGTACGATCAGGCGGGGGCGGCAGGCGAGCGCCATCGCGATCACCATGCGCTGCTGTTGGCCCCCGCTCAGCTGATGCGGATATTTATGGAAGAGCACCGGCGGATCGGGCAGTCCCACTTGTTTCAAGAGTGCGAGCGTCTCCCTGATCGCCGCGCTTCCGCGAGCTCGACCGTGAAAATGCATTACTTCCGCCACCTGCCGGCCGCAGGTCATCGAGGGAGTGAGGCTCGTGATCGGGTTCTGCGGCACAAAGCTGATGCGCGCGCCACGAACCGCCCGCAGTTCGCGCTCCGGGAGAGTAAGTAAATCGTGGTTCTCGAACGCCACGCGACCGCTGGTGATGCGGCTTCCCGGACGCGCTACCCCCATGAGCGCAAATGCGATGGTCGATTTGCCGCATCCCGATTCTCCGGCGAGCCCGAAAATCTCCCCGCGGGCGATCGAAAACGAGACCCCGCTCACCGCCTCGTGCCATTGTCGACGGATCCGATACTCGACCCGCAGATCCTCGACATCGATGAGGGTCGCCACGGCTAAGCTCATTCGCGGATACTGGGGCGGCCTGATTGACCGATGAGGCGCGCCAAACCCTCCGTGAACAGATTCACCGAAATGACCAACACCGCCATACTCAGCGCAGGCGCGATCACCGGCCAGAACGAGGCGTTGATGCTACTGCGTCCCTCACCAATCATTAGTCCCCATTCCGGTGACGGCGGCGCCGCGCCGAAGCCGAGAAATCCCAAAGCGCCGATGAAAACCACGGCAAAACCGGTGCGAATTGAGAACTCGACGAAAACCGTGCCCGCGACATTGGGCAGGAGTTCGCGCCAGGCAATGCTCAACGCAGATTCGCCGCGGGTTACCGCAGCCGTCACATAATCCTCAGTAACGATCGCCAGCGCGGCGGCGCGCACAACACGCGTCACCCGCGGCGCGAACAGGATGGCCACCGCGAGGATGGGAAGCAGGCTGTCGCTTCCGCCCGCGCTCAGCAGAAGCAGCGCTAGGATGAGCGGAGGGACGCTCATCAGGATATCGATGAGCCGCATGCCGAGCTCATCGATCCAACCGCGCCAATAGGCGAGCATGAGACCGGCGACGGTGCCGAGCACAACGGCAAGCCCGCTCGCAGAGACCGAGGTAATGAGCGCCGCTCGGCTGCCGAAAATGACTCGGCTGAATACATCGCGGCCAAGATCGTCGGTGCCAAAGGGGTGGCTCATCGAGGGTGGCGCAAATGGCGACCCGACCAGCACCGCAGCTGGGCCATAAGGCGCCCAGAGCGGTCCGGTAATCGCGACCATGACAAACCCGGCGAGGATGACCGCCGCGACTCTGGCTGAGAGCGCGAGATCCGAGAAATAGGGGAATCTGCCCGCGCTTTCGATTCCAATTTCCTCTGGCGCGATCGGCGCGGTCATCGGCGTCCCTTAGCCACGCGGCTGACCCCGTGGCCCCATCGCTCGTTCCTATACCGAGCCGTCATCCGTGCAAGCCAAGTTTCCGGTTTAGCAGCATCGAAGCGATGTCCGCCGCGAGATTGCACAGAATATAAACCGCGGAGAGCAGCAAAGAGGACGCCTGAATGACCGGGACGTCCTTGAGACTGATCGAATCCACCAGGAGCCGCCCAAGCCCCGGAAAATTGAACAAGGTCTCAACCACGACGATGCCGCCCATGAGCCAAGCGATATTGAGCGCGGTAACGTTGAGCGCCGGTCCGATCGCGTTGGGCAAGGCGTGCCACAAGAGGACCCGCCACGGCGGTAGACCCTTGAGCCGTGCCATCTGCACATAGCCCGATCCTAGAACGTCGATGAGGCTTTCCCGCATCATTCGCACGGCATAGGCCGTCATCGGCGCGGTAAGCGTGAGCGCCGGCAAGAACAGCACATGCACCAGAGAGGGGAGGTCGTGAATTTGGTCCGAGAGCGCCAGCGGCGGAAACCAGGGTAGCGCGAGCGCAAAGGTGGCGACGAGAAATATTCCAACGACGTAGTCGGGCACGCACATGCCGAGGATCACGAAAACCGCCACGATGTGGTCGACCGCACGGCCGCGCGAGACAGCCGTCCAAATCCCTAGGATCAGGCTCAAGGGCGCATAGAGGGTCAGGGCTACGGCGGCGAGAGTGACGGTGTCTACTGCCCGGCCCTGGACATACTCGAGCACCGGACGGTCCGCCGTAAGTGAAATTCCGAAATCGCCCCGCACGGCCCCCATGAGCCAGTGCAGATAACGCGCCGATGCCGGCATGTCGAGCTGCAGTTGCTGGCGCAGAACGGCGATGGCCTCCGGCGTCGCATCACGGCCGAGGATTCTCGTCGCCGTATCGCCGGGCAGCAGCTCGACCGCCCAAAATATAATGATCGACACCGCCAGCAAGCTGACGAGCGACAAGATCGCACGGGTAAGAATCAGCCGCGCCATGGACAATTGGTCCGACTGTTCGAACCCACGGCGCTGCGTGTCGGCTCCAAGCCGGTGCGACGAGCGCCCGAACTCATGGAGGCATGATTGGCATTAGTCTGCTCGCTTATAACGTCGCGGCCGGAGCCCGGACTGAAACCACTCGACTAGGGTCACGATATCATAGACCGGCACGTCGAAGGTCCGTTCTATGGCGGCCGAATACGGTGGGAGGTTGGTACATTCCGAGACGATGGCGCCAATCTCAGGGTGCGCGGAAAGCAATCGATCGACTGCCACCAGTACCTCGCATTCCTGTACCGCGCGATCGACGGCGGGATTGCCCAGCGCCATATTGCGGTTGAAAGCGGCGTCGAGAGGTAGGTCTCCCACCGGCAGATCGGTCGGCGCTCCGACTGCGATAAAGTGTTCCGGGGTAAGGTGTTCCTTGCTCCAGGTCAGCACGCCGACCCGCTTGTTCGCCGGAAGCAGGCTCTGCACCAGCGGTATTTGCAGCAGGCTCGAGGTCGCGACCGGAACGGGACTATGCGCGACGAAGCGTCGGTGCCATACCGCGAGAAAGCCGCAGCTTGTTGTGATCCCGTCGACGCCGAGCGCGACGAGCTCGTCTACCGCGCGCAGAAACAGCGTTAAAGTCCGCTCGTCGCTGGCCGCGAAAACTCCGTCCTGCGGGGCACCGCGGACCACCGCATATTGCACGGGAAACCGCCAGGTACCGCCATATCCAATATCGCCGGGGAGCCGTTGGAAGCCGGTGTCGAGGATGAGGATGCCAATCGTTACGCCGTGCACAGCGCGGCTGCGCGCCTTATCGGACTTCCTGGTCGGGGACCCCACGGAAAGCTCCCGTCTCGTCGCACCTTGGTTCACCAAATCTCTCACTCCGGGATCGCAGTCCTATCCATCAGCCGGTGACACAATCATTACGCTAAGCCCACGGTCCCTCTCGACTCGTTCGACGTCATCAGCTCGTGAAATCGACGCGCGAGAAATCCTTAAAGTATTGCTGCGGATGCGGCTTCCATCCGGTTACATTCGCGCGCGTGGCGCCGATGGCGTCTGGGAACACCGGGATAATGGCGCCGCCGTCGTCGCGCAGCATCTGCTGTGCCTGGCGATAGAGCGCGCCGCGCTTTGCCTCATCGAGGGTGCGGCGCGCCTCGGCGATGTATTTGTCGTATTCGGGCAGCCGCCAATGGGTCTCGTTCCACTTCGCGTCCGATAGATAGGCAACGCTCAGCGCGTCGTCGGCGCTGCGGCCAGACCATGAAGACATGACGAATGACTTCTTGAGCCAGATGTTGCTCCAATAGCCATCGGCCGGCTCTTTGATTAACTTGACGGCGACTCCCGCTTCGGCGACCTGAGCCTGAAAAAGGGTCGAAAGCTCGATGAAGCCGGATGTCACCTCCGACGTGTGGAGTTCGATTTCGAGGCCGCCGCCATGGCCCGCCTCGGCCAGCAGCCGCTTGGCCTGCGCAATGTCGCGGGGCTTCGGCGGATCCTGGAGACCGTAACGGACCCAGGGGGCGACGGGGCTGTCACCGGCAATCTGTCCATGGCCGCCAAGTGCGAGCTGCAGCATCTGCTTCCGATCGATAGCGAGCTTGAGCGCCTGGCGCACGCGCACATCGTCGAAGGGGGGTGTGTCAGTCCAAGCGCTAAAGGCCAACACATATGGGGTGTGGATCGTCACTATCCTTATGTCTGGATTCTTCTCAAACTGATCTAGCCCAAGGCGCGGCACATCCCAAAGTAGGTCGAGCTGGCCGCTTGTGATGGCCGCAATTCGCGCGGACGGATCGGGGATTGACCGCAGCTCCACTGCATCGACCTTGGGAAGGCCCGGCTGCCAATACTGTTCGTTCTTGACGAAGAGGCTGGGCTCTTCTCCCGGGATGAACTGTTTCACCTTAAAGGGACCGGTGCCGAGGCCCTGCGTCCGAATACGATCGCCAGGCTGGCCATCGCGAACGATATAAGTGAAGAGGTTGGCGATTAACTCCGGAAACGCGACGACAGGAGCTTTGAGCCGGAACCGCACCGTCGCGTCGTCCACCGCCTCGATGCCGTTGGGATCAATCGGCGCGAGCGCCGAGCTTGCCGGCGAGGCGGTAGCCGGGTCAAGGAGCCGACGGTAGGTATAAACGACGTCCTTGGCGGTGAACGTTTCGCCGTCATGGAAGCGCACGCCGCGCCGCAGCGCGAAGGTCCATAGGTCGGCCGTCTCGTTGGTCGTCCACGACGTCGCGAGCTGGGGCGTCGGCGTAAAGGTCTCATCGAGGACAACGAGGCGCTCGAAGACGAGTGAGATGCGCGCCGCATCCGGATCGGACGTGCTGTGCGCCGGATCCAGTGTGCCTTTGGGGCCGTCGCCCGCACCCGATGCGATGCGCAAGGTGCGGACGCCGGACGCAGCATGGGCCGGGAGGCCAAGAAACGACGTCCCTATCGCCGCGGCGCTGCCAGACGCCGCAATGAATTTGCGCCGCGATATCTTTGATCTGAGCATCGGATCGCCTCCCAATCTGTGCCTGGGAGAAGTTTTCCGGAACAATTTTTCTTTTACGCGTCCCGCACGAAAACATACCCCTAGGTAATTTATCTTAATATGGTCGGAATGATTGTCAAAACGCTGTTGGCGTTCGGCTGCTAGCTGTCCTTTCCGAAAAATACCTTCGTGGGGGGCTCGCGCTGAAGCACCCAGTCATATAACGATCTACGGTGATTATCACTCGTGAGGCGCAGTACTTCACGCGAAACGTGATGCGGCCAGACGATCGATGTGCTGGAGGCCGCCGAGCACAGGCTTCGCAATGATCTCCCTACCCTGCGTCTTTCGGTGTGGCGGCTCCGCCGCGCGCCCCGCGCCAAGCGGCGAACCATCGGCGGGCCCTCGGCGAGCACCAAAGGAATTCCGCCAATGATACGCGTTTTTTCCTTGCGGGCAGGCAGTTAGTGATTGGTCCCAGGAGTCGGCGAAAATGCCGGTTGTCGCTACCAAAAAATCGTCTAAGTACCCGCTCTACTGGCGGACATCGACCTCGAATGCGGGACGCAGCTGCGGCAAGTTGCTCACCGTCCACGGACCGGAAAGATTGGCATTGGTCGTGTTCCATAGATACGTTCCGGTACCCGGCGTGGAGGAATCGGCCTGATTTTCCGCTAAATTCCACTGTGCGAATGTGTCGGTGCCCGCCGCGCCAATTACGAGCCAATACCTCGTGTTCGCCGCGAGCGATGGATGCGAATTGGAGAAAATGTGCGTCGGAGACATGACGCTAAACGGTGCAGGTTGCGAAGGTGCGACCACCGGCGGCAAGACCTCCAAGACCGTTCCGGGGTGTCCGCCAGCATCTTGCGTAATCCATACGTTGAGCGAGTTCGTGCCGTTCGACCAGCCGATCGGAACCCGGATTTGGCTGAGCGCTCCTCCCTGTGTCGAGAGGAAGCTCACGGCGACTGCTTTCGGGGCGATGATGCCACCCGAACTAACCGCCTTTATGAAGACTGTCTGGGGGCTGATGCAGTCTAGATCGGAGAAAAGTGTCTGGGATCCCACCGTGATGGGCTGCTTACACTCTTGCAAATCATAGCGCCA
>Ga0335079_10007239_pt1 | contig 12655 bp, 10 predicted proteins | sample Lox_Sample_33_FD_206719 | JGI IMG/M metagenome (GOLD analysis project Ga0335079, IMG submission 206719) | Soil microbial communities from Loxahatchee National Wildlife Refuge, Florida, United States - Lox_Sample_3.3 | ecosystem: Environmental > Terrestrial > Soil > Wetlands | place: USA... | reverse complement strand
GAGTCTCGATGGGTGGCACGCTTTCCAGCTATGCGAGGAGCCACAAAATCTTTATCAAGACTGCTCCCAACACATTCGGCTTGATTGAACTAGGGATGAATGGGAATTCAGGCAGTTCATCGCTGGATGAATCAGGGATTGAGGATTTGCCGGAGACGTTCGGCAAGACGTAGAGGGCACAGGAGACCCATTCGCATGAAGATAGAAACTTAGCCCTCTGCACCACTCGGCAAACCGTGCAATAGGGCAATAACACGAAGGCTCGATTCGCCTAATCCTTGCCGGGACGCGAATCGAGCCGTGGTGACCCCTTTACTGACGTGTGATCGGAGGGTGACTAGCTGGCCGCTAGAACCCGCTCTATAAGCGGGAATTCCAACATTGGGAATGGGGTCCGATCCCCCCGCCCTCCGCCATTATAGCGCAAGTCCAATCGTTGCCTATTGGCAACTATGGAGATGAAGAAAAATGCCATCGACAGCCCCGTTTTACTCAGTGAACGAACAGCAAAAACCAGCGCAGAATCGCGTGCACCACGACAATAGCGCATGTGCCTCAGGTCGCGACATTCCGTCATGGGAACGTCGTTCTGGCACCGGAGGCTATCGTCTTTGCGAGGACTGCCAGCGGTTAAACCGAGAAGGACGCTAATCCTTCTCAACGGCGTAACGGGCAGCCGTGTGTCTCTCTGCCCATAATGGCGAGTCTCTTGGGGGGTCGAATGTCATTTCCCACCACGGGCCATGTATAGCCCCGTCAATGATCCCCCATACTCGCCGCAATCTGAAAACTGGCAAGCCGTTTGCCAATGCTATGGAAAGCGCACGCAAACCTTCAGACGAATTGCCCTCAAAGCGTACCGTTGGTTCAGGAAAGCTGTGGCCCTTCCCACCCTCACAGGATTCAAATGTTTCCACTCCGTTCTCTACTAACGTAAGAACAATATCGCGAATCCCGCCATCCAACGGCGGATCGAAAATTCGATCTTTTGCAAGCTGAATTGCATTCGGGTCTGGGCGTAATGGTGTGTGCGTAGACATGGCGGTGCTCAGATGACACCCCAAGTCTGCGGTTTGCTTGCTTTTCGGTCACGTTCCCGACGACGAACGACTTTAGTTTTTTCTTGACAAACAGCAACCGCTTGCTGTAGTTTTAGACCATGAATTGCCCAACATGCAACCGCGAATGTCGCAAGTACGGCAAGCATCGCAACGGTCTTCGCCGCTTTCGTTGCGCCCAGTGCGGTAGGACGTACACCGAAGATCATGTCCGACTGTTCGCGCCGATGACCGTTCCCGAAGACAAGGCGCTGCTCGCAATTCAACTGCTCATCGAAGGCACCAGCATTCGCAGTACGGAGCGAGTCGCCGGACTGCACCGCGATACGATCCTCCGCCTTTTGGTTCTTGCTGGCGAGCGGTGTATAGCTTTGATGGATTCCCAGATGCGGAATCTGCGATGCGAACACATTCAGAGCGACGAAATCTGGACATTCGTTGCAAAGAAACAACGCAACGTAGAAGCGGAAGATTCGCCCGAAGTCGGTGATGCTTGGGTGTTCGTAGCTATTGATGCAGAATCCAAGCTGATCCCCGCCTACACTGTTGGGAAGCGGGACCGTGCTACTACCTACCAGTTCCTCACTTCGCTTCGCGACCGGATGGCGGAAGAACACCGCATCCAGATCACAACCGATGGATTCCACTTCTACCGGAAAGGTGTTGAGGACGTTTTTGCCGGACAAGCTGACTTTGCCCAGATGATAAAGCTGTACGGAGATTACGGGCAGCACGACGCCGCTGGACGCTACTCTCCCGCTCCGATGGTTGAGACAATAATAAAAATACGCGATGGACGCCCAGATATGCGCCGCATCTCCACCAGTTTCGTAGAGCGCCAGAATCTCACGATGCGCCAAGCGATTCGGCGCTTTACTCGCCTTACCAACGCTTTCTCGAAGAAACTGGATAATCTGAAAGCCGCGTGCGCCTTGCATTTCGCCTATTACAACTTCTGCCGGATACACCAGAGCCTTCGCGTGACTCCTGCGATGGAAAGCGGCCTCACCGATCACGTGTGGACCATCCGAGAATTGCTCGCAACGCAGCATTAGGACACTACCAAGAAGTGAAACATTGGGACATTGAATCATCGGGTGATCCGGTCATCGGAGTGACAGGATGAGAATTGCAGATTGAAGGAGCGATGGAGAAAGAGAAAAGGCTCCGTAACCGGAGCCTGACTCTTCGGATGCTTTTGGCACCCCGCGAAGGTACGAATTGATCGTAGCACCTGGCTCGGTGAAGTCAAGGTAGTACAAGACCAAAGTAATAGTGAATTGGGGTATCCCCGCTTTGAATCCCCAATTTTTACCACCACACAACCTGTGGACCCGACGGGACTCGAACCCGTATAGCCACCTTCGCGGGGTGCCGTGTTCCCATTACACCACGGGCCCTGATTCAACATGACATCTTCGAGTGCGATCGCACCGTGAGATGGCGCACTTCGCAATTGTGACGAAAACGTAACCGTCACTCAATGAACATGCAGTCGCCATAGGAGTAGAAGCGGTATCCGGCGGCGACGGCGTGGCGGTAGGCGGCGAGGACGAGGTCGCGTCCGGCGAAGGCGGAGACGAGCATGAGCAGCGTGGATTGCGGCAGGTGGAAGTTGGTGAGAAGCGCATCGACGAGGCGAAAGCGATATCCGGGGTAAATGAAGATGTCCGCTTCGCCGCGGGCTGGTTGGACCTGCGCGGAGAGAGACGTCCCGTCGCTCAGGTGAGCTTGGGCTGCCGCGGAGACAGGGGCTTGCGCCGTGGCACGGATGCTTCCTTCGCTTTGAGCGGCGGCGAATTCGAGGGTGCGGACGGTGGTGGTGCCGACGGCGACGATTCTGCGGCCTTGCGCTTTGGCGGTGTTGACCGCGGTTGCGGCAGAAGGTGAAATCTCGAAAGATTCGCGATGGAGTTGATGTTCTTCGACTTTTTCGACGCGCACGGGTTGGAAGGTGCCAAGGCCGACGTGGAGCGTGATTTCCGCGATTTCGATGCCGCGGGCGCGAATGCGATTGAGAATCTCGGGCGTGAAATGAAGGCCGGCGGTGGGAGCTGCGACGGATCCGCGTGCCGTGGCGTAGATGGTCTGGTAGCGATCGCGATCGGCGGGGCGATCGTCACGGTCGATGTAGGGCGGCAGCGGGACGTGGCCGAGACGTTCTACCCGAGCGAAGAAATCGGGGACGGGAGAGAAGCGGATGCGGCGCTCTCCGAAGGCGCCGCGAGCGATGACTTCGGCGACGAGTTCAGAGGCGGATTCGGCGGTGGGGTCGCTGCTGGTTATGTCAGTGGGAGGCGAATCGGCGGGAGTTTCGCGGCCGGGCGAACCAGCGCGGAAAAATAATTTTTCGCCGACGCCAATTTTGCGGCCGGGGCGCACCAGGCATTCCCATTCGTTGGGATTTTCGCTGAGCTGGCGAGTAAGGAGGACCTCGACGCGTCCGTGAAGGAAGTCGCGGGATGCGGGGTTGTGCGGACCGAGTGGGTGGGCGCGCTCGCCGCTGCGCTGTCCGAAAAGGCGGGCGGGAAAGACGCGGGTGTTGTTGAGGACGAGAAGGTCGTCGGCGCGGAGGAGGTTGGGGAAGTCGCGGAAAGAGAGGTCGTGCCAGGGGACGGAGTTTGTCGGGGCTTGGCGAATCAGATGAAGCAGGCGGGAGGCGGCGCGGTCGGCGGGCGGTTCTTGCGCAATGTTTTCGGGGGGGAGATGATAGTTGAAGTCGGAGACAAGCATGGGTAGCGAGACTGATTATTGTAGGAGAAAAGCAGGTGTCCCTCGACTCTCTTGCCGCTTGGCTGCCCGCGAATCGCTTCGCTCACGCCTCCTCAGACGCCTCAACTTCTGCAACTCGATCCTTCGGCTCGCTTCGCTCACTCAGGATTTCGGCAAGAGGCTCCCGCTTCGCTCACTCCTCCTAAGGCACCTCAACTTTTTCAATCTGACTTCTAGCTTCTGACTTCCTCAGACACGCCAGTTGTCGGGGCGCCAGTGCTGTATGGATTTCTTGATGTCGTCGGGGGAGAGGTGCTCGTTCATAGCCCGTTGGGCTAGTCCGGCGACCTCGCCATCGGAGGCAAAACGCAAGGCGATCAACTGCTGCTCGGTGAGTTCGGGGATACGCGGACGGAGCGACTCGGGCAGCAACAGGGCGAGTCGAAGATGTTCCTCGAGGCGGATGACGCGGTCCTGCACCTTGATGGGGTATTGACGCACCCGGAAGACGAGAATCACGGCCGCCAGGGCGAATAAGACCAGCAACACCCCGTGGAGGGGGTGGTTGTGCCGCACGATGAGGTGAACTATGGAAAATACCAGGGCAATGAAAAACATGGGGAGGACGAAGAAATGAAAGATTGGGTCCCAGCGGGTGTGATGGGAGTAAGACTGGGGAGTGCCGGGCATCGGGTCCTTTCGTATCGGCCTGCAGGCTACAGGCTTCGGGTTTTAGGTCTCAGATATCAAGAACAGCTACAACTAGCATCTGCATTTACATTAATACCTGCCTTTAGAACTACCACCCTGGTTTCTGTCTCGCAAATAACAAGAATTTACGGCAAAGTTTAGCAAAAAGCAGATGATTTGTTGTCACCCGTCAAAGGCGTGCGGTACCATGGCCGGAAGGGCGTGCTTATGCCGAGCGACCGTCAATTTCGCCTCGCGATTGTTGAATACGGAAGGCTATTGCACGCCAATGGCTACGTCGCGGCGACGGACGGTAATCTCTCTGCACGACTGGACGAAGGTCGGATTTTGGTGACTCCGACGTGCATCAGCAAGGGCCGGATGCAAGCTTCGGATCTCGTGGTGGTAGACGCGCAGGGGAATCGAATTTCCGGGAAGCGGCGGGTTTCGAGCGAAGTCGCGATGCACCTGCTGATTTATCGCTTGCGGCCCGAGGTGCGCGGGATCGTGCATGCGCATCCGCCGACAGCGACAGGGTTTGCGGCTTCAGGAATGGGACTAAGCAGCCCGCTGGTGTGCGAAGTGGTGGTGGGATTGGGGTCGATTCCTTTAGCTCGGTACGGGACACCGGGAACGCCGGAACTGACTGACGCGCTTGAGCCGCTGGTTCCGGGACACGATGCGATCCTGATGGCGAATCACGGCGTGGTGACGTACGGGCCGACGCTCGAGAGCGCGTTCATGAAGATGGAGACGGTGGAGCACTTCGCCAAGATTGCTCTGGTATGCCACATGCTTGGGAAGGCGCAACCGCTGGGAGAGAAGGAAGTAGAGAAGCTCCACGAAGTGCGCCAGCGCTATAACGGAGTTCTGCCGCGGATGCCGGTGGCGGGCGAGGCGCTGGAGACCGTCAGGGCAGGTCAGAAGTAAGAGACCAAGTTAGAAGTTAGATTGAAGAAGTAAAACCCTCCTGATCTAAATAAGTTCGTTTTCTTCTGACGAGCGTGGTCCGTTGCGGGCTTTCAAATTACCTCGGCGGCTAAAGCCGCAAGCAAGGGCCACGCTTAATCGCATCGCTGAAGCGATGCGCCACCCAAAATCATTCCTCGACTGCGTTCCGCGATTCATCCCCACTCAAGCAAAAAACCGCGCTTGAGTGGGCCACCGCTCGCCAATCTATCGTTCACCGCCGATGCGAAAGCGGAAGCCGGCGCGGAAGTTGGCGGTCATAGCGGGGTAGCCGACGACCTCGTTGTAATGGCGGTTGAGGGCGTTATCGAGATTGGCGTAGGCGGTGATGTGGGAGTTGATGGCATACCAGCCTCCGAAATTGACGAGCGCGTAGCCGGCGGCGTAGGTGAAGTTGGGGTATGGCGGGAAGAGGAAAGCGTCGTCGGGACGGCGGCCGACGAAGCTGCCGCTTATATTCGCTCCCCAGTGGTTCCCTAAATAGGTGAGCAGGGTCGTGCCCGCGTGCTTGGGACGACGGAGTAGTTGGTCTCCGGGGGCGTAGGGGTCGGATTCTGAGCTTTCGAGGACTTCGGTTGAAGTGTAGGTGTAAGCGGCGTTGAGCAGGAGGCGAGAACGAATTTTTCCCTGGAGCTGGAACTCGGCTCCTTGAGCGAAAGATTGATTCAGATTGAAGAACTGATATTCGCCGGTGGGATTGGGGACGGCTTCGATCTGGTCGTGAAAGAGATTGTTGAAGTAGGAGGCGGTGGCGACCCAGCGTCCGGCGAGGAATTTTTGCTCAATGCCGGCTTCGAAGGCGCGGGTGCGCTCGGGAAGCAAATTAGGATTGGGCGCGTATCCGAAGCCGGGCTCGCCGTAAACCTCGTAGAGAGCGGGAGTCATGAATCCGGTGGCGTAGGAGAAACGCAAACGCGTTCCGGAGAGAACGTTGCCTCCGCGCAGGGCGAGCAAGGTGAGCGCGACGCGCGGGACGCCGGTGTTGCCGTAGGCACTGTTGTGAACGAAGCGTCCGCCGACGATGGCGGTGAGCCGGCCGAACGTGGCTTGCTGCTGGAGATAGAGGTCTTGCTGGAGGCGCTGACCGGGGGCTTCGGGCGGGAAATCCTGATCGTTGACGAATCCGTTCTCATTTTCGATGCGATAGCCGAAAGTGCTGTGAGTGAAGCTGCGCTCGGAATAGTCGCCTTGATATTCAAATCCGGCGCGGTTGTCGTGCGTGGTGTAGCTGTCGGGAAATGAATCGTAACTGGTGAAATTGTTGTTCAGGTTGGTGTCGTTGTAGCGGTAGAGCGAGTCGAATCCGGTGAGGCGATGCTGCCATCCGTGGGAATTGATGGCGAGTTCGACGCTGCCGAGAAGATTGTTCTGGTGCGACCACTCGCTGGGATTGGGGGCGAGGACGGGATCGCCGTTGAAATCCCACTCGCCGGGCACGCCGGTATAGCTGTTGGCATGACGGACGCGCACGCGGAGCGCGACTTGATCGGTGATGGCGAGGCCGACGTTCGCTCCCTGCAGTGAGTTGGAATATTGGTTGTTGATTCCCTGCCCGCTGGTGTTGAACTGAGCGGCGAAAAAGTTGTAGTCGAAGCGGCGAAAGATGCCGGAGAGAGAAGCGTAGCCGTTGGCGGTGCCGAAGTTCCCTCCATCGGCGCCGAAGAGGAGTTCGGGGGTGGTAGTGCTGCCGTTGCGGGTCCAGACCTGAACCACACTGGTCATGGCGTCGGAACCATAGAGAGTGCTTTGCGCTCCGCGAACAAATTCGAGGCGGTCGGCCTCGGTGAGCGGGAGGACGCCGAAGTCGAAGGTGAGTCCGGGATTGTCGATGGCGACACCGTCGACAATAACTTTGTTGTAGGTCGATTCTCCTCCCCGTACAAAGAGCGATGAGATGGCGCCCCGCTGGCCGCTGGCATTGACGATGGCGCCGGGCAAGAAGCGGATGGCGTCGGAGGAAGCGGCGGGCTGCATAGTGGTGAGTTGACTTCCGCTGAGCGTGTCGACGGAGGCGCCGGCGAGATCGGCTGGGACAGGAGTACGAGTGGCGGTGACGACGACGGTCTCGGAAGCGGGAGCGATGCGAAGCTGGATAGTGAAGGGCGATCCGTTGCGGAGGGCGTCGTTGGGAATGGGAAGGGTCTCGACTGCGAATCCGGGTGCGAGGACTTTGACCTGGAGTGGGCAGGCCGGGAAAGGCGAGTCGGTGACTCTCAGTCCGGGGAGGGTGGCGATTCCCTCGGAAGAAGTGACTGCTTCTGTGGCGGTCTCGGCGCATTTTGAGGACAAAGACACTTGCGCGCCCGCAACGGCGGCGGACTGGGGATCGACGACTTTGAGTTTGAGATCGACGGCCGAAGCGGCCACGGAGAAAAACAGCGGCAGAAAAACGACGACAGCGGAACGCATACCATCTCCTTTACACGCGAAAGGGTTTCAGGCGATGGTTCGCGCCGGTCTCCTGGCTTTGCGAGTCAGGACTCTTACGAGTCCGGAATTGATGGCGGCGTCCTTCCCAGGCTTCTCAATATTTTATGAGAAAGATCCCAGTGAACGGCCGCGAGTGTCCTCGCATACAGTTGCGCGGCAGCGCGGGAATTGCACCCGCTTCCCATAGCGCCGATTTGCACCGGGCTACGATCACGCGCGAACCTAAGTTGACAAAGAGCGAGACAGCAGAGTGCTCACTGTAATTTGGGGAGGGGGACAAGTCAATATTCGCTGCTCGGCTACGGGCTTCAGGGTTTCGCGAGCAGCGATAAGCGAGCAGCGAACAGCAGCTTGCGGCTTTATGGCCTAGGTCGCAATACTGGAAATTCTGCTGATCCCACACGCCGAACATTTGCCTCGGCAAAAGCGGTGACGCGATCGAGCGCGGACTGGAGCTGGCGATGGAACGCCTGCATGGTCTCATCGCCGGCATCGGGGGGGACCTGTATTTTCGCGCTGACGCGCACCAGCGCTTTCGAGAACGGCTTGGGAATCATGAGCTGATCCCAGGTGTTGAGAACCCAGGGGTGGTCCAGCGCGACATAGAAGGCGGCCATGGGCAGTGCGGATGCGCGAGAAAGCGCGACTGGGCCGGGCTTGGCGACGTATTTCGGTCCGCGAGGGCCGTCGATGGTGAAGGCGACGGCGTGGCCGAGTTCGAGTTCCCTCTTCATTCCAAGCAACGCGGGTCCGCCGCCGCGGCTGCTGGAGCCGCGAACCGCGGTAAATCCCAACTTTTCGATTGTGCGCGCGATGTATTCACCGTCGAAACTGCGGCTCACCATAACGGCGATGCCGAGGCGGCGCCACATCCAGGAGGCGGGGAAGACGGCGCGATGCCAGAACGAATAGATGACACCTTTTTCGTGCGTTGCATCGGGAGGTGCGGGCGGTTCCTCCCAAGAGATGGAGTACCGCAGAGTGCGTCCGATGAGAGAAATGGCGATGTAGGTGGCCCAGCTGATGAGCGAGAGAAAAAAACGCTGGCGAAGGGTGAAACGCTTTTCGCTTTCCGCTATGCGCTCTTCGCCCGAGGAGGGGTCGTTGGTCCTCCGACCTCGACGCGGGGGTTCATCCGCGTGAGCTTGTGGCGCGCGAGCGTTGGATGGCACGCAGGTATTGTAGTCGGTGGTCGTTGGTTGATAGTCATTAGTCGATGCTCGTCGGGGAGGAGAATTGCAAACGACGAACGACCAAAGACCCACGACGAATTACGAGTCCAGGTAGCCGGTGATCCACTCTTTGACGCGGCGGCGGCGTTCGTCGGTGATATCGAAGCGGACGCCGAAGGTTTTGTTGGGCTTTTTCCAGGCGACGTTGCCGCGCACCCAGACACGCGGCAGGGTCAGCAGCGCGAATGAGACTTCGACCACGCTGCCCGGATCCGGCGGGTAATTGCACTTGAGGGACATGCCACCGGAGCTGATTTCCTGGCTGGTAGCGGTGAAGCGGCCGCCGTCATTGGTAGTGATGCCAACTTCAGTCATGACGGGAACGCGCACGTAGCGGCGGTATTCCTGAATGACGAGGGTGCGGGTGGCGCGAACCAGTTTGAGCGCGGCCGAACGCTCGAGCGGCTCATGAAAGACCGCGTTTAGACAGAGCTTGGAATAGCGCAGCGCTTCGCGCGCGTTGCCCCCGAGGCCGAAGATGACCATGCGACTATTGGAAGTGGAGGCGCGGGCGAGTTCGATGATCTCGCCGGCTGTGGCCCCGAGGGGAAGGACGCAGGCTTCAAATTTTTCGTTTTGCAGTTGAGCGGAGTCTTTTCGGGCAAGCGAGACGGTTTCGATGCCGAACTGCCGGAAGCACTCGACGATCATCGTGCGAGAGGCTTCGGGCAGATCAAATAGCGCAACGCGAGCAACACTTTTGCGATGGCCGGTTTGGGGAATGGGGGAGGTGCCGGTCGTTGCATTCATAATTTGTGGGGCATTCATGAGTTCCAGGACGTGAACTCCTAAAAGGGCATTCTGACGGGTGGTTTGGCGGGTGCAAAGATTTCGAAAGGGCGTGGGTTAGGGACAAACGGTACATCACCGAAGTCGTAACCAGCGGTAATCAAGGTTAGTCCCTTCGTTCCGGCGAAGTGGTTACCGTCGGTAGGGCGGATTTTCCTTTAATATGTTTCCTCTATTCATTTCGTTGATTCGGCGGCAACTTCAAGAATGATTACAGGCAAAGATATTCGGGCGGCGCTGAGCCGCATTCGCAGTGCTATCTATTTATCGCCGTGCGCAAGGTCGGAGACGTTTTCGCAATCGACGGCGAACCATGTTTATCTGAAGCTCGATAACCTGCAGCGGACGGGCGCGTTCAAAGAGCGCGGGGCTCTGAACAAGCTGTTGCTGCTGACCTCGGAGGAACGCGCGCGCGGAGTGATTGCGGCGTCGGCGGGGAACCATGCGCAGGGAGTGGCATATCACGCGGGGAAGCTCGGAATTCGCGCGCTGATTTGCATGCCGCTGACGACGCCCTTGATAAAGGTATCGGCGACGCGGAGCTATGGCGCGGAGATTGTGCTGCATGGGGCGAATTACGACGAAGCCTGCGAGGAGGCGGTGCGACGGAGCAAGCAGGATGGGATGACATTTGTGCATCCGTTCGACGATGATGCGGTGATTGCCGGACAGGGCACGATTGGGCTGGAGTTAATGCAGCAGCATCCGGATCTGGAAGTGGTGGTGGTGCCAATCGGCGGTGGCGGGCTGATTGGCGGGATTGCGTGCGCGGTGAAAGAGGCAAATCCGAAGATTCGAGTGTTTGGGGTGCAGCCGTCGCGGCTGCCTTCGATGAAAGTGGCGGTGGCGGAAGGGGTTCCGGTGACGGTGAATGCGGCCTCGACGATTGCGGATGGGATCGCAGTGCGGCGGGCGGGTGAGCGGACGTTGCCGCTCGTCGAGAAGTATGTGGACGACATCGTGACCGTGGAAGAAGAGGAGATCGCAAATGCGGTTCTGTTGTTGCTGGAGCGAGAGAAGACGCTGGCGGAAGGCGCGGGAGCGGCGGCGATTGCGGCGCTGGTGAATCGAAAGCTGCCGGTGATCGAAAAGAAAGTAGCAGTGGTGGTGGGTGGAGGAAATATCGACGTCACGCTGCTGGCGCGGATCATTGAGCGCGGTTTGGTGAAAGATGGGCGGTTGGTGCGATTGCGCGTACATCTGGGCGATTTTCCCGGTGCGCTGAATAAGCTGACATCGATTCTGGCGCAGCATCGGGCGAATATTGTGGAGACCGCGTATGACCGCGCGTATCACGGAGTAAATCTGGGCGAGACGGCGATCGATATCACGATGGAGACGCGGGGGCCGGATCATATTGCGGAGATTATCTCGGCCCTGGGTGCGGCGGGATATGCGCATGAGAGGGTGATGTGAAACCAGGCGTCAGGTGTTAGGTCTTGGGTGTCAGGTCCCCGGGATCAGGTATCAAATCTCAGGTATGAGCGCTAAGGGTTGAATCGCGTCCGCGGATGATAGACAGGATTCACGGCTGATTCGTAGTATGGTTTCGCCCCCTGGAGAATATTTCTTGTCGAGTGCTAACGCATCCAGCCAAGTTCTACCTCTTCGCGTTGACGCGCTGGTCAAATGCTTTGGCGCGGTCACGGCGGTGGATGGCATCACGCTCGAACTGCGTAGTGGAGAATGCCTCGGGCTGCTCGGTCCAAACGGCGCGGGCAAGAGCACGCTGATCCGAAGCATTGTCGGGCGTGTGATCCCGGATGCGGGCACGATTTCTGTCTTTGGCGCGCGGGCGGATTCGACGGCGGCGCGGAATGCGCTGGGGTGGGTGCCGCAGGAACTGGCGCTGTATCCGCGGCTGACGTGTAGGGAGAATCTGCACGCGTTTGGTCGCTATCACGGGCTCGGTGGCAAGGCGCTCGACGAGCAGGTGGAGCGGTGCCTGGGTTGGGCGACGCTGGCGGATCGCGCTGACGAGTTGGTGAAAAATCTCTCGGGCGGGATGAAGCGGCGGCTGAATATGGCGGCGGGGCTGATTTATCAGCCGAAGCTGATGCTGATGGACGAGCCGACGGTTGGGGTCGATCCGCAGTCGCGCAATCACATCTTCGAAATGATAGAGAAGCTGCGCGATGAGGGCATGTCGATCATCTATACGACTCACTACATGGAAGAAGCCGAGCGATTGTGCGACCGCATCGCGATTGTCGATCACGGCAAGATCATTGCGGAGGGCACGCACGCGGAGTTGGTGGAAAGCGCGTTTGGATCGCGCAGCCAGGTGGTGGCGCGGTTTTCGGGAGATGGCGGGGGGGATCCCAGCGATCGACTGGCGGCGTGGGTGGCGGAGCGCGGAGGGCAATCGGTGGATGGTGTGGTGCAGTTCACGGTCGATCGTCCGACGGAGATTGCCGGTTTGCTGGAGGGTTCGGCGAAGGCTGGGTTTGAGTTGATCGATGTGTCGCTGAGGAAACCGAATCTGGAGTCGGTGTTTTTGCATTTGACGGGACGGGAGCTGAGAGACTGAGGGAACCTATTGCAGAAGTCAGAAGTCAGATTGCAGAAGTGAAAACCCAAGGCAGAAGTTAGAAGTCAGATTTCAGATTGAAGAAGTGAAACCCTTTTTTCGTCGTTGGTCGGGTGTCTTTAGTCGTTGGGAGAACCGTCCTTCGTCCCTCGTCGTTCATCCTTCGGCGTTGGCAGAAGCAGTGTTTGACTGAGGACTAACAGCTAACGACTGTAGTACCTGCATACATATGATTTCAGCGATTG
>Ga0335079_10007238_pt1 | contig 12655 bp, 10 predicted proteins | sample Lox_Sample_33_FD_206719 | JGI IMG/M metagenome (GOLD analysis project Ga0335079, IMG submission 206719) | Soil microbial communities from Loxahatchee National Wildlife Refuge, Florida, United States - Lox_Sample_3.3 | ecosystem: Environmental > Terrestrial > Soil > Wetlands | place: USA... | reverse complement strand
CGGCCCATTTGTGCACCGGCCGGGCTTGCCGTCCGATCAAAGGACGGGCTAAAGCCCGCCCCTACATTTCGGGCGAGGTTTCGCGCATTATGTTGCGATGCCACAGTACACCGACAAGGAAACCATTCGAGAGCACTACGACCGCGTGAGCCCGTACTACCGAGATTTTTGGGGCGAGCACATTCATCACGGCTACTGGGTTCGCGGTGATGAGACAAAAGAAGAGGCACAGACGCAGTTGACCGAGCATCTCGCGACGTTAGTGCAGATCCCGAGAGGCGCGACGATTCTCGACGTAGGTTGTGGGTATGGCGGAAGCAGTATTCACTTGGCGCAGAAATATGGAGCGCACGCGACGGGAATCACGATTTCGCCAGTGCAGGTGGAGATGGCTACCAAGGCGGCGGAAAAGGCGGGAGCAAGCGCGAAATTCTTGTGCATGGATGCGGAGGCGATGACGTTTACGGAGCCGTTCGACGTGGTGTGGTCGGTCGAGTCGATCTCGCACTATCCGAATTACGTAAAGTTTTTCGCATCGGCGGCGAAGTTAGTGAAGCCGGGCGGCACGATGGCGGTGATCGACTGGTTCAAGAAGGACGGGCTGACGGCGCGGGAACACAAAAAACAACTCGAGCCGATTGAAAAAGGAATGATGATCGAGCTGCATACGATGGGTGAGTACGAACGGCTTATGGCAGAGAACGGGTTGAACATAGAAACGACGGAAGTGATGAATAAAGAGTGCGCCAAGAGTTGGGACATTGGGCTGGATATTATCAAGCAAAAGTCGTTTTGGACGATGGCGGCGGGGATGGGGGTGGCATTCGTGGATTTTCTGAAGGCGTTCAAGGCGATGCGGGCGGGATTCAAATCGGGGAACTTTGTGTATGGGCTGATTGTGGCGCGAAAGCCCTGAGCGAAGCTTAGCGAGAATCGGCGAGAGCGGAGGCGTTGAGTTCGCGGCAGCAGGTGTAGCCGCTCAGAGCGAGCGTGAGATCGCAGTCGGCGAGGAGATTAAGAAGAACGTCGCGGACGCCTTGCTCGCCGCCAACGGCGAGTCCCCAGGTGTAGAGACGGCCGAGCAGAACCGCGCGCGCGCCGAGCGCGAGCGCTTTGAAGATGTCCGCGCCGCGGCGAATGCCGCCGTCGAAGAGCACGGGAACGCGGCCGTTGACCTGGCGGACGATGGCGGGCAGCGCGTCAAGGCTGGCGATCGCGCCATCGACTTGGCGGCCACCGTGATTCGAAACGATCAAGCCATCGACGCCGGCGTCGAGAGCAAGCGCCGCATCGTTAGGGTGCAGAATGCCTTTCAGAAGAATGGGCAGGCGGGTGTGCTGGCGAAGAAACGCGAGATCCTTCCAGGTGAGCGCAGTGTTGGAGAAAAGAGTGGTCCAGACTTGGATGGCAGCAGCGGGATTTTGTTCGGGCGGCTGCGGCAGAAGAGCGCGGAAAACGGGATCGCTGAAATAGTTGGCGACGCCCTGGCCGAGAATGAAGGGAAGGTAAGCGTGCTGGAGGTCGCGTTCGCGCCAAGCGAGCATGCTGGTGTCGAGGGTGACGACGAGCGCCTGATAACCTGCGCGTTCGGCGCGCTGGAGCATGCTGGCCGTGAGTTCGGGATTTTTGCCCCAATACAATTGAAACCACAGTGGAACGTTTTGCGCTTCGGCGCCGACCTTGGCGATTTCTTCAATGGTGCGGCTGGATGCGGTGCTGAGAATGAAGGGCAATCCAAGCGCAGCAGCGGCGCGAGCGGAGGCGAGTTCGGCATCGGGATGAATGATGCCTTGAACGCCGACGGGACCGAGCAGGACGGGAGCGGGAAGTTGCGCGCCAAAGAGCTCGATGCGCAGATCGCGGTGAGAAACATCGCACAGCATGCGCGGGACGATGCGCCAGCGATAGAACGCTTCGCGGTTGGCGCGGACAGTATCTTCGCCACCGGCGCCACCGGCGACATAGTCAAATGCGGGAGCAGAGAGGATTTCGCGGGCTTTCTCTTCGAGAAGAGTGAGCGAGACCGGAGTGGCCGGGCGATTCCCGGAGAGGCCGAGCATGTAGATTTGCTGCTGGCGGAGCGGCCCGGAAGCGATTGCGGATGGTTTGGGAGTTTCGGGCATGCGCGGTGGATTATACATGCGGGTGAGAATTCCCCTGCCTGCAAGGGCGAAGCACATAAATCCGCTGGCAGCGGCTGGACAAAATGCGCTCGCAGAAGGCGGATGCAAAGCTAGCTATACTGGTGCGGTAGCGATTCGAACTGTTGGCGACTGGAACCGTGGATATCGTTCTGATTTCGACGTATGAGCTGGGGCGGCAGCCGTTTGGGCTGGCGTCGCCCGCGGCGTGGCTACGCAAGCGCGGGCACAGCGTGACGAGTCTGGATTTGTCGCGGCAGCCGCTCGATGAAAAGGCGGTTCGAGAAGCCGCGCTCATCGCAATTTATTTGCCGATGCATACGGCTACGCGACTGGCGGCGAAATTGTTGCCGACGCTGCGGCAACTCAATCCGGCGGCGCATCTCTGCTGTTATGGACTATACGCGCCGATGAACGCGGAGTATCTGCGCAGCCTCGGAGTCTCGACGATTCTCGGAGGCGAGTTCGAACACTCTCTCGCGGAATTGGCGCAGCAACTGGAAAACGACAGCGCAGCCGAGCAGCCCTCGTCTTTACAAACGCCGATCTCACTTGAACGGCTTTCGTTTGAAGTGCCGGATCGCTCGGGAATGCCAGCGATCGAGAAATACGCGCACCTGGTTGTTCCGGGAAGCGGGTTCCGCATCGTCGGTTCAACGGAAGCGAGTCGCGGCTGCAAGCATTTGTGCCGGCATTGCCCGATTGTTCCGGTGTACAAGGGCGTGTTTCGCATCGTGGGCCGCGATGTGGTGATGCAAGACGTTCGTCAGCAAGTAGCCGCGGGAGCACAACACATTTCGTTTGGCGATCCCGATTTTTTCAATGGGATTCGCCATGCGCTGGAGTTGGTTGAGGAATTTCACCGCGAGTTTCCAGGCGTCACTTACGATGTGACGATCAAGGTCGAGCATTTGCGGAAATACGAAGCACATTTGCCGAAGCTGAAGGAAACCGGCTGCCTTTTCGTCATTAGCGCAGTGGAGTCTGTCGATGATGCGGTGTTGCATGCGCTGGAGAAGGGGCATACGCGAGAGGATTTTTTGCATGTCGTACGGAGTTTTCGTTCTCACGGGCTGACGTTGCATCCGACGTTCGTGCCGTTCACGCAGTGGACCACGTTCGAAAGCTACATCGATCTGCTGCAAACGCTGCACGCAGAGAACCTCGTCGAAAATGTGGCGCCCGTGCAGCTGGGGATTCGGCTATTGATCCCGGAAGGGTCGCGGATGCTGGAACTGGAAGAGGTTCGCAGCAGGGTCGCCGCCTTCGATGCAGAGTCGTTGTTTTATCCGTGGAAGCACGCGGATCCGCGGGTCGATGCCTTGAGCGAAACAGTGCAAGCGATTGCGGCCGATGCAGATCGGAAAAAAGAGTCGCGCACGGTAGCGTTCGAACGGATCTGGAAAACCGCGCATGCCGCTGCCGGGATCGAAGCGCCGACGCTGGCGCCTGCCCCGCCTGCGGCACCAGTTCCCTTTCTGAGCGAGCCCTGGTACTGCTGCGCGGAACCGACGCGGGAGCAATTTGTGTCGATCGGGCAGCCGGTGAAGAAAAAAGAAGAGCCGTTAGCGGCGACGGGCGGATACGTTTAGCGCAGAGCGCCAAACTCTCCAGACGAAAAACGATAGAAATGCCTCGCCTACTCCTTTTCGCAGCAAAACTTGGATATCAAACACGCAGCTTCAATGAAGCCGCACAGAAGCTCGGAGTGGACCTGCTTTTTGTGACGGATCGCTGCCACCAGCTGGATGATCCGTGGGGCGATCGCGCCATTCCCGTGCATTTCGAATCGCCGGATGCCGCGTCAAATGACGTGATGCAATTTGTGCGCGATGGCGGCCTGACGGTCGATGGAGTTCTTGCGCTAGGGGATCGGCCGGTGGTCATCGCGGCCCATGTCGCTCGTGGTCTGGGAATTTTCTACAACCATCCGGCGGCAGCGGAGGCGTGCCGCAGCAAACTGCGAATGCGCGAAATCTTTCGAGATGCAGGATTGCGTGTGCCGTGGTTTCGCACGGTTTCATTGGATCCGGTGCCCGAGCCAGCGTTACTGGGCATTTCGTATCCATGCGTTTTGAAGCCGCTTTCGCTTTCGGCGAGCCAAGGCGTCATTCGCGCCAACTCGCGCGAGGAATTTATGGCCGCCGCGGGGCGCATTCGCCGACTTCTGGAATCGCCGGAAATTCAGGCGACACGCGAGCCGCATCTCAATGAACTGCTCGTGGAGGGCTACCTGCCCGGCGCCGAAGTGGCCGTGGAAGCGTTGCTGACCGAAGGCCGACTGCGCGTGCTGGCCATTTTCGACAAGCCGGATCCTCTCCAAGGGCCGTACTTCGAGGAGACGATTTACGTGACGCCTTCGCAGTTGCCGGAATCCACGCAAAACGAAATTACACGCGCGACCACCGACGCGGCGCGAGCGCTTGGACTCGTTCACGGGCCGATTCACGCGGAATTTCGGATCAACGAAGACGGCGTTTGGCCACTGGAGGTCGCGCCGCGGCCGATTGGCGGCCTTTGCGCGCGGGCGCTAAGATTTAGCAAAGACTCTTCTGCTTCCAACGAAACAATCAGTCTGGAAGAGCTGCTTTTGCGGCACGCGCTCCATCTACCTACCGATGATTGGCAGCGCGAAGCCGCGGCGTCTGGCGTGATGATGATTCCGGTGCCGAAAAGCGGCGTATTGGAAAAGGTAGAAGGCGAAGAAGCGGCGCGCGCGATTCCGGGCATCACGTCGTTGGAAATCACGGCGCGGCTGCACGATTATGTTGCGGCTTGGCCGGAAGGGTCGAGCTATTTGGGTTTTCTATTTGCTAAGGGAAATTCGCCTGAGGAAGTCGAAACAGCGATTCGAACGGCGCACGGCAAATTGCGTTTTCAGCTCACGCCGCGCCTGCCCGTCGAGCACCCGGCAACGCGGCAAATGCCCGCAAGAAGCTAGCCCTCGCAAAAAAACGCACGATCTATTGTGCCGCTGCTGTTGCCACTGCAACTGGTTTCGCGGCGGGAATTAGCCCTTGGCTTTCGGCGGGACGTAGCCTTCCGGAAGGCGCGCGCCTTCACCAAAAAAGAACTGCTCCATCTGCTCGCCCATGATTTTTTGTGAGTTTGGATCGATCGGATTCAGGCGATATTCGTTCATGACCATCTTCGAATACTCGATCCACAGCTTCCAGGCGTCCTTTGAAACGTTCTCGTAGACGCGCTTGCCCAATTCGCCGGTCCACGGCACGCGGTCCAGCCCCGGCAATTCTTTGCCAAATTTCACGCACAACACCATGCGCGTTCCCGGCTTGATCGGTTCGCTCGGCGCTGCCGGCGCATCCCCGCAAGGCTCATTCGCCATTCTTCACCTCATCCATTTCTCAACATACTGCATCTTCCGGGAATTGCCTAGTAGCTCGGGCGATGGCCCGCCGGGTAGCGTCGAGCTCATCACCAGACACGCGGCACTTCTATGGATTGCGCGTGTCATCCGCCATTCATCTTGGTCCTGCATAAAGGCGGTTTGCGCTCATTCCGCTCCTTTGGGAAGATAGGGGACTATGCGAAAACCAATCACGCTTGCAGTAACAACCTTTGCGTCAGGGATGATGCTCCTTGGCCTCGCCTACGCCCAGCAGCAGACGCCGCCCGCGTCCTCGTCACAAAATCCACCCGCGAAAAGCAGCACGGCACCCGCCGCGAAGCAAAGTACCGGCTCAACCGCCACAAAGAAGCCAGCCCCGGCTCCTTTTAGCCTGAAAACGCCGAAAGACAAGGCGAGCTACGCTTACGGGCTGAGCCTCGGCCAAGGCATGAAGAAAAATTCGGTCGACCTCGATCCCAGCATCATTTCTCGCGGGATTAGAGACGGCCTCGGAAACGGGAAGCCGCTGATGACCGAGGACGAAGTACGAACAACCATCACGGCGTTCCAGACGGACCTGCGCCAGAAACAGCAAGCCAAGATGCAAGCGCTCGCGGAATCCAATAAAAAAGAAGGCGAAACATTCCTGGCAGAAAACAAAGCGAAAGAAGGCGTGGTCACGCTGCCTAGCGGCCTGGAATACAAAATCTTGCAGGAAGGCGACGGCCCAAAACCCACACCGACCGACACGGTCGTGTGCAACTACCGGGGAACGCTGCTGGACAACACGGAGTTCGACAGTTCGTACAAGCGCGGGCAGCCTGCGACTTTCCCAGTAAACGGTGTGATTCGCGGTTGGACGGAAGCGCTGCAGTTGATGCCGGTAGGCTCGAAATGGCAACTGTTCATTCCGGCGGATTTGGCGTATGGCTCGCGCGGAACGCCGGGCGGAAATATCGGGCCGAATGCGACACTGGTGTTTGAGGTGGAGTTGCTTTCGATCAAAACGCCGCCTCCCGCGCCGAATCCGGCCCCGAATGGAAATCCAACTCCCGGCGCGAATCCGAACCCCACACCGAATCCACCGCCGAACCCGAATCCGCCACCGAATCCCACTCCGACGCCCAATCCAAATCCGACGCCAACACCGAATCCGACTCCTAAGCCGACGCCGCCCCCAAACCCCAACCCGCCACCCAATCCGACGCCGACGCCAACTCCCACGCCGCATCTTTAGAACTTAGCCTAGGCCAGGAGCAGCTTGCCTTTCCGACGCGAAAGTTGTGTCTTTGACTGGTCCCCGCCAATCTAACCTTGGCTGGAATCTTCGCCCGCTATGGCGGTTCGGTTCTTGCGCTATTGAACCGTTTGAAGTCTCCGTATTTTGATGGCGCCGAGATGTTTTTCTGGGTCTGAACGTTTATGATGGGGGACCCTTTCGGAGCTTTCCCGCCGGGTAGGAGGCGCGGTTGCCTGAAATCACCACGCTGTTCTGGGACATCGGCGGCGTAATCCTGACCAACGGCTGGGACCACAATGCGCGGGCGGCCGCCGCGGCAGCTTTTGATTTCGACTGGGAGGAGTTTCGCGACCGGCACGAACTCAGTTTTCCCGCTTTCGATGCCGGCCAAATTTCCCTGAATGAGTATCTCGATCGGACGCTTTTCTATCGGCAGCGTAAGTTCACGCGCGAAGAGTTCACGGCATTTATGTTCGCGCAATCGCGAGAATACCCGGAAACACGCGCGGTGCTGGAGGCAGCGGCCGGCGCGAAGAAATATTTGATCGGGGCCATCAATAACGAGCCGTTCGAGCTGAATGAATATCGCATCGAGGCCTTCGATTTACGCCGCGATTTTCTGGTCTTCTTCAGCTCGTGCTACGTGCGTTCACGCAAGCCCGAGGAGCAGATTTTTCGGGTGGCGCTGGAAGTGACGCAACGCGAGCCGGCACAATGCATCTTCATTGATGACCGTCCCCTGAACCTGGAAAGTCCTCGGCGGCTGGGGATGAACGTCATTCATCATCAAAATGCCGAGCAATTGCGGGCAGAGCTAAGAAACTTCGGCGTTGAGGTATAGTTTCTGCCCGTAACCCGGCGCTTGCGACGCGCAACGAATTGAGGACCCATGGCTGAGGACAACAACCGCTCCGGAAGTCTCTATGCAGGCAATGCCGAGCCTTGCGCCGTGATCCTGTTTGGCGCTTCGGGCGATTTGGCCAAACGCAAGGTTATTCCCGCAATGTTTGACCTGGCCAGTCACAATTCCCTGGGTTCGCGGTATGCGATTGTGGGCTTCGCGCGAACGCCGATGAGCGATGAGGACTTTCGCAAGTCCACCGGCGAAGCGGCGAAAACCATGTCCGAGATCGGCCCGATTGATCCGCAGCAATGGTCGGCCTTTGCGTCCTGTCTGTACTATCACGCGGGCGATTATTCTGACCCGAACGCGTACGCGGAACTCGCGAAGCGCCTCGAACAACTCGATAAAGAGAACAAGCTTGGCGGCAATCGACTCTTCTATCTTTCCACGCCACCCGAAGTTTACCCGCACATCGTCGAACAACTGGGGCGTGCGGGACTGGCTCGGCCTGCTTCGCCAAACTCCTGGGTGCGCATCATTATTGAAAAGCCTTTCGGTCGCGATCTGGCCAGCGCTAAAGAGCTGAACAAGATCGTCCACAATGTCTTCGAGGAACAGCAGGTCTATCGGATTGACCACTACCTCGGCAAAGACACCGTGCAGAACCTGCTCGTGCTGCGCTTCGGCAACGGGATTTTCGAGCCGCTCTGGAATCGCAACTATGTGGACTCGGTGCAGATCACCGCGGCCGAGACGCTGGGTGTGGAGCGGCGTGGCGGTTTCTATGAAACCGCAGGTGCGTTGCGCGACATGATTCAAAGCCACGTGCTGCAGCTCACGTCGCTCGTGGCCGTGGAGCCGCCGGCTTCGTTTGATGCGACGGCAGTGCGCAATGAAAAACTGAAAGTGTTGCAGTGCATCCGCCCCTTCGATCTGGAACGCGTGGCGCAATCGGTCGTGCGGGGCCAGTATGCGCCCGGGCAAATGAATGGGAATCGCGTTGCAGGTTATCGGGAAGAGCCTGGGGTAAGTCCTTCGTCGCGGACGGAGACATTCGTCTCGGCGTGCCTCATCATCGACAACTGGCGCTGGGCCGGTGTGCCGTTTTATCTGCGCACCGGCAAACGGCTGGCCACGCGCAGCACGGAAATCATGATTCAGTTCCGATGCGCGCCGCACCTCGTGTTTCGGGATCGCGAAATTGAGCCGAACCGCCTGATTCTGAACATTCAGCCGGATGAAGGCATTTCAGTTTCGTTTGGCGCGAAGCGTCCCGGAACGGAGATGCGCATCGGCAACGTCAACATGAGTTTCAGCTACAAGGAAGGATTCGGCGACGCGTCACGCAGCGCTTATGCCACTCTGCTGAATGATTGTCTGCGCGGCGATGCAACGCTGTTCGATCGCGGCGATAACGTAGAAGCGGCCTGGGCGCTGGTGGATCCGATTCTTGACGTGTGGAGCGCGACGCGCACCGGGAAAGTCCCGGAATACGCCTCGGGCAGTTGGGGGCCGCGCGAATCGGATTTGCTGCTCGAACGCGACGGGCGGCAGTGGTACAACCCGTAGTTCCTTTTGCGAATCGTACGCTAGCCGTCAAATTCATCGGGAGAATGAAGTGATCATTGCGGGAGATGTTGGCGGGACGAAGTGCAACCTGGCGCTGTTTGCGGAATCGCGGGGCAAGCTGAACCCGGTTTTCAAGGAACGCTTCGCCAGCAAAGATTTTGCGCAGTTCGATTTGATCGTCCGCGAATTTTCCCGCCAGGCCGCACCGCATATCACCGAAGAAGGCGTACGTGCCGCTGGCTTCGGTGTTGCCGGTCCGGTGATCAACAACCGCGTACGGGCAACGAATCTTCCGTGGACAGTCGACGCCGCTACTTTGGCCAGCGAGTTGAACCTGAAAGAAGTCGTGCTGATGAACGACCTCGGCGCTACTGGCCACAGCATCGAACATCTCGCTCCCACGGAATATTGCGTGCTGAATCCCGGCAAACCAGAACATGGCGGCACGCGCGCGCTGCTCGCCGCCGGCACGGGCTTGGGCCAATCGATTCTGGTTTGGGATGGCTGCCGTTATCGGGTCGTTCCCAGCGAGGGCGGCCACTCGGATTTTGCGCCGCACACCGAGCAGCAAATCGAACTGCTGCGTTTTATGCGGCGACGCTATCCGCAGGTGAGTTGGGAGTTAATCCTAAGCGGCCGGGGATTTCGCACACTGCATGAGTTTCTGGCGCCGGAAGTGAAGCACGCGTCATTCGAAGATCCCGGCATGGATCCCGCCCCGGAAATTACGAGATTGGGTCTATCCAAACAGTGTCCGATCTGCGTGCAGGCGCTCGACTTGTGGACCGAGGTTTACGGCTCGGAAGCTGGGAATCTCGCTCTGAAAGTTCTGGCGCTCGGCGGCGTCTACGTGGCCGGAGGAATCGCCGTTAAGATCATCGAAAAAATAAAAGATGGCACATTTTTTGCAGCGTTTCGCGATAAATGGAAATTCGAGAATTTGCTCAGCGATATTCCCGTGTCGGTGATTTTGAACGAAGCCGCACCGTTGTTGGGCGCGGCTTACGAAGCGCTGGCTTCATTGCCCCGGTAGTTTTGCAGAGCTCCGCCGCGGTTCCTCCTGGAAGAATCTTGCCTGCTGGACATGGCGGCTTCGCGTCTCCTCTTCCCTTTTCTTGCTAAACTGATGGCCGCCATCGAGCTTCGAAGGAGCCTGCCATGACCACCGCCGCGTTGACTCAAGTGAACGACCTGCAAAACTACATCGGTGGCGCGTGGAGGCGCTCCAGCAGCACGGAGTTCTTCGACGTCACCAATCCCGCGACGGGTGAACTGCTCGCGCGTACACCGATGTCTTCGAGCGCAGATGTGGACGCCGCTGTTCAGGCGGCGGCCGCCGCGTTTCCAGCGTGGCGCCGGACGCCTGCCGGGGAACGCGTCCAGTACCTCTTCAAGCTGAAGAATCTTTTGGAAGAGCACATCGACGAACTTTCGCGGCTAATCACCACGGAAAACGGCAAGACATTTGCCGAAGCCAAGGCAGAACTGCGTCGCGGCATTGAAAACGTCGAAGTCGCCTGCGGCATTCCGATGATGATGCAGGGCCACGTGCTCGAAGACATCACGCCCGGCGTCGACGAAATGCAGATTCGCCAGCCGCTTGGCGTTGTGGCGGCGATTGTTCCGTTCAATTTTCCAGCGATGATCATCTACTGGTTTCTGCCGTACGCCATTGCTTGCGGCAATACCTTCATCATCAAACCGTCGGAGCGCGTGCCGCTCAGCCTCGTTCGCGCGATTGAGTTGCTGGAAAAGACGGGCTTGCCCAAAGGCGTCGTGAACCTGGTGAATGGCGGCAAAGACGTGGTCAACGCGCTCTGCGATCATCCGCAGGTTCGCGCGATCAGCTTCGTCGGCTCTACGCCGGTCGCCAAACATGTCTACGCGCGCTCCGCAGTTGCCGGCAAACGCGCGCAATGTCAGGGCGGGGCGAAGAATCACGTCATCGTGCTCCCCGACGCGGATATGGACCTTGCCACGCAGATTATCTCGGATTCCGCGTTCGGCTGCGCCGGCCAGCGGTGCCTGGCAGTGAGCGTTGCCGTCACGATCGGCGAAGCGCAGAAAACATTTCGCGATTCGATCGCTCAGGCAGCGTCGCAAATCAAAGTTGGAAGCGGCCTCGAGCCCGCCACGCAAATGGGTCCCGTTATTTCACGCGACGCGAAAGCGCGGATCGAATCGCTGATTTCCGCCGGCGTCGGCGAAGGCGCCAAGCCGGTTCTCGACGGACGCAACACGAAAATTCCGAGTCATGAGTCCGGCAACTTCGTGAAGCCAACCGTCCTCGATGGTCTGCCTTCTGATTCGCAGCTTGCGAACACGGAAATCTTTGGACCGGTCCTGAGCCTGATTCACGCCAATTCCATCGACGAGGCCATGGACTTTCTGCGCCGCAGCCCCTACGGCAATCAGGCTTCGCTTTTCACTACGTCCGGCTCGGCCGCCCGTAAATTCCGCTACGAAGCGCCTGCCGGAAATATCGGCATCAACATCGGCGTAGCCGCGCCGATGGCCTATTTCCCTTTCAGCGGATGGAAAGAAAGCTTCTTCGGCATCCTGCATGGACAAGGGCGCGACGCCGTAGAATTCTTCACCGAATCCAAGATTGTTGTGGAACGTTGGTCGCGCCAGGAGACCCGTAAGTTCTAAACCTGCCCGCGGCTTCCCTAAACCGTCCATGGTCCTACGGTCGGGAGCCCTTTCATTGAGCGTGTTGAAAATTCCAATGCAAGGAAACCCGAAAGGTTCGTTCTAACCCTGAACACCGCGCTGAGGGGTGCGAAGGAGGGTTTATGGAACGATCAATTTTGGGGGCTATTTTTGGTGGTTTGATCGGCATTGGCGCGCTCGGAGCTATGGTCGCCGGGGGCATCGGAAATCATCCCGTCACCGGCGCACCCGGCAACGGGCCGGACGAGAACGCTGTGGCGGCGGACGCCGGTAGCGGGGCGCCAACCGGCGATGCGAACAAGCCATCGCCAGGTAACCAGCCGACCGGCAAGCCCGGTTCGAACGCAAGCGGCAAGCCCGAAGGCGGTTGGCGGCTGTTGGACCCCATCACGTACGAAAACATCACGCTTTTTCCTGTCGTGTCGTCCATCGAGCAGGACACCTCCGAGTTCTTGACGCTGGACGAAGGACTTTCCAGCGGGCAGGTGATTGTCAGCGAACAAGGCGCCAGCGGCCTGGCGCGCACGCGCGACGGGCGACCGGTTCCGTTGCCGCCTCAGGCGAGCGCCAGCGTGAACCAGTTGGTGCTGATCAATCGCAGCAAGCGGCCGCTGCTGTTGCTGGCCGGCGAACTCGTCAGCGGAGGGAAACAGGACCGCATCATCGGCAAGGACCGCATTGTGCCGGTCGGAGCCGAGCCGCTGCCGCTCGACGTGTTCTGTGTCGAGCACGGCCGCTGGACGGGAGCGAGCGCCCAGTTCGATGCGGCAAAAACGATTGTTCATCCGAGCGTGCGCGAGCAAGCTGCTGTCGCGCAGAACCAGAATGAGGTGTGGGAT
>Ga0335079_10007231_pt1 | contig 12663 bp, 12 predicted proteins | sample Lox_Sample_33_FD_206719 | JGI IMG/M metagenome (GOLD analysis project Ga0335079, IMG submission 206719) | Soil microbial communities from Loxahatchee National Wildlife Refuge, Florida, United States - Lox_Sample_3.3 | ecosystem: Environmental > Terrestrial > Soil > Wetlands | place: USA... | reverse complement strand
TTGGTGCTGCTGCTTTTGCCGTTCGTGTTGCCACTGAATTATGGCCTTGCCCTGGCGATTCAGCAGCATCGTTGGCTGTGGCCGGGGATTCTGGCGGCGGCGGGAGTGAGTTTGCTGGCGTTCCGCGTGCGCTATACCGGGGCGCTCGCAGTGCTGCTGGTCTGCGCCGCGTGTGGAACTCTCAACCTTACGACCGGAACCAGAACCTGGGGCCATGCCGGCCAGCCCGATGATCCTGCGATCGAGAAGCAGGCTTTTCTTGCGATAGTAGACAGCGTCCGCACGGTACAGCGGATCGATCCCGACCGCCAGCTCTTCTTCTGGTATGACTTTCAAGCGCCGCTCGGAACGCTGCATCGCTCGGTGGCCTCGACTTCCCTGTGGTCGCGCCGGCTGGTGAGCGAGAGCTTTCCGCTGCTCGGAGCGAAAGCTGAAACGCCTTACCTGAAGCTCAAAATCCCCCCGCCGCATACGCGCATTGCGATTCTCACGGTTGATCCAGCCGCATTTGAAAAAGCGGAGCAATCGCTGCGAGAAGTGGGCCTGACCGCACACCTGCAGGGTCAAAGAAGGATCAGCGAGGGGCCGATCGCTTGGAACATGGTTCTGGTCGAAACTGACAATCCCAAATGAACTGGCTCACACTTCCCTTCTCGCCGGATAATTCACGGCGGCACGCCATACCTGCCGCCGTGCCTTAGGGTCCTCGGTTGCAAGCGCCCCCGAAATGAGCGGCGCCAGCAGGGCTGTATCGGCGAGGAAGCTATCGTGCCCGTGCTCGGAAACCAGCTCCAGGTAACGGCTGTCCACGCCGGCCGAGCGCAGCCGCGCCGCCAGCGCCCGCACGTCGGCGGCAGGAAATAGCCAGTCCGAGGAAATCCCGACCAGCAGCACCCTGGCGCGAATCCGCTTGATGGCTTGCTCTTCCGACTCATACCCGTGCGCCAGCTCGAAGGTGTCCATGGCCTTCGAGATCACCAGGTAGGTGTTGGCGTCGAAGCGTTCCACGAGCTTGCCGCCCTGATAATCGAGATAACCGGCAATGTCGTAGCGATTGTCCAGCGCGGCCAGCGGATCTTCGCCGTTGCGGTTGGGCCTGCGCGCGAAGCGTTGGTGAAAGAGTCCGGCGGACTTGTACGTACACATGGCAATCGAACGGGCGATGCCCAACCCGCGCGAGGGTTGATCGTCGTAGCGGCCGCCATGAAAATCGGGATCGAGCCGGATCACCTGCCGCTGCAGATGATTGAGCGCCAGGCCCATGGCGGAAAGCGGCGTAGCGCCGACGGCGACCGCCGTCCCCACCAGCTCAGGGAGGTCCACCGCCCACTGCAGGGCCTGCATGCCGCCGATCGAGCCGCCAATCACCACGCTCAGCCGCTTCACGCCGAGGTGGCACAGCAGTAGCACCTGCGCGCGCACCATGTCGCGGATCGTGATGAGCGGAAAATCCGGGCCGTAAGGTTTTCCCGTGCGCGGATCGGTGGAGATCGGGCCGGTCGAGCCGTAACAAGAACCCAGCACGTTGATGCCGATCACGCAGTCGCGATCGGTATCGAACGGCCGCCCCACGCCAAACATTCCTTCCCACCATTCGGCCACGCGGGCCGAACCCGAAAGCGCATGGCAGGCCAAGATCGCCTCTTCCCGCAGCTTGCCGTAGACGGCGTAGTGCAGCGTCACAGGCTGCAGCGCGCCGCCGGATTCGAGGCGGAAGGGCTCGTCCGTCGCAAAAGTAAAGTTGCCTTCGAGTGTCGGTTCGAGGCTCATGGTTACCTCCCAGCGGCAACAGCCGGCGCCACTTCGATTCCGGGCGTCGCCGGCTTGCGTCCGCCGCGCTGCGACTTGCTCAGCGCCTGGTCGAGATCGGCGATGATGTCGTTTACATCTTCGATGCCGATCGAAAGCCGCACCAGCTCCGGCGTTGTGCCCGTCGCGCGCTGCTCTTCTTCGGTCAATTGCTGATGCGTGGTCGATGCCGGATGGATCACCAGCGACTTGGCATCGCCGATATTAGCCAGCAGGCTGAACAGCTTCAGCGAATTGATAAACGCGCGCCCGGCCTCGAGCCCGCCGCGGATGCCAAAAGTGATCAGCGCGCTCGCGCCGTTCGGCAGGTACTTGCGCGAGAGTTCGTAGTACGGACTCTTGGGCAGACCGGGATAGTTCACCCACTCGACGTCCTGATGCTGTGAGAGAAACGTCGCGACGGCCAGCGCGTTCTCCGAGTGGCGCTGCAGACGCAGGTGCAGCGTCTCGGCGCCCTGCAGCAGCAGGAAGGCGTTGAACGGCGAAAGGCACGCTCCTGTATCGCGCAAGCCCTGCACCCGCGCCTTGAGAATGAACGCCAGCGGCCCGAAGGCCTCGGTGAACGACACCCCGTGGTACGAGGGATCAGGCTCGACGAATTGCGGAAAGCGGCCGGAGGCCTTCCAGTCGAACTTGCCGGCATCGACGATAACGCCGCCGATCGAGTTGCCGTGGCCGCCGATGAACTTGGTGGCCGAGTGCAGCACGATGTCCGCGCCCCACTCGATCGGCCGGCAGAGCGCCGGCGAAGGCGTGGTGTTGTCGATCACCAGGGGCAGGCCATGCTCGTGAGCGATCGCGGCCAGCTTCTCGATATCCATGATGTCGAGCTTGGGATTGCCAATGGTCTCGGTGTAGACGGCTTTGGTCTTGCTGTTGATGGCCTGGCACAGGCCGTTGTAATCCACTGCGTCAACAAAACGCACCGTGATTCCGTAGCGCGGGAGCGTGTAGTGGAACAGGTTGTAGGTGCCGCCGTAGAGCGAAGTGGTGGAGACGACCTCGTCGCCGGAAGCCGCGAGCGTGGTCAGCGTGAGCGTCTCTGCCGCCTGCCCTGATGCCAGCGCCAGCCCGGCCGCGCCGCCTTCGAGCGCGGCAATGCGCTTCTCGAAGACGTCGGTGGTCGGATTCATGATGCGCGTGTAAATGTTGCCGAACTGCTGCAAGGCAAAGAGACGGGCGGCGTGCTCGGCGTTTTCGAAGACGTACGACGTCGTCTGATAGATGGGCACCGCCCTCGCGCCGGTGGTGGGATCGGGCTGCTGGCCTCCGTGAACGGCGAGGGTGGCTAGCCGGTAGTTGTTATTGCTGGTGGCTTCGTCGGCCATGATTTTTTCTCCTCAAGAGATGTCCGCAAAAATAAAACGACCCACGAATCATCGTGGGTCGCTTAAGAGCTTATGAATGATTGCTGTCGCCGGCTCCGTTTACGACCCACAATTCGCGGGCATACACATGGCCATGGCCATGATGGAGATGCGTCCGCAAATACAGGTCGCGTGCGACATAAGCGAAACGCTATTTCTACGCGCCGGGGGCGGCGTTGTCAAGAAGTGATAGTACCCCGGAGACGCAGCAAGCTGCGTCTCTACATCCGTTCAACTGTAGAGACGTTGCTTGCAACGTCTCCTACTGTGCGAGCCCGCATCCACAATCAACGGGTTTGCGGCGCCGGCGCCCCGTACCGCTGGGTGGCGTATCCGACAATCAATCCCACGATACTGCCCGGAAGAATAATCGCAAAGTAATGGCCACCTTGCATGCGAGCCACCAGGAAAGCCAGCAGAAATCCGATCGCCAATCCGAACACAACTCCCCAGGACAGCGAGTTCACCTTGCGCGCGAAAAAGCCGATGGCCACGCCCGCAATGATGCCTTTGACCGTAGATCCGACGATGATTCCGGCAAGCTGCGAGCTGACCTCCGGCGTGAACCATGCGGTCATCCCGTCCACTGCACCCAGAATCGCCCCCAGCAGGATACCCAGCACGATCTTGTTCATTTGCGCTTCTTCGAAGCCACGATTCCAGCGCAGCCGAATGTACTCGAAGACAGGTTTCCAGTAGGCGGCCAGCAGGGTTTCCAGCGCGCGTTCACGCAGGCTTGGGTCCGAGCTTGTGGCGGCTGCAATCGCCGACCATCGGGTAGCGGGAAACTGGCCGTCTGCCCTGCCTTCATTCTGGCCTGTCTTGTTCAAGGGGAAACAATGTAATTCAGTAGGGAGAGAACGTCAGGGTTTTGTCTTTCTTTTCCACCCACATTCGCGCTTTGTCGGCACGCTGATTTACCGTCACCTGCACTACCACCCCGCTACCATTCTTGGGCCGCACCGCGCCATCGATCTGGAACTGCCGGATCAGTCCCCATTCCCCACCCGGCCCCCAGTCCCGGTAGAACTCTCCGTAGGAGTAGTTTGGGTAGCGATCGGGGTGTTGCTTCCAGTCAGGATCATGCATCCAGACGCCGTACGCCTTCCCATAGTCCTGCTGCTGAAGCGCCGCAAAGAAGGTGTGGACGACGTGCTCGTACGGCCAATTGCGGAAGCGGAAGAAAATCATCACCGCCAGCACCGCGGCGACTACGATGATAACCACCACGCGCTTCTTTCTTCCTTCGCGCGCGGGATCGTACTGCGGCGCCTGAAAGAGCGTGGACATGACCACGGGTATTGTATCAACCAGAGCTTGAGTGGGCGCCTGGAGCGCTGAGGAATGCAGCACTCCCAATAGCACTTGAGCGAGAAGCCGCTGCCCTTGCGGGAAAATCCGAAGTCGAGTTGCCGAACTTGGTTCCTGGCTTTGGACGAGTGGCGGTCAAGCCTTTGAAAACAAAAAAAGAACCTCGGGCGTGAAGTAACAGGGATGTGGCTGGATACGTGCCTACACTTTTATGACGGAGTGGGTACGCCCACTTCTTCAGATTGTGCCTGACCTATGCGCCTGGGCATTGAAAGAAAGCAGGGACACCTGCCCAACGGTAGTATCAAAATCGGAGCTGTCGCCGGTCATTTCGGTGTTTCCGTCGACCTGCTGCGGCTCTATGAACGCGAAGGTCTGCTGATCCCCATCAAGTCTCCACGAGGCACACGCTATTTCACCGAACAGGATTATCCCTGGATCGCAATCATTCTGCGTCTGGTGCGCGAATCCCACGTGCCGCTTGCCGGCATTCGCCGCCAACTCGCCGCGTTGCCGTGCTGGCAGATCCGCAACTGCGGCTTTGAAAGCAGACAAGGGTGCCCGGTGATTTCGGACCAGTCGCGCCCCTGCTGGAGCAATCGCGCCATGTGCCCGGTCGTCTGCGCCCAAGATTGTTACTACTGCGCGGTTTACCGCTCCGCCCCCAACTGCAAAGACTTCAAAGTGCCTTTGCCCGCCGCCGCACGACCCGCCGCTCCCCTCGAAGCCGTCGCTCACTAGCGGCGTTTTGGAACACAAGATCAAACGCTTCGGCCGCGGTACGTATGAGACAATAGCGGTTACCACAACGCCCGCATCGCCCAGGAGTGTCTCCGCGGGGCAGTATAGGTGTCTCAGCGATAGGATGGCCACTACCGAGCCAGCCACGCCGCCCAGTTCAGAGGAGCTGGAGCGGTATTCCGACCGGCACGTAGTCCCGGTCCTGGTGCTCGAACTGAATGACGAGCGCACACGCAGCCGTTTGCGTGAAGCCGGATTGCTCTCCATCATCTTTCACCTTCTGCTGATCATCATCGTGCCGCTCCTGCCGAAGTACATGCCGGGCCGCAAGGTGAAGGTATGGACGGCGCAGGAGATTATTGAGCGCAATCGCGAACTCACTTACGTGGAGATGCCCAAAGATAACCAGAGGGCCACGAAGCGGCCCAACAGCGATGTGATTTCCGACAAGGATCGCACCGCCATGTCACGGCATCCCACGCTTGACGAAAAAACGATGAAAGAGCTCCGGGACAGCACGATGCGGCACCCTGGGCCGACGGCGCCACCATCTCCGCCTCCACAGCCGCAGGCGGCACAGGCAACGCAGCCCGCGCCTCCCCGCTCCGGTCCATCCGGCAATCAGGCAGCGCGGGCTGAACCAACGCAAACACCCGTGCCTAATGCCCCCAACCTTTTCGCCAAGGCGCCGCTTTCTGCCGGTTCCGCCATCGAGCAGGCAGCGCGAGAGAGCGCGGCGCGACGCGGCGGTGGAATAAGCGGTGGCGGTGGCGATATTGGCGGATTGGGCGGCGGTGGACGCGGCACCCCCGTTCACGGCGATCTGGAAGTCCTCAGCGATACCATGGGCGTGGACTTCGGCCCCTATCTTGCCCGGGTGCTGCATGACGTGAAGATGAACTGGTACAACGTCATCCCCGAAGCCGCCTATCCTCCGCTGCGCAAGAAGGGCCGCGTGGCCATCGAATTCGCCATTTTGAAAGATGGCAGCGTGGCCGGCATGAAATTAGAATCGTCCTCGACTGATGTTTCTCTCGACCGTGCCGCCTGGGGCGGCATTACGGCGTCGAATCCCTTCCCTCCTCTGCCCAGCGAATTCAGCGGCCAATATCTCCTGCTCCGCTTCCGCTTCTATTACAACCCCGACAAGACGGACCGCCTGGAATAGCGCCTTCTGGCAGATGCTGTCGGCTACAATTCCCATCGCATGCAGCCTGCGCGTCAGCAAACCCTGGGGCTGATTCTGATCGCCCTGTTGATCCTCATATTTACTGTGGTGCGCTTCGCACGAGTTTTGCACTGGAGCCTCCGCTAACTTGCCTGCTTCTCTGGAGCCATTGCTGGCAGCGATCGTCGGTCCCACCGGCAGCGGCAAGACTGCGCTCTCGCTCGCGCTGGCTGAACAGTTCCGGGGAGAGATTGTCAATTGCGACTCAGTTGCGCTCTATCGGGAATTTGCGATCGGAACCGCCAAGCCCTCGCCCGAAGAGCGGGTTCGAGTGCCGCACCACTTGCTCGACATTCTTGAGCCCACCGCTGTCTTCACCGCGGGCGATTACGCGCGGGCTGCGCGTTGCGTGGTTGAAGAAATCGCTACCCGCAGTAACCTGCCCATCGTAGTTGGCGGCAGCGGCCTTTACCTGCGTGCGTTTCTGGAAGGTTTGTTCGCCGGACCGAACCGGTCGGAACCATTGCGGGAGCGAACGCGAGAGATCGCGGCTCAAAAGGGATCAGCGCGCTTGCACCGCATCTTGAGACGGTTCGACCTGGCGGCCGCCGATAAAATCCATCCCAACGACGCACCCAAGCTGATTCGCGCCATTGAAGTTTGCCTGGAAGCGCGCCAGAAGATGACAACGATGTGGCAGCGCGGCCGTGATCCGCTCACCGGCTTCCGCATACTGCGCATCGGCCTCGATCCTGAGCGCGCTGCTCTCTATGCGCGTATCAATGGTCGCGCGCGCGCCATGTTCGACTCCGGCCTGGTCGAGGAGACCGAGCACCTTCTTGAACGATACGGTTCCTCTGTGGCGCCACTGCAATCCCTCGGCTACAAGCAGGCTCTACGGTTGCTGTGCGGGGAGATCGAACGCGAAACCGCCATTGCGGCGGCGCAACAGGCGCATCGCAACTATGCCAAACGCCAGATGACGTGGTTTCGCCGCGAAGCTGACGTGCAGTGGCTACGCGGCTTCGGCGATGACCGGGCGATACAGGCGCAAGCCGCGGCGCTGGTCAAACAATCCCTGTAGAGACGCAGCTTGCTACGTCTCCGCTTGCTACGTCTCTGCTTACGGCGTCTCCGTCAACTGACAATCTTTCCGTGCCTCTGCTATAACCCACTTATGTCCAAGAGGCTGGCCATCGTTTTTCTCCTCCTGGCAGGCACGTGTTTCGCCAAGGACAAATTCCAGCAGCCCGGTCCGGTCCGGTTGACGAACGATGGTAATAAATGGGCGCAAAAGACCCTGCGCAAGCTCTCGCTGGAAGAAAAGATAGGGCAGATGCTCATGATCCGCGTGCCCACCGAGTTCTTCAACGCGCAGAGCCCGGAATTCCTCCGGCTACGCGACAACCTAAGCCGCTATCGAGTCGGCGGCGTGCTGCTCACGGTGGCTGCCGAAGGCGGAGCGGTCTTCCGCAACCAGCCCTACGAAGCCGCCATGCTCACCAACCAACTGCAGCGCGAGTCGCGCCTGCCGCTGATCTTCGCCGCCGATTTCGAGCGCGGGCTGGCCATGCGCTTTCACGGAACCACCGGCTTCCCGGCTGCCATGGCCTTTGCGGCGACAGGCAATGCGCGCTACGCCGGCGAGATGGCGCGCGTGGTCGCCGAGGAATCCCGCGCCGTCGGTGTGCAGTGGAATTTTTTTCCGGTGGCTGACGTGAATTCGGCCCCCGCCAATCCCATCATCAACATTCGCGCCTTCGGCGAGGACCCGCGGCAGGTGACCCCTTACGTGCAGGCTTACCTCAGCGCGGCGCGGGAACACGGCATGCTCACCACCGCCAAGCACTTTCCCGGACATGGCGATGTGGAGACCGATTCCCACCTAGGGGTGGCGCGGGTCTCGGCCGACGACGCTCATCTCGAAAGCGTTGAGCTGCCGCCCTTCCGCGCGGCGATCGAGGGCGGAGTGGATGCAGTGATGGTGGCACACGTCATCGTCCCGGCTGTCGAACCGGATCCCAACCGCGTGGCTTCGGTTTCCCGCGCCATCATCGACGGACTGCTCAAGCAGCAGTTGGGTTTTCACGGGCTGGTCATCACGGATGCCATGGATATGAACGCGGTTACGCAGGCTTTTCCGGGCGGGCGCGCCGCAGTCGAGGCAGTGAAAGCCGGCAACGACGTAGTGCTCATTCCCGCTGACCTCGGCGCCGCATTCAACCAACTGCGCAACGCAGTGCGCAACGGAGAGATTCCTGAGGCGCAGATTGATGCCTCGGTGCTCAAGATCCTGCGGGCTAAGGCATCGGCGGGTCTGGACAGAGCCCGCCTGGTCAATCTCGATGCCCTGGCTGAGACGATCGGACGTCCTGCCAATCTGGCGCTGGCGCAGCAGATCGCCGATGAGGCCATCACCCTGGTGCGAGACAACGGCCAAGTCATCCCGGTTGCGAGGAATGGAACTCCGCAGCCTTTGCCTGCGTACCACACAGCAGACCCGCCGGGTGCGCGTGTGCTCGCGGTGGTTTTTTCCGACGATGTACGCGGCGAGGCCGGGCGGACGTTCGAGCGAGAGATGCGCGCGCGCGTCCCTGATGTAAACATGTTCTATATCGATCCCCGCATCGCCGGCGGCATGACCCAGCAGGTGCTGGAGGCGGCGGACCGCGCGCAGATTGTGGTGGCGGCAGCCATTGTCTCGCCTTCTGCAGGAAAGATGCTGCGCGTCAATGGCGTGCTTACCGGTTCGGTTTCGCTGGATGACGCCACTGCATCGCTGCTGCATGGACTGCTTGATCGCGCTGCCGGAAAAACTGCGCTCATCGCGTTAGGAAATCCCTATCTGGCGGCACAGTTCCCGGAAGTCCGGAATTATGTCTGCACTTTTTCCAATGCGCCGGTATCCGAAATCAGCGCGGTGCGAGCGCTGTTTGGAGAAATTCCCATGCGCGGGCGTTTGCCGGTCACGATTCCAGGAATCGAGGTTCGTGGCAAGGGCCTTGACCGCGCGGCCTCGGCGCAAGGAGGTCATCCATGAGACAGTCCTTATTGGGCCATGCGTTTGCTCTTGTGGTCCTGGTCGCTCTGATCGCCGGCTTCTCGGGCTGCAAGATCCAGAAGCAAGGTGAGGGCGCGAACAAAAAGGTGGACATTGAAACCCCGGTGGGCAGCCTGCACGTGAACACTCAGGTCGATCCTAAAGACACCGGCCTGGATGTTTATCCCGGGGCGACCCGCGCCCAGGACGAGGAGAAAAAGCACGCCGCCAACCTGTCGCTGGATAGCTCGGTGGGCGGACTCAAGGTTGTGGCGGTCAAATTCCGCTCCGACGATCCCCCCGGCAAGCTGCTTGAGTTTTACCGCAAGCAACTGAAGAGCTTCGGCGATCTCTCCGAGTGTCACGGCAGTGTCAGCTTCGTGCACGGAAATGTGCATTGCAGCGAGCATGCGTCTGGCGATGAAACGAACCTGGTTGCTGGAACTGAAGATCGTCACCGCATCGTCTCGGTCAAGCGTGAAGGCAGCGGCTCGAGCTTCGCTCTGATTTATGTGCAGACTCGCGGTGAGCGAGGGACGCTGTAGCGCCCGCCATGCGCCACCGATCCTCCGCATTGCACGCGTCCGGGCCACTCCTGTACCCTGAATCGAAGTGGATCACTCCTGTCATCGGTGCCGGGCGAGTGTGGAGGATGGAGTGGCCTTCTGCCCGCACTGTGGCGCTCCCCAGATACGCGTCTCGACTGCCGGCTTTTCCCAGCCGGCCGTCATTCCAGATTTATCCTCCGGAGCTCAAGTAGAAATCCAGCGTCCTTTGCCGGTCGCTGATCTGGGAGGCGAGCCTGGCGGCGCCATCGACTGGCGTCAGGGCGCTCGCGCCGCAGTGCTGGCGGGGTTATTGCTGGCTTTAACTATTTTTCTGGTCTCATTCCTTGCGGTTGCCCTGGGATTGATACTCCATCTGCGACAGGGACCGGTCGGCCTGCTGTTGTTGCTGGGGAGCTGGACCTGCATGGTTCTCGCGGGTGCGGCGGCTGTCCGCATCTACCGTCGGCGGCTTCCGCAGACCGTTGTCAGCCCCGGTATGGGCGCGCGGCTGGGGGTACTAAGCGGTTGTTTCGGGTTTCTTTTTTACGGTATCCCCCAGGTGATTCGCTTGGCGGTGTTTTATTCAGGCTCTGCAATCCGCGAGACGATGCGGAAAGCCGTGGAACAAGCGGCCGCCCAAAGCGCTGACCCCCGGGCCCAGGAAATGATGCGTAACATGATGTCTCCCGGAGCTTTAGCTGGGATTTTCACTTTTCTCGTGGTGCTCTTTCTTGTGGTTTTCCTGGTCTTTTCCAGCCTGGGTGGGAGCATCGGCGCAGCGCTCTGGGGAAGAAACCAGTCTTCCTGAAGTCAGGTCGGCTTGCATCGTGGTTATTGCCGCCTCCACTGGCCACGGGTAGAATGCAACTTCTTCTGCAGGCCCGATCAACGACGACTGTCTCAAAAACAGGTTCTCTATGAGCTCGCAGGCAAAGCCGGAATCGTCCTCACACGCCGATAAAGACTTGCTGATGTCCGCCTCTGAAATCCAGCGCACGCTGGTGCGACTGGCCCACGAGGTTATGGAAAAAAACAACGGGGTGGAAGGCCTGGCGCTGGTCGGAATACGGCGCCGCGGCGTTCCGCTGGCGCAGCGCATCGCCAAGGTGATCAGTCAGATCGAGCACACACAGGTACCCGTGGGCAGCCTGGACATCACGCTCTATCGCGATGACCTCTCAACCGTCGGCCCCAAACCGCTGGTGCAGAAGAGCGACCTCGAAATTTCGGTGGCGGGGAAGAACGTCATCCTCGTGGATGACGTGCTTTACACCGGGCGCACCATCCGCGCCGCCCTCGATGCCCTGTTCGACCGCGGACGGCCGGCGCGCGTGCAGTTGCTGGTGCTCATTGACCGCGGACACCGCGAGCTTCCGATCGAGGCTGCCTTTATTGGACGCAAGGTGCAGACCACCGACGCGCAGATTGTGGAAGTCAAGCTGAACGAAGTGGACAACCTCGAAAAGGTACAGTTGGTAGAGAAGAGCGAACGCGGCCCCACGCGATGAGAAAAAGCGGGTCTTTGCTCGGCATCGAACAGCTCGACCCCGACGACATCAACCGCGTGCTTCGCCTGGCGCGACGCATGCATGGGGGCCGGCCACGCCCTTTGCTTCGTAATCGCCGCATCGCTCTTCTTTTCTACGAGCCTTCCACCCGCACCCGCGTTTCGTTCGAGTTTGCCGCCAAGGCGCTGGGGGCCATCACCACGCTTGTGCACGCGACGGCCTCCAGCATCGAGAAGGGCGAAACCCTGGTGGACACCGGGCTGACATTGCGCGCCACCGGCGCCGACGCAATCGTAATCCGGCACCCTTCTTCCGGAGCGCCCCACCTGCTGGCTCGTCACGTCGACATCCCGGTGATCAACGCCGGTGACGGCCTGCACGAGCATCCCACCCAGGCTTTGCTCGACGCATACACGATTCTGCGGCACAAGAAACAACTGCGCGGGCTGCACGTAGCGATTGTCGGCGACATTTATCACAGCCGCGTGGCGCGCTCCAATATCCACCTGCTCGGCAAGAGCGGAGCCCACGTGGTGCTGTGCGGTCCGCCGGGATTGCTGCCGGAGGTCGCCGCCGGCCTGGCTCCGAATGTGCGTATAACCAGACATATCGAGGAAGCGCTGCGCGCCGCCGATGTGGTGATGGTGCTGCGGGTACAAAAGGAGAGGCTGGCCGGACTTCCGCTGCACATGGACGAATACGTAGCCGGCTACCAGGTCACGCCCGAGCGCCTGCTGCTGGCCAGGCGCGATGCTATCCTCATGCACCCCGGACCGATGATCCGCGGCGCGGAGATATCGGGCGACCTGGCGGACGCGCCCGCCTCGGTGATCACCGAGCAGGTGGCCAACGGCGTGTGCGTGCGCATGGCGGTGTTGCTGACGGCGCTGGGAGCGGCGCGATGAATTGGAAAACTTCTTTACCGCGGATAGCCTGCCCCGAGCGAAGTCGAGGGGCGGATGAGCGCGGAGAGAGGCCAAGAGCCAGAAGCTAAGAGCCATAGGTGACCCCTAAAGACAAATCCCGCTCCGCCTCGCTCGCCATCAAGGGCGGCCGGGTCATCGACCCGGTCAATAAGATCGACGCCGAGATGGATTTGCTTTTACGCGAAGGCCGCGTGGCCGAAGTGGCGGCTCGCAACAAGCTGCGCGGTTCCGCAGACCAGACTTTC
>Ga0335079_10007229_pt1 | contig 12665 bp, 9 predicted proteins | sample Lox_Sample_33_FD_206719 | JGI IMG/M metagenome (GOLD analysis project Ga0335079, IMG submission 206719) | Soil microbial communities from Loxahatchee National Wildlife Refuge, Florida, United States - Lox_Sample_3.3 | ecosystem: Environmental > Terrestrial > Soil > Wetlands | place: USA: Florida... | reverse complement strand
CGTTATGTCAAACAGGGATATTTCCTCACGCGCATTTTCCTGCTTGACATCTTCGCGCGTTGGGATTCGAAGTGGTATCTTTCCATTATCAAGACCGGTTATCAAGCCTCTGCCGATTTGAAGACCCTTTACAGTAATCTGGCTTTTTTCCCTTTATATCCATATCTTGTGAAAAGCGTAGGCTGGCTTGGCATTCAACTGCCCGATGGCTTTTATATTCTCGTTGGATTGCTGCTTTCCAATCTTTTGTTCCTCGCCTCCGCCGCGTTGCTTTATCGCTTAACGGTCGTTGCCTTAGGCTTTGACGAAGACATTGCTCACCGCGCGCTGACTCTCTTGATTGTTTTTCCGGTCAGCTTTTTCTTTTCCGCGTTTTATCCCGAAAGCTTATTTCTGTTTCTGACGCTGCTCGGCTTTACCTTTGCCCTGGAAGAGAAGTGGGTTTGGGTTGGAATCAGCGCGGCGTTGCTCATCGTCACCAAGCCGACGGGGGTCGTCCCAGTCTTCGCCCTGGCATGGCTGTATATGGAACAGAGGCAGTGGAAGCCGCAAGACATTCGCCCATCCATTCTATGGTTCCTGCTGGCACCGATCACGTTGCTACTTCACTTTTATGATCTTTATCTTGTGTCCGGTCATCCCTTCGCCTTTCTCGATGCCATGACCGCCTGGGGCGGGATTCAACCCTCCGCTTATTTGAATCCGTTCCAGAATCTGCAGGGTCCCGTGGTGGATATCTACAAGATTGATCTGGTGTTAACCATCGTGTTCTTGATCGCCAGCGTTTACCTGATTTGGAAATGGCCCATCAAAGCCTACGGCATTTTTGCATTGCTGATGATCCTGCTGGCGCTGTCTACCGGATTACTGGTCTCGATCTCGCGCTATCTCTTGGTCTCTTTCCCGATTTTCATTTTGCTGGCTGAAAAGATCAGGCGCGGACGGTGGTATGATTTTGTAACCGCCGCTTTCTTTGCTTTACAGGTGATTTACTTTGCCGGCTGGGTTAACTATTACTGGATTGCTTAATAAAGCCTGAGAGAATGTTCATCCCCGTTCCATGGCTTGTCAATCTAATCTGCTTCGATTATGCTTGCGAGTGTTTTTCTCGTGGGAGTGGTTATGTCCCGGCGGGCTTCCTGGTCTTCAAAACCTGTGGCGGGTCGCGTTGCGGGCCGCGGTGGGTTCGACTCCCATCCACTCCCGCTCGTCTCAATCCCATTGCTGGACCTGCGACGCAGGCCCGGCAATGACAATCCATAATAAAGGTTCAAATGCCAATTCCTGAGATTGAAATTCTGAACAGCCTGGTCTCACGCGTTTTTCGAATTGAAGATTTTACGATGGGCGATCCGGCTCAAGGTTCGATTGCGCGTTATCGCGGACAATTGATCACAGAAGATTCGGTTGCCGCCTACGACCAATTAACGGACTCCCTTAAACCATATGACATCACGCCCTTATTCCGCATGGATCACGGCCGGCAGGTCGTCTTTCTTGTGCCCAAGAAACCGGCCCCCAAGCCGGCACGCACCTCCATCAACATGGTTCTGTTCATTCTGACGGTGCTGAGCGTGATGCTGGTGGGGGCTGAAAAACAAGTGGCGCCAACCTTGCCCGGAATTCTTGGTCAAGCCATTGCCATCTTCGAGACCATGCTCAGCGGCTGGCCGTATGCTGTGAGCCTGATGTCGATTCTCTTGGCACATGAGTTCGGCCATTACTTCATGAGTCGTCATCATCGAACGGCCGCCACGCTACCTTATTTTATTCCTCTTCCATTTCCACCGCTTGGCACGATGGGTGCCGCGATTTTGATGCAGGGCACGCCAAAGAATAAACGCGTGCTGTTCGACATTGGTGTCGCCGGGCCGCTGGCAGGGATCATTGTCGCGATTCCAGTTCTATTTTATGGCCTTTCCATCTCCAAGCTGTCGGTCATTCGGCCGGTGCCGGGGATGCTGCTGGAACAGGAAGGCAATTCGATATTTTATCTCCTTGCGAAATATATGATCTTTGGAAAGCTGTTGCCCGACCCCGCCAGCACCCATGGTCTTTCCCTCGGAGCCTATTGGATCCGCTATTTTTTCACGGGTCAACCTTTTCCAATGGGCGCAACCGATGTGATCACCAGTTCGATCGCCTTCGCAGGCTGGGCGGGACTGCTCGTCACCGCACTCAATCTGATTCCTGCCGGCACCTTGGACGGGGGGCATGTCATCTATTCGCTGTTCGGCGATCAAGCGCGAAAACTTTTTCCGTTCATTTGGGGGGCATTGATTCTGTTGGGCGTCTTCTGGAGTGGCTGGTGGCTTTGGGCTGTGCTCTTGCTCTGGCTGGGGCGCGTGCATGCCGAGCCGCTGGATCAGATCACGCCACTGGACCCGCGCCGGCGCGCCATCGCGGTGCTGGTCATCGTTATATTCATATTGACATTCAGTCCGGTGCCTTTTGCGGTCTTTGGCAGCTTATGACCTTTCGCCGCGCGTCTTTAAGTCTGCTTCTGGCTTTCCTCGCGGCTTGTCAGTCTGCGCCAATCCATCTCACGCAGACGCCCTCGGCGCCGGCCGCGGTCGAGGCGCGACCGACGGCGACTCCGCTGGCCGGCAGCCAGCTCGGGATAGCCGAGGCATCCCTCAAGGGAATCACGATCCAGGTCTGGCATCCGTGGTTTGGCGTGGAGGCGAACCTGTTTCAGTCGCAGGTGGACGAATTCAATCAGACGAATCAGTGGGGGCTCAGGGTTTTATCGACAAGCCAGCTCGATTACAACGAGTTATTCCAGGACGTTGAAACTGCTTTTGCGAGCTCCAGTCCACCTCAACTTGTGATCGCTTTGTCTGCGGACGCCCTGGTGTGGAACGCGAACGGCGACGTGGTTGACCTGACGAACTATGTTAATGATCCTCAATATGGATTCGGTGGCGGAGACGTGAAGGACATCCCCTCCGTTTTTTGGAGTCAGGATGAGGCTGCCGGACAGCGGCTGGGAATCCCGGCGGAACGTTCGGCACGCTTCGTGCTCTACAACGAAAGCTGGGCGCGCGAACTTGGCTTTAATTCTGCGCCCGTCAGCGCCGACGAGTTTCGCCAGCAGGCTTGCGCGGCACATGCGACGATGTTGAACGACAAGGACAAATCGAACGACGCCATGGGCGGATGGCTCGTGGATACCCAGCCCATGACGGCACTCTCGTGGCTGACCGCGTTTGGCGGCGGCGTGCTCGACGGAAATAATTATCGCTTTTTGACCCCGAACAATATTGCCGCGCTCACATTCCTGAAGCAACTCTATGCGGATGGCTGCGCCTGGACTACATCGGATTCCCCCAGTGTTTACGATGCCTTTGCCACTCGCAAGGCGTTATTCTCGACGGCAAGTCTCGAGGAATTGTCTGACCAATCGCGCGCGTTCGGGGCCGCGAACAGTTCCGACGAATGGACCGTGCTGGCTTTTCCCGGCAATTCCCAAAGCGGCTTGTTCGTTTATGGTTCATCCTATATTATGTTGAAGTCCACGCCCCAACAACAATTAGCGTCGTGGCTGTTCATGCGCTGGATGCTGTCTCCGGAGAATCAAGCCAAATGGGTGGAAGCCTTGGGCCTGTTCCCATTGCGGGCTACCTCCATGGAACTGCTCAAGGATTACAGCGACAGTCATCCGCAGTGGAATGCCGCGTTGGCTCTTCTGCCGAACGCGCAGATCCAGCCGCAATTGGCTTCGTGGCGCAAGGTCCAGACCGTGTTGGGGGATGGATTCTCCTACATGTTTCGCACTGGCCTCGATAATCAACCGGCGATTGCCTCCAATCAACCCGCCGCGATTCTCAGTCAGATGGATTCGATCGCGCGCGAACTGTCAAAATGATGATCCTATGAAACTGTATCTGGTAGATGGCACATATGAACTCTTTCGAAATCACTTCGGCGCGCCGCCCAAGCAAGCGCCTGACGGCCGACAGGTTGGCGCGACGCTCGGCTTGTTGAGGAGTTTGTACATGCTTTTGTCCTCGCCGGACGTCACCCATGTGGCGGTTGCATTCGATCATGTGATTGAATCCTTCCGCAATGGTTTGTATTCCGGATACAAAACTGGTGAAGGCGTTGAACCCGATCTCTTGAATCAATTTTCTCTGGCCGAAGAAGCCGTGTCTGCATTGGGCGTGGTCGTCTGGCCCATGATCAAATTTGAAGCCGATGATGCACTAGCAACCGCCAGCGCACGATTCAAGCAAGAAACGGATGTTAAGCAGATCGTTCTGTGTTCGCCGGATAAGGATTTGGCGCAAGTGGTTTCAGGCAAGAAGGTTGTATGTTGGGACCGCCGGCGTGAGATCGTGCTGGATGAATCAGGCGTGGTGGAAAAATATGGCGTGCATCCCGAATCGATTCCCGACTGGCTGGCGTTGGTCGGCGATTCAGCAGATGGGTATCCTGGCATCCCCGGCTGGGGAGAAAAATCCGCATCGGCCGTGCTGGCGCGCTATAAGCATTTGGAGGCGATACCCGCCGATCCAGCAAAATGGCGAGTCACGTCGTTGAGCGCGGGACGCGCCGCGCGTCTGGCAGAAAACCTGCAGACGCACCGCGCGGCGGTGCTTCTTTATCGGAAACTGGCAATTCTGCGCGAGGACGTTCCGCTCAAAGAAGAACTCAGCGATTTGGAATGGAAAGGCGCGCAGCAGAAATTGAAAGAGCTGTGCAAAAAGTTGGGCGAAAAGAGTTTGCCCGAGCGGATTTCGCGCTGGCGTTCTTCCTGATCGCTGTTATTTTATTTTTCCTGGCAAATCTTTTGCCTGGAATGGTCCTGCTTCCATCATCAAGGCGCGGGCAGCATCCACTTTATCCCACACATTCCACAACAAAACTCCGTGCACGCGGCTGCCTTCCAAATAATAGACCACGCCTTTCTTGAACGGCTCCTGCCAGTCGGACACGACTTCCAGCCGGCTGCTCAATTCGCCAACCGCCTCATATCCCAGTTCGAACAGGTCGGAATAGAACATCGGTACGTGCGTGTATGCTTCGTCCGCCCCGCCCATGTTGCGACCCGCCAGCCTGCCCATGCGAATGGCGTTATCTTCATGCTCCACGCGGATCATCTTTGCCAGCGCGGAATGATGAAACATGGCAACATCGCCTGCCGCGTAGATCTCGGGCGCCGACGTTTCCAGTTTGTCATTGACCACGATGCCATTTTCGATCTTCAACCCGGCTTCGCGCGCCAATTCGACATTGGGGCGGATGCCGAGTCCGCCGACCACGCCGTCGACCTCAAACGCGCCTCCGCTTTTCGTCCGGAGTGAGAAGCGTTCACCCTTCTTTTCCATGCTCGTGACCGAATCGGCGGGCACCACATCGACGCCCTTGCCACGATAGTATTCGTTTAGGTAATTCGCCAGGTCCTTTGGATATATGTTCGCGCCGATGGCATCTTCCAGGAAAACCATCGTCACTTTCTTGCCGACCATGGTCAATGCCGCTGCGATCTCCGAGCCGATGAAGCCGCCGCCGATGACGAGGAAACTTTCCTTCTTATCCGCCAGCGCGCGCAGGCGGTGATAATCCTGCAAATCGCGGAAATAAATAATGTCACTGCCGCCAAATGGCAGGTGGATCGGCGAGCCGCCTGTGGCCATCAACAATTTCTCGAATGAATATTCTTCGCCTTGGTCATCACGAGCAGATTTTTTCTTTGGATCGAAATGTGTTATTTTGCGCCCCAATGAAATTTCCGCGCCCAGGCTTTGCGTGTTGCGCCAAACTTTTTCCATCGGACGGCCCTTCCACAATCCCTTTGAGAGATTCGGGCGCATATAGGGCGGATCGACCTCCATGCCGACCAGACCGATCGAACCATCTGTGTCCAACTCGCGGATTCCACGGACTGCGGCATCGCCCGCCAGCCCGCCGCCGATGATCAAATATTGGTAGTGCTTCATTGCGACCTCCTAGAATGTAACCACAGGATTTAGACGCAGCGACCGGGACAAGCTTACTTGCGCAGGCAGACCAGCCCTTTGAGATACATGCCTTCGGGAAAGTTCAGGGCGATGGGATGATCGGCGTCCTGTGCCAGATGCTCGACGATTTGCGCCACGACGCCCGCGTCCAGCGCGGCGGAGGCGACAATTTTTTGGAACAAGGCCGCGTCCACTCCGCCTGAGCAGGAAAAGGTGACCAAAATTCCATTTGGACGCAGTAACTTGAACGCCAAGAGATTGATATCCTTGTAGCCGCGCGCGGCTTTCTCGGCTTGCGCGGCGGTCGGCGCAAACTTTGGCGGGTCAAGAATGATCGTATCGAAGGAGCGGCCCTCGTCGCGGAATTTCCGCAGCACTTGGAATACGTCGCCTTCGAGAAATTCCACTTTTTCAAGCGGGAATCCGTCAAGTTCAACATTCTGCCGCGCCAGAGTCAATGCTTCTGCTGAAGCATCCACCGATAGAACAGATCTTGCGTCACCGGCTAAGGCGTTGACCGTAAAACCACCCGTGTAGCAAAAACAATCCAATACGTCTCTGTCCTTTGACCAGTCGCGCACGCGCCGACGGTTGCGGCGTTGATCCAAATAGAAGCCGGTCTTGTGACCCCGTTCAAGGTCAACACGAAATTTCAGGCCATGTTCGGTAATTGTGATGCGGGCCTCGGAAATCGCACCGCGCACGGTCCGAACGCAAGGCTGCAAGCCTTCCAGTTCCCGCACGTCGGCGTCGGAGCGTTCATAAATGTTTTTCAAGCCGGTTTCTTCGAGCAGAAGTCTGGCGATGGTCTCCTTCCAAAATTCGGAACCGGCCGTCAGGGATTGAAGAACGAGGATGTCATCATAGCGATCCACGATCAAACCCGGGATGCCGTCAGATTCGGCATAAATCAAACGGATCGCGTCGGTATCCTGCAAATCAAATAATAAGTCCCGGGCATGGAACGACCTTCGGATCCGCTGGCGAAAGAAATCGGTGTCCACACTTTCATCTTCAAACGTCCAAACGCGGATGCGGATTTGCGACTGAGGCGAGTACGCGCCGCGCGCCAGGAACTCGCCGTTGCAGGAGAGCACATCCACCGTCGCGCCGGACCCGATTGCATCATCCGCATGGTCAACCGCGCCGGAGAAAATCCATGGATGGCGGCGCAAGATGGATTTCTCGCGTCCCGCCTTGAGAATCACGGAGGGCATGTTTAGAGTGTATCACACGTGGTATCATCGCCATTGCGAATTATAGGAGATGGGCCCATACCCTTATTGGCGAGGCAAACCATGACATCGAATCTTGAAAAAATAGATCACATCGTTGTTCTCATGCTGGAAAACCGTTCGTTCGACAACATGCTCGGCTGGCTGGGGGCGAAAAACGGAAAGACGCAAAAGGTCAACGGCGTGGCGGGAAAGAAATTATCCAATCCCATCCCGCCGTATGCTGAAAGGCCCAGGGGCAAGAAGACGGTTCCGGTCTGCCGGGGCCATGTCATGACCAACCCAAGCCCCGACCCCGGTGAAGAGTATTATCACGTTAACACGCAACTTTATGGCATCGTGAACCCGCCTGAGAACCGCTACGAACCGTTCAACCGCAAGCCATATAATTTACCAAAGGATGGAAAGCTGCCGCGCCGGGCGCCCATGAACGGCTTTTTGACCGATTACATCAATGACTTCAACATGCTCCAGCACCGCATGCCTACCTATGACGAGTACAAGGTCATCATGGAATGTTTTGATGAAGACGATGTGCCGGTGATCAGCAAGCTTGCGAAGGAATACGCAGTCTTCGATGCCTGGCATTGCTCCGTGCCGAGCCAAACCTTCTGCAATCGTTCCTTCGTTCACTCCGGGACTTCGAACGGCGCGGTGACCAATGCGCCGTACTACAACTGGCTGCTTCATGACTCGCCGACGATCTTCAACCGCATCGAGGAAAAGAACGATCCCAATCTCACCTGGAAGGTTTATTACGACAAACTGGACGTCATCTCAATAGCTGGCCTGCTTAACCCGGCATTGTGGAAATATCATGGCAGCAACTTCCGATATATGGAAGACTTTGAAAGGGATGCCGCCCAGGGCGCCCTGCCAAGTTATTCATTCATCGAGCCGCGTCTGTTCATTGATCACAACGACCAGCATCCGCCGGCGGATGTGGAGGTATTCGGAACCTCGTCCGTGCTGGCTGGTGAACTTCTGATCCATCGCGTGTATCAAGCCGTGCGGAACGGAAAGAATTGGGAGCATACACTGCTCATCATCACGTACGATGAACACGGCGGCTGCTACGATCACGTCTCGCCGCCCGCCGCTGTGCCGCCGGACCCGAAGCAACCCAGCGGACAATATGATTTCAAGTTTGACCGCCTCGGCGTGCGGGTCGCGACTGTCATGATCTCGCCCTATATCAAGCGGGGCACAATCATCAGCGAGGTGTACGACCACGCCTCCATCATCCATACGATCTGCCAGCGCTGGGGGCTTGAGCCGCTCACTGAACGCGACCGGCACGCGAACAGTTTTGAAAAGGTGCTCAATGCCCAAACGCCGCGCGCGGATTTCCCAGCCATCAAGCCGCGCCCCTATGAAATTCCGGGGAACGTGCGCGAGGAGCCATTGAATGATCTGCAAAAAACGATTCTGTTTTTCGCGGCCGGTTTTGACGATGCCCTGCAAATGGAACGCGATGGGGATCTCCTTAAAAAAGCCGAGGACCTGCTCCAACTGGTAAAAGACGAGAACCGCATCGCCCACATCAAGAACACGGGCCAGGCCACCGAATTCATGAACGCGTTTGCGGATCGCCGCACGCGACATGTCTCGCCGGGGATCTTCTTCAAGGAAATATGGAGGAAGATCAAGGCGCTATTTCATTAACCATCCCCGGCCTTGACATTCCTGACCAGAATGATCCATCGGTCAGGAGAACGGATATTTCATGATTGACTTCACTTCTGAGTTCGGAAAAACCGTCAAACGTCATATTGACCAGGATTATTTTATCTGGCTGACCACCGTTGACTCCAAGCTCCGGCCTCAACCCCGACCGGTGTGGTTCATCTGGGAGGACGATTCTTTCCTGATCTTCAGCGAGCCGAACGCGCACAAGGTCCAGCACATAAGGAAACATCCAAATGTGGCCTTGCATTTCAACACGGCGGACGAGAAGGGCGAGCAGGATGTGATTGTTATTGTTGGGAAGGCAGTCATTGATTCAAGTGTGCCGTCCGCCTATAAAGTTCCCGCTTATGTGAAAAAATATCAGGCTGGCATCGCAGATTTGGGATTGTCGCCGGATGAAATGGGCGACAAGTATTCGGTTGCGATTCGTGTCCAGCCGCTATCCATGAGAGGCTGGTAACAACAAAGGCGGGTCACCTGGAAGGCGGCCGTCCTTTGGTTATTCGATGATCCCGATTTGTTTTCCCGCCGTGGCGATCACGTCGATGGCACGTTCGATTTCACTTGGTTCATGCGCGGCGGTGACCGTAGCGCGTAGCCGGGCCAATCCTTCTGGCACAGCTGGCGAAACCACCGGCAGGACAAAGACATCGTGATGCTGTGCTTCGCGCGTCATGACAAACGCTTGCTCATCGGAACCGCACAGGACGGGAACAATCGCGGTGGTGGTCAGCAAGGTATCGAAGCCCGCCGACTTGAGGCCGTTGATGAATAGCCGCGAATTGTGGTTCAATTTCTCGATGCGCCAGGGTTCATCGAGGATCACCTTAAAGGCTTCATTGGCGGCGGCCGTCTGAGCGGGGGGAAGCGCAGCGGAAAAAATATAGGCGCGGCTGGCGTGCCGCAGATAATTGATCAAGTCCTTTTTGCCTGCCACATATCCTCCGACGGAAGGGATCGTTTTGCTCAGCGTGCCCATCTTAATGTCGATCACATCCTCGAGGCCGAAATGTTCCTCGATGCCGCGTCCGGTTCTACCGAGCACGCCGACGGAATGCGCTTCATCCATCATCAAATAGGCGCCGAATTTTTTGCAGATCGCGGCGACTCGAGGCAGGTCGATGACATCGCCGTCCATCGAGAAGACCGCGTCGGCAATGACCAGCTTCGCGACACCGTCCGGAATCTGACCAAGCCGATGCTCGAGATCCTCCATATCGTTGTGCTTGAAGCGGCGGAATTCCGCGCCCGACATCAGACAGCCGTCCACGATGGAGGCGTGATTCAATTTATCGGACAAGACATAATCGCCGCGGCCCATCAAGGTCGAGACGACCGTCAGGTTGGTGACATATCCGGAGGTGAAGGTGATCGCGGCTTCGGCGTGTTTGAAATGCGCGATGGTCTCTTCGAGTTCTTCGTGGATGGTCAGCGATCCAGCCAGCAGGCGGACGCCGTTCGTGCCAGTGCCGAATTGGTCAATCGCCTTGCGCGCCGCGTCGTTGATGCGTGGGTGACCCAGTAATCCCAGATACCCGTAGGAAGCATACATTCCCATTTCGCGGCCGTGCACCAAAACCTTTGCGCCGCCGCGCAGTTCTTCGATGGGCTGATTATAGAAATAAAGGTCATTGGCTTTAGCCATCGCATAGCGTTCGGCATACGCTTGAATGCGGCGCGAGACGGTATCATCCGTGTTGAAATTCATGATCGGCTCCTAAATGATTCGGCTTAGTGTAGCCGAGAGAGTTTTATCTGTCAATCAAGCATGTTATAATACCATCCTGATCAAAAGGAGCGCAAGAACAATGTTGGTTTCTCTGTAGGGCTTTCACGCGTTTCGGGCAACTGCCCGCTGTGACGATTCCACAGCCGGAGGTACTTGCCTCCGGTTTTTGTTTTCTACAGGAGACCTGATGCTTACTGCTCACCACCTCACAAAATCCTACGGCATTCATACCGTCCTCCATGATATTTCATTCAGCATATCGAACCGCGAGCGCCTCGGCCTGATCGGTCCGAATGGCTGCGGCAAGTCCACATTGATGCGCATCCTGATCGGGATCGAATCACCCGATTCGGGATCGGTGATTCGCACGCGCCCGGGCCTGCGGATCGGATACCTCGCCCAGGGGATGGAATTTGAACCGGATCAAACGCTTCAATCCGCCCTCAAGCTGGAGTCCGCCAAGCCGGATGAACTCGAAGCCGAGATCGCGTCCGTGGCCAGTGCGCTTGCGAGCCGCCCGGACGACTCCGCGCTGCAAGCGAAATATGATTCGCTGATTCGACAAATTTCCTCCAGCGACCACCAATCGAAGGACGTCTTGTCGCACTTGGGCCTGGCCCAGGTCCCTTACGAAACCGCGGTCGCGAATCTGAGCGGCGGACAAAAGACCCGCCTGATGTTGGCGCGCATTCTGCTCGAGGAGCCACAGCTTCTCCTGCTCGACGAGCCGACCAATCATTTGGATATTGAGATGCTGGAGTGGTTGGAGAATTGGCTGAATTCTTTTTCAGGCGCGGCGTTGATCGTTTCGCATGACCGCGTCTTTCTGGATCATACCGTCAGCGCAATACTGGATCTCAACGAGGACACACATTCCATCCGTTCCTTCCCCGGCAATTACTCGTATTATCTCCTGCAATACTTGAAGGAGCAGGATAAGCAAAGGGCGGCGTATCGCGATCAGGAATATGAAATCAGAAGAATGAAACAGGATATTGCGCGCACGAAGGAACAGGCTCGACACGTGGAGATCACCACCACCTCGCGTCAGCCAGGTGTGAGAAGGCTCGCGAAAAAGGTGGCCATCAAGGCCAAATCGCGCGAGAAAAAATTGTCGCGCTATCTGGACTCGGATGAACGCGTCGAAAAGCCCAAGCCGTCGTGGCAGATGAAACTGGAATTTACACAGCAAGAGTTGAGCCGGAATGTGTTGATGACGGAAAACCTGGCGGTCGGTTATGAAGCGGATAAACCTCTATTGTCTGAGATCAGTATCCATGTGCGCGCCGGCCAGCGCATCGCATTGACTGGAGCCAACGGTGCGGGCAAGACCACCTTCGTCCGCACGATCGCGGGGAAATTGATGCCGTTATCAGGCCAGGTGAGATTGGGGACATCGGTCACGGTGGGTTATATGGCCCAAGAGCAGGAATTGCTCGATCCGAACCTCTGCCCATTGGAAACGGTTCAACGCGTTGCTTCGTTTAATGAAACGGAAGCGCGCAACTTCCTGCATTACTTTTTGTTCAGCGGAGATGATGCCTTGCGTCCCTGCCGCGATTTAAGCTATGGTGAGCGTGCCCGTTTGCAGTTGGGATTATTGGTAGCGGAAGGCTGTAATTTCCTGTTGCTTGATGAACCGATCAATCATCTCGATATCCCGTCGCGTGCGCGCTTCGAGCAGGCGCTCAATCAATTCAAAGGCACGGTGCTGGCCGTGGTGCACGACCGCTACTTCATCGAGCACTTTGCATCGGAGCTTTGGCTGGCGGAGGGCGGACGAATCGAGCCGTTATGAATGTGATCTGACTGCCGGGAGCGATGCTCTGTGGTGGGCGGAGGGCAGGCGACAGAGCAATTTCACTGATCTTCAGGCAATCAATTGCACGGATGCATGAGACTGCCACGTGCCTTGCAGGCGATCGTAAGGAGATTAATTCGCCGGCTCAAACACCATAATCGGGATGTGACGCGTCGTCATCTTTTGATAGCGCAAATAGGGCGGATGATGCTCGGTCGCGAACTGCCACAAGCGAGCATATTCCTCGC
>Ga0335079_10007227_pt1 | contig 12668 bp, 12 predicted proteins | sample Lox_Sample_33_FD_206719 | JGI IMG/M metagenome (GOLD analysis project Ga0335079, IMG submission 206719) | Soil microbial communities from Loxahatchee National Wildlife Refuge, Florida, United States - Lox_Sample_3.3 | ecosystem: Environmental > Terrestrial > Soil > Wetlands | place: USA... | reverse complement strand
CTTCCGGACCTCCTCGATCTTCCGCCCGTGCGTGATGGCCTCCGCGGGGCCCGCGCCGACCTCGAGGACCGGCAGGTGCCGCACCGCGTCGGCGAGCGGGAGCAGCGCCGGCACGCCCTGCGTCAGCGCCGCCAGCGGCACCGCGTCCTCCACCCGCCACGGCCCGATCGACAGCCGCCGCAGCGCCGCCAGGTGCGCGCGCGAGCCCAGCTCGCGCCCCACGTCCCTCGCGATCGCACGCACGTAGGTGCCCGACCCGCACTCGACGTCCACCGCCACCTCGCCCGCGTCGCGGTCGAGCGGCCCGCACCCCAGCACCTCGATCCGCACCGGCACCGCCGCCAGCTCCACCGCCTCACCCCGCCGCGCCCGGCGGTAGGCCCGCTCGCCGGCGACCTTCTTGGCCGAGACCTGCGGCGGCACCTGGGTCGGCCGCGCGGCCACGCGCTGGAGGGCCGCGGCGACGTCGGCGTCGCTCCGGCCGCGCCACCCGTCGTCCCGCTCCCCGGGCTCACCGGCCGCGTCGTCGGTGGACGTCTCGCACCCGAAGCGGATGGTCCCCCGGTAGCGCTTGGGGAGGAGCGCCACGAACCGCGCCAGCCGCGTCGCGCGTCCCGCCAGCACGACCAGCAGCCCCGTGGCCGCCGGGTCGAGCGTGCCCGCGTGCCCCACGCGCCGCTCGCCCAGGGCGCGGCGGGCGGCGGCCACCACGTCGTGCGACGTCGGGCCCGCGGGCTTGTCCACGAGGAGCAGGCCGTCGGTCGTCAGGCGTGCTCGTCCCCGGCCGCGCGCAGCTGCGCCAGCAGCGCGTCGATGCGCGAGGCGCGCTCCGACTCCCGGTCGAGCTCGAAGACGACCTCGGGCACCGTCCTCAGCCGCAGCCGCTCGCCGATGGCGTGGCGCATCGCGCCGGCGGCGTGGGTCAGGGCGCGGCGGCTGCGCTCTTTCGCCTCCTCGTCGCCGTGCGCCATCACCCGCACCACTGCCCGCTTGAGGTCGGCCGTCACCTTCACGCCCGTCACCGTCACCAGCCCGATGCGCGGGTCCCGCGCCTCGGCGGTGAGGAACTCGGCGACGGCCTCGCGGATCGCTTCGGCCACGCGCTGCGGGCGGCGCCCGGGGGTGCGGTTCATGCGAACGAGATCTCGGTGGAGACGATGTACGCCAGGGGCTCGCCGGCGATCAGCCGGTCGCAGGAGCCGAGCACTTCCTCGGCGTGCCGCCGGTCGGTGGTGACCACGCTGCAGGCCAGGGCGGCGCGCTGCCAGGCGTCCTGGTGGTCCACCTCGGCGGCCGAGACGTTGAACTGCCGGTGCAGGCGGTCCTTCAGGCTCTTCACGATCCGCCGCTTGTCCTTGAGCGACTGGCAGCCGGCCAGCGTCAGCTCCCACGACCGGACGGCGACGACCACGGGCCTACTCGACCCGGGCCGTTCCCGCCGTCTCGAGGCTGCGCGCCACGCTCTCGATGCGGAACGCCTCGATCACGTCCCCGACCTTGAGGTCGTTGAAGTTCTCGATGCCGATGCCGCACTCCAGCCCGTCCTTGACTTCCTTCACGTCGTCCTTGAAGCGGCGCAGCGACGAGAAACCGCCGGTGTAGACCACCACGGCGTCGCGGATCACCCGCGCCTTGGTGCCCCGCTGGATCATCCCGTTCCGGACGTAGCAGCCGGCGATCGTCCCGACGCCCGAGATCTTGAACAGCTGGCGCACTTCCGCCTCGCCCACCACCACTTCCTTCTGCTCCGGCTTGAGCAGGCCTTCCAGCGCCGCCTTCACGTCGTCCACCGCCTCGTAGATGATGCGGTAGGCGCGGATGTCCACGTGCTCCTTCTCGGCCGCGCTGCGCGCGTTCGAGTCGGGCCGCACGTGGAAGCCGATGATGATGGCCTGGGCCGCCTTGGCCAGGAGCACGTCGGACTCGTTGATGGCCCCGACGCCGCGGTGCACCACCTCGACCTTGACCTCCGCCGTCGAGAGCTGCGACAGCGCGTCGGCCAGGGCCTCGGCCGGTCCGCCCTGGTCCGCCTTGATGATGATGCGGAGCGCGGCCCCGGCCGCCTCGTCCTTCTTCTGGAAGAACTCCTCCAGCGACACCCCGGCCCGGCTGCCGCGCCGGTGCTGCGCTTCGCGGTCCAGCCGCTGCCGCTTCTGCGCCGTCTCGCGCGCCTGGCCGCTGTCCGCCACCACGGCGAACGAGTCGCCGGCCTCCGGGACCCCCTGGAAGCCGAGCACCTGCACCGGCGTGGCGGGGCCCGCCTCCTTCACCAGATTGCCGCGCTCGTCGAACATCGCGCGCACCACGCCCGAGTACATGCCGCAGATGAAGGCGTCGCCGACCCTCAGGCTGCCCGCCGTCACCAGCACGGTGGCGAGCGGCCCCTTGCCCGGATCGAGCGAGGCCTCCAGCACGGTGCCCGCGGCGGGCTTGTCCGGGTTGGCCTTGAGGTCCAGCAGATCGGACTGGAGCAGGATCTGCTCCAGCAGCTTGTCCACGTTGGTGCCCTTCTTGGCGGAGATCGGCGTGGCCAGCGTCTGGCCGCCGAAGTCCTCGAGGACCACCCCCTGCTGCAGCAGGTCGCGCTTGACCTTGTCCACGTTGGCCGTGGGCAGGTCGATCTTGTTGATCGCCACCACCAGCGGGACGCCGGCGTTCTTGGCGTGGCTGATCGCCTCGATGGTCTGCGGCATCACCTGGTCGTCCGCCGCCACCACCAGCACCACCAGGTCGGTGACCTGCGCGCCGCGGGCGCGCATCGCGGTGAAGGCCTGGTGCCCCGGGGTGTCGAGGAACGTGACCCGGCGGCCGTTCGGCAGCAGCACGTTGTACGCGCCGATGTGCTGCGTGATGCCGCCCGCCTCGCCCGCGATGACGTTGGTCTTGCGGATGAAGTCGAGCAGCGACGTCTTGCCGTGGTCCACGTGGCCCATCACGGTCACGATCGGCGGCCGCGGGTGGAGGGTCTCCTCCGGCTCCGGCGCCTGCTCGACCGCGGCGGCGGCGGCGTACTCCTCCTCGCGCACCGCCTGGAAGCCGTACTCCGAGCAGATCAGCTCGATCTGGTCGAAGTCCAGCCGCTGGTTGACGGTGACCATCATCCCCAGCTCCTTGAAGGCGAAGGCGACGATCTGCGACGCCGGCACCTTCAGGATCTCCGCCAGCTCGGCCACCGAGATGAACTCGTTGACCCGGACGAGGGTCTTCTCCTTCTCCTTCTCCTCGGCGACGCGCTGCGCCTCGAGGTCGCGGAAGCTCGGCTCGTCGTCGCGGCGCCGCACGCCCTTCCGCGCCGGCCCGCGGATCGTGGCCAGGGTGCGCGCCACGTTCTCGGCCACCGCCTCCTGGTCCACCGTCCACTTCTTGCCCTTCTTCCGCTTCTTCTTGTCGCGGCGCCGGTCCTCGATGACGCCGCCCGGCGCGGCCGACGCGACGGGGCGCGGCGGCGGCGCGCCGGCGCCGGGGACGGCCGACGCCACGGGCTTCGGCCGGGCCGAGATGGGACGGCCCACCGGGGTCGGGATGTGCCCCATGCGCTCGCGCGGGGGCGCGCCCGACGGCGGCGCCGCACCCGCCCCGGCGCTCACGGTCACCGGCACCGCCGGCGGAACGAAGGCGGACGGCGGCGCGGCCTCGACCGGCGCCGTGCCGGCCGGCGCCGAGGGCGCGGCGGCGGCCGGCATGAACAGCTCGGCCGGCCCCTCCTCTTCCTCTTCGGGCGCTTCGGGCGGCGCCAGCTCGGGCGGGAACAGCTCCGAGACGTGCAGGGCCGGCTCTTCCGCCACTTCCTCGACGAACAGCGTGCCCACCTCGGGCTCGCGGGCGGCGGCCTCCGCCGCGGCCTGCGCGGCGGCCTCGGCCTCCTGCGCGGCGACCTCGGCCGCGGTGCGGCGGCGGCGCTTCTGGCGCGGCTCCTCCGCGGCCTTCGGCGCGGGCGCCTCGACGGCCTTGGCCTTCGCCGGGGCCCGGCGGCGGCCCTTCGCCGGCGCGGGCTGCTTCTCCTTCCGCTTCTCCCGCTCCCACCGCGTGCGCACCCGCGCGACCTTGTCTTCCTCCAGGGCGCTCAGGTGGCTCCGGACGAAGATGTCCATCTCGCGGAGCAACTTGATCAGCTCGTCGCTGGCGATGCCGAACTCGGCGGCCAGATCGTGCACCCGCAGACTCATTTGCCGACTCTCTCCCCTCGGTCATCCACCTTCAGATACGCCTTCAGCCCCCGCGCCAGCTGCCGGTCGAGCACGGCGACCCCGTGCACCGGCGGGTGGCCCAGCGCCTTGCCGAGCGCGTCGGCATCCGGCCCGATCAGCACCGTCACGGCCCGGTGTCCGGCCAGCGACTCGAGCCGCTCGCGCGCCCGCGCGCTGGCGTCGTTCGGCAACACCACCGCCTCCGCCACGCCCCGCCGCAGCGCTTCCCGCGCGGCGTCCACCCCGATCGCCAGGCGGCGCGCCCGCGCGCCGAGCCCCAGCAGGCCGAGGGCGGTCCGCGCCGCGTCGGTCACTCCGACGGCGGCGCGTCGGGCGACGCCGGCGCCTCGGGCTCCGGCGCGCCACCGGTCTCCGCCGGCGCCTCCTGCGGCGCGGCTTCGGCGCTCGCGGCCGAGCCCGACTCGTCGGTCGTGGTCAGCTCGTCGATCAGCGCCAGCAGCCGGTCGGCCATCTCCGGCGCCATGCCCGGGATCGCCCGCACTTCCTCCGGCTCGAGGTCGAGGATGTCGGAGAAGGTGCGGTAGCCGGCACCGTCCAGCACGGCCAGCAGGTCTTGCGTGATCCCGCCCAGCTCGGCCAACGGCACCGACGCGACGTCCTCGCCCTCCTCCGTCGGCGCCGGCGGCAGCGGGGCGAACAGCGGCCGCTCGCCGCCGCGCTCCAGCCACTCGCGGCTCGAGTAGAGGTCGATCTTCCAGCCCGTGAGCTCCGAGGCGAGCCGGACGTTCTGCCCGTTCCGGCCGATCGCCAGACTCAGCTGGTCCTCGTCCACGATCGCCTGGATCGTCTTGGTCTCGGGATCGGAGAACACGCGCGCCACCCGGGCCGGCGCCAGGGCCAGCCGGGCGAACCGCTCGGGGTCGGGACTCCACGGCACGATGTCGATCCGCTCGCCGCCCAGCTCGTTCACCACCGCCTGCACCCGGCTGCCCTTCAGGCCCACGCAGGCGCCCACCGGGTCGATGCCGTCGTCGCGGCTGAACACCGCGATCTTGGTGCGGCTGCCCACCTCGCGGGCGGTGGCCCGGATGTCCACGATGCCCTGCTGGATCTCCGGCACCTCCAGCTTGAACAGCGCCTTCACGAACAGCGGATCGCCGCGCGACAGGATGAGGCGCGGGCCTTTCGGCGTCTCCTCGAGCTTCTTGAGGACCGCGCGGATCGTGTCGCCCTGGTGGAAATGCTCGCGGTGGTTCTGCTCGCGGTAGGGGATGATCGCCTCCGCCTCGCGGAACTTGTTCAGCATCACCACGATCTTGCCGCGCTCGATCTGCTGCACCTCGCCCGACAGCAGCTCGCCCACGCGATCCGCGAACTCCTCGCGGATCCGGGCCCGCTCCCCCTCCCGCACCCGCTGGATGATGCGCTGCTTGGCCGCCTGCACCGCGTTGCGCCCGAACTCCGCGAAGTCGACGTCCTCCTCGAGCACGTCGCCGACCTGGAAGTCCGGATCGTTCCAGCGGGCCTCCTCCAGGGAGACCTGGCGGCTCGGGTCCTCCACCGCCTCCACCACCTCGCGCAGCACGGTGATGCGGATCTGCCCCGACATGTCGTCGAGGCCGATGTCGGCCCGCACGTTGGGGCCGTACTTCTTGGTCAGCGCCGCCAGCACGCCGTCGCGAATCAGGTCCCGCAGCTCGTTGCGGTCGAGCTGCTTCAGCGAGGCGAGCTCCTTGAACGCCGACAGGACTTCGGTGCCGCTCATGTCATGTGCTCCACGCGCGCTACCATTCGAACGCCAGGCGCGCCTCTTTGATCTCCGCCAGCTTCAGCGTGCGCCGCACGCCGCCGGGAAACTCCAGCACCACGCTCGACCCGTCCGGCCCGTCGATCACCTCGAGGGCCCTCACCTGGAACCGCCCGTTCAGGGCCGGCACCAGGATCTCGACGCCGTGACCCAGGAACCGCCGCCACTCGTCCGGCCGCCGGAGCGGCCGCTCGAGCCCCGGGGACGACACCTCCAGCACGTACCGCCCTTCCCCGACGCCCTCGGCGTCGAGCCACGGCTCGAGCGCGCGGCTCACTTCCGCACACTCGCCCACCGTGATCCCGCGGGCCGCTCCCGCGTCGGGCCGGTCGATCCGGAGCTGGATGAGCGGCCGCCGACGGGCGCCGCCCACCCGGCACTCGACGACCTCGAAGCCCAGCGCAGCGACCCGTTCGGCCAGGGCGCGTTGGAGGTCGGATGGCAGCAACACGGATACCCCAGGAAACAAAAAATGTGGGGCAACAACCCCACATCCGAGAAAGCGAGCCGCGCCCCCACGACCCGCGCTACGACGCCGGAAAGCTAGACCCCGCCTGGACCGCCGTCAAGGCGAGCCGGCCGCGGGGCTACGGGGCCACCAGCGCCAGGAACCTCGGGTCCCGCCGGACGCCGTCGAACGCCGGCTCGTCGCGCAGGTGCAGCTGGAAATGCGCGTCGCGCCGCGGCCGGTAGCGCTCCAGCCACCAGAACGCGCGGGCCGTGTCGCCGACGGCGAGATAGGCGTCGCCGAGCGCCGCGGCGAGGTGCACACCCGGCCGCACGGAGTCGGCCGCCGCCTCCGCGGCGCGGACGTAGGCGCGCGCGCCGGCGGTGTCGCCCCGCACCACCAGCACGCGCGCCAGCTCCATCAGGCCGGGCCGGTCCTGCGTCGAGAGCAGCAACCGGTCGGCGGCCTCGAACTGGGCCTGCGCCTCGTCGAGCCGGCCGCGCCACAGCGCCACCTGCCCGCTCTGGGCGCGGGCCAGCATGTAGGTCGGGTCGGCCGCGACGGCGCGGGCACACCAGGCGGCCGCCGAGTCGAACTGGCGACTCACGAAGAGCGCGAACCCGAGGTAGGTGAGCTTCTCCGCGTCCCCCGGATCCAGGGCGACCGCGCGATGGTACGCCGCCACGGCCGCCGCGTGCTGGTTCGTCTCCAGGAGGTTCATCGCGAGCCGCTGCCACGCGTCGGCGTCCAGCGAATCCGCGGCGAGTATCGCGCGGTAGGCACGGATCGAGGCCGTGCGATCCGTGGGATCCACGCGCTGGCCGATCTCGGCCTGGAGCAGCCGCACCCGGCGGTCCGACGGCGCGAGCTCCGCGGCGCGCTCGGTCGCGGCCAGCGCGACCGCCAGCGTGCTCTCGGCGCTCAACCCCGCGATCCGGAATCGCCAGACCATGGCCCAGTCGAGCGCGTCGGCGAGGCCGGCCCAGGCGAGCGCCGACATCGAGTCGCGGGCGATCGCCTCCCGCGCGAGGCCGAGGGCCCGGGTCATCGCGGGCTCGGTCCGCCGCGACACGAGGTATCGCACCCGCATGACGAGGTCGTAGCTGCCCGGATCGGCCTGCGCCGCAGCGGGGCCCGGCGTCGTCCGGATGCCGATCGCGCGCAGCGCATCGGTCGCCAGAGCGAGCCCGAGAGCGGGCAGATCGCGCGGCGCCCGCCCCAGCCGCGTCGTCCAGACGATGCGGCCCGTGCGCGCGCGCTCGAGGCGGCACCGGACGACCACGCCCTCGCCGGCGCGCCGCGCACTGCCCGCGAGCACGTAGTCGGCCGACGCGCGGCTGGCGCGCGGACCCACGACCACGACCGCGTGGGAGGCGAGGAGCGCCGCCTGCACGTCCGCCGCGATCCCGCTCGCGATGTAGGCGTACGCGCTGTCCTCCGGCTGGAGATCCAGCACCTGGATGCGCGGCAGCGCGGCGCGTCCCGGGCCGCACGGCGCCGGCGTGCCGTCGGGACACTGGGCGGCGGCCGCGCGCGCGACGACCAGCGCCGCGACCGCGGCGAGGAGGAAGCCGATGTTCGGGTGGGACACAGCGGCCAATATAGGCCCGGCCCCGGCGTCGGGCGAGGCGCTCAGGCCTGCGGTCTGCCCAGGTAGGCCACCATCCGGCCGTCGCGCCCGTCCGAGCCGCGGTGCGAGAAGAACCGGTCGCGCGAGCAGGCCGTGCAGTGGGGCGAGCGGCTCACGTCGCGAATCCCCAGCTTCGCGGCCCGCGCCGCCAGCGCATCGCGCAGGTCGAGCTGCACCGGGCGCCGGGTGCGGCGGCCCTCGATGGCCAGCACGACCTCGGGCCCGACCTCGTAGCACCCGCCGCAGATCGCCACGCCGAGGTGCAGCGCGAGGTCGGCGGCGCCCACCCCCGCGCGGCCCGCCAGCATGCCGACGCCGCGCTCCAGGATGCCGGCCGCGACGCCACGCCATCCGGCGTGCAGCAGGGCGAACGCCGTCCCGCCGGGCGCCGCGAGGTAGACCGGGACGCAGTCGGCGATGGTGACGGCGAGCAGCAGGCCCGGCTGCGCCGTCGCGTGCCCGTCCACGTCGTCCATCACGTGCCAGCCCGGGGCGACGCCCTCGTGCCATACGACCGTGGCCGTGTGCGCCTGCCGCGCCATCTGGAGCGCGGGAAACGCCGGCCGCACGCCGTGGAGGAAGGCGCGCCACCGGCCCATCACCCGGCCGACGGGCTCCTCCGTCTGCAGGCCCAGCGAGAACCCGCCGTTGCCGCCCCGCACCGTGAGGCCCGCCACGAGGCCGAAGCGCGCGCGCCACTCCTCCAGCTCCGCGCGCGGCACGATCGGGTCGGCGAGCGCGACCTCCGCGACCAGCCGGGCTTCCGGCCGGTCGGCCTCCGGGTCCTGCGGTCTCGTCGCCGTGGTGGCACTCGCGTCACCGCCGGATCGTGCGGGCGGCGCGAATGAGGCGTCAGTCACTGGTCGGTCTTCGTCCACGGCGCTCACCGCTCGCGGCGCTCGATCACCGCGCCGAGCGCGGTGAGCCGCTCGTGGATCCGCTCGTACCCGCGTTCGATCTGCCCCACGTTGTGGATGGTGCTGGTCCCCTCGGCCGCCAGCGCGGCCAGCAGGATCGCCATCCCCGCCCGGATGTCCGGGCTCTCGACCGTGCCGGCGTGCAGCGCCGACGGTCCGGCGACCACGGCGCGGTGCGGATCGCACAGCACGATCCGCGCACCCATCCCGATGAGCTTGTCCACGAAGAACAGGCGGGACTCGAACATCTTCTCGAACAGCAGCAGCAGGCCCTCGCACTGCGTGGCCGTGACCAGGGCGATGCTCATCAGGTCCGCCGGGAAGGCGGGCCACGGCCCGTCTTCCAGCTTGGAGACGTGGCCGCCGAGGTCGTCCTGGATGCGCCGCGCCTGGCCGGCCGCCACGATCAGCCGGTCGCCGTCCAGCCGCGGCGCGACCCCGAGCCGCTCGAAGCCCATCAGGGTGGCGCGCAGGTCCTCGGCGCGCACGCCCTCGATGGTGAGCGCGGAGTTCGTGACCGCCGCCAACCCGACGAACGAGCCGACCTCGATGTGGTCGGGGCCGATCGCGAACCGCGCGCCCTTCAGGACAGCCCCGCCCTCGACCGTGACCGTGTTGGTGCCGATGCCCTCGATCCGCGCGCCGAGCGCGACGAGGAAGTGCGCCAGGTCCTGCACGTGCGGCTCCGAGGCGGCGTTGCGCAGCACCGTGCGGCCCCGGGCCGCGACCGCGGCCATCAGCGCGTTCTCGGTCCCGGTGACGCTCGCCTCGTCGAGGAACACCTCGGCGCCCACCAGCTGCTTGGCCTCGAAGTCGAAGCTCGCGCCCACCGAGACCTCCGCCCCCAGGCGCTGCAGCGCGAGCAGGTGGGTGTCGATCCGCCGCCGGCCGATCACGTCGCCGCCGGGCGGCGGCAGCCGCACCCGGCCGAACCGCGCCAGCAGCGGACCCGCGAGCAGCACCGACGCACGGATCTTCCCGCACAGCGCCGGATCCGGGTCGGTGGCCTTCGCGTGGCGCGCGTCGAGGGCGAGCGTGTGCTCGCCTTCCCAGGCGGCCGTGACGCCCTGCGCGACCAGCAGCTCGAGCATCGTCTCGACGTCGCGGATGCGCGGCACGTTCTCGAGGGTGCAGGGCCCGTCCGCCAGGAGCGTAGCGGCGAGGATCGGCAGGGCGGCGTTCTTGTTGCCCGCGGGCCGGACCGTCCCGGAGAGACGGTGCCCGCCTTCGACGACGAAGAAGGGAGCCATGGCGCTCCAACAATGCAGATCGCGTTCACGCAGCGTCAAGGCGAAGGCTCTCGCAGCCGGGGGAGATCGAGCGGGCGGCGCGACGGCCGCTCCGTTCACGGTCGGCGGACAACGAGCGCGATTGCTTGACACCTCCGGCGCGCGGGTCGATGTTGCAGCCGCGATGACCGCCATTCCCGCCTGGGTCGCCCCGACGATCGCCATCGCGCTGGCCGTGATGGCCGCCTGCCTGCTGGTCATGGGTGGTGTGGCGCTCGCGATCGGCCTCGGCCTGCGCTCGCGCACCCGCGTGCTCACCGGCCAGCTCGCCACGCTCGCCGCCGACGCGCGCGCGGTGGCGGACCGCCTCAAGGCCGAGGTCGAGGGCTACGTCGACCTCTCGAGCGACACGCGCGCCCGGCTCAAGGGCGCCCTGGACGCGGTGCAGACCCGGCTCGAGGACCTGGACTCCCTGGCCGACGTGCTGCAGGACGAGGTCGAGGAGACGGCGCTGAGCGCGGCCTCGCTGCTCAGAACGGTCCGCCGCTCCGGCGCGGTCCTCGGCGCCGCGCGCCGCGCGGTGCGCCGCCGCCGTCCCGCCGAGCGGGAGGGCTGAGACGGGCGTGCGGCGCCTCGCGGCGTGCCTGGTCGTGGCGGTGCTCCTCCTCGCGCTCGTGCCGCACGACGCGTGGGCCTGGTCCCCGGGCACGCACGTCTTCATCGGGCAGTCGGTCCTGGCGAACCTGCAGTTCCTCCCGGGCTACCTGGCCGAGCTGCTGCAGAGCCACCCGCTCGACTTCCTCTACGGCTCCATCGCGGCCGACACCTCGTTCGCCAAGAAGTACGCGCCGGTCGGCCGGCACAGCCATGCCTGGCACGTAGGCCTGGAGATCGTGGAGCTGGCCGGCCGTGCGCCGCTCCGGGCGTTCGGCTTCGGCTACCTCGCGCACCTCGCGGCCGACGTCGTCGCGCACAACTTCTTCGTGCCGCGCCAGCTGGTGCTCACCTCGTCCACGCGGGCGCTGGGGCACTCGTACTGGGAGGGGCGCTTCGACATGCACGTCGGCGACGCGTACGCGCGCACCGCGCACGAGATCATCGCGCGCGACCACGCCGACGCCGACGAGCACCTCGACCGCATCATCTCCCCGACGATCTTCAGCGTGGGCACGAACCGCCGGCTGTTCCGCGGGATGGTGCAGCTCACCGATTGGGCCAACTGGCGCCGGGTGGTGCAGCTCGCGGCCGACGCGAGCCGCTGGGACCTCACGGACCGCGACGTGGAGCGGCACGTGGGCGCCTCGTTCAACTACGTGATGGACCTGTTCAACGCCGGGCCCGAGGCGCAGGCGCGGCGCTTCGAGCCCTCGGGGAGCCGCGCGCTCGCCGAGGCGAAGCGGCTGCGGCGCCTGGCGCTCTCCAACGGCGGACGCAAGGACGCCGACCGCGTGGCGGAGGTCGCGGAGGCGCACTTCGGCCTCCGGCCGACCAACCTGGGCTACTGGGAGCGCTACGACGTGGTGCCGCCGTGGCGGCAGGCGGGCGCGGCGTAGGTTGCGGAGCGCGGCCGCCTACGGCTGCAGCTCCGGCCGGGTATGAAGCAGGTTCCCCGCGATTGCCCAGTCCACGACGTCCCCCGGGTTGAGCGACAGGAATCCGGACTGGATCGTCACTGTCAGCCCCTCAGCGACGAATTCCGCCCCGCGCCCGAAGATCCAGGGGAAGCGCAGCACGAAACGACCGGTCGAGCCCGGATCGACCGTGCCCATCCGGTACGAATGGGTGCCGGCGCGGACGAAGATCACCGCCGTCTGTAGATAGGTGTTGGTGATGTTCACGATGACGCTGTCGGCCGGCTGCGGCGTCGCGGCAGCCGAACCTGCCCCGGTCCGGTGCGCGCAGGCCGAGCCTGCCACGAGCAGCATCGCGACGACGAGCGGCAGTCTGCTGAACATGGTTCCCTCCTCCAGCTTCACTCCCGCTGCCCAACAGTAGGCCGCACGGCCGCACGCAGCCAGATGCCGGCGTGCAAGTCTCTGGACGAATGATGAATGATTCCGTTGGGATTGTGAGCGCGCCGCTCGGTGCGATGCTCGGTTGAACGCAGACGGGGCGCCGCGAGGCGCCCCGTCTTCCTGCCCGCGTCGCCCGGCTACTTCTTGAGCGCCGCCGCGAGTGCCGTATTCACCGCTTTCGGATCCGCCTTCCCGCCGGACCGTTTCATCACCTGCCCCACCAGGAACCCGATCAGCTTGGTCTCGCCGGACCGGTAACGCGCGACCTCGGCGGGGTGTGCCTCGAGCGTCTCGCGGACCCAGCCGTCGATGGCGCCGCTGTCGGAGACCTGCAGGAGGCCGAGGCGGCCGGCAGTCTCGCGGGCGCTGCTCTTCGGCGTGGTGACCATCTCGCTCAACACGCGCCTGGCCGCCTGGCGGCTGAGCTGCCCGGCCTTCACGAGCCCGACGACTTCGCCGGCGAGCCCGGCGGAT
>Ga0335079_10007226_pt1 | contig 12668 bp, 11 predicted proteins | sample Lox_Sample_33_FD_206719 | JGI IMG/M metagenome (GOLD analysis project Ga0335079, IMG submission 206719) | Soil microbial communities from Loxahatchee National Wildlife Refuge, Florida, United States - Lox_Sample_3.3 | ecosystem: Environmental > Terrestrial > Soil > Wetlands | place: USA... | reverse complement strand
CCCATCCGCAAGTCGCAACGTGCGCACATTGGCCCAGGCACTGGCCAAAAACGTATCCTGGGAGACGCCGGCGCCGCCGTGCGCCTGGATCGCACGATCCAATACTTGAAGGGTGACTTTTGGCGCAACCACTTTGATCATGGCAATCTCCGTCTTCGCTGCTTTGTTTCCGACGGTGTCCATCATGTAGGCAGCCTTCAGGGTGAGCAGCCGGGCCTGATCGATTTCCATGCGCGATTTGGCGATCTCAGCGCGAATCGTTCCCTGCTCCGCGAGGGTTTTGCCGAACGCGACTCGGGAGTGCACTCGTTTGCACATGGTTTCGAGTGCGCGTTCCGAAACTCCAATGCACCGCATACAGTGATGTATGCGCCCCGGGCCCAAGCGTCCCTGTGCGATTTCGAAACCGCGTCCCTCACCGAGAAGCAGGTTCGAGAGCGGCACGCGGACTTTCTCAAAGGCGATCTCGCCGTGACCATGCGGTCCGTGGTCATAACCAAATACAGTCAGCATGCGGATGATCTTTACTCCGGGCAAATCCATGGGCACGAGAATCATCGATTGCTGTTTGTGAGCCGGAGCGGCAAGATCCGTTTTCCCCATGAAAATCGCTACTTTGCAGCGCGGATCGCCCGCGCCGGAAGCCCACCACTTGCGTCCGGTAACGACGTAACTGTCTCCGTCGCGAACGATGCTGGCACTGATGTTGGTCGCATCGGAAGAGGCCACATTCGGCTCCGTCATCGCAAAACAGGAGCGGATTTCACCCGCCAAAAGGGGCTTCAACCAAAGCTGCTGCTGCTCAGGTGTCCCGTACCGCGCCAGGACTTCCATGTTGCCTGTGTCCGGCGCCGAACAGTTGAACACCTCGGGAGCCATTGGGCTGCGGCCCATGATTTCGCACAGCGGCGCGTATTCGTGATTGCTGAGGCCCGCGCCATTCTCGCCGTCGGGGAGAAACAGATTCCACAATCCGGCTGCACGCGCTTTGGGTTTCAGCTCTTCGATGATTTGAGTTGGCCGCCAGGGGTTGCTTTCGATTTCGTCGTAATAACGCTGCTCGTTCGGATAGATGTGCTCCTCCATGAACGCCAGCAGTTGATGCTGCAATTCTTTGGCCTTTTCACTAAAGTCGAAATTCATCCAGTTTGCCTCTTCCGGATAGCGGTTGCAGTGCTGCTATATTCGAGCCTGCCCGCCGCACCAATTTTCGGCAGCCGCGCAACCCGGCCAACCATCTCGCGCGCGATTATATACAAGGCCATGCTTGTTAGTCACTTTCATGTGTGAGTGGCTATCGCGCTGGTTACTAATCCACTAAGAATTGAGCCTCCGCCCAGTGTTCGTCGAAGAAATTGCATTAAGGGCGTGTGGCACTCCTACGGAAAGCGCGTTTTTCAGTCAAGTACCTTACTTCCGATTTGGCCGTGACTCGCACGCAATCGGCGGAAGCACCAGCGGAGGAAGGACTGACTAGGCCTGGGCCTTGGCGATCAGCAAGGTGAGGTCATCAGACTGGGCCCCCGCGCTGAATTCCTGCACGTTGGTAAAAATGGCTTGGACGATTTCCTTCACCGGAAGGTGGCGGCACGCCTGCAATTCGCAAATAAGGCGAGCCTCACCGTATTCTTTCTCGTTGCAAGCTGCCTCGGTGACGCCGTCGCTGAATATGACGAGCAGGTCTCCTGGAGCCACGTGGATCTGTTCCACCTCGCACTCCCACCGCTCGAAGATGCCGATCACAGTGGCGGTCGCCGGCAGGCGCCGCACGCTACCATCCTGACGCAACCATGGCGAGGCTCATACCGCGGTGGCCTTTTGCAACGGATGTGTGGTCACGTACTGGAATCATCAGAAAGATTATAGTTGCCCGCGGAGGAACTTGGGCGCCAAGGCAGGTCGACTTGCCCAGCTAGTATCCACCAATTCATGGGAGCCGTCACCGTCACTCACGCGGGCGGGGTGGTTGCGCGACTGCCGGGGACCCAAAGATAGGTCAAAAAAAAACGGCTGGGGTCGAGATGTTTTGTTTGTAAAGGACGGCATGGACTCGCCGATGTATAATGACTTCATGGCTAAGCATGTGATCCACATTTCGGAAAAGGAAGCCACCACGACTAACATTGCGACCCTGCTGGCTCACGTTCGTGCCGGCACGGAAGTGATTATTGAGAATGACTCCCGTCCGGTGGCGGTGCTGCGCTCTGCGGAGCCACATCCCGGCCGTCTCCTGTCGGAATCTATAGCGCTGGCTGAAGCGCATGCGAAGGAGTTGGGCTTCGAACCCACGCTGGACCCGGACTTCGCGGCTGACCTCGAAGAAATCATCAATAGCCGCAAGTCCCGCAACATCTCGATATCGGAGTAGTCCTGGACTCCAGCGTGCTCATCGCAGGAGAGCGGCGCGGCGAAACAGTGGGGGAAATCCTCAGGCGCGTGCAGGTCACCCATGGCGAAGGAGTTTACGCGCTCTCCGTTGTGACCATCGTCGAATTGACCCATGGTATCTTCCGGGCCAAAACCATTGTGGATCGCGAAAGACGGCGCGCATTCAGCGAAGAACTCCGGCGTGATATGGTGGTCTATCCCGTGACTGTGGAGATTGCCGAACTTGCGGGACGCATCGAGGGCGAACAGGCGGCCGCTGGAGTTAGCATCGCTTTTGAAGACTTACTGATCGGCGCTACGGCGCTACATCTCGGCTACAGTGTGGTCACGCACAACGTCCGCCACTTCCAGGTAATCCCCGGCCTCACTGTTGCCCAGGTTTGAACTCCAACCCATGGGATACTCGGCTGCGACGCTACGAATTGCAGGCGAACAGGGACAAACCGACCCCGCCTCCTTTCCATCGTACTATCGCGCCAGATACTACGATCCACAGCTAGGGAGATTCCTCGGCGAGGACCCGAGTGACTTCAATGGGGGAATGAACTTCTACGGCTACGTTGGGAATGATCCTGTCAACTGGTTTGATCCCTTCGGACTTGACCGAATGTTACTGGGTGACATAGCGAATCTCGTGGCACAGAACAACAAGTCAGGTCAGAGCAATGATCTGATAATTTGCATGGCTTATAAAGAGAGCACTTTTGACCCGGATGCTTCGAGGCCTGGGAGTCAAAGTGCAAGAGGATTGCTTGGTGTAACCGATGCGGCGGCGACCCAGGTCGGAGTCGCCTATGATGAGCTGGGTGATCCCGCGACCAACATTGGTCCAGGATCGGCCTACCTAGCATGGAGAATCCACCTAAACCACGGAAATGTACGAAACGGATTGTGGGGCTATGGGACCGGCAAGGCGTACGCAGACTCTTTGTTGAAATGTGAGAAGTGTATGGTTTCGCACACTAAGGACAGCGACGAATGCAAGACAAAGAATTGCCTTGAACCCCTGCATCCGAAACCCAAGAATCCGAGCCCGGGGCCACGAGGCCCCAGGAGGCCAAAAGGATGAAGCTTTCGATTTCCGTAGTGAGAGTGATTTGTTTAGTCATGACATTTCTCCTGCTACTGACCGCGCTCGTCCAAGAGCCGTTGAGCGGTGCGACGCAGGGAGACCATCCTGGCGTAAAGATCGTCGCGCGAGCACCGTGGCGAGTGTCAGGCAAGGAAGGTCACCTATTGTGCGAGGTCTCGCAGAAGGAGGCTGGCGGTGATGGCTCCTCGACCAGGGTCCTGACGATTTATCGTGCTAGAGGCGTGAAGCTGCTCGCCTTCGACACGCCCGATTCTCTCGCAAGTATGTACCAAATCGGTGACTATGATGGACGGCTGATCACAACTTGGGTGGCGGGGAGCGCTTACCACGTGCGTGCTTGGGCTTTTATCGACGGACAAGTTAAGGCAGTCTTTAATCGGGCAACGAGGCTTATGCCGGAGATTGTTTATGACGAGCAAGGACGAGAAGCGATACTAATCACCGACCCCACCTTGGATAACGGCAGATGGGCCGCTGCCAAAGGCACGACCACAGTATTCAAGTGGACCGGCGAAAAGTATGATGAGATTGGGACTGTTTCTTGGAATAGAAGATTCTTGTGCGCTTCGGCGGAGTCGTGCACATCTTTAGTAGGCCAACGCGTCTCTCTCGACTTGCGTTGAACTGTCGCAACCCATATGACGCGAACGGCAACACCACCACGAAAACCGACTCCACCGGTACGACAGACTACTCCTGGGACTTTGAAAACCGACTGACCTCGGCGACTCCGCCGGGATCGGGCGGGACGGTGCAGTTTTCCTACGATCCCCTTTACCCAAACAAGAATGCTTTAATGGAGTTCGGCGATCGTGGGCTGGAAATTCTGGGTCCGGTTCCAATCATCATGGTTAGAATTGGATTGGTGGCTTTGTACATCAGGACCCAACGACGAAAAAATAGAACCAGTCTAAGCTGGAGCCCTTGCAATTCTTCGTAAAGAGGAACAACCAGATTCGATGATGAGGGAGCTTAACAACCCCGAGGTGATCGCCGGCCTGAACCATCTCTGCCGCTATCTGGCGCTGGACGATTTCGAGCCCGGGGAATTCCATGTGGATGACGTTGTCCAGCGCGCTGGCCTCGACCGCTTCGACGTAATCGCTCTCTTCGGCAATGAGCTTCCTGCCACTCTAACCGAAGCTTGCCAGCTCTTTCAGTCAGGATTATCGCGATTCCTCTTGTTTTCCGGTGGCCGTGGCCATTCCACTCAGCCTTTGTTCGCGAACCTCGCCAGATCAAGCCGGTACCAGAAGTACGCGAAGCAGGGATGGATCGGTGAAACTCTCTCGGAGGCGGAGGCGTTCGCGCGGCTGGCGAAACTTGAGTTTGGCATTCCCGGAGACAAGATTCTGGTGGAGGACGCCTCAACCAACACCGGAGAAAACGCAAGGTTCACGCTGGATCTTCTGACGCGGCGGATTCCTGCCGCGCACCACATGTTGCTCCTGCAAGACCCTCTCATGCAGCGCCGCGCGGTGTTGACCGTAGCCAAGGCTCTCGAATCGGTTGCCAACCCGATTCGCTGCTTCAGCCGCGCTGCGTTCGTTCCGGAGATTGTTCTTTCCGCATCCGGCGAATGGGAATTTGCGTCTGGCTCCGCGCAGGAACTTTGGAGCAAGCAGCGCTTTCTCTCGATTGTCCTTGGCGAGATCAAACGATTAAGGAACGACGAGAATGGCTACGGCCCGCGCGGGCGGAACTTCCTGCCCGCTGTCGAAATCCCAGCCGACGTGCTCGCGAGTTACACGCGCCTGCTGCAGTGGGTTGGAAGCGACGGCCTGGAGCGCACCTGAAGCCGCATCCCGGCTTTACGGCGCCTGGCGAACGTGCGTGGCCAGCATGACCCCGGCAATCATCAATATGGCGCCGAGCACATTAACAATGCTGGTCTTCTGCACGGGCGACCCCAGGGCGCCAAAGTGCGAGAGAATCATCCCGCCAAGCACTTGCCCCGCCAGCAAATTGAGAAACATGCCTCGCGCCCCGACTTGCGGGAGCAGCCAGACAATCGCGAACACCAGGCACGCGCCCAAAGCGCCCGCGGTCAGCAGAATGGGGTTCACGCTTTTCAGGTTATCGAGGGCGCCGGATTGCCATCCGCTGGCGCCGATCAGCAGCGCCGTCAGCGCGCCGATGCACCAGAAAAGCGCATTGCCCACGCGAGGATTGCGCAGGGCGCTCCCGACCACGCTGTTCATGGCCAGATGAAGGGCCAGGATGATACCAAGAAAAACAGTGAAGATATAGAAAAAGACGATTTTAGGCATTGCCTCATCTTTCCGCGCCGCGGCGCCAGATACTGAAAGGTCTTTAAGAGTTCTCCACGGAACTTTTTTCAAGACTTTTGAACCGCCAGCAACTATACTCATCCTGCGCGCGGGGTCAAGGAATACTTCCTCCGGCTGAGGATTTCGCGCCGGCGTGGAATGACTCGCATTCGTGGGGATTCATGAAGAAGATTCGTACGGTCATCGTGGGAACTGGCTTTATGGGCCGCGTACACACCGAGGCGGTGCGGCGGCTCGGCAACGTGGAAGTGGCGGCGATCGTCGGCAGCTCCCCGGAAAAAGCCAAAAAGTTCGCGGAGGAATACTGCATCGAACGCTGGGGCGCGGATTACCGCGATTTCCTGAAAGATCCAGCGATCGACGCGATCCATATCTGCACCAACAACTCGCTGCATTTCGAAATGGCCAGGAATGGGCTGGAAGCCGGGAAGCACGTGCTCTGCGAGAAGCCCCTGGTCGACACCGTCGCGGAAGCAAAGGAGCTGATCGAGCTCGCCAGGCGCAAGAATTTGGCCAACTGCACCCTCTTCAATGTGCGCGCGTATCCCCAGGTACAGAACATGCGCCGCCTCTGCGAGTCGGGCGAACTCGGCGAAGTTCTTGTGGTCCAGGGCACCTACTCGCAGGACTGGCTGCTCTTTGACACGGATTGGAACTGGCGGATTGCCGGCGGCGCTTCCCGCACCTTCGCCGATATTGGCACGCACTGGTGCGACCTGATGGAACACATCACGGGACAAAAGATCACCGCCCTGTGCGCCCAGTTGCAGACCTTTCACAAAACACGGAAGAAACCCAAGGTGGCTGTGGAGACGTTTGCAGGAAAGATGCTCCGTCCTTCGGAATACGACGAGGTCCCGATCCACACCGAGGATTTCGCCGCCATGATGTTCCGTCTGGGCTCCAAGGCTCGAGGGGCGATGACCGTCAGCCAGGTGGCCGCCGGCCGCAAGAATCGCCTCTTCCTGGAAATCTACGGCTCGGAATCCTCCCTCGCGTGGAACGCCGAGGCCCCCGACGAACTTTGGCTGGGCCGCCGGAATACGCCCAACCAGCTGGTGATCAAAGATCCCGCGATGATGAAGCCCGAGGCCGCCTCCTTCGCCGATCTGCCCGGCGGGCACAGCGAAGGCTTCGACGACACTTTCAAACAGACATTTCGCCGCTTCTATCGCACGGTGGCGGATCGCAACGCGCCGGTGGAATACCCGACCTTCGAGGCCGGTCTCCGCCAGATCCAGGTTCTGGATGCGGTGCTCAAGAGTTCCAAGGAATCCGCGTGGGTCGCGCTGGACGCCTAGTTCGCCAGCTTGCCCCGTCGGCATTCCCTCGATGTGTACCGACCGTGCAGGTACACTATACAAACTCTCAAGAAGGCTGGCCGGTCAAAGGGGGTCTATCAAGATGAAGTCCAAGCCGGGAGAAACCGCAGCGAGGCCGAATCGTTCGACGGATCGTTATCTGGTGCCCATTGTCGCCAAAACCATCGATTTGCTCGACTGCTTTAGCGCCGAAGACGAATCGCTGACGCTGAAGGAAATCATTCAACGAACCGCGCTTCCGCACACGACCGCTTATCGGATCCTGCACACGCTCGTCAGCCGCGACTATCTGAAGCAAAACGGCCACCTCTACCGGCTCAACAAAATGCGCCGCCGCCCGAAATTCGCGTTCGCGAACCTTTCGACCAAAATTTCGCTCGCCGTGGAAATCGAAAAGAGCCTGCGAAATGCGGCCACCGCCGCCGGCGTCGATCTGGAAATCTGGGACAACGATCGCGACGCCGAGAAAGCCATCAAGAATGCCGAGGCCATTGCCGAGCGCAAGCCGGATATCGTGATTGAATTCCAATTATTCGAGCAGGTCGCACCCATTATTTCCGATGTTTTCTCCCGGGCGCATATCCCCGTCATTTCCGTGGTGAATCCGCACCACGGCTCGCTTTATCTCGGAGTGGACAACTATCGCGCTGGTTTCACGGCGGGGGTCGCCCTGGCCGAGCACGCCGCGAGGTATTGGGGAGGGAAGATCAACGCCCTGCTGCTGCTGGAGAGTCCACCCGCGGGCCGAACCGTGCAAAGCCGCCTGGTCGGCGCGTGGCGCGGGCTCGAAAGCAAATTAGGGGGGCTGGCGCCAAAGTCCGTTCAGCACGTGGACAGCGGCGGCAACCGGGAAACGGCCATGAAAGCGGTGCAGGCCTTCCTGAACAAACACAGCGCCAGGAACATCCTGATCGCCGCGATCAATGACGAAACCGCACTCGGCGCGGCCGAGGCGGCGGTGCATAAACAAAACGGACGGAATATCGCCATTGTCGGCCATGGCGGAAGTCCTGAAATGTGCAATGTCGTCGCCGATCCGAAAAGTCCGTGCATCGGCACGGTATCGTTTCGGCCCGAAGTGTACGGCCCGGAATTGGTGAGTTTCGGCTTGCGCGTGTTGCGAGAAAGGTCTTCCCTGCCGGCGCACTACATCGCGCACGAGTTTCTCAGCAAAGACTGGCTGATGTCTCGCCGCAAGGCGAGTTAGTCCCGCGGTCTGCTAGGCCTTGTCCGGATCCGGCAGCGTCAGGTTGCGGACGTAAGCGCAAAGTGCGTGGCAGGCCTCGATGAATTGCCGCAGCGTGCGCACCGTCGGCGGGAACGAATCGAACTCTTTCTCTTGCAAGCCGCCTTCGTTATAAGCCCGGGCAAAATCCGGAAACTTCTGCAAGAGTTCCTCGACGATGGCGGGGCTCACCGGCTCGTCAATGCGCGGAACCGCCTTCAGGTCGCTCCCGTTCAACCGCACTTGCCACTTGTGCGGAGGCGAAATCACCACGTCTCCCCCGATCAGTTCGCTCCAGTGCATGTGATTCCGGAACGCCGCTGATAGCAGCCGGATCCGGTACTTCCGCTCCTGGAAAAGCTTGTAAGTCTTCTTGAAGACGGCAACGCCCGCCCATTCCAGATGGCCGGGGTTGAGTGTGATGTCCTTTTTCTCCGCGCAGACCTTGAGCCAATCGTCCAAGCGGCCCACCATAATCGTGCAAACTGGACTGATGGAAGCTACCCCCTTGCCTTCCGCTTCCCTTCTCTTCAAGCCGCGCTCTACCGCCTCGGCCACGGCGACGCACTGGGGAAGGCTGAAGCACACGGTCGCATTGATGCTCACGCCGTGGTAGGTCGCCTCTTCAATGGCCTTGACGCCCGCCTCGGTCACCGGAATCTTTACAATCATGTTGGGCGCGAGTTTGCTGAAGTGGATGGCCTGTCCCGCGATTGCCGCGGCGTCCCGATAGAACCGCGGATCGGTTTGAATCGACAACCTGCCGTTTCTTCCCTTTTGCTTCTCGAAAACCGGCAAGAGCAGCTTGGACCTCTCTGCGGACATCTCTTCCACCAGCTTCCAGGCAATCTGGTCTTCCGTGGCGGCCGGCATCTGCTCGGCCAGTTCGCGAATGCGGCCGTTCCAGAGGCTCGCTTCTTTCTTCAAGACGTCGAGCACGATCACCGGATTGCAGGTGGCCCCAACGCCGCCATGATCGAGCGAATAGTTCAGTTCATCGAGGGCCGCGGAATCGTTCCACAAGACCGTCTTTGTGAACTGGGTCATTTCGTGGAGCACGCTTTTGTAGGTTTGCGTTTCCTGGGTGCCGGTGGTCATGGCCGCTCGCTTTCGGGAATGGGAAAAAGGGGAGCATTCCCATATGAACTTTATTCAACCTCTTATAAACCACTACTATATTCATTCGCCGATGCGAACGCAAGCGATCGCCCTCGGAAACCCCCGGGCATTGATGGGATAAGCAGAGAGAGAACCGCGCGGCAGGCCTAGCCCGCGCCGATGAATTCCGGATACAGCGTCATCCCGCCGTCGATATAGATCGTCGTGCCTTGCACGTAGTCCGATTCGTCGGACGCCAGCCACACCGCCAGCCGGGCCACGTCTTCTCCCTCCCCGATGCGTTTGTAGGGAATGAGCTTCAGCAGGACCCGGTCGAAAATTTCCGGCGAGGTCAATTTCTCGACGTTCATCGGCGTACGAATGGCGCCGGGAGAAATCGCATTCACCCGGATGCGCAGGTGAGACACTTCCTGCGCCAGGCTCTTCATCAACAGGATCAGGCCGCCCTTGGCCGCCGCGTAATTGGCGTGGCCCTCCCACGGAATCACGTCGTGCACGGAACTGATCATGATGATCTTCCCGCAAGCGTAGGAAACCGAGCGGTCGATTCCCTGTTTCTTGAACAGCCGGATGGCCTCGCGGCTGCAAAGAAACACGCCGGTCAGGTTTACATCGATCACGCGCTGCCACTGCGCCAGGGTCATCTCGTCGATCTTCGCGTTCAGTTGCAGCGCGGAGTTCGGAATGCAGATGTCCAGGCGCCCGAATTTTTCGATCATGAACTCGAACATGGCCTGGACTTCCGCTTCCCGCGCGACGTCCGCCTTGAAAATCGCCGCCTTGCCGCCGGCTTGCTGAATGATATTCAGCGTCGAGCGCGCCCCTTCTTCGTCGCTGTTGTAATTGATCAGCACTTCCGCCCCGGCTTGCGCCAGGCCGATGGCCATGGCCTGGCCCAGTCCCTTGCTTGCGCCAGTGATCAGCGCCTTCTGGCCCACCAGCACGCGGTGAATCGGCGCCGGTGGCATTTCATTCGGTGGCGTGTAATTGTTTTCAGCCGGCATACGGTTTCCTCTTACGGTTTGGCATTTTCGGTAACGGCTTTGGGCAGGGCGTACGCCACATAGGATCGCACGATGGCGTCCCCACTTGCCTGCGTCGGCCCATCTCGCGGAATTTCCGTTTGCCGGGCGGAGGTGGCGCACACGACGATGTATTCCCTGCCATCCACTTCGTAGACTGCGGGCACTCCTTCCGAAGCGGCGGGCATGAGGCCGGCCCACAATTCCTTTCCCGTGTCTTGATCGTAGGCGTGAAGTTTTCCCTCATCCTTGGTGGCGACAAAAACCAGCCCCCCGGCCGTAATCACCGGTCCGTTCCGTGGCAGCATGATGCCCGTGCCCTTCACTTGTTCTCGGGCGGCTTGCGGGGCTTCCCCCAGCGGCACCTGCCACTGGATGATTCCCTTATTGAGGTCATACGCTGTCAGCGTCGACCACGGAGGGCTGATAAGCGAAGGCAGCAAATTGTAGCCGGACCAGAAACGCACCGGAGGTTTTTCTTTCCCGGGAACCGGCGGAACCGGAGGCTTCGGAAGAATCGCTTCCGGCGCTTTCGAGGGGTCTTTCAGATACGCGATCAGATCTTTGATCAGGGGGTCCGTGAGGTCGGAGCCCGGCATGTCCTTGCTTCCATACCGCACCACGCTCTTGATGATCTCTTCGCCAAAAACCGAAGGAGCATTCACCAGCGACGGAATGGCCGGGGGCGACCCGCCGTGGTTTTCTCCATGGCAACGCTGGCAGTAGTTGAAGTAGACCGCTTTCCCTTTGTGCTCCGGCGTCCCCGTTTCCGGAATGTCCCAAAGCGAAGGCGCCTGGTTCGATTCATTTTTCAAAATCGCCGGGATGTCCATGGAAACTACGTAGATCGTGCCCTTCGTTGGATCGGAGCCCGTTGAACCCCAGTTCGCGCCGCCGCGATTGCCCGGAAATTCGATGGTGTCTTTCTGTTCCGGCGGCGTAAACAGTCCCTTGTTCTCCGCCTTCTCCACAGTCGCCTTCCAGCGCTCGCGTTCCTCCGGGCTCAAGATGTACGGATCGAGGTCCTTTACCGTGAAGGATTGCCTCGCGAACGGAGGCGGAACCATCGGATAGGGTTGCGTTGGCCACGAATGCTCGTCCGGCATGGCGGATTTTGGCACGGGACGCTCTTCGATCGGCCACAAGGGCTCCCCGGTTTCGCGATTGAACACGTAGACGAATCCCTGCTTGGATGCCTCCGCAACGATCGGCACATCCTTCCCGTCGTGCCGAACTGTCAGGAGCTGCGGCGCGGCGGTGGCATCGTAGTCCCACAAATCATGGTGGATCAGCTGGTAGTACCAGATCAGCTTGCCCGTGGCGGCATTCAACGCCAGCAAGGAATCCGCGAAGAGATTGTTTCCCGTGCGATCCGCGCCGTAAAAATCGTAGGTTGGCGCGCCCGTCGGAATATAGACAATTCCGCGCTTCTCATCGACCGTCATCTCTCCCCAACAGTTCGTGCCGCCGGAATATTTCCACGCGTCTTTGGGCCACGTGTCGTACCCGAATTCGCCGGGGTGCGGAATCGTGTGAAAAATCCAGACGAGGCGTCCGGTGCGGACATCGAAAGCGCGAATATCTCCCGGCGGAGAGCCGTATTCTTCGCCCGTCTCCGAACCGAGGATGATCAAATCGCCGAACACCTGGCCCGGCGTGCCCGTCTGAATGAGATGAATCGATTGCGGATCGCGTCCCAGGCCTTCCCTCAGATCGACGGAGCCATGGTCGCCAAAACTCTCGATCAGTTGCCCGGTGCGCGCGTCGATCGCCTGCAGGTGATCGTTGAAGGTGATCAGCAGGCGCTCCTCCGCTCCATCCTTGCTCTTCCAGTAGTTGACGCCGCGATGGGTTTCCAGCGGCCTGACTTCTTTGGGATGGTAGATCCACAACTGGCGACCGGTGGTGGCATCCAGCGCAATCAGCGAAACGTGATCGGCCATCACGTACATCGTCTTGCCGACGATGATGGGATTGAACTCGTAGGATCGCTCGTTTCCGGTTTTGTACGTCCAGGCGATTTCCAATTGATTGACGTTCGAGCGGTTGATCTGCTTGAGCGCGGAATAATGCGAACCATCCACGTTGCCCAAGTAGGTGCTCCACGTGGCGTGCGCCTCCTGGGCCGGGAGCATCAGCGGGCTCAATAGAAGAAGCAACAGCAGGGAGTCAAATGCCAAGAATCGCAATGCGGCTCTGCGTAAAACC
>Ga0335079_10007223_pt1 | contig 12670 bp, 12 predicted proteins | sample Lox_Sample_33_FD_206719 | JGI IMG/M metagenome (GOLD analysis project Ga0335079, IMG submission 206719) | Soil microbial communities from Loxahatchee National Wildlife Refuge, Florida, United States - Lox_Sample_3.3 | ecosystem: Environmental > Terrestrial > Soil > Wetlands | place: USA... | reverse complement strand
GTCGCTGGCTATATCATGCTTGCCATGAGCGAAGCGGGATTTCTCGCCGTTGTAATCGCGTTTCTAATTGTCGGAAGCGGCGCTTCCGGACTTTCATTCGCAGCCCTTCGGGTGGCCGGCGCTCATCTTTCCGGCTCTGCCGCCTGGGGCGTATTCCTGCTTGGATTCCTTGGTTTCGGCGTCAAGGCTGGCCTGGTGCCAGTGAATTTCTGGTTGCCGCGCTGCTACACGGCCAGTCCGTCCGCATTCATCCCCGTCCTGGCGGGTGTCACATTGAATCTGGGATTCTACGGAATCCTGCGATTAAACGGCGACCTGGTCCCCGGTCATGGCATTGGACCGGGGCTGATCGCCCTTGTGGTAGGGAGCATCACCGCGTTGGTCGGCATTCTCTATGCCACCACCGAGAACGATCTGAAGACGACGCTGGCCCACAGCTCCATCGAAAATGCCGGTATCATCGCAGCGGGCTTCGGAGCCTTCCTCGTTTTTCGGAATTCCGGGAATGCCGGTCCTGCTGCCATTGCCCTGACCGCGGCCCTGTATCACCTGATCAATCATTCCGTCTACAAGGCTCTCCTCTATCAAGGCGCAAGCCACATCGAAGCCGCAACGGGCACGCGCGACATGGACCGGCTGGGAGGGTTGATCCGCTTCCTTCCCGCTTTGTCCGTGGTTTTCCTGGTGGGCTGCCTGGCGATCTCGGCGGTTCCACCTTTCAACGGATTCGTCAGTGAATGGCTGACTCTGCAAACGTTCCTGCGTAGCGCCCTGCTTCCGTCCGCGCTCGTCAAGACCGTGTTTGGGCTTTCCGGCGCCATCCTGGCGTTGACGGCGGCGCTAGCTGTCACCTGCTTCGTGAAAACCTATGCCATGAGCTTCCTGGGAATCCGTCGGGGCTCCTGGAAACTGAATGGGGCCGGGCTTACGCGCAAGCCGCGCTTTTCGCTGACGCTTCTCGCGGTAGCCTGCATTTTGTTGGGGATCCTGCCGACCTATGTAATCCCAGCCTTGGATCGGGCCGTCGAACCATTGGCAGGCGCCAGCGCCACGGCTGCGCTTGTACCGCCATTTTTCACAGCGACGGAATCGAACCAGCAGATTCCCGCCGCGTTCCTGCGAGACTTTCACAATCTGGGAGCACAAACCGGAAGCGGTGTGCTTCCCGGTCGGGGGCTTGTGATTTTGTTGCGAGGCTCAGAGCAAAATCCTGTCGTCTTTGCGATGTCACCCTCGTACAGCCTCGCGGCCTTGGCGATCCTCCTGCTCGCCGCTTGGTTTCTCGTAAGGCTCCTCACCCGTCAACGCGCACTGGCCCGGCGCGAAGTTTGGGCGGGTGGCATACCCAGGCTGCTACCGGAAATGACCTACACGGCAACCGGCTTTTCGAATCCGGTCCGGGTGGTCTTTCAGGCGATCTTCCGCCCCAACATCGTCGAGGATACGCGCCAGACTGTTGCGGTACACTTTCGGACGGCGATCCGGCGGCGCCGGGATGAGACTCATCTGGTGGAACGTCTGCTTTTACGCCCGGTGGGCACAGCGATGAGTTTCCTAGCTCGGTTGCTGGCGGGGATGCATCACGGCCGCTTGAATGCCTACGTTGGATATGTCGTGGGCTTCCTAATTCTGATTCTTTTTCTCTACCGTCTCACTTGACGGTGGTGGCATTGTGGTACCCGCCTTCCAGGATTACGGCCCATGTCGATGAGGTGAGGGGCACGGGTTCCGTCTGATCCATTCCGGTTCGAGGCGAAAACATCGCCTTGGCCGTGACCAAACGCGGTTGACAGCGCCGCTCACTTGTAGAAAGTCTGCAAAGCCGCGTGAACCGAAGGAAATCGGTTTTCTGATCTTCTGACTTTTCTGCCGGCTCCAAATATCGTGTTTTCCTATACTGACAGCCACCACGAACAGCACGCGTGGAGACTGGCTTCGAAATCATGTTTCTTGGGGACCCAGACGGAGGGGAACGTCTCTCGTTCGGCACACAAACGGCGCACGGCGCCGCGCTAATATGCTCGATTACTTGAGATTTAGAAAGACGACGGCTGATCGGTGTTCAGCCGTCAAAATGAGGCTCGTGTTCTTCTTTGCGTGCGGTGTAATCCGGGTCTACGGAGCGCGGGAAACCCTTCACTGGACAGGAAGCGGACGAGCCCGGCGTCCTTGTTCAGAATCCACCGAAGCAGCCTCCGGACGGGCGCCAACCGGCGCGGCACTCCAGTGCGCGATCCGACTCTCGGCAGCATTATGCGTTCAACTTTTAATCTGTTGCCGCTTCGGTACGCCCAGAAATACGTTGCTTCTGCGAGACAGGCCCGGCAACGTTATGCCTCCAAGCGGCAATCTTATGAGTTCTGTCGCAGCTGCTGCTGCTGCTGCTACTGCTGTCGGCTGGCATTGGTTTCGCAGCAGGCGACCAGGCGGGAGCCAAAACTACGACAGCGCAAAGAGATAAAATAAGAGCCACCGAATCAGAACGTGAGGCGCTCGCCCGACTCCGGGACAATGTGGAGCCGCCGCTACGCCACGGCAGATCCGTCAAAATAGTGCGCATCCGCAAGGAGTTTTGCGCTGGTGGAGAATAAATGCCGCTTGACCTCAATAAACTACGAGCTGCCAAGAAGCAACCGAGGGTGATCGACCCGGTTGAAATATTCCGACGCTTGCCGAAAGAAGCCGACATTAAGGATCTTTACGGCAGCCAGACAGAGGTCTTGAATGCCTGGTTCGCAGATCGCACAAAGCCCGACCACGTGGTAAAGCTTCATACCGGTGGCGGCAAAACCTTGGTCGGCCTGCTGATGGCGCAGTCCATAATCAACGAGACTGGCGAGCCCGTCGTCTTCATCTGCCCCAACAATCATCTGGTTTCGCAAACGTTAAAAAAGGCCGCAGAATACAACCTCCCAGCCGTCGAGTACGCCAAACCTTTCCCGGACGATTTCGTGAACGCCAAGGCCGTCATGGTCGCCAATTATGCGCATCTGTTCAACGGGATGAGTAGATTCGGGATCAAGGGAAAGGACATTATCACTCTCGGAGGTGTCATCGTCGACGATGCACACGTCGGCTCCGGTATCCTACGAGACCAGTTCTCGATCAAAATCAGCTCTGAAACAGATGCAGATTCCTACGCAACTCTTTCGGCAATGTTCCGACTTGCATTCAAGGAAACTGGCCAGCTCGGAACGTTTGACGACGTGGTTGCCGGTTCCGACTACAGTGTACTTGAGGTTCCCTATTGGACGTGGTTCGAAAAGCTGGATGAAGTACAGGGATTTCTCCGTCATCAGGCCAAACAGTATGACCTTCATTGGCCGCTGCTGCGGGACAACCTTAAGTACTGCCACTGCTTCATAGAACGGAAAGCTGTTGTAGTCACGCCAATCTTCCCACTGGTCGACCTCATTCCTTCGTTTGCAACCTGCAACTGTCGCGTCTTCATGTCGGCGACCATACCGGATGACAGCGAGATTATCCGCACATTCGACGCGACCTCCGAGTCACTGCTGAAACCGCTAAGTTCAAAATCGCTCGCAGGTGTTAGCGAGCGGATGATTCTCGTGCCGGAGCTCCTGGGATTTAAAGTTTCCGATGTCCTCACCACGGTCAGGGCACTATGTGAAAACGTAGCGAAAAAGAGAACTTTGAGCACGGTCATTCTCGTTCCTTCCGGAAAGGCGGCCAGTGGCTGGACATCGGTTGCCGAGTACCCGGCAACGCCTGACGCGGTCGAGGCGAAGGTGGCGGAGCTTGTCGAGGGCAAGTCTCACGGCCCCGTGGTTCTCGCGAACCGGTATGACGGCATAGATCTCCCGAACGATGCGTGCAGATTGCTCGTACTCAGTGGGTTGCCACGAGCTGTCGGCGAATACGAACTGCATCGCGCCAACGTTTTTGCCGGGGCCGCATCGCTGAGCCGCGCCATCGCCCAGAAAATCGAGCAAGGAATGGGACGAGCAGCTCGTGGCCCCGGCGATTACTGTGTAGTGATTGTAATGGGCAAAGATCTCGTTTCGTGGTTAGGCAAGGAAGCCAATCTGCGGTTCTTGACGACGAGCACATATTCCCAGCTGGAGATGGGGATCGAGATTAGCAAAAACATCTCAGACTCGAAGGATTTCATGAATACCATTAACCGCTCTTTCAAACGGGAGAAGGAGTGGGTCACGTATCACGCAGAGACGCTGGCCGACTTGACGTTCAAGATCACCCCAAAGAAGGAAGAGATCGATCGAGCAGCAGCGGAACGGCACGCATTACAACTATGGCGTGACGGATATCACGAGCAGGCGATCGCCAAACTGACGAAGCAATGCGATGCTCGGGAGATCGAAACTCCTGAACGCGGCTGGCTTCTTCAGTTCGCGGCGAGGATCGCACTCGATTGGGGGAAAAAGGAGCACGCTCTTGAACTCCAACAACGCGCCTTCGCTGATAACAGAAACCTCTGCCGCCCCAAGATCGGCGTGCCGAACGTTCAAGTTATTCTTCCCGGATCGCAGGCGAAGGCAATCGTCAAGCAGCTCAAGCCATTCAGGTACAAGCGCGGGTATCTGGCTGAGTTCGAGGAGAAAGTTGCACTCCTCACCGCGAGTTCGAGCGCTTCGCAGTTCGAGGAGTCGATGGCCGAACTTGGGACGATGCTGGGGTTCGAAGCCAGCCGGCCGGAGAAATCTTATGGCAAGGGCCCGGATCTCTTGTGGCTAATATCCAAGGATGTGGGCCTTATCATCGAGGCGAAGAGCCGAAAGAACGCCACTAATGCCTTGACAAAGGCACAGCACGGACAGCTTTTGGTTTCGGAAAACTGGTTTAAGGAAACGTACCCCAAAATGACCGGCATCCGGGTAGCCGTTCATCCGAGCGTCACAGCGACCAAGAATGCTGTCGCTACGGGGACAAAGGCGCTGACGCTGGCGAAACTTGACGAGCTTGTGGGTGAAGCGCGCCAAATCGTAACAGCGCTCAGCGAATCGGGCCATCCCGATGCGGAGTTGGCCGACTACTGTGAAGGGCTTCTGAAAACATCCAATCTGACGCCGGATCGGCTTGTAAAACACTACCTGATTGACTTTCAGGTCATCGAGGTCAATTAACCTCAGACTATCGCACGCGACCCCAGCGACCATTATCATTAGTCTCGTCCCGCTCCGAATTCCGCTGAACCTGTGAGGAAGTCGTTTACGGCATCCTCAGGTTCTCGGCTGTTCTGAATCACAAGAAGCGGGAGATCATAGCGTTCTGACAAAGCAAACGCTTCGGTCCGCGTAAGCGTCAAAGCCTCCGCGATATTTTTTAATTCCTCACCATCCCCGCCACGCGGGTACCGATCCACTCTCGAGGGATCCGCTCGAATTCGGCGCAGTATCTCAACCGGCTGTGCTTCCAGCACTATTAGGACATCAAAGCGGCGAATCCACGGCCCCACGACTCGACGGGACGCATCTCCTGTGAAGTTCAAGTAGTGAGCGTCAACGACGATGTTGACTCCCTGCCGTTCCGCCGCGTCCAGAACACTGTTCACTATTGATACCATGGCCGCATCTTTAGTATCGCTCGCCACAGTTCGAAGTGCTTGATAATCTCCGTACTGCAGATTGAACGCTTCAAACATTAGGTCCGATGTTCTAACCGCCCGAAAGCCTCGCGAAGCCAGTGCCAGTGCGCCCACGAAGGTGCTTTTGCCGACGCCGCTCACGCCGCCAACAAAAACCTTCACGTTCAGGCCTGCCCCCGGATGCCGCTCCATTCCGTGCTGTCAAAAATGAATTTGTATTGCTTCTGCACCAAAGGGCGGTACTTCTTGTGGAAATGCAGTGAATCAACGAAGTGGACGTAAGTTCCCTTTTTCAGCCCCAACCAGCCGGCCGCAATCTCGTGGATCGCCGACAGCACCTGCATATCCATAAACAACAGGAACGTAATGTCGTTTGTACGGAGATGCGCATGCATCTCAAGGAAATCGTTTTTCACTCTGAAGACGATATGGGTTACACACGGTGCTGTCGCCGACTGTTCGTGGCATGGCCGCCAGAAATTGATCACCGCGCGCCGACTGGATGCCTTCTGACGGAGCAATTCTGCGATATGTCTGAGTCTCCCCTCCGGGGCTTCCTCGCATGGATCGATGAGGTCCTCGTTCCAATAGCCCATCTCGTAAGCGATGATATCCTGGCCGGTTGGCGTCGGGATATCATTGGCGAACGGGAAGAACTTTTCGTACTGAAACTCGTAACACAGCTTGCCCCGGATCAACTGGGCGGCCTCTACGATAGGCGCACTCGGGGGAAGCAGCACAATCGTCGCGCTATCCTCCAGTTCCAGCTCCTGGTCGAAGGGGCGCAGGTTTCCCGGAACAAGTTCGTAATACACCTGCTTCACCGCTTGAAGAATGCTCTCACCCTCGAACGTGATCACTGTTTGGACCTCATAAAGGTATTCTTCAGGTCAACGAGCCTCGGAACCGCCTTCAACGACAGCTGCACGTCCTTGCACACCAAACCATCCCGATACATCCCTCTGTAGAATTTCCAGTCCAACGGGTAGGCCGGGTTTATGCCGACCTCCCCCTTCGGAATGACGCCATTGAACGAAACGGCGATGTCGTTGTGATTCCAGTAATTCCATACCTGCATCGCCTTTGTCTGGTCATAGTAGAAGTAAAATAGGCCCGACCGCTGAAATGTACGCAATTGCCGGTGAATGAGATGGCCGACGAGAGGCCCGAAAATCTCTGTTACAGAAAAGAAGCGCCACGCGATCTTCCGCCAGTCAATGCCGGTCGCATCGGGTATTAGCCTCGAACACACGAGGAAAGCCAGCCGCTCGGCCATGAACTCAAACATTTGCGGCATGGTAAATCCCCAATCGCTCTTCAGCGCGATGTAGGTACTGAGATCAACCGGACTCGGGTTAAATGTCGCAAGATTGAAGCTTTTCACGAGATTGGGTCGCATCGTAAACAACAGTTCTTTGTAGCTCCTGTTGTAGAACTCCCGCTGTTCGTGGCTTGCGCGCGCCTCGTCGCAGTTTTGGTGGCAGAGCAGAAACTCAATCACTGTCTCGCAGAGGAAATATCCGATAATTGGCAACCGTTCGATCGCATGCGCCGCTACCGCGAGAAACTCTTCCGGTTTCATTCGCCTGGGCTGGAGGAGGTACGCCTGGCAAGCGCCGAGGAACTCCACAGATGCTTTGATCTGGTAAATCACATCGTCTTCAAGTCGCTGCCTTTCGTCGGGATGCATCAGGTATTCCAGAGACCTGTAGATGTTCAAATGTATGTCACCGAGCCGGAGATAGTCGAGGCCGATCAGATTGTCCCGCGCGTTCTTGGGTGCCGCCGCCTCGGCGATGATCGGAGTCACGGCATTGTTCGCCTCCCCCGAAATCGCTCGCGGCGCCTCGGCTTCAAAGATATACCTGCCGAGATTGTGCACGTGGAACTGCGTGCGATCTCCATTTTCAGGGCGAAGCAATGAACAATAGATGCTCCCAACGAGGCAGCCGCCACTCGGATAAAGAGCGGTCTCCTTGAGCAGCCCCTTAAGTTTTTTTTCCGTCGTTACATGAAGTAGTGAGATGGTATCGGAGCGCAAGACTTCGAACATCGAGTTGTCCCGGATGAGACTGCCATTGGGTGTCTCCTGAAGGAGCCGCTTACGCCATTCGAGTTCGTCTTCTTCGAAGTGCGCGCTCCTCAACCCGGACGGATGATCGTAGAGGTTGTAAAAGACATGGGCGTCGGCCCAGCTTGAAAGTAGCTGGTCCGCCGGCCTCTGTGGGGGTATTTCCAAATTCACGCGCAACTCCGCGACAGGTCGAATGCCCTGTCAATCCCTTCGCAGAGCGCGTCGACTGCAGTCCGTCCCATCAGAAACGCCCGTTCGCTCTCTATCATCAAGCGGAATGCCAAAAACTTGAGTGCGCGCGGCGGCTGGAGAACAAGCTTACTGTCGTCAATCCACCATTTGATTTGCGGCAGGCGGAAGCGGTCGAGTGCGTCAGCCGTTTTCAAAACATCAACGACCGTTCGTCCCGTTTCATAGTCGCTCCGGTCCTGTGCTGTGAAAGCCTGGTACGGGATTTCGTGCAGCCGGATAGCCTGATACACCTGGGCTTCGTTTACAGGGCCGACTGCAAAGGCATCCAAGACCTGCGGTTGGTTTTGCCTCCACCACTCTGCTGCTCTTTCGCCATGCTGCGCGTCACCCCGATCATTCAGACGCCGGAGGTCGTGCAGCGCCGCCGCGACCAGAATCTCCTGTTTGCTTTCCGCCGCTTCGTCAATCGATGGAACCAGGGCAGTCGTCAGCGTGAGCACGCGAAGAGTATGCCTCATCCCGTGAATTGACTCCGCGAGTGCTGGCACGGCATACCATTCCGCTTTTGGACAGTACCGCGCCAGAATTTCCCCCGCCGAACTTAGGTACTCGCTGAACGCATCGTACTTGGGACGGTCGGGAAATCTCTCACGCTCCTGAGACGCCGCCCAGGCGAGTGTCTCCTCGTCCATGAACTGATGTTCGGGCAGTTGGCCGCGGGCGGCCGACTCCACCAGAGGCAGCGCCATTGCAGAAGAGTTGTCCTTTCGGGACCTCTATTGTAGCGACTTTCTTTAGCGATTAGCCATTGCGTCCGATTTCCCCGTCCCATTTCCGGATCGCTGTCACGGCCCGAATAACCGTTCGGAGACAAAGGCCTATTCCAGTCCCGGGCGTTTGCTGAACATATAGCCTTTAGGTCCGTTCCAACTCTGGCGCCGCTGCACGATCCACCTCTGCAGGGCCGCGCCGGCTACGCGATAAACCTTGCCGCTCACCACAACCTCAAAAACGGTCGCCAAGGTGGGCTTGGGCAAACCTACTGCGCGCTCCCTCTTCGCCTCCACGACGAACAGATGAGCGGCGTCGTAGGTTGAATCTGCCAGCACATCCAAGCTGTGGCGGCGCCCGTCCGGGTCGGTGACGGTTACGGTACACCATCTGCTCACAAAGAGCAGTATATCTCGCATGGCGAAGAAAAGGCGAATAGGCAAGGGGGTTCGTTGCCCCGCTCGTCCTGTGGTCGATTCCCGACGAACCGACGCTTCACGTGATTTCCCGCGAAAATGAGATTGTCCTCTGAATTGTATGGGGCGGCTTGAGTTTCGGGCGCAACGAATATGGTGAATCGCGAGCTAATCCGCGCTTCCGAGATCGGAGATTGGTGCTTCTGCCGGAGAGCGTGGTTTTTGAACGAGCGGAAGACCAGGCCCTCGCTCGTGCAGATCGAGAGGCGGCAGGCAGGTATCGCCTATCACGAGCATCACGCTCGCATCGTGATGCAGCCGCGGCGAGCGGTCAGTTCCGAGAATCTCGCTCTTCTCTTGCTGCTGCTGTTTGTTGTCGCTTGCTGGCTGAGTTTGCGTGCCTGCTGAACGGATTCGCGATGCTGTTTCTCATTTCGATCACCGCGGCAATACTGGCGTGGTTGCTCAGGCGCCCTCGATTTGCGCAGACTGGTCTTCCGGCGCTGAAAATTCGATGTGCGGATCTCGGCACTGTCTACCAGCAACCAGCCCTTGCTTCGGCGCGGTACGGACTCATTGGCAGACCTGATTATCTGGTTCGCGTCGAAAACGGCATCACACCGGTCGAATTAAAGTCGGGGAAGGCTCCCCGATCCGGCAGACCATATGACGGGCACTTGTTTCAACTGGCCGCATACTGCCTCTTGGTAGAAGATGTCTGCCAGGCGTACGTCCCATTCGGCGTACTGGAATACGAGGATCGCAGCATCCCCGTCGAATACACGTCCTCATTGCGCGAGGACCTGCTGAACCTCCTTGAGGAAATGCGAGCCGCAAAACGTCTCGGGGAGCTTCACATCAATCACAATTCCCCTGGCAAGTGCCGGTCTTGCGGCTTCCGTGAGGTCTGCGGGGAAGGTCTACGTTGAGCAGCCCGCGAAACGGATACCGGCACGGATTGAACACGGCACTGTTCCGCTGCGTGAGAAGTTTCCGGGACGCCATCGCGAGTAATCCGGAACTCTTCCTGCCTGTCGGATGCCTTTTTGTTTGGCAGTTGACCGCGGTTGGGGCGAAAACATCGGTGCTGATATGTGCCGGTTTGTTTACTGCGCTCCTGCTGATTTACGCGTTTCGTGTGCTTGGGAAGACCGAGTGGCTGCGGCGCGTCGGCTGGGTATCGCCGCGTCAAGGATTCTGGGCTTACAGCTTCATCGCCGGCATTGCCGCTGCAGGCGGAGTTTGGTGGTTTGCCCGGGTTCTCCACCAATCGCTTGGGGGCCTTCCTCCGGCGCATCGGGTCCTCCTGGCCAGTTCCTCTGGACCAATGATCGAAGAGTTGCTGTTCCGCGGCCTAATCTACTGGCTGATCTTTGAGTGCCTGAGGCGGGCAGGCGTTTCAGTCAGGCTGGCCGTCTGCCTTACGGTTTTCCTTACCGCGCTCGCCTTCGCGCTCTCTCACAATGACCGGAACGGCCCACGACTCTACGCGACGATTCTAACCGGCGTTGCTTTTGGTTGGATGCGGGCCCAATCCGATTCCACAGCTGCAGCGACGGTAATGCACGCCGTCTACAACCTCGCGCTCTTGTTAGCCGCGATGCTTCCGGTGGCATGAGCCGTCCGATCGTCGTAACCCGGGTTTTCTTTTTCGGTCCTATATGCTCTTCGGAACCGGCAGCATCCTCGATGCCGTATACCTTTTCCACACGGGCATTTGTGATCGACACGCTGCCCAAGGGCCACCATTTTCCTGAACCAGTTATCGGCGGCGCTCGGAGACAGTCCGAGCTCGTCGCACGCTTCACGAATCGTCTTGCCCTCGACAAAGACGAGACGGCGGAATTCCGGCTTCTTCGACTGCGTCGGATGGTTGATTCCTCCACGGAAGCTGCGGTCTAAAACGAAACTTCGTTGGCACTCCGGATTGACGCACCGCCACCCTCGGGTACCCGAACTGTTGCGTCCTCTACTTTGCGTCTTTCCGCCGCAGAAGATGCACGCCGGGTTGGTGACCGCGGCGCCCACTCGATTCCTCGCGAAGATCAGGTCGAACAACGCGTTGAAGAGGTGTTCCTGGCACTCCTGCCGATCGCGCGCCCACACGATGAGGGTGCCTTGCGCATCCGGAGCTGAAACCGGAAATTTCCGGGCGCCCTTGTACCGCCGGTTCAGGCAATGGACGAGCGAAGTTGCCATTTGCGGATTGAATTCAAAATTAAAGTAGCTCACGGCTGGATCTCCATCGTGTTGCCCCAGTCCGAGGCCGGCCGCTTGCCGCTCTCATAATCAGGTCGGCCGTTTCCGTATGACTCGGCTCGGATCAACTGGCCAGGAGTTGGTTCGGTCGGGATCGACGCAGTCTTGATGGGATCCGGTGCAACGTCGATCTCAAACTGAGGCTCCGGTGCACCGTCCCAATCGCAGACATCAAATCTCCCGCCACATCCGCCACAGACAATGAATTCCTCGTTGAATGTTTCGTACGGCCCGCAATCCAGGCCATGAGTCTCGACGGACGTCGCGAAGCGCAAGTCCCCGATGGGAGAGCCGCAATCTGGACAAGCCATGGCGTTCCTCATTTGATCCGTTTCTTCGTAGCTGGGCTGCCACCCGGCGCGGTGGCGGCAGGCTCGGCTCACCTACCTGCAGCCACCGTTGCTGCACCGTTTCAGAACTTCCTCGCGAGCCGCTCTTCCAAGAACGCACCGAGCTTCGCAGTGGCCTTGAATTGCGGTATTGGATCGAGTTCTTTGAAGGCGGACGTGAATGCGTTGGACAGGCTCCACAGGGTCCGCGGCCGGAAGTCTTCGTATTGCGGCTCGAAGTACAAGTCATGCACGCGCCGGGCGAGGTGCTTCGGGACCTCGAGCTCGCTCTCGATAAACGCCTCGTAGACGATCATCTTCGCTGAGACGTTGCTCAGTTCCATGCTTTGCCAGGATTCCACCTGCTTCTGCATGGGAGCAAAGTTGCGCTGCATCCGGTCGACACCGACTGAGATGGAATCGACGAGATTCAGGGACTTCGAGTGTTTTGCGAGGACCGGCGTGAAGTCTCCGCTGAACGCCATGTTCGAGCAAACGAAGACCCTGTATCCACAAGTGAGCGCGAGCCTCATGGATTTATCGTGGCTGTTCCTCAAACCGATGGAGAAGCGCGCTCCGTGCATCTCGGTCTCCAGATCGAGCACGCCGAACATCTTCATGCCATCCGGCGATACTGCGTATTCGTCGTGGACCACGCCAATGTGACGAAATCCAAGCGTCTCCACGAGCGCCTGGACGATTTCATGATGGGGTACGGGTTGATGAGTTGCCGTTGCCGGCGGTGTGGGAACGAGGGCTAGTTCATCGCGATTGATGGTCCGGCCCGCGTACCCGATTAGGGTGCTGGTTTCTGACATGTTGTCTCCTGTGTTGTCGAATTGTTGGGTTGAAAAGACGTGCCCCGAGCTGGCCCTACCGTGCCAGGCCAAATGCGGGATACCTAAAACGGATCGATATTGAACTGTGCTTGTGCTCCGAGCGGAGCTTCTTTTGCGATTAGTCCCGCCGCAATCTGCGACGCATTCGTTTCCAGACCTTCGGTTCCGCTCGGAGCGCGACTACCGCCCCGCTGGTCAGGTTGAGGAAGCCACCCTGGTATGCC
>Ga0335079_10007222_pt1 | contig 12671 bp, 13 predicted proteins | sample Lox_Sample_33_FD_206719 | JGI IMG/M metagenome (GOLD analysis project Ga0335079, IMG submission 206719) | Soil microbial communities from Loxahatchee National Wildlife Refuge, Florida, United States - Lox_Sample_3.3 | ecosystem: Environmental > Terrestrial > Soil > Wetlands | place: USA... | reverse complement strand
ACTAAAGCTGAGAACGACCCTTGTTTTTTCTGGCTTGTCCCTAGGGAGCAGCTGCGTCTTCGATTGATCGAGATCATTCCACGGTACGTCGAATTCGTAACCCAGATAGGACAATTTCGCTCCCGGCGATGAGTTGACGGAAAGATCTCTCAGGTCAGTCGGTACGATTCTTGTGATTGGGATTGCCTTCGCGGATCCGTAAAAGGAAAGGGCAATGGGGGAAATATAGTAAATCACGATGAAAACAATCGCGAGAGCGACGATAACCGTGATCAGAATGCGGCGCACGATTCTCATGCTGGTACGCCTGCCTTACGTCTTCGCCTTGGCCTTCAGCTTTACGTGGCCCTTCGCGATCTCGACGGAGTACTCCACGTCTTCACAGTGGTACTGCTTCTTGATCTGCTCAGTCTTTTTCTGCACGAACTGCGTGAAAGAATCAAGATTGCCGGTTACGTTTTCGCCGGCTTTTTTCTTGGCGGCGACCAGCGTGTTGTAGAGGCGCTCAACCTGCTCTCGTTCACCCTGATCCACGCTGTGCAACGTGAAATGCGGCGAGGAGACTCCGCCGCTTGCGGCGGCCGCGGCCGCATGGCTCACGCCATAGGCAGGATGGTGGTGGGTTTCGTGTTCCTTTTCTTCGCGAACGCCCTGAATGGAGAGAATTGCGTCCTGCGGACGACGATAGCCTTCTTCGCGAATGCGGGATTTCTTGCGCCATAAATCGGAATAGATGGCGTAGCGCTGCGCCATTTCGTTGTAACGATAGCGCTGAGAGAAGTTCATGCGGCCGCCGTCAGAAAACTTGCGCAGTAGTGCGACCACCTTCCACTCGATATCAGTCGGCGGGCGCTTCTGCGGATTACTGAAGAAAATTTCGTACTCGATCTTCAGGCGGCGCAGCTGTGTATCGAGTACGTTCAGTTCCTCGTCGACGGTCACGCGAACTCCCCATGGACAGTGTAGTGAGCAAAGTCACACAGAGCGAGATTCCGGTTGGACACGAAGGGACATCGTACGAAAGTAAGGGGAGTCCAGAACAGCCATCGAACTGGACTCCCGCTCAGCTAATCCACCGGATACCTGAGGATGGTGCGCAACCGCTCTTTGGGCACGCGGTTGGGATCCGAAAGATAGATTTCGTGGTGCGGACCGCGTAGGTGGAGTCCGCTTTGTTCTGCAAGCTGATGCATCTTTTCCACGGTGGATTCTTCTGCGGCGTAGGGGCCGATGTGCAAGACCTGTACGCAGCTCCCCTCGGTCAACTCTTCCAGCTTCACTTGCGGCGCAAGCGTTGCCTTGCCTTTTTTGACCACGGATTGAATCGCAACATCGAGTTCTTTTTGCGTGACGAATGGTGGGACACGTATCAGTAGGCGCCACTCCCAGTCTTTAGTTTCGTGGGCTCGGAAGTCGACACCCTCGGGAGTCCACCATTGCCCTTCAAGGTGGCAGACCTTGTAGTCATGACCCGCCTGCTTCTCGGCCATTTTCAACGTAAATGCAACGGAGTAGAGTGCGGAAACGTGTTCGCGGAAATGTTCCCCGCCCGGGGCTCCTTTGCCGCTGATGGTTAGATATTTGGCCGGTCCGACTGCGATGAACACCGGCTGCTTTGGCATGACGTATTCAGAGCGATATTTCTTGTAGAGATCTAACTTGGCATGGCTTGCCATGGGATGCTCCTGTCAAAGACATTCAACTGAGCGATTAAGGAGGAACCGGGGACACGATAGCAGTTGCCGGGCGGAAGTCAGTGATGAACGTCACAGAGGCTCGCCAGTCTCTCGGGGCCGCAAGTTCATTGAGAAAAAACTCAGAAGAAAAGAACTACTTACTTGGCGTTCGCCGCCATCTTCTTGACCATGGCGAGGACAAGCTTGCGATCGCTGTCGTTGAGATTGGTGGAGTAGCGGCGGATCTGACTGAGGAAACGAACTTCGTCTTCGGAGAGCTGAGGCAACCCTTTCGAGCCGTTACTGTGTCCGGGCTCGGAGAAAAATTGCGAAAGCGGCAATTCCATGGCGCCGGCGATCTTGGAAAGTGTGTCGAGGGAAGGAATCGTATGGCCGTTTTCAACGCGCGAGAGATAGCAGCGCAGCAGGCCGGTTCGCTTTTCGATATCGCCCTGAGACATTCCTTTCTGGAGCCGGTAATTGCGGATGGTCTCGCCGATATTCATGGTTGGGAGCATTTCAGGATGGGTCATAGTAACCAGAGCGGCAACTTCTGGCAAGGGGAAATTTGTGCCATCAGAGGGACGTTGGTGCCATGCGCAGAGATGATGCAAGCAACCAGCAATTTCGGGGTTGCCGATGTGTTCCTTATACTGCGTTCAAGGAACAGGTACTCCGAAACCCGCTTACAACGCGGCGTTTGAAGCGACGGCTTGGTGGATCACTTCTTAAGATTCGCAGCCAGGAAAGCAACCGTGCGCTGCCAGGCGTCGGCAGCATCGGCTTCGCGATAACCAGCTTTGTTGTTTGGGTTCTGGAAGGCGTGCCCGGCGTCGTCGTAGATCTTGATTTCGATCTTCTTTCCCATTTTGTCGAGCGTTTCTCCGAACTTGCGGACATCTTCCGGCGGAATGCCTTTGTCTTGCGCGCCGAACAGGCCAAGGATGGGTGAGTTGATCTTCTTCAGAGCGTCAGGATCGGTCGCGAGGTGTCCGTAGTTGATGACATCGGCAGCGAGCGTGGGCTCCTGTAGCGCAACATCGAGCGAGTAGCCTCCACCCATGCACCATCCGATGGCGCCGATGCGATCTTTCTTCACGTTCGGCTGCGAAGCGAGAAATTCGAATGCGGCGTGCAAGTCGCGTTTGGCGCGGTCTTCAGGAACTCCGCGCATGATCTCGTGCGCCTCGTCAGGAGTCGTCGCCACTTTGCCGCGGTAGAGATCAATCGCCAGCGTAGCGTAACCCTCATCCGACAGCTTGGAGGCTTGCTCTTTGACCCAGTCATTCAAACCCCACCATTCGTGAATCACAATCAATGCGGGAAACGGGCCTTTTCCGGAAGGCGTGTAAAGCGTGCCGCTGACGGTTTCGTCGCCGCTCTTGTACGCAACGGTTTTGCCCTCGGCAGCGGCAAGAGATGTCGAACTTATGAGAATGGCAAGGGCGAGAAGGAGCAGTCGCAGCATGGGAGGGGATCCTTTCAGAATGCGCGGCCGATATTGTGTATGAAATTGCTACCCGATTACAACTCGAGTTCCATGTAAAGCGTACCGGCCATGGGATTCGCGCGGTAGGCGGCGATTTCGCGGAAGCCGATCTTGCGATACATCGCGACTGCATCTTTCATCACCGGTTCGACGGTATCGAGACGCATCCGGCGATACCCGATCTGACGGGCCTCGGCGATGATGCGATCAGCGAGTGCGCGTCCCAGGCCTTTCCCGCGAAATTGTGAGCGGAGATAGAGACGCTTCATCTCGCACAGGTTGTCATCCAGTTTGTGGAGCGCAACGCACCCTGCGAGTTGGTTTTTGTATTCGGCGAGCAGAAGGCGGCCATCAGGAGGAGCGTAGTCGCCGGGGAGGTCAGCAAGTTCCCGGTCGAAATTCTGGAAGCACAGACTGAAGCCGAGCGACTTCGCATACTCGAGGAAAAGTTCGCTGGCTTTCTCGGTCTGGGCGGGCGTTTCGGCCTGATAAAAAACCAAGCCTTTTACCGCAGAGGGCACAGAGGACGCGGATTGCGAATTCATGTGATTTTCTCTGATCTCGTGTCCTCTGTGGTGAAGGGTTTTACCCCATTAGCATGCCGCCGTTCACACTGAGCACATGCCCGGTGATGTAAGACGCCTCATCGGACGCCAGGAAGGCGACCGCAGCGGCGACGTCCTCAGGCATTCCGACGCGGCCCAGAGGAATCTGCTTGATTGCAGTCTGCTTGAACTCGTCGTTGAGCACGGCGGTCATGGCGGTTTCGATGAAGCCGGGAGCGATCGCGTTACAAGTAATGTTACGCGAGCCGACTTCGCGCGCGATCGCCATGGTGAGGCCGATCAGTCCGGCTTTGGACGCTGCATAGTTTGCCTGACCGGCCTGGCCCATCTGTCCGAAGACGCTGGTGATGTTGATGATGCGTCCCCAGCGCTGCTTGAGCATGGAAGGTACGGCCTGTTGGATGCAGAGATAGGCTGACGTGAGGTTCGTCTGCAGGACAGCATCCCAGTCGGCACGCTTCATCCGCATGACGAGTTGGTCGCGCGTGATGCCGGCATTGTTCACGAGAATGTCGATCTTGCCGAATTGTGCGATGGCGGATTTGATGGTCTCTTTGATTTGATCTTCGTTCGCGACATCGAGCGCGAAGGCCGCTGCTTTGCCGCCGGCTGCCGAGATTTCAGCGACGAGTTCGTTCAGCTTGTCTTGGCTGCGGGCCGCGACGCAGACCGCGGCGCCTTCTTTGGCAAGACGGAGGGCGCAGGCGCGTCCAATGCCTTGCGATGCGCCGGTAACAAGGGCAACGTGTCCGGAAAGAGACATGAGAGTTCTCCTGCTACTGATAAGCCCGGAGGCAGAACGCCGAATTATACGCGGGTGCTGAGTTATTCAATCCGCCGCACCGGCCAGATCAGGACTTCGAGCCGTTCGGCGAACTGCACTACGGGCGGCGAATCCGGCAGCTTGATGCCGGCGGCGGAAGCAACTGTGTTCTGCAGGATTCCAGCTTCAGCGTCCTGTAGTGGCCAGGGCAGGTGATGAATCTGGCACCGATAGACTTGATTTTGATGAACGGTGTAGAGGCAATAACGCTCGGTGAACCAATGCTCGAGTGATCTTTTCTGGCTCAGGTGGACCGGTTGGGTCGGTAAGTAGACCGCACGGAATTCGGCCGAGCTTTTCCGCCGCGACGACGAGTACGTGATCGTGGGTCCATTCTGCCGGACAACTTTCATCTCCGCATCGAAATAGGGCAAATGATAAAACCTGCGCGCGGCCCACACAGCGGGAAGATTCGCCGCATCGAGGCTAAAGAAATAGACGCCAGGCTTTCCGCCATAAGTCACATATGTGCGCAGGTTCAGTTCAGGAAAACGCGAAAGCCCCGGTAGCGGGGGAATCCCACGAGCGCGCACTCCGCTCATCCAGAATGGAATGACTCCGACCCAGGCTTGGCTGTCGAAAGTATCGAGCGGAAGTTGCGGCGGGACGAGCGGCCGGATCTGTTCCGCCGGCAGCGGCCAGTGCGCGAACAAAAGATCATGCCAAACCTGCTTCATTACCCATGGGCCCGAAGGCAGCGGCCAGGGACGATGCGCGGTGTGATGGAGGAGCGGGTCCACCTGAATAGTGTAGACGCCGCAGTCTTCCCTCTGATCCTCTGTGTCCCCCGGCGTAGGTGATTTTTGATTGTTCACCACAGGGGTCACAGAGGAACACAGGGAACCAAGCACGCTGATCCTTTTGCATGAGATCATGTCTACCCAGACATGGAACGCCCCATCGATCAGATCAAGCAGGCGGAGCAGTCCGTCGAGGAACTGCTGAAGGCGGCAAAGGATCTGCGGCAGAAGATCGACCTCGCGTGCGCGCAGAACCCGAAGGAAACGGCGGAGTTGATGAAAGCTGCTGCCTCGTTCGAGAAAGAAATCGAGAGAATCAAAGACTATCTGCAGCAGTGCCGGCAAGGGATTCAGTAGGATTCAGAATCGGTTTGCACATCCACAACCGCGCCGGGTACCATGCGAGCACTGCCATGTCCCAGACTGCGAACGTGCTGACGATGCCAAGCCCTTCCGACAAAGACTCACCCGAAAAAGACGCGGGGCATCGGTCGCCGCGGCGGGCCGAAGACCAGGCGGGCAGGATTGCCCGCCCCACAGAAGCTCCGTCAACTGCCGAGCCCTCGACCGAAGTTTTTGCCGTGTTTGGCGTCGAGCCGGAGATTCAGGCTTATGCCATGGCCAAATACTCTCGCTCGGCGCTGTCAATGAAGGAATCCCTGCGCGAGATCAGCTCTCAGAAAGCCGAGAAGTTTCTCAATACTTTTTATTTCCAGTATGGACACCGTTCCATTGCCGACCTGGCGCACATCGCGTTAGCGATCGAGAGGTTGTCGATCCTGGCTGCGATCGAAGTCGCCGACGAGCAGCGCTGGGACGGCCAGGAACGCTCGACACGGTATCAGGATTTTCGCAAGAGCGGCTACTACACGCCGGACTTCGGCGCTGACGACGAAGCGCGGAAGCTCTATCGCGAGACGGTGGATTTCCTGTTCGCCGAATACGATGCGCTTTCGGCGCACATGACGCAGCACCTGATCAACATCACTCCGAAGCCCGCCGACATGAAGCAGGAGGCATACGAGCGCACGCTGAAGGCGCGGGCGTTCGACATCACGCGGTATCTGCTGCCACTGGCGACGAATACGTCGTTGGGGGAGATCGTCAACGCACGTACGCTCGAGACGCAGGTGGCGCATCTGTTGTCGCATACGCATAAAGAGGTGCGATCTCTCGGCGATTCGCTAAAGAAGGCCGCGACTGGCGCGGCGTACAACGTGAATGCCGAATCGCTGCAGGATCTGGTTGCGCAGATTCGTGCGGTAGATCCGGAACTGGGTTCGCGTGCCGAGCAGGAATTGCTGCGGGAGGTGAAGGCCGCGCCCACGCTGGTGAAGTATGCCGATCCGAATCCGTATGAGATGGAGACGCGGCGCGAGTTGCGCCAGGCCGCCCGCGAACTGATGAGCTCGGAGCCGGTCGCGCCGTCGAAGGCGATCGTCGATCTGCTCGACGACGAGCCGCTGGAAGTGGAGATCGCAACCACGCTGCTCTATGAGCACAGCCATCATTCGTACCGGCAGATTCGCCAGGCGGTCGAGGTGGCAGGCGAACGGCGGCGGCGCGAGATCATCGAGTTGGGCCTGCGGCATCGCGGCAAGCACGACGAGATGCTGCGCGGCTTCCGCGCCGGACAGCAGTTCCGCTTCGACATCCTCATGGACACAGGCGGCTTCCGCGACATGCACCGTCACCGGCGCTGCATCCAGATTATGCAGGGATTCACCGTCCAGCATGGCTACGAGATGCTGATGGACATGGAGGATGCCGGCGTCTGCGCGCGGTTCGAGGCGGCGATGCGGCGGGTGCAGGGAGCGGTCGAGAAGCTTGCGGCGAGCAAATCTCCCGAGGCGGAAGAGAATTCGCAGTATGCGATCCCGCTGGCGTTCAAGAAACGCGCGCTGTTCAAGATGGATTTCGCCGAGGCGGTCTACATCTCCGAGCTGCGGACGACCCCGGCCGGGCACGTTTCCTATCGCAACGTGGCGTACGCGATGTATGAGGCGGTCGCCAGGAAGTATCCGGCGCTGGCCAAGTACTTCCGGGTGCATGATGTAAGTGCGCCGGTGGATTTGCTGCAGAGGTAGCTCTTCGGTAGAGCCTTCCTCATGCACCTTCTGTGCTGCGCGTGGTAGAGCAAAGGAAAATATTCACCACAGAGGACACAGAGCCCCACTGAGAAAAGTCCCATTTCGGAACCAATATCCACAACAAAATGCTGATTCGCCTTTTCTTCGCTTCCAATCGCAGGTATAATCCGCCCAGAATTAGACAGCACTCATAATTCAGCAGTCCTCAAAGGAGCCACTTATGGCCGACGAACGGGGCAAGGCAATTGACCTGGCGGTTTCGCAAATCGAAAAGCAGTTCGGCAAGGGATCGATCATGCGGCTGGGATCGAAGGAGGCGATCGTCCCGATCTCGGTGATCTCGACAGGATCGATCTCGTTCGACGCCGCGCTGGGCGTGGGCGGCTTCCCGCGCGGGCGCGTGGTCGAAGTCTTCGGGCCGGAGTCGTCGGGCAAAACGACCATTACGCTGCAGGTCATCGCCGAGGCGCAGAAGGCCGGAGGCATGGCCGCGTTCGTGGACGCCGAGCACGCGCTCGATCCGTCATATGCCAAGAAGCTGGGCGTGAATGTGGACGACCTGCTGGTCTCGCAACCTGACTACGGCGAGCAGGCGCTCGAAATCACAGAAAAACTGGTGCAGTCGAATGCCATTGACGTGCTGGTGGTCGACTCGGTGGCGGCGCTGGTGCCCAAGGCCGAACTCGACGGCGAGATGGGCGATTCGCACATGGGCCTGCAGGCGCGGCTGATGTCGCAGGCGCTGCGCAAGCTGACCGGCACGGTTTCGAAATCGCGGACGTGCCTGATCTTCATCAATCAGATTCGCGAAAAAATTGGCGTGATGTTCGGCAATCCGGAGACGACCACGGGCGGGCGCGCACTGAAGTTTTATTCCTCGGTGCGCGTGGATATCCGGCGCATCGCGGCGATCAAAGAGGGCGACATGGTCACCGGCTCACGAACCAAGGTGAAGGTGGTCAAGAACAAGGTCGCGGCGCCGTTCCGCGAAGCCGAGTTCGACATTATGTATGGGGAAGGCATTTCGCGCGAGGGCGACCTGCTGGATCTGGCGGTGAACAACAACATCGTAGAGAAGTCCGGATCGTGGTTTAGCTACAAGAGCGAGCGCATTGGACAGGGACGCGAAAATGCCCGACAGTTCCTGAAGGACAACAAAGACATCGCGGCGAAGTTGGATGCCGAAGTGCGGAAGGCGATCGGATTGGTCGCCGCACCGGCAGCTGCCGCTTCGCCCGCCAACGGCTCGGCGGGCCGCGTTACCACGATGCCCGAGCCGGTCAAGGCCCCGATCGCAGCAGCGAGACGCTAGTTTTTGTTCCACTGGGGGCGCGGTAACACTCTCACGAAGCCGCGCCCGATTCTTCCTGATGACCGCGCTGCGGGCGAGACGCCCGCACCACAGCCGCCGAGGAGGGCGGCGCTACATTCCACAATTGCCATCCTTCCTCCTGCCCGCATAGAATCTCTTTTTCGGCGTCTTCACAAAGACGTAGCAAGCTACGTCTCTATGTCAGCGAAAAGGACACTTGAATAAGGGAACTGCTATCTATCCGGGGTCGTTTGACCCGCCGACCAACGGCCATCTCGACCTGATTCAGCGCGGCAGCAAGATTTTCGAAGAGCTGGTGGTGGCGATCCTGCGGAATTCGGAGAAGACGCCGATGTTCAGCGTGGCGGAGCGGCTCGACATGCTGCGGGAACTGACGGCCGATCTAAGCAATGTCCGCATCGACACATTCGATGGTTTGATGGTCGAGTACGCCAAGTCCATCGATGCGGCCTGCGTTCTGCGGGGCATTCGCGCGGTGAGCGATTACGAATACGAACTGCAAATGGCGCTCATGAATCGCAAGATTGAGCCGACGCTGGAAACCGTGTTCATGATGCCTGCGGACAAATATTCGTACGTGAGTTCGCGGCTGGTGCGGGAAGTGGCGCAGGTCGGAGGCCCGGTCAAAGGGCTGGTTCCGGAAGTCGTGGAGCAGAGGTTGCGCGAAAAGCTGGATCCGGCTTACAAGCTGCAGGAAACGAACCTGGTGGAAGTCCCCAGGAGAAGGAAGAAAAAAGCATGAGCCCCGCAATCATCGAAGCTACGAAACTGACGGAACGTATCAATCGGATTGAACCTTCGGCGACAATGGCGGCGGCAGCGGAGGCGGATAAGCTACGTTCCCAGGGGATCGATGTCGTCGATCTGACGGCAGGCGAGCCGCACTTTGCGACGCCGCAGCACATCAAAGAAGCCGGAATCGCGGCGATCCAAGGAAACTTCACACGATATACAGCAGCAGCCGGGACGGCCGAACTTCGCGATGCAATTGCGCACCGACATAATGTCGATTTCGATTCCGACTACCGTCGCGAAGAGGTGATCGCGTCGGTGGGCGGGAAGCATGCCCTGTTTAACGCGATTCAGGTTCTCGTCGATCATGGCGACGAAGTCATACTGCCAGTGCCGTACTGGGTTTCTTTTAAAGACATCGTTCGCTACGCGGGCGGCAATTGCGTATTGCTCGAAGCCGACGAGGCGCAGGGATTCCGGGTCACGGCGGATATGGTCGCACGCCTTGTGACCGACCGTACTAAGGCGATCATTCTGAATTCGCCGTCGAATCCGTCGGGCGCAGTGATGAGCGCGGAAGATTTGGCGCAGGTGATGCGACTGGCACATCAGCGCGGCATCTGGGTTTTGTCTGATGAATGCTATGTCTATCTGAATTACACCAGTAAGAATTTTTCTCTCGGCTCGCTGCGGGAGTACAAGGAACGTCTGGTCGTACTGGGTTCGCTCTCGAAAACGTATGCCATGACCGGCTGGCGTCTGGGATACGCGATGTCTCCGGCGGCGGTGACCAGCGCCATGGCCAAGCTGCAAAGTCAGTCCACCTCGAATCCGACTTCGATCGTACAGAAGGCTGCGGTGGCCGCCCTTAAGGGGCCGCAGCAGTGCGTCGAAGAGATGCGGCGCGAGTACATTGAACTCCGTAATCATGTGGTCCATGGTTTGCGCGCCATTCCGGGTCTGACCTGCACCATGCCCGAGGGAGCGTTCTACGCGTACCCAAATATTTCCACCTTTCTTGGTCGCGGAGGGCTGAAATCTGCATCAGATGTGGCTGGGAGATTGTTGCGCGAGGCGCACGTCGCTACGGTTCCAGGCGAGGGATTTGGGACCAACGAACACATCCGCGTTTCCTATGCCACATCGAAGGCAGAACTGGATCGCGGTCTGGAGCGCATGCGAAAATTCTTCGCCGCGATCTAACTTGTTCGCTGCAAAGAGTACAGCGGCACAGAGAGAAATCCTAAGTTGAGCAAACAGCCGTTCCGCAGGTGAGCGGCTTTTGTTTTTCTCGTGTTGATATGGCAAGTTTGTTTCCATTTCTGATGCTTCCGGGTTTTGATCCGCGGCCTTGGGGAACGCAGGATCTTTCGCCCATTTATCCGAATCACAGGTTCGAACAAAAAATTGGCGAGGCTTGGCTGACCGGCGATGAATGCAAAGTCGGGAATGGACCACTTGCAGGAAGAACGCTGGCGCTGTTGAGCGAGCAGTACCAGAGCGAGTTGGTGGGCGATGCGGCCCGCGATCCCGCGCGCTTTCCCCTATTGCTGAAATTTCTTTTTCCACATGAGAAGCTTTCCGTACAAGTTCATCCTGACGATGCGCAGGCCCTTCGCGTCGGCCAACCCTGGGGCAAAACAGAATGTTGGTATGTGGCCCACGCCAAGCCGGGAGCCCAGATTGGACTGGGTCTGAAATCCGGCGTCACCGCGCGTGAACTCGAGGAGGCGATTCAACAGGCGCGCGCCGAGGAAGTACTGAACTGGATTAATGTTTACGCCGGAGACATGATCTATGTGGCTGGTGGAACGGTACACACGCTCGGCCCAGGGTCGGTGATCGTCGAAACACAGCAACAGTCTGATACTACATACCGTCTCTACGATTACGGGCGGCCGCGAGAACTGCATCTGAAAGATGGCATGGCCGCCGTAAAGGAGAAGGTAAAATCCGGCAAAGTGCTGAGGCCCGCGCCGCAAGAGAATGGAAAGACCAGGCGCGTGCGGCTCATCGCCGCGCCTTACTTTGCGATCGACTTGTTCGAAGCGAAGGGCCCCGTGTCGCTTGCGACTGTCGACGATTCGGGGAAGACGTCTGCGCAGATAATGGTTGCAGTCGAAGGCTGCGGTGTCGTGGAAGCGCGCGGTGGAGATGCGGTGACCCTGGCTAAGGGAGATGCCGTGGTAGTACCGGCGTGCGTCCGAGAGTTCACCGTGCGTCCGCAGTGGAACGTGGAATTCTTGCGTGCGTATGTGCCAGGGAAACCATATCCGGAACCCGAAACGAGAATGTAGCTGTTTCGATTTGCGCTGTCGATTTTCCCCTGGTGCGGAGTGAATTGAAAGGTCTGGGTTCACACATTCGGCAATCGTGAATCGGCAATCGGAAGTCTGAAAATACATTGGCGAAGAATCCAAATTTCTATCCTGTGATCGTTGCCGGTGGGCGCGGCACGCGCTTCTGGCCATTGAGCCGCAAAAAGCGCGCCAAACAACTGCTAGCGCTTGACGGGAAGCAAACGATGATTCAACAGACGGTTGCACGCCTGTTGCCGCTTGCGCCCAGCAAGAAATTCTGGGTGATTACCAATCAGGATTTGCTGCCTACGATTGTGAAACAACTCCCGCGGCTCCCTAAGCAACAATTGATTGCCGAGCCTGTCAGTAGAAATACAGCACCGGCCATTGGATTGGCTGCATTTTTGTTACTGCGTGAGAATCCTGAGGCAGTGATCGGGATGTTTCCGTCGGATCATGTCATTGCAGACGAAAAACGCTATTGCGAAACTCTCGAACGGGGCATCGAACTGGCGGCGGCCGGGCGGAACATTGTGGTGCTTGGTATACGTCCGAACCGCGCGGAGACAGGTTATGGCTACATCGAAGCCGGGAGCTTGTATGAAGGCGATGCGTTGCACGTCCGGCGCTTTACGGAGAAACCGAATGCCGACCGCGCTGGAGAGTTCGTGGCGGCCGGGAACTTTTTCTGGAATAGCGGAATGTTTCTGTGGAGCGCGCGGACGCTCGCCGACGCGCTCAGAGAGCATCTTTCAAAAACCGCTCCGCTGCTGGAAGAAATCGCCGCGGCGTTCGGAACGGCAAGATTTGCCGGACTCTTTCGCAGGCTCTACCCAAAGTGCGAGAACATCAGCATCGATTATGCTGTGCTGGAGCCGCGTTCAGCAAAGGGGGAACTGGAGAGCAACATCTTTTGCCTTCC
>Ga0335079_10007221_pt1 | contig 12672 bp, 9 predicted proteins | sample Lox_Sample_33_FD_206719 | JGI IMG/M metagenome (GOLD analysis project Ga0335079, IMG submission 206719) | Soil microbial communities from Loxahatchee National Wildlife Refuge, Florida, United States - Lox_Sample_3.3 | ecosystem: Environmental > Terrestrial > Soil > Wetlands | place: USA: Florida... | reverse complement strand
TGCTGCGCTCCTGCGTTCCCGTGATCGCGGTGGTCGCAGTCCGCACCGGCTCGGGGAAGAGCCAGACCTCCCGGCGCGTCTGCGCGGCGCTGCGCGCGATGGGGAAGCGGGTCGTGGCGGTGCGCCACCCGATGCCCTACGGCGACCTGGTGCGCCAGCGCGTGCAGCGCTACGGGTCGATCGAGGACCTGCGCCGGTTCCGCTGCACGGTGGAGGAGATGGAGGAGTACGAGCCGCACATCGTCGAGGGGACCGTCATCTACGCCGGCGTCGATTACGGCGCCATCCTCGCGCAGGCGGAGAAGGAGGCGGACGTCATCGTCTGGGACGGCGGCAACAACGACACGTCGTTCTACCGCGCTGACCTGACGTTCACGGTGGTGGACCCGCACCGCGCCGGTCACGAGCTTCTCTACTATCCGGGCGAGACGAACGTCCGGCTGGCCGACGTCATCGTCGTCAACAAGATCGATTCGGCGCCCCCGGGAGCTGTGGACCGGGTCCTGGCCAACGTCGCCACAATCAACCCCCGCGCGCTCGTGGTGAAGGCGAACTCCGCCATCACGGTGGACGACGAGAGCGTCATCCGGGGGAAGAGCGTCCTGGTCGTCGAGGACGGTCCCACGCTGACGCACGGAGGGATGCAATACGGCGCCGGGACGATCGCCGCGCGGATGTTCGGGGCCGCCTCCATCATCGATCCGCGCCCCTACGCGGTGGCGTCGATTGCGGCCACGTACGAGAAGTACCCGGGGACGGGCACCGTGCTCCCGGCGATGGGGTACGGCGACGGGCAGGTAAAGGATCTTGAGACGACGATCAACGCCGTTCCTTCGGATGCGGTCGTGATCGGGACGCCGATCGACCTGCGGCGGGTGCTCGGGATCAACCGCCCCTCCGTGCGCGTCAGCTACGCGCTCCAGGAGGTGACGCGGCCCGACGTCGCGGAGATCCTGAGCGGCTTTTTTGCCCGGCGGCGCCCGAAGCGCCGCGGCCGCTGACCGCCGGCCGTTGAATTATCTGTCAGAATTCAATATATTCAGACGCAATGGAAGTCCCTGACCCCCCCAGATGACCCATAACGAACTGGTTCTCGTCCTCGACTACGGCGCACAGTATTCGCAGCTGATCGCCCGCCGCGTCCGTGAGGCGGGGGTGTATTCCGAGCTCCATCCCTGCACGCTTTCCCTCGAACGGATCAGGGAGCTTCATCCCCGGGGGATCATACTCTCCGGCGGCCCCTTCAGCACGTACGAACCCGGGGCGCCCCTCTCTTCGCCCGGCATCTTCGACCTCGGCATTCCCGTGCTCGGCATCTGCTACGGGCTCCAGCTCATCGCCTACCAGCTCGGCGGCGAGGTGGATACGGCGGCCCGCCGCGAATACGGCCAGGCATTTCTCACGATCGATGACGCGACCGATCTCTTCCGGGGCGTGACGCCCGACGGCCCGTCGGGGCTCCGCGTCTGGATGAGCCACGGCGACCATATCACGCGGATGCCCCCGGGGTTCGAGGCGATCGCGCACTCGGCAAACGCCCCCGTCTGCGCCATACGGCAGAAGGAGAAGAAGATCTACGGCGTCCAGTTCCACCCCGAGGTCGTTCACACGCCGAAGGGGACGGCAATCCTCAGGAACTTCCTCTACACGATCTGCGGCTGCGCCGGCACATGGAGCCCCGCCGCGTTCGTCGCCGAAGCGATCGAGAGCGCGCGGAAGGGCGCGCCGCGGGGGAACGTCCTGTGCGCGCTCAGCGGGGGGGTCGACTCCTCGGTGACCGCGCTCCTGCTCCACCGGGCGATCGGCGACCGGGTGCGCTGCATCCACATCAACAACGGCCTCATGCGGAAGGACGAGTCGGAATCGGTGGTGCGCACGTTCCGCGACACGTTCGCGATCCCGCTGGAGTACGTGGACGCGACAGACAGGTTCCTTGCGGCGCTGGAAGGGGTCGCCGATCCCGAGCGGAAGCGGAAGATCATCGGCAGCACGTTCATCGACGTCTTCGAGGAGGAGGCGCGGAAGATCGGGGACGTCGAGTACCTGGCGCAGGGGACGCTCTACCCGGACGTGATCGAATCGACCTCATTCCGGGGTCCCTCCGTGACGATCAAGTCGCACCACAACGTCGGCGGCCTCCCCGCGACGATGCGCCTGAAGCTGATCGAGCCGTTCCGCGAGCTGTTCAAGGACGAGGTCCGCGCCGTGGGGGGTGAACTGGGACTCCCGGACGACCTCCTCTGGCGCCAGCCCTTCCCGGGTCCCGGGCTTGCCGTGCGGATACTGGGACCGGTCACGCGCGAGCGCCTCGCGCTCCTCCGGGAGGCGGATGCGATATTCACGGAAGAGGTGCGCCGCGCAGGCCTCGAGCGGGACGTCTGGCAGGGGTTCGTCGTCCTGCTCCCCGTCCGCTCGGTCGGCGTCATGGGGGACGGGCGGACGTACGGCGAAAGCGTCGCGCTCCGCGCCGTGGCGAGCGTGGACGGCATGACCGCCGACTGGTTCAGGATGCCGCACGACGTCCTGGCGGCCGTGTCGTCGAGAATCACGAACGAGATCCCGGGAATCAACCGGGTGGTCTATGACATCAGCTCCAAGCCGCCGGCGACGATCGAGTGGGAATGAGGAGGAGGGGGTGAACAAGTACTTTTCGTTCGTCAAGATCGAGCACACGCTCTTCTCGCTTCCGCTCATCTACAGCGGGACGCTGCTGGGGGCGCACGGGACGCTCCCTCCCCTGAAGATCCTGCTCCTCGTCCTGACCGCCGCCACCGGCGCGCGCACCGTCGCGTTCGCGCTGAACAGGATCATCGACCGCCAGATCGACGCCCGGAACCCCCGCACCGCCGCGCGGGACATCCCGAGCGGGCGCATGACGCTCTGGGAGGCGTCCTGGGTCATGATCGCGGGCCTCGCGCTCTACTTCGGCTCCGCGTTTTCCATCTCCTCGTTCTGCCTGGTCATGGCGCCGATTCCGCTCGCGGTCTTTGTGGTGTACCCGACGATGAAACGGTACACGCCGCTGGCGCATTTCGGCGTCGGTCTCGGTCTTGCGATGGGGCCCCTGGGGGGATGGTTCGCGGTCTCCCCGTCGTTTGAACGCCTGGAGGCCCCCGCGCTCCTCTCCCTCTTCACGCTCTTCTGGGTGTCGGGGTTCGACATCATCTACGCCACGCTGGACGAGGAATTCGACCGGAAGGAATCGCTCTACTCGTTTCCCTCCCGGTTCGGCAGGCGCACCGCGCTCCGCCTCTCGGCGGCGTTCCACGGCGTCGCCTTCCTCCTCCTGGCGGTCCTCTTCTGGTACTCCTCATTCGCGCTGCTGGCCCTCCCGCTCCTCCTCCTGACCGGCTACCTGCTCTACCTGGAGCAGGCCAAGGCGGAGGACGTGCAGCTCGCGTTTTTCAGGATTAACGCCGTTGCCGGGTTCGCGGTCTTCGGCATGGTCGCCATCGGGGTCTACGCATGAAGGTGGTCGTCGCCATCACGGGCTCCTCGGGCGCGCTCTACGCGCTCGACTTCCTGAAACGGTGCGACGCGACGAAGTTCCTCGTCGTCAGCGCCTGGGGAAAGGTGCTGCTCCGCGACGAGCTCGGCATCGGAGAAAAGGATCTCCGGCCGCTCGTCGCGCGCACGTTCTCCGACGACGACCTCGCGGCGCCCCCGGCCTCCGGCTCCAACGCGTACGACGCGATGGTCGTGATCCCCGCCTCGGCGTCGACCGTCGGCAAGATCGCCTCCGGGATCGGGGACACGCTCATCACGCGCGCGGCGCAGGTCTGCCTCAAGGAGCGCATCCGCCTCATCCTCTGCGTGCGGGAGACGCCGCTCTCCACGCTCACGCTCGAACAGTGCGCGCGCCTCTCCTCGTACGGCGCGGTCATCATGCCGATCGCGCCCCCCCTCTACACGGCCCCGAAGGCGGTCGACGACTTCGTGGCCGCGTTCACGCAGAAGGTGCTCGGCGTGCTGGGGATGCGCACCGCACCCGGGTGGCGCTCGGAGGAGATGGAGTGACGTTCACCACGATGGGCGACTTCGCCAGGTACCTGGAGAGCGTGCGCGAGCTGCACCGCGTCGGCGTGGAGGTCGACCCCCGCCTGGAGATCGGAGCGATCGCCGCCCGGGCGATCCGCGAAGAGCGCCCGGCGATCCTCTTCGAACGCGTCAGGGGATTTCGCTACCCGGTGCTGGTGAACGCGATGGCGAGCGACAGGAGGTGCGAGCTGGCGCTCGGGGCGCACCCCGGGCGGATCGGCGAAGACCTGGTCCGCTTCATGACCGACGCCTTCCCGCCGCGCCCCCGCGCGCTCCTCAGGCAGCGGGCGACGGCGGGGCGATTCCTGCACGCGCCGGTGCGCATGGTGCGGCACGCCCCCTCGCAGGAGGTGACGGCCCCGGCGAGCCTGGACGAGCTTCCCGTGCTCACGTGCTGGCCCGGGGACGGGGGGAGGTTCATCACGCTCCCGCAGGTCGTGACGTACGATCCGGTCCTGGGGACGAGGAACATGGGTATGTACCGGATGCACGTCTTCGACGGCCGCACCACGGGGATGCACTGGCAGATCCAGAAGGGGGGAGGGTTCCATTACCACCGCGCGGAGAAGCTCGGCAGGCCGCTGGAGCTGGCGGTCGCGCTCGGGACTGACCCCGCGCTCCTCGTGGCCACGGTGGCGCCCCTGCCGGAGAACATCGATGAAGCGATGTTCGCCGGGTTTCTCCGGGGGAAACGGACGGAGTTCGTTCGCGGCAGGTCCGTCTCCATCGCGGTCCCGGCGAACGCCGAGTTCGTGCTGGAGGGGATTGTGCAGCCGGGGGAGCGGAGGCTGGAGGGACCCTTCGGCGACCACTTCGGGCACTACTCCCACGCGGCGGAGTTCCCCGTGTTCCACCTGAGCGCCGTCACGCGCAGGCGCGACGCCATCTACCCGGCCACCGTGGTGGGAATCCCTCCCATGGAGGACAAGTTCCTCGGCGACGCGACGCAGATGATCCTCTCCCCGCTCACGCGGCTCCTGCACGCGGAAGTGCGCGGCCTCTGGGCGTACTACGAGGCCGGGTTCCACAACCTCCTCGTGGTGGCCGTCGAAGGGCGCTACGGGAAGGAGGCGATGAAGACCGCGCTCGGGCTGATGGGCCTCTCGCAGCTCTCCCTGACGAAGTGCATGATCCTCGTGGGGGAAGGGACCGACGTGCGGGATTTCGACGCCGTGCTCGGCCAGGTGCGCGAGCATTTCGACCCTCACTTCGATTTCGTGATGATCCCGCGCGTCCCGCTCGACACGCTCGACTTCACGAGCCGCACGATGAACCTGGGAAGCAAGATGATACTGGACGCGACGCCGAAAGAGCGGCCGCCGGGAAAGGCGCGCAGGCGCCCCCTGCCGTCGCGCGCCGCCCTGGAGGGGCTGGACCGGGGGATTCTCGCGGCGCGGTTCGTGGGCGGCGCGATGGCGGTCGTGCGCGTCCGCGGCGACGGGATGCGCGTCCTCCGCCGGCTCGTGCGGCACCCGGCGCTCGCGGGGGTCCCGCTCGTCGCGGCGGTGAGCGAGGACGTGGACCTGGACGACCCGGAGAACACGCTCTGGGGCATCTTCACGCGGTTCGACTGCGAGCGGGACGTGATCTTCAGCCGGCAGGAGCTGATCGGGATCAGTCCCGTCTACGGCGGCGTCATGGGGATCGACGCGACGTGGAAACAGGGCTACCCCGAACCGCTCGCGATGGACGGGGAGATCGCGCGCCGCGTGGAGGAACGCTGGGAATCGTACTGGCGTTAACAACACTGCAGAACGAAAGGGCACGATGCACATTCGAGACACGAACCTCCTCCCGGTCCGGGAGAAGATCGCCCGCGGGGAACGCCTCACGGCCGAGGACGGCATGACGCTCTTCACGTCGAGCGACCTGATCGGCGTCGGGGCGATGGCCGCCGCGGTGCAGCAGGAGAAGAGCGGCGACGCGGTCTACTACGTCCTCAACCAGAAGATCGAGCCGACGAACGTCTGCGTCCTCTCATGCACGTTCTGCGACTTCGCGGCGAAGAAGGGGGATGAGCGCGCCTACGAGATGTCCACGGCCGCGATCGTCTCCCGTCTCACGCCGGAGATCCGCGAGGTGCACATCACGGGGGGCATGCCGCCCGACTGGCCGTGGGAGCGGTACCTGGAGATCCTCCGCGCGGTCAGGGCGAAGCTGCCGCATGCCGACATCAAGGCGTTTACCGCCGTGGAGGTCGATTTCTTTCACAAGAAGTTCAGGATGAGCGTGGAGCAGGTCCTGCGCGAGCTGCAGGCTGCCGGCCTCCAGACGATGCCCGGCGGCGGGGCCGAGGTGTTTTCCGAGCGCGTCCGCCGGCGCCTCTTTCCCCAGAAGATCGGCGCGCGCGCCTGGCTCGACATCCACCGCACCGCGCACCGCCTCGGCATACCGACAAACAGCACGATGCTGTACGGGCACATCGAGACGCTCCGCGAGCGCGTGACGCACATGATCCGCCTGCGCGAGCTGCAGGACGAAACGGGGGGATTCCTGACGTTCATCCCGCTGGCGTTCCAGAGCGGCGCCACGGGCATCAAGCCTTCCGACGTCTTCACGCCCGCAACGGACGACCTGCGGACGATCGCGGTGTCGCGCCTCATGCTCGACAACATCCCCCACATCAAGGCCTACTGGGTGATGCTGACCGAAGAGGTGGCCTCCGTGGCCCTCAACTTCGGCGCAGACGACGTCGACGGGACCGTGGGGGGGGAGAAGATCGCGCACGACGCGGGGGCCGTGAGCCCGATGACGCTCGCGGGGGAGCACCTGGTCCGGATGATCACCGACGCGGGAAAGGTCCCGGTCGAGCGGGACGCCCATTACAATCCGCTCCGCGTGCACGCGCAGGGGGTGGTGGGGAAGATCCCGTACCTGAACTCCGTCCCGTTTTACGCGGCGTTCGGCGGGGGCCGCTTCAGCATTCTTCCCGTCGTCCCCCGTCGCATGGGAATGCTCGCCGCCAGGGGAGAGCTCGACGCGGGACCGTTTTCGCTCATGGACTACATCGCCCGGGAGGAGTCGATGAGCCTCCTCGGGTGGTGCATTGCCACGCGGGACCAGGTCAAGAGCGTGATGCTCTTCTCCCGTGAAGGGTGGCGCGACCTGGAGGGGAAGCGGATCGGGATCACCGACGATACCGCCACGTCCGTCCACCTGCTGCGCGTGCTCCTGGAACAGAAATACGGCGTGCACGCGCGCCTGGAGCGGATGCACCAGGGGGTGAACGCCTACGGCGATTTCGACGCGGTGCTCCTGATCGGCGACGAAGCGCTCCGGAGGAACAAACGGGGACTCGACGGGTTCGAGCTGGTCTACGACCTGGCGCGGGAATGGTACGAGTGGCAGAAACTCCCGTTCGTCTTCGCCGTGTGGGCGGCGCGGAAGGCGCTCCCGGCGCCCGTCCATGAGGAGCTTTCCTCCCTCCTGGCCCGGTCGCTCGCGCTGTGCGGGAGCGATTTCATCCCGGCCGCGGGCGCGCACGGTCGGCGGATCGGCCTCACCGACGGGGAGACGCAGGAATACCTCGCGGGCTTCAACTACACGCTCGGGGAGCGGGAGCGGGAGGCGATCGCCGTCTTCCGTCGCCTGGCGCTTCCCTCGGGCCTGGCGGCGGACGGCATGCGGCGCACGACGGAGGTCGGATGAGGACGGACGAGCTCTGCGCGAAGGCGCGCGACGGCGGGCGGCTCACGGCGGCGGAAGGACTGGCGCTCCTGGCGGGGGCCCCGCTGCTCGACCTCGGGGCGACCGCCTCCGCGCTCCGCTTCCGGCACAACCCGGAGCAGCGCGTGACGTTCCACGTCGACACCAACCCGAACTACACCAACATCTGCAACGTCGACTGCATCTTCTGCGCGTTCTACCGCCACCCCGGCGACGAGGGGGCGTACACGCACACCGTCGACGAGATGATCGCGTCGTTCAAGCGCGCCGCCGCCGGCGGCGTGACGACCATACTGCTCCAGGGGGGCGTCAACCCGGCGCTCCCGCTGGAGTACTACACCGAGCTTGTTGCCAGGACGGTGGCGGAGCTCCCCGGCGTGACGCCCCACTTCTTTTCCACGTCGGAGATTCTCGGGATGGCCCGCGTCGCCGGGGCGAGCCCGGCGGACATCCTCCGCCGCCTCTGGGACGCGGGGCTCAGGACGATCCCGGGGGGCGGGGCGGAGGTGCTTGCCGACCGGGTCAAGAGGAAGATCAGCCGCCTCAAGGGAACAAGCGCCGACTGGCTCGGCGTCATGCGCGAGGCGCACAGGATCGGCTACAGGACGACGGCCACGATGATGTACGGCCACATCGAAACGGACGAGGACATCATCGAGCACCTGGAGAGCGTGCGCGCCCTGCAGGACGAAACGCACGGGTTCACGGCGTTCATCCCCTGGAGCTTCAAGCCGGGGAACACGCCGCTGGAGAAGATCATCCCGCGCTACGCGACGCCCGTGCGCTACCTCCGGATGATCGCGATGGCGCGCATCTACCTGGACAACGTCCCCCACATCCAGGCCTCCTGGTTCTCGGAGGGGAAGAAGACCGGGCAGATCGCGCTCCATTTCGGCGCGGACGACTTCGGGGGGACGCTGCAGGAGGAGCACGTCCACGAAGCCGCGAAATTCGTGAACCGCACGAGCACCGCGGAGTGCATCCGCCTGATCCAGGAGGCAGGGTTCGACGCGGCGCAGCGCACCACGCTCTACGACATCCTCCGCGTGTACGCGCGGGCGGCGGTCCCGGCCGAGGAGGAAGCGGCCTAGTAGAGCGCGAGCGCGGGCACCCGGGGGATCAGCCCCCGCTCGTGCGCCGCCCGGTAGAGCTCTTCGAGCGCCTGCCGGCCCCGGTCTCCCATGTCGATCGTCAGCTCGCTCACGTACATCTTCACGAACTTTTCGCCGAGCGACCGCTCGATGCCCCGTCCCCACCTGAGCGCGTAGGGAATCGACTCGTCCTGGTGGGCGTAGCCGTAGGCGATGCTCTCCCTGAGCCCTGCGGAGAGCGTCCGCGCGAGATCCTCTCCCAGGTCGCACCGCACGACGTCCAGCCCGAGAGGGAGCGGGAGCCCCCGGGTCCGCTCGTGCCACAGCTCCCCGAAATCGACCACCTTGTGATATCCGAGCGCGGCGTACGTGATCTGTCCCTCGTGAATGAGCACGCCCCCGTCCACCTCCCGCCGGTCCACCGCGTCCATGATGGCGTCGAAGGGCATGTCGACGTGCCGGATCCCTTCCGTGAACGTCCGGAACAGGAGCGTCGCCGTGGTCAGCGTTCCCGGCGTCGCGACCGTGCGGCCGCGAAGCTCCCCGAGCGTCCGGCAGGTGCGGGAGATCAGGACGGGCCCGTAGTTCTCCCCCATGCTCGCTCCCGTGCGCATCACGCGGTAGCGGTCCGCGATCAGCGCGAACGCATGCGCCGAGACGGCGGTGACGTCGAGTTCCCCCCGACGGGCCCGCTCGTTCAGCGTCTGGATATCCTGGAGGACGTGCTCGATCCTGATTCCCGGCAGCCGCACGCGGCCGCTGGCGAGGCCGTAAAACATGAACGCGTCGTCGGGATCGGGGCTGTGTCCCACCGTGATGGTGCGGTCTGTCATCTGGGTCTCCTTGTTCGTCATGCGGCGCCGCGCCTCGACGCCGTGTACAGTGAAGCGATCCCCCCCGTCATCCGCTCGGAGTGCGCCCCCGAGAATCCCGCCCGGTCGAGTATCGCGCAGAAGTCCTCCCCTTCGGGGAAGGCCATGACGCTGGAGGCGAGGTAGGCGTACGCGCGGGGGTGTCCTGAGATGACGCGGCCGAGGACCGGCATCAGGCCGCGGAAGTACGCCATGTAGACCTGCCGGAAGAGGAATGCCCGGGGGCGCGAGAATTCCAGGATAACGACTGTTCCCCCCGGGCGGAGGACGCGGGCCATCTCGGAGAGCCCCGCGTCCAGGTTCTCGAAGTTCCGGACGCCGAACGCCACGATCGCCGCGTCGAACGTCCCGTCGGCGAAGGGGAGATGCTCGGCATCCCCGGCCAGGAGCCTCACGGTGCTCTCCAGCCCCCGCGCGGCGATCTTCGCGCGCCCCACGTCGAGCATGGCCTGGCTGATATCCACTCCCACGATTGCGCGCGGCGAAAGGCGGGCAGCGGCGATCGCGAAGTCCGCCGTCCCCGTCGCGACGTCCAGGATCCTCTCCGGCCGGGCGCCGCTCAGACGGTCGATCGCCCTGGCGCGCCAGTAAAGATCCACGCCGCCGCTGAAGAGGTGGTTCAGGAGGTCGTACCGGCGGGCGATGGCGTCGAAGAGGGAGCGGACGTACTGCTTCTGCACGTGGGATTTCAGTAATGACGCCCAACATACGAATTCCCCGCCTCGCGTTCAAGCTTGACATTGGGACGCGGTTCGTGTATCATTTTCCATAACGCCGAGAGAACGACCTTCATCGGGTAGCGGTGAAGGTTGTTTTGTTTTGCCGCACACCCCCATAGCACGGCAGCGCGCATGCCCCGAATTCGCGTCCGGCTGGACGCACCCCGCGACAGGTCGTACACGGTGGAGATCCATCCCGGCCTCCTGGCCGATGTCCCGCTCCAGCTCTCCCGCACGGACGGGAAGAAGCGGATGTTCGTCGTCACGGACGACAACGTCCTGCGCCTCTACGGCAGGGCGTTCATGGCGCGACTCGCCTCCTGCGGCTGCGACGCGGCGCTCCTGGAGGTCCCCGCCGGCGAACGCTCGAAGTCAAGCGGCGCGCTCGCGCGCCTCTACGCCCGGGTCTTCCGCGGCGGCATCCGCCGGGACAGCCTGGTGATCGCCCTCGGGGGAGGCGTGATCGGCGACCTTGCCGGCTATCTCTCCGCGACGGCGCTCAGGGGGGTCCGGCTCGTCCAGGTCCCGACGACGCTCCTGTCGCAGGTCGACTCGAGCGTGGGAGGAAAGGTCGGGATCGATCATGCCGCGGGGAAAAACCTGATCGGGGCATTTCATCAGCCCTCGGCCGTCTATATCGACCCCGAGGCGCTCCGCACGCTCCCGGCAGAGGAATTCCGCTCCGGGCTGGCCGAAGTCATCAAGATCGCCGCCGCGCTTGACGCCCCCTTCTTCGTGCATCTGGAACGGAACGCCCCCCGGCTCCGCCGCGAGAACACTCCCCTCCTGGCGCGGGTCATCGAAACCGCCGTCGCCCTGAAGGCGTCTGTGGTCGAGCGGGACGAGCGGGAGACGGGCCTCAGGCGCGTCCTCAACCTGGGCCACACCGTCGGCCACGCGCTGGAAGCGTCGTCCGGCTACGCGATCAGGCACGGCGAGGCCGTCGCCATCGGCATGGCCTGCGAGGCCAGGATCGGCGTCGAGCTCGGCATGCTCGCGCAGGCGGAGTGCCGGCGTCTGGAGGCGCTCCTGGAAGCGACGGGGCTTCCGGTGGCCCCGCCCCGGAAGATCAACGAGCGGGCCTTCCTGTCGGCCATGTCGCTGGACAAGAAGGCGGTCGCCGAAGGGAACAGGTTCGTCCTGCTCCGCAGGATCGGCGAGTCGGCGCACGGCGTACCGGTCCCGGCCGAGATTGTTCGGAAAACGATGGGCTTTCCCCCTAAGAAAGGTAGGCATGGCTGAACGGACCCCATCGCCCGTGCCGCGCCCGTGATCATCGTCTCCATCACCGGGCCGCGGATGAGCGACGCGCTGGACCAGGTCCAGGCGTCGACGCCGTGGGCGGACATGTTCGAGTTCCGGCTTGACCTGATTCGCGGGCCGGAACTCGCGACGCTCCTCCTCTCGACGGTGCGCCCCGCCATCGTCACGTGCAGGCCCGTCTGGGAAGGGGGGGCGTACCGGGGAAGGGAACAGGATCGCCTGGCGCTGCTTGCGGGGGCATCCCTGCTCGGGGCGGAGTACGTCGACATCGAGCTGCGCGCCGGCCGGCGCGCGCTCGCGGAATTCCTGGGCAGGAAGCGGGAGAGCGGCGTCATCGTCTCCTACCACGCCCGGCGCGGAGAGCGGCCCCGCCCCGGCGCGCTCTACCGGAGGATGCGGGGGACTGGCGCGGACGTGCTGAAGTTCGCATTCCATGCGACCGACGCGTGGGAGAACCGGATCGCGTTCGACTTTCTCTCCGCCGCCGCGCGTGACGGCCGCCGCGCGGTCGCGATCGCCATGGGAGAGGCGGGCGAACCGAGCAGGATACTCTACCGCGTGTTCGGGGGGTGGGGGACGTACGCGGCCGCGGCTTCCGGTCCGGCGGCGGCCCCGGGGCAGATTCCCGCGCGCGAGCTTGCGGAGATCTATCGCGCCCGCCGGCTGACACCGTCCACGGCGATATTCGGCGTGGTGGGGAACCCGGTCAGGCAATCAAAGGGCGTGCTCGTGCACAACCCGCTCTTCGCGCGCGCTGCGCGCAACGCGGTCTACTGCCGGTTCGCCGTGGCCGATCTCCGGAAGTTCTTCGTCCACCTGGCCCCGCTCCTGAAGGGGTTCAGCGTGACGCATCCGCACAAGATCGCGGTTGCCCGTTTCCTTGCCGGGACCGATCGCGTCGCGCGCGCGATCGGCGCGGTCAACACCGTCGTGCGCAGGGGGGGAAAGCTCGTCGGGACGAACACGGACGCCCCCGCCGCGCTGGATGCGATCGAGCGGGTGGCCGCGGTGAGGGGAAAGACG
>Ga0335079_10007218_pt1 | contig 12673 bp, 10 predicted proteins | sample Lox_Sample_33_FD_206719 | JGI IMG/M metagenome (GOLD analysis project Ga0335079, IMG submission 206719) | Soil microbial communities from Loxahatchee National Wildlife Refuge, Florida, United States - Lox_Sample_3.3 | ecosystem: Environmental > Terrestrial > Soil > Wetlands | place: USA... | reverse complement strand
GTTCGACGGCGACTTGGCGGAAGCGAGCCGGCGCTGCAAGGTGCCGCTGCTCGCGTACTCGCCGCTCGCGATGGGCTTGCTGACCTCCAAGCTGAAATCGAAGCCCTGGCCGGCCGCCTCGCGCCTGGAGAAGTTCAAGGACTTCGGCGAGCGCTACAAGCGCGCGCGCGTGCTCGCCGCGGCGGCGGAATACCACAAGCTCGCGGACAAGCACGGCGTTCCGCTCGCCGGCATCGCGCTCGCGTTCGCGAAGGGCAGGTTCTTCACCGCCTCGACGATCGTCGGCGCCACGAGCGTCACGCAGCTGGAGGAGCTTTCGGGGTTTTTTGACTTCGCCTTGAAAAAAGAAATCCTGGAAGAGATCGAAGCCATCAACGCCGTCTTCCCAAGCCCCTGCGCGCAGTAGATGTGGGAGACGGCGGCCATCCTTGCCATCGTCGCGGGCATCGCGTTCTGGATCGACACGCTGCGGGTGCGCGAGCACGCGCTCGCCGCGGGACGCCGCGCCTGCGAGCGCTACGGCGTGCAGCTGCTCGACGAGACGGTGCAGTTCTCGCGCCTGCGCCTCGCGCGCGATGAGGAAGGCCGGCTTCGCCTGCGGCGCACCTACACGTTCGAATTCTCCGAGACCGGCGACAATCGGCGCCATGGGGCGATCGTGATGCTGGGCGCCGAGCTGCAGGACCTGCAGCTGGAGCCGTACGCCTTGCAATGAGCGGCTGGCTGCAAGGCAAGATCATCGAGAACCGCGCGTGGACCGGCACGCTGTTCTCGCTTCGCATAGAGGCCCCGCGCATCGCTTTCGAGGCGGGGCAGTTCGTGCGCATCGGTCTGGACATCGGCGAAGAGCGCGTCGCGCGGCCGTTCTCCTTCGTCAACGCGCCCGGGGACCCGGTGCTCGAGTTCTACGGCGTGATCGTGCCCGAAGGGCCGCTTTCGCCGCGGCTTGCGCGCCTGGCGGCGGGCGACACGCTGTGGGTCGCCGACAATCCCGCCGGCTGGCTGATCCTCTCCGAGGTTCCGCCCGCCGAGGAGCTGTGGCTGGTCGCCACGGGCACGGGCATCGCGCCGTTCCTGTCCATCCTGCGCACGCCCGCGCCCTGGCAGCGCTACCGGCGCGTGATCCTCGTGCACGGCGCGCGCCGCGCCGACGAGCTGGTGTATGCAGACCTGATCGACGCGCTGGGACGAATGCATGGCGATCGCTTCCGCTCCATTCAGTTCACGTCGAGGGAACGAGCGCGCCATGCGCTCGAAGGCCGGATCCCGGCCGCGATCGCCGACGGGCGCCTGGAGGCGGCCGGCGCGCCGATCTCGCCGGAGCGCTCGCAGTTCATGCTCTGCGGCAACCCGCAGATGCTGAAGGACATGCAGTCGGCGCTCGCCGCTCGGGGCCTGAGGAAGCACCGGCGCCGCTCCCCCGGGCAGATCACCGTAGAGAGTTTCTGGTGAAGCGAACGCTCGTTCTGGGGCTCCTGCTGACGTTGCTGCAAGCCTGCAGCCCCACGCGCATCGCCTACGACAACGCGGACGTGTTCCTGCGCTGGCAAGCGCATTACTACCTCGATTTCGAGGGCGAGCAGAGCGAGAATCTCGACCGGCGCCTCGCGGCCTTTCTCGCCTGGCACCGCGCCCGAGCGCTGCCGGAGTACGCGCGCCTGGGGGAGCAGGCGGCCTCCCGGACCGAGCGCGGGCTCAAGCGGGAAGACCTCGATTGGGGTTACGATGCGGTGCGGACCCAGATCCGGGAAGCGCTGGGCCGCGCCGCCGCGGACGCCGGGGAGCTGCTCGACGGTCTGCGCGCGGAGCAGGTCGCGCACCTGGAGCGGCGGCTGGAGGAGGACAACCGCAAGTTCGCGAAAGAGCGCATGCAGGGGACCCTGGAAGAACGCCACGCGCGGCGAGTCAAGCGCAACGTCGAGCGCTTCGAGGAATGGCTCGGCAGCCTGAGCGAGGCGCAGGTCGCGCGCATCGAGCGCTACAGCGCGCGCGCACCGTTCTCCGCCGGCTTGCAGGACCGCGATCGCCGTCGCCGCCAGGCCGAGTTCCTCGCCATGCTGCGCGCGCGCGAGGCGCGCGAGCGGCTGGCGGCGTGGGCGCAGGACTGGGAGGCGGGCCGCGCGCCCGAGTACGCCAGGGCCGTGCGCGCGACGCGCGAGGAGTACATGGACCTGCTTCTCGACCTGGATCGCAGCTTGAGCCCGGGGCAGCGCGAGCACGCGGCGGCGCGCCTGCGCGACTTCGCCGGGCTGTTCGACTCGCTCGCGCGCAATCCATGAGCGACCGCGGCGCGCTCGAGAACCGCCCCGAGCCCGAGGCGGACAGCACGCTCGAGGGCCCGGCAGCGGCGCGGGCCGAAAGCCCGGCGGCGACGCGCGCGGAAAGCCCGCGCGGCGCGGGCTACGCGGGCCGGCCGCGCGACGCGCAGCTCGAGTACAAGGCGATCCTCGCCAACGCCTCGATCGGCATCGCCTTCACGCGCGACCGCAAGTTCACGCTCTGCAACCCGCGCTTCGCCGGCATGTTCGGCTGGCAGGCCGAGGAGCTGATCGGCCAGTCGGGCGAGGTGGTGTATCCCTCGCGCGAGAGCTACGAGGCGATGGGCGCGATCGCGGTGCCGGTGCTCACGGCCGGACGCCAGCTCGACGTCGAGTGGGAAGTGCGCCGGCGCGACGGCTCGACCTTCCTCGCGCGCATGATCGCCAAGGCGCTCAGCGCCACCGACACGCACAAGGGCACGGTCTGGATCGTCGAGGACATCACCGAGCGCCGGCGCCACGCCGACGAAGTGGCGCGCCTGCTGCGCGAGCAGGACGCGATCCTCGACACCGTCACCATCGGCATCATCTTCGTGCGCGACCGGCGCATCGTGCGCTGCAACCGGCGCATGGAGGAGATGTACGGCTACGGGCCCGGCGAGCTGAACGGCAAGCCGACCGCCGTCACCTACGCCGAGGACGCCGACTATGCCGAGGCCGAGAAGGCCTACGCCCTGATGGCGCGCGGCCAGGTCTACACGCACGTGATGCAGGCCAGGCGCCGCGACGGCAGCCTGTTCTGGGAGCGCTCGACCGGGCGCGCGGTGGACGCGGCCAACCCGGCGCGCGGCTCGGTCTGGCTGCTCGAGGACATCACCGAGCAGCGGCGCGCCGAGGAGGAGCTCAAGCGCGTGCTCTCGGAGCAGCAGGCGCTCGCCAACAACGTGGTGGTCGGCATCACCTTCGTGCGCGAGCGCAAGACCATGAGCTGCAACCGGCGCTACGAGGAGCTGTTCGGCTACGAGCCCGGGGAGATCCTCGGCGTCTCGACGCGCCAGTGCTACTTCACCGAGGAGGACTACGCGAGCGTGGAGCGCGCCTACCGCGAGCTGGACGCGGGCCGCACCACGAGCACCGAGCACTGGCTGCGGCGCAAGGACGGCTCGGGCTTCTGGTGCCGGATGTCCGGGCGCGCGCTCGAGCCGGGGCAGCCCGCGCGCGGCTACGTCTGGCTGTTCGAGGACATCACCGAGCGCAAGCGCGCCGATTCCGAGGTGCAGCGCATGGTGCGCGAGCTCGACCTGATCCTCGAGAACGCCACCGTCGGCATCGCCTTCGTGCGCGACCACGTGATCCAGCGCAACAACCGCTACTTCGAGGAGATGCTCGGCGCCGCGCCCGGCGGGGTGATCGGCCGGGCCTCGAGCTCGCTCGCGGCCGACGAGGCGGAGTGGCGCTCGGCCACCGAGGCGGCCTACGCGGGCACCGAACCCGGCGGCACCTGCGACTTCGAGGCGCGCTTTCGCCGCGCCGACGGCTCGACCTTCATCGGCCACTCGCGCGGACGGCGCATCGACTCGGGCGGCGGCGAGCAGGAGTGGATCTGGAGCGTGGAGGACGTGACGCTCGAGCGCGAGGCCGGCGCGCGCGTGCGCCGCGCGCTGCTCGAGCAGGAGCTGATCCTCGCGCACGCCGACGTCGGCATCGCCTTCGCGCGCAACCGCGTGCTGCAGCGCTGCAACCCGCGCTTCGAGCAGATGTTCGGCTACGCCCCGGGCGAGCTCGTCGGCAAGTCGAGCGAGCCGCTGTTCGCCTCGGCCGGGGACTACGAAAGCGCGGTCGGCCGGATCTACGCCGACCTCTCGGCGCGCGGGGAGTTCGCGGTCGAGCAGCAGCTGCGGCGCAAGGACGGCACTACGTTCTGGTGCAAGGTGGTCGCCAAGGCGATCGATCCCGCCAGGCCGGAGGAGGGCGCGATCAGCATCTACGAGGACATCACGGCCGAGCGCGCGTCGCGCGAATCGCTGCTCGCCTCGCGCGATGCGGCCGAGGCCTCGCGCGAGCAGCTCGAGCGCGCGGTCGCCGAGCGCACCGCCGAGCTGCAGCAGGCGAACGTGCGCCTGCAGGCCGAGATCAACGAGCGTCGCCAGGCGGAATCCCGCGCCCAGCACCTCGCCGACCACGACGCGCTCACGGCGCTGCCGAACCGGCGGCTGCTGGAGGACCGCCTCACGCAGGCGCTCGCCGCGAGCCAGCGCAACCGCAAGCAGACCGCGGTGATGTTCGTCGACCTCGACCGCTTCAAGAACATCAACGACTCGCTCGGCCACGCCGCGGGCGACGTGGTGCTCAAGGAGTGCGCCGAGCGCCTGGTGCGCCAGCTGCGCGAGGTGGACACCATCTGCCGCATGGGCGGCGACGAATTCGTGGTCGTGCTGCCCGAGATCAAGCGCGCCGCCGATGCGGCCAACGTCGCCGCGAAGATCCTCGAGACCGTGGCGCAGCCGTTCCTGGTCGAGGAGCGCGAGCTGCACATCACCCCCTCGGTCGGCATCGCCGTGTTCCCGGACGACGGGCGCGACGCCGAGAGCCTGATCCGCAACGCGGACGCGGCCATGTACCACGCCAAGGAGACCGGCCGCGCCAACTACCAGTTCTTCACCGAGCAGATGAACCAGGCCGCCTCGCGTCGCCTCGCGCTCGAGGGCGACCTGCGCCAGGCGGTGCTGAAGGGCGAGATGCGCGCCTGGTACCAGCCGGTGGTGGCGGCCGCCGACGGCAAGGTCGCGGCGCACGAGGCGCTGCTGCGCTGGCAGCATCCGACGCGCGGCATCATCGAGCCGGCCGAGTTCATCCAGCTCGCCGACGACACCGGGCTCGTCCAGCGCCTCGGCGAGTGGCTGCTCGCCGAGGCCTGCCGCTGGACCGCCTTCATCGGCGCCGAGCGAGGGCTGCCGGTCGGCGTCAACCTCTCGGCGCGGCAGTTCCACGATCCGCGCCTCGCCGAGACGGTGGCGCGCGTGCTGAAGGAGACCGGCCTGCCGCCGGCCCTGCTCGAGTTCGAGGTGCCCGAGCCGGTGGTCATGCAGAACACCGATGTCGCGCTCACGGTGCTGCGCCGCCTGCGAGAGCTGGGCGCGCAGGTCGCGATCGACGGCTTCGGCGCCGCGTACTCCAGCCTCGTAGGCCTGCGACAGCTCCCGGTGAACAAGCTGAAGATCGACCGCAGCCTGGTCGCCGAGGTGCAGCGCGAAGGGCGCTCCATCGTCGCGGGCATCGTCGGGCTCGCGCACGCGCTCGAGCTCAAGGTCACCGCGGTGGGCGTGGAGAGCGAGGCCCAGCGCGAGGCCCTGAAGGCCTGCGGCTGCGACTACCTGCAGGGCTTCCTCACCGGCAAGCCGGTGGACGCGGAGACCGCGGCGAAGGACTACCTCTAGCGCTCAGGCCGAGTGCGCCCGCTGTTCCTCCAGGCGCCGCTGCGCCTCGCGGATGCCTGCCGCGGCGCCCTCCATGTTCGGATTGACCGCGAGCGCGCGCCGCCACCAGGCGATCGCCTTTTCGTACTGCTCGAGCTGGAAGTAGATCTGCCCGTAGCCCGAGAGGGCGCCGAAATGCTGCGGGTTCAACTTCATGACCTCGTCGCAGTCGGCGAGCGACCGCCGGTAGTCGCCGGCGAGGAAGTAGGCCGTGGCGCGCTTGTTCCAGCCCTCGGCGAAGCCGGGACGGCGGCGGATGACCTCGCCGAACGCGGCGATCGCCGCGTCGAACCTGCGCGAGCGCATCGCCTCGATGCCCTCGGCGAGCCGCTCGTCCGCCACCGCGTCGCCCGAGCGGCTCCAGAGCAGCCAGAGCGCCTGCTCGGCGATCTCGCGCACGCGCGGGTCGTCGTCGCGCAGCCGCCCGAGCAGCAGGGGCTGGTCGGCCATCCGGCCGTTGCGCGCGAGCCAGGCGAGCGCCTCGGCGCGCGCCTCCGGCTGCGCCTGTTTCAGTCCGGTAACCGCCTGGGCGTGACTTTTTACCTGAGGGAATGCGGAAGGGGGCGCGCATGTTAACGTAGCGGCAAGCACCACCCCACGGAGAACACCATGCACAAGACGCTGCTTCACGCCCTCATCATAGCCGCCCTTTCGGCGCCCGCGTTCGCGATGGACACGCCCAAGCCCGATCCGAAGGATCCCGAGAAGAAGAGCGCCGTCGACACCTCGCTCGCCGAGACGCGCGCCGCGATCGCGCGCTCGGACTGGACGGCGGCGCAGGCCGCCGCGCGGCGCGCCGTAGAGCGCAATCCGCAAAGCGCGGATGCGCACAACCTGTACGCCTATTCGCTGCGCAAGGGCCCGAACCCGCAGATGGATCTCGTGTTCCGCCACTACAACGAGGCGCTGCGCCTCGACCCGCAGCACCGCGCGGCGCGCGAGTACCTCGGCGAGGCCTACCTCATGACCGGCAACGTCGCCAAGGCGAAGGAGCTGCTCGCCGAGCTCGATCGCCTCTGCCAGGCCGGCTGCGCCGAGCAGGCGGCGCTGCAGCGCTCGATTTCGACCTTCGAGCACCAGCACGCGGCGAAGTAGGTTATCTTCGCCGGGCGTGACGAGCGCCCGGCCGAATTTCGTCTTCCTCCTCGCGGACGACCTGGGGTACGCCGACCTGGGTTGCTACGGAGGCAGGAGCCGACCCAGCTGTTCTCCCTCCCTCGACCGCATGGCGAGGGAGGGCCTGCGCTTCACGCAGGGCTACGCCAACTCCTCGGTCTGCTCGCCCACGCGCTTCGCGCTGATGACCGGGCGCTGGCAGCACCGGCTGCGCGGCGGCGCCGACGAGCCGATCCGCAGCAACGCGCGCGGCAACCCGGCGCTCGGGCTGCCGCCGTCGCATCCTACGCTGCCGTCGCTGCTGCGCGACGCCGGCTACGCAACGGCGCTCGTAGGCAAGTGGCACCTCGGCTACCCGCCGCACTTCGGGCCGCTGAAGAGCGGCTACCAGGAGTTCTGGGGCGCGCTCTCGGGCGGCATGGACTATCACACGCACCGCGACACCGCCGGCGTCCACGATCTCTTCGACGGCGAGAAGGAGGACCACCGCAAGGGCTACCTGACGGACCTGATCTCCGACAGGGCGGTCGAGTTCATCGGCAAGGCGAAGGACGGGCCGTTCCTGCTCTCGGTCCACTACAACGCGCCGCACTGGCCCTGGGTGACGCGCGAGGACGCCGCCGAGTCGCGGCGCATCGCGCCGGACAAGAGGGGCATCTACCACTTCGACGGCGGCTCGGTGCCGACCTACCTGACGATGATTCGCCAGATGGACGAGGGCATCGGACGGATCTTCGCTGCGCTGAAGAAATTCAAGCTGGACCGGAACACGCTCGTCGTCTTCACCAGCGACAACGGCGGCGAGCGCTTCTCGGACACCTGGCCGCTGGTGGGCAAGAAGATGGACCTGCTCGAGGGCGGCATCCGCGTGCCCTACCTCGTGCGCTGGCCCGGCAAGGTGAAGGCGGGCAGCGTCACCGCCCAGCATGCGATCACGATGGACTGGGTTGCGACGTTTCTCGAGGCTGCCGGGGTTTCGCCCGACCGGAATTTTCCCCTCGACGGGAAAAGCCTTCTGAAAGTCATTCGAACGCAAAAGACATTCAAGCGAGACCTGTTCTGGAAGATGCTGTACCGGAACCAGAAGGCGATGCGCTCGGGCGACTGGAAGTACCTCTCGGTCGAAGGCGACGAGTTCCTCTTCAACCTCGCGAAGGACGAGCGCGAGCGCGGGAACCGGGCGAAGCGCGAGCCGGAAAGGCTGTCTGTTCTCAAGGAAAGGTATGCGGCCTGGGAGTCGGCGCTGCCGACGCACCCGGATGCGACCTACTCGGTGCCGGCAACCAAGGCCGACCTCGTCACGCCCTCCAGCTAGCGCGGGCCCGCCGCAGGGTGCGGCGCGGATACAATGTCGTGGATGTCCGACGATCCCACCCATCCTCCCAGCTTCGAGCAGCACTTCAGCGTGCAGTACACGGTGCCCGAGCCTGCGCACGGCGCGGAGCTCATGGCGGACATCGACAAGATGGGGATGATCGGCGAGAAGGCGCTGCGCGAGAAGGGCTACTTCACGCGCATCGTGGTGGAGGACCGCGGCCCCTCGAAGCGGCTGCTCAATCCGGGAAGCGTGCGCGTCCTGATCGTCGAAGACGAGGACAGCATCGCCGCGCTGATCGAGAGGGCGCTGCATGGCGCGGGCTGCCGCACGCTGCGCGCCGCCAGCCGCGACGAGATCGTGCGCGCGCTGCAGGCGAAGCCGCTGCCGCACCTCGTGCTGCTCGACGTGCTGATGCCGGACGCCAACGGCTTCGACATCCTGAACCGCATCCGCCAGCATCCGGAGACGCAAAACCTGCCGGTGGTGATGCTCACGGCCCTGGGCGAGCGCAAGGACGTGGCGCGCGGCCTCGCGCTCGGCGCGACCGGCTACGTCACCAAGCCGGTGCTCCCGAGCACGCTGCTCGAGGTCGTCGAGGCGGTGATCGCGGGCTGATTCATTTCGCCAGGCGCATCAGCGCTTCCTGCCGTAGCCGCCGCCGCCCGGCATTTCGGCGACCAGGCGGTCGCCCGCGGGCACGACATAGGTTTCCTTGCCGGGCAGCACCTTGCCGCTCGCCAGCTGCACGCGCCCGACGCGGCCGTCGCCGCCGCCCGCGCGGCCGCGCGCCGGGTGGTGGCGCCGGTCGAAGGTCGCGCAGGCGATCGAGAAGGGCGCAGGCTCGGAATTCTCGATCTCGATGCGCGCGCCGCAGCCGCCGCGCTGGCGGCCTTCGCCCGCCGAGCCCTCGGCGAACTCGCGCCGCCGGAAGAGCAGCGGCGACTGCGCCTCGGTGATCTCCACCGGGATCGCGCCCACGCCGCTCGGGAACGCCGTCGTCGACAGGCCGTCCTTCGACGGGCGCGCGCCCATGCCGCCGATGCCGATCGAGATCGCGTTGAAGCGCGTGGCGTGCGCGGGCGCGCCCTCGACCTGCGGCCCGCCCGAGAGGCCGAGCACCCACATGCTGCCCGCGCCTTCGGCGGGCACCCGGCCCGCGAGCGGCTCCTCGAAGCAGTCGAAGACGAGCTCGGGCAGCATCTGGCCGATGACGTGGCGCGCGGTGACCGCGCGCGGCCGCCGCGGATGCACGATCGAGTCCTCGGGCGCCGCGACCGAGACCACCTCGAGCGAGCCCGCATTGTTCGGGATGCCGGGCGCGACCATGCACTTCACGCCGAACGAGGTGTAGGCGTCGGTGTAGCACTTCGGCGAGTTGATGCCGAAGCGCGACGCGGGCGAGGTGCCGGCGTAGTCCACGTGGATGCCCCGGCCGCTCACCGTGAGCGCGGCCTTCAGCTCGATGGGCGCCTCATAGCCGTCCAGCGTCATCGAGGCGCGCCAGGTGCCGCGCGGCAGCTTACGGACCGCCGCGCGCATCGAGTCGCGCGAGGTCGACACGATGTACTCTCCGAGCGAGTCGAGCTCCTTCAGGCCGAACTCTTCCAGCATCGCCGCCAGGCGCCGGGTCGCGACCTCGTTGCAGGACACCAGCCCGAGCAGGTCGCCGCGCACCTGCATCGGCTCGCGCACGTTGGCCGCGAGGATCGAGAAGAACGTCTCGTTCGGCTTGCCCCTGCCGTTCTTCCCGCCCGTCATGAGCTTCATGTGCGGCACGTACAGGCCCTCCTCGTACACCGAGGTCGCCTCGGCGACGAAGCCGCGGCCGCCGATGTCGATGACGTGGCAGGTCGAGGCGAAGAAGCCGATGTGCCGGCCCTTGAGGAACGCGGGCGTCACGGTGACGAAGTCGAACAGGTGCCCCGTGCCCATCCAGGGATCGTTGGTGACGAGCACGTCGCCGGGCTTGAGCGTGCGCGCGGGGAAGCGCTCGAGAAAGTGCGCGACGGCGGTGGCCATGGTGTTCACGTGGCCCGGCGTGCCGGTGACCGCCTGCGCCAGCATGCGGCCCCGCGTGTCGTAGACGCCCGCCGACAGGTCGCCCGCTTCGCGCGTGATCGGCCCGAACGCGGTCTTCAGCAGCACGTTGGCCTGCTCTTCGACCACCGCAATGAGCCGGTTCCAGAGGATCTGGCGCACCAGCTGCGGCTTCATGCCGGCTTCTCCAGCAGGAGGTGCCCCGCCGGGCTCACCTTGCAGCGCCAGCCGCGCGGCACCAGCGTCGTCGTCTGCGGTTCGGCGACGAGCGCGGGCCCCGAGAATCGCGCGCCGGGGGCAAGCGCCGCGCGCTCGAGCTGCGGCACGCGCTGCAGCCTGCCTGACGCGGGATCGAAGAGATTTCTCCTGCTTTCGGGCACGGAGTCTTCCTTTTTCCGGGAAGTTCGAGAACGAAACGAATATCGGGCCATTGTCGAGACCTGCACCGACCAGGTAAGGAACTCCACCGGTACGTCGGCGATGCGCAAGCCGAATTGGCGCTCGTAGCGCCGCTCGTAGTCGGCGCGAAGCGATCTTGCGTCCGCGGCGCCGAGCGCGCGCGCGGGCAGCGGCACGGAGATCTCGTGCCCCTGCCCCTCGTAGCGCATTTCGACCGCGCGGTGCGCCTGGAGCTTCGCGCCGAGCGCGCCGGCCGTCACGATGGCCCTCGCCTCTTCTTCCATGGCTCCCAGCAGGGAATTTATTCGAGCTGCCGAAAAAACATCCTCCCGCAGCTGCAGGCTGCGCACGACCTCGAAGGCGATGGGCGCGCGCAGGAAGCCCACCGCCGAGCCCACGCTCGCGTCCACGGGCACGAGCACCCTGCGGATGCCGAGGCGCTCGGCGAGGCGCGCCGCGTGCAGCGGCGCGCCGCCGCCGAACGCGATCATCGTGCAGCGCTCGGCGACCTTGCCGCGCTCGATGGCGTGCACGCGCGCCGCGCCCGCCATGTTCTCCTCGACGATCTCGCCGATGCCCGCCGCGGCCCAGGCCGCGTCCAGGCCGAGCGGCTTGCCGACGCGCCGGACGATCGCGCGCTCGGCCGCCGCGCGGTCGAGCTTCAGCGCGCCGCCGGCGAACGCCTCCGGGTCGATGCGTCCGAGCGCGACGTTCGCGTCGGTGACGGTCGGCTCGGCGCCGCCGCGGCGGTAGCTGGCCGGGCCGGGATCGGCGCCGGCGCTCGCGGGCCCCACCTGGATGCGCCGGAGCGCGTCCAGGCGCGCGATCGAGCCGCCGCCCGCGCCGATCTCGACCATCTCGGTGACCGGGATGCGCACCGGCAGCCCGCTGCCCTTGAGGTTGCGCCAGACGCGCGCGACCTCGAACTTGCGCGACTGCTCGGGCCGGCCGCCCTCGATGAAGCAGATCTTCGCCGTGGTGCCGCCCATGTCGAAGGACAGCACCTCCGCGAGGCGGTTCTCGCGCGCGAGGCCCGCCGACAGGATCGCGCCGCCCGCGGGGCCCGACTCCACGAGGCGCACCGGGAAGCGGCGCGCGGTCGCGAGCGTCGTGAGGCCGCCCCCCGAGGTCATCAGGTAGAGCGGGCAGCGAAAGCCGCGGCGCCGGAGCTCCGCCGAGAGCCGCTCCAGGTAGCTCGCCATCAGCGGCTGCACGTAGGCATTCGCGCAGGCGGTGGAGAAGCGCTCGTACTCCCGGATCTCCGGGCAGACGGCCGAGGAGAGGGTGACGGCGACGCCGGGCAGGCGCCTGGCGAGGATCCTTCCGGCCAGGATTTCGTGCGCATCGTTCGCGTACGAATGCAGGAAACCGACGGCGACGGCTTCGACGTTTGCGCTCCGGATCCTTCCGATCAGACCTTCAAATGCTCGCAAATCGAAAGGCGTCTCAACCTTCCCCTTCGCCGTCATCCTTTCGACCACCGGAAAGCGCAGCTCGCGCGGCACGAGCGGCGCGGGCAGCTCGAGGTCCAGGTCGTAGTGCTCGTAGCGCTTCTCGTAGCCCATCTCGAGCACGTCGCGGAAGCCCGCGGTCGTGAGGAGCGCCGTCCTCGCGCCCTTCCTCTCGATCAGCGCGTTGGTCGCGAGCGTGGTGCCGTGCACGAGCACGCCGACGTCGCCCGGCGCGAGGCGCGCGGCCTCGAGCACCTTGCCCATTCCCTGCAGCATGCCTTTCTCGGGCGCGCGCGGCGTCGTGAGCACCTTGGCCGAGTGGCGCCGCCCGCCGTGCTCGAGCACCACGTCGGTGAACGTGCCGCCGATGTCGGCAGCGAGGCGGGCGCGCTTGCTTGCTGCGGGCATGTGTCGAATATACTTCAACCCCTCCCATGAACCTCGGCTCGAGCGCGCGTAAGATGGACCGCATGTCCGTCATCCCGAGGAGAACCGCATGATCCACGTCATCGCCGTCATCACCGCCAAGCCCGGCCAGCGCGCCGCGATCCTCGCGCAGTTCAACGCCAACGTGCCCGCGGTGCGCGCGGAAAAGGGCTGCATCGAGTACGGCGCCGC
>Ga0335079_10007217_pt1 | contig 12674 bp, 9 predicted proteins | sample Lox_Sample_33_FD_206719 | JGI IMG/M metagenome (GOLD analysis project Ga0335079, IMG submission 206719) | Soil microbial communities from Loxahatchee National Wildlife Refuge, Florida, United States - Lox_Sample_3.3 | ecosystem: Environmental > Terrestrial > Soil > Wetlands | place: USA: Florida... | reverse complement strand
GGCGCGGGATGCCGTGCTGCGCATCGCGCCGATCAGCGCTCAGTTTTATGGCGGAAGCTACACGGGTGATGTCACGATCGACAGCCGTCCGCGTGTGCCGACGCTCAAACTCGAGCAGAGCATGAATAACGTCGACGTTGGCCCGCTGCTGCTCGACTTCGCCAAGTCAAGGCGACTGTCCGGACGCGGCACGGTGACGACCAACCTGACTGCCCAGGGGCTGGATGGTGATGCCGTACTGCGCACGCTCGACGGTCACGCTACGGCGACGCTCAACAATGGGGCGATCGAGGGGTTCGATCTGTGGTTCGAGGTCAACCGCGCCATGACGCTGATCCAGAAACAGAGCCTGCCTGCAGGCAGCAGCAGCGGCCGAACCCGCTTCGAGGTCTTCAAGGCGAGCGCCGAGATCAACAACGGCGTTGCCAGCAGCAAGGACCTGACCATCGCGTCGCAGAATCTGCGCGTGACCGGCGCAGGCACCGTCAACCTCGTGAGCGAGGCACTCGACTACCGGATCAACGCGGCGGTCCTTAGGCAGCCAACCACCGGGCCGGCTACTGCGGCCAACACTCTGGGGAGCATCCCGGTGAGCATCAGCGGCTCACTGTCGAGCCCGAAGATCACTCCCGACCTGCAGGGGGTGGCCAAGGCCCGTGTCGAGCAGGAGCTCGGCAAGCGCTCGGATGAGCTGCGCAAGAAGCTGCAGGACCAGTTTAAGGGAATCCTAAAATAAGGCGCCGCCGGCGACGTCCAGCCGACTAGTGGATCTGTGCCGCAAGTGGGGCCGCGCGGATCCGCTGCGAGAAATCCTCGTCCTGATCGGCCGCCTGCGCGCGTGCGTTGATGTGCGCACGCCGCTGCAGCTCTGCGAATGGGATGCTGGTGTCGATCAGGCCCTGCTCGTAGAGGTACTCCGGCACATGGCCACTCGCCAGTATCTTCCACGACCAGGGAACGTGCCCGGGGTTGACGCGGGCGTGCAGCCAGATGTTGGTGGTGCAGTTGGTGGTGAGGGTGTTGTACCAGCGTGCCTGCTGATTGAGCGCGTTGATCTCACGCACGTATTCCAGGAACAGGGCGCGGGCGCTGGCGGCATCGCCGCGCAGCCGGTAGAGGTACACCTGCTCCGGGGGATTGTGCCGGTAGTTGCTGCGCAGGCGCACGATGTCGCGCTCGTCGCCGACCACGTAATACAGCTCGTATTGCCGGAAGAAGCCGCGCACCGAGGAATACTCCTCGCCGCGTTCCCGACGTGTCTCGATCGAGACGGCTACGTGCTTGTCATCCGCGAACCCGAAACTGAGGAAGACGTGGGCGATCGAGGGTCCCATCCAGTAGACCGCGAACAGGTCGACCGCATTGAGCTGACCCAGATCGAAGCTGCGGTCGTAATAGGCGGGAGTGAAGTCGTTTTCACTCCGATAGGCGAAGTTGCGGATGTTGTGCAGTGTGATGCGTTCGCCCTCGACCGAGGCGTACGCGAGCACGGCGTTCTCGGGTTGCCAGTCGCGCACGTTGGATGCCTCAATCCTGCTCCAGCTGCCAAGCAGCAGGGCGAACAACGCGAGGAACGCGGCCCAGGCACGCCAGCGCCAGCGTGCAGACCGGGCTGCGCCCATGAGCAGCAGCGTCGTCCCTGCGAATAGGCCCGCCAGCGTGCAGCGCAGCGGGGCACCCGCATGGTCCCAGTAAACGAGTGCCAGCGTGCCCCACGTACTCATGCCGAGCATCAGCAGCGCGAGCAACGCAATGCCAGTCACTCTCCCGATCTGCCTGATGATCGCCAACATGGAGTAGCCTCAGGGTCCAGCTAACCGCTAGATTAGCGATACAGCGGTCACCGCGCCTGCGGCACGAGACGCCACGGTGGCAAGCTGATGATGCGGGCCAGTGTGGGGGGGGGTCGCGCCTATCCGACGGCAACCGTTTGTTCTTGGGGCAGTGCCGCGCACCTGGCGTGCGCTGACCGCACTCGGGCCGCGCTGCTTACTGGGTGGCCTTGCGGCGCTCGTGGCCGCCGGGACCGCCGCACAAGAGAACCCGACGGCAGCCTCCGCCGGCAAGCGTCCGCGGGTTGGACTCGCGCTCGCCGGCGGCGGTGCGCGTGGTGGGGCACACATCGGCGTGCTTAAGGTCCTCGAAGAACTCCACGTGCCCGTCGACTGCATCGCTGGTACCAGCATGGGGGCGTTGGTCGGGGGCGGCTATGCGTCGGGCATGTCGGCGGCGCAAATCGCGAAGTTCGTTCAGGGCATCGACTGGAAAGCCGCTGTCGGCGGTGTCGGCAGCCGCGGGCTCGAGCCCATTGAGCAGAAGCGCTTCAACGATGCCAGTGGCTCGCTGGAGGTGGGGCTCAAGGGCGGCCGCATCGTGCCCCCGGGCGGGCTGATAGCATCGAGCCGCATCGAGGACGTGCTGCGCACCTACGTTGCCCAGGCGCGCACTGTGAATGACTTCGATCGACTGCCCATCCCGTACCGCGCAGTCGCGACCGACATGCTGAGCGGCACCATGGTGGTGCTCGATCACGGTGACATCGCCACCGCCATGCGCGCCAGCATGGCCATCCCGGGCGTCTTCCCGCCGGTAATCTCCGAGCCCTATGTGCTTTCGGACGGCTATGTCATCCGTAACCTTCCGATCGACGTGGTGCGCAACACCTGTGCGGACGTGGTGATCGCGGTCAACCTTGTGAAACCGACCGTGACGCGCAACCAACTGGCCTCGGGCGCCCAGCTGATACTGCGCAGCAGCGACATCACCATGGCCGAGAACGAGCGCCTGCAGCTGCAGTCGCTGACCGACCGCGACGTGCGCATCGATGTCGATACGGGGGACATCGGCTCGGCGGATTTCGAGCGCACCGCGGAGACCATTCCTGCAGGCGAGAAGGCGGCCCGCGCCATGGCTGGGCGGCTGGCAGCCCTGGCGCTTCCGGTTGAGGACTACCTGGCGTGGCGCCGCGGCGTCACTGTGCATCAAAAGCGCGAAATACAGATTGCCGAGGTCCGGTTCGAAGGGCTCAAGTACATCAACGCGGAATACCTCCGCAATGTAACCAGTGTGCGCGCCGGCGACACCGTCGATATTGCGGCGATCAGCCGCGATGCCGCCCGGCTGGCCGCGCTCGATGATCTACAGGGGGTGGAGTACCAGCTCACGGGTGATCCGGACCACCCGGTTTTGGCGTGGCGTCCGACCGAGAAGCAGATGGGCCCGGACTACCTGCGTCTCGGCGGCGGTGTATATGCCGCGGGCGGCGGGGTGCTGCTTTTTGAGCTCAACGGCCAGTACGTGCGGCGCTGGCTGAACGATTACGGTGGTCAGTGGCGCAACGAGCTCGAGATCGGCACCACCTCGGCCGCGCGCACCAGCTTGTATCAGCCGCTCAACGTCAGTCAGACGTTCTTTGTGGAACCGATCGTCGGCATCGGCCGTTCGCTTGAGTACGTGTACAACGACTACGAGCGCGTCGCGCAGTACTTCTTCAACGACCTGGGTGGCCGGTTTGATCTCGGCGCCAACCTCGGAAACGTTGCCCAGATCAGGACCGCTTACTGGATCGATCGTCGCGACACGGAGATCGACACGGGCGTGTCCCTGTTTCCCACCGGTACCACGACGGACGCGGGCCTGGCTGCGAGCGCCTTCTACGACACCCGCGATGCGGCGAGCTTCGCGACCAACGGGACAGCGGCGGCGGTGCAGTACTTCTGGTCGGATGCAGGCCTCGGTGCAAACCGCGACTGGCAGCGAGTCGAAGCAGCGGTGCGTGAAGCCTTCCGCCTCGGTAAAGCCGGGCTGTGGCTCACCGCTGCCGGGGGCTCAGACCTCGGCACCGCCTTGCCAGCTGATCGCGCCTTCTCCCTCGGCGGACCGCAGAGCTTTCCCGGCTATGCCCCAGGGGAGGTGCGTAGTCGAGGCTACGCCACGGTGTCCGCAGACCTTCTGTGGCGCGTCGCCGATATCCTGCCGATCATCAATCAGACGCTCTATGGCGGACTCGGACTGCAGGGCGCAAGGGTCTACAAGCGTGTCGACCCGGTGGCGGATGGAACTCTCTATGGCATTTCCGGCTACGTCGGGGGGCGCACGCCCCTCGGCACAGTGACTCTCGGAGTGGGCAAGGCCACCGGTGACTGGGCCGGCTGGCTGACGATCGGAACACCCGTGGGGTCCGGATCCATGCTAACCCAGCCGTTGTTCCGCTAAACCCGTTGGTTGCCCGGCCACATCCTCCGGGCGCCGCTTGCGGAAGCCCACCGCGCGATACCGCGCGCCGGGCAAGAGGCGGTTGGTGCGGTCGAACAGCACATCGGGCGCCAGCTGCGAAGGCTCGGCCTCGAGCACCACGTCAAACTCGCGGGCGACCAGCACATCTGCGAAGCGGAAGTTTGTCGTGTGCAGAAATAGCAGACCTCCGGCCTTCAGACAGCGGGCGAGATCGGTCACGACCCGCTCGAAGTCCGCAAAATGCAGATACGGGTCCGAGCGTGGCGCGGAATGCGTCGTGAGGTCGCCCAGACATAGAACTGCCAGACAGAAGATGGCGTGGTAGCCGGCAGTCGGTTCGTCACGCGTATCGGCCGCAACCGCGAACGACACCGCAGGGTCACCGGCTGCTCGCGCCCGCGCAATGCCTATGTTCCGGGGGTCGACGTCGATACCACGCACACGGGGGTTGGTAAAATACCGCCGCTGCGTTAATACCTCGTCGCCGCGCGAGCAGCCGAACGACAGCAAGCGCAGCTGCGCGTTGCTTCCCAGCTCGCGGGCGGCGAATTCGAACAGCCACGGGTAACGATCCGGCAGGGTGTGTGCATACGGCTGGAAGCGCCCGGGCAAGTGGCGCGCCAGTCTTCGGCGCGCCGCCGTGAGCTTCAAGCGCGTCGCGTTCCACAGTCTGTGCATCAGGCCTTAGCCCCGCCGCTGTGCCCGGCGGGCCTCCTCGGGGAAGCGCATCCGAAGCCGTCCAGCCATTAGACTACACCCGACTTCTCCGAGGACGCTTCATGTGCGCGGCACGCTCTGCGGTTCGGCCCCTGCATGCGTTGGTGATCGGCGCCGGCCCGGCCGCCGTCGCAATGCACCTGCCATGCCTGGCGCGACTGCGCGACCGGGGCGATCTCGTGCTGGCACTCGTCTGCGATCTGGACCCGGCAGTCGCGCACTCCGCACGCGCGCAATTCGCGTTCCTGGCGGCTACCACGGACGCGCTGACGGCGATCAACGGTCCCGAAATCGACGCGGTCTATGTGTTTGCCAGCGCCCAGCTGCACCATGCCTATGGGCTGGCCGCGCTGCGGGCGCGCAAGCACGTGTTCGTGGAGAAGCCCATCGCGCCCTCTTACGAACAGGCCCTGGAACTGGTCGCGGCCGCGCGCCGCGGAGCGCGTATTGCGGTTGGCGGGCACAACCGCCGCTTCTATCCCGGGCTCGTGCGGGCGCACGCGGTTGGTGGGTGGCGGCTCGCTGAAGCCGTGTTTCACAAGCCGGAGTTTCGCCGCCCGGTACCCTTCGGCGCACACACGTGGCTCGGGGCGAATGGCATTCATGCGCTCGATGCACTGCTGTACGTCATGGGGGGACTGCCGCAGGCGCTCTGCGCGCACACCGCGGATTTCGGCGCGGGCGTCCCGAGCGCCTTCAGTGCGCTCATGAGCTGGGCCGACGGCCGTCAGGCAGTGCTGCTCTGTAACAACAGCGCCGGGCAACGTCGCGAGGAGTATTCCTTTCATGCGCCGGCGGAAACCTGGACGATTACCGAACAGGCGCTCACGATCGCCAAGGACAACCGGCTCGATAAGACCGAAATAGCGGCGATGTCGGCCAGCGTCATGGCCGAGCACGAGGCGTTTCTGCAGGCCATCCTCGAAGCCACGGAGCCGGCGCACAGCCTGGCCGCGATTGCACCCGCGCTGTACTGTGCGGAGCTCATTGAGTCCGGCTACACCGGCCAGCTTGCCGCACCGCCGGCACCGGCGCAGCAGCCGACGGCGGCCGCTCCTGTGGCGCGTCCGGCCATCGTGGTGTCCGCCGGCCCCGGGCTGCGGTCCGCACTGAGTGCATTGGCGGCTCAATACACGCTCGTCGCGCTTGAGGAAGTGCTGGCGGCCGGTGTGCCGCGCGCGGACGTGGTGGCGGCGATTCTCGATCGGGGCGCCCCGGCACCCGATGTGGCGCTTCTCGGGTTACTGCCAAACCTTGCGGCGGTCGGCATCGTCGGGCTGTCGGTAACGCGCTACGCGCCGGAACTGCTGCTGGCGCGCGGCATCGCACTCTTTAATGCCAGCGCGGTTTACGCCGAGAGCGTGGCCGAATACGCCTTGGGTCTGGCGATCCTGGGCCGGCGGCGCGCGTTCAGTTCGCACCAGGTGCTGCGCACGGGCGGCTGGGGCACGACGCCGGAGCAGGCCGGCTTGCGAGGTGCGCTCACTGTTGCGGCACGGCATCTGCGGCCACTGCTGGTGCGGCTCAGGATCGAGGCGCCGTTGCGTCGCGCGTGGGCGGGCGCGATGGGGCACGCACCACGTGCAGCTGCCACAGCACCCGCGTTGCTGCGCGATGCCACGGTGGGGTTGATCGGTTGGGGAGCGAGTGCGCGTGCCTTCGCACGCCGCCTCCGCGACTGCGGCGCGCGGGTTCTGGTGTACTCCGAGCACGCCGGCGCGGACGAGTTGCATCAGGCGCAGGTTACGCCTGCCGCACTGGATGAAGTGATGGCAAGCGACATCGTGTCGCTGCACCGCGGCCTGACATCGCAGACGCGTCACGCCCTGCAGGACTCGGCGCTCGCCAGGCTTCGCCCGGGAGCGGTGCTGATCAATGTCGCCCGGGGTGCCCTGATCGAGCCGCGGGCGTTGCTGACCCGGCTGCAGCGCGGGGACGTGTTCGCTTGCTTGGACACCTATGAAGAGGAGCCGCTGCCGAGCTCCGATCCGCTGCGACGTCTGCCGAACGTATTCCTCAGCGCGCACATCGCGGCTGGATCCAGCGACATGCAGACGGCCGCGGTGGCCGAAGTCGTGGAAAAAGTGAGGCGTTTTCTGGCCCAGGGCGGCGGGAACTCGCTCACTGCCAGCCGGGTGCGTAGCATGACCTGAAGCGCCACGCTGGGGTAACCGTCCGACCCACTACCCGGCGAGCTGCAGCAGGACTCTGAGGTTCTCAGGTTGCACCGGCAGTACATAGCGGTCGCAGTAGTCCTCGGCTGCCTGCTGGAGCACCGGTGCCGCCAGGTCATCCGTCAGGTATCGCACCAGCTCCCGCGGGGCTGCGACATGCTCACGCCAGCCGCGCAGTTCCCACAGGGGGTCGAACGGCAGCTCATCACGGCGCGTTACGCAGAAGGGTCGCAGGCCGGCACGCACCGCGTGCAGCACCGCCGAGGAGCCGCGGTAGAGGCAAAAGCGTGCCGTGGCACACTCGCTCTCGAGCGTGGCGCCGCGGGGCGAGACCACCACGTTGGCCGGCAACTGCTGGATCAGTTCCGCCAGCACGTCGGCGCCGTGCAGCGCCATGCCCGGATGCGGACGCAGCACGAAGGTGACCGCGGGCAGGAGTGCGGCACAGTCCAGCGCAAACCTGAACAGCAACGTGCTCTCGCCGCGGTGTGCATCCGGCAGCACCAGACAGCGCAGGGGCCGTTCGCCTCGCGGTCTCAGAGGACCGAGCTCGCGGCGCCGGTGTGAGCCGTATACAAGCACTCGCGCCGGCTGGAGCGCGGCGCTCTGCGCGAGCGCCGCCTCGGTGATGCTGCCGAGCGCAAGTACGACCTCGGGGTCACACGCAAGTGACGGCAAGTGCAGGCCCCGACGAATGGCATGCGCCCGGCGCAAGACTGTCGTGTGCTGATACCCCACTCGCAGGCAGGGACGGGGGCTCGCGCGGGCCGCATGCCAGATCACACGCTCCGAGGCGTCACCTTCATAGGTGGTTATCAGGATTCGCGGCGCGAGGCGGCGGCACAGCCGGGTGAGTGCCCCGTGCAGGCGCAGATTTTCCAGCGCTGCGCCCGCACGCAGCTCCGCGGCGGCCTGCGCGGCGATCGCGCGCCTCAGGGGCTCTGTGGTTTCCTCGCCGGCCAGCCTGCGCAGAACCCGGCTCGCGTGCAGGCACTCTCGCCACAATCCAATCTCGACCGGCGCACTGACGCGACGCGGCAGCAGGACACGCCCCGCGAGCGGCTCGCCCTCCAGCTCCATCCCGACATGATCGACCAGCGCCAGGACGCAACGTACCCCCCACCGCGCAAACTCCTCCTGCATGGCGCCGAAGTAGAAATCCTCCGTGGCGCGCCACTGCTCCGGGCGCGTTAGGCGCGAGACGATGAGGACGTCTGCGCGCATGTTTCGACTCGCTACATCCGCGGCGATCTGAGGACGCGGGCGGCTTAGCGCCTTCAGGAGGGCGCGCGCGGCGCGACGGCCTGCACCGCCGGGGGCTGCGCCAGCCGGTGACGCCGGCGTAGCTGTCGCCTGCGACCTGGACAGCAAGGCGCTGTATTGCGCCGTGAGGTTTGGATGCTCATTGATCACGTGCAGCAGTGGCAGTGCCAGGCGTCCCAGGGTTGCCCCCGGTGCCCGCAGCAACCCATCGCAGGCGCTGGCGATGGCGTCATATTCCTGTTCGGTCATGAGGAATCGACGCTAACGGCGGACGGGCCGCTTGCCAAGTCACGGGGCGAAGGGTCCGTGCCGGCAACTTATCCTTGCGCTTGAGGCCACTAGCACGGTACACATGGAAATGGAGGCCAGGGGCCGAGCTAACCGTCCGTCCGAGGCGGCCTTTGAACCAAGCCAGGCCCCACGGCCACTCAGATTAACGGGGTGCCGGCTCACACTGGGTGCGCGTGGGAGAGATGCAATTACACGCTGCCGCGTTCGATGAACTGGCGGAGCACTACGACGCCTCGTTCACCCATACGCCCGTCGGCGCCTTTCTGCGCCAGCTGGTCTGGGCGCGCGTCGAGGCGTTCCTCGGCAGCAGCGCGCAGGTGCTTGAGCTCGGGTGCGGCACGGGCGAGGACGCCGTGCACCTGGCGCAGCTCGGCGCCGAGGTCATCGCCACCGACCCCTCGCCGGCGATGATTCACATCGCGCAGCGAAAGGTGCAGCAGCATGGCTGGGGCGCGCGCGTGCAGCTGCACTGCATGCCGGCAGAGTGCGTGCGTGCCAGTTTCGCCGGCCGGCAGTTCGATGCGGTGTTCTCCAACTTCGGCGCGCTCAACTGTATAGAGCATCTGCCGGCGCTGGTTGAGGACACCAGGGCACTGCTCAAACCGGGCGCCCGCCTGCTGTGGGTGCTGCTGGGCCGGCATGTTCCCTGGGAGTGGAGCTGGTACCTGCTGCACGCGCAGCCGCGGCGCGCGTACCGGCGGCTCTCCGGCAGCACGCAGTGGCGGGGCATGTGCGTGCGGTATCCCACGCCGGGCGAGCTCGTGCGGCTGCTGCGTCCGGCCTTTCGCATCGATGCGGTGCGGCCGCTCGGGGCCGTGTTGCCCCCGAGCTACGCGGCGCACTGGCTCGAGCGCTGGCCACGGCTGCGACCAATGCTGCAGCGCCTCGAGCAGCGCGCGCAGGGCAGCCGGCTGCTGGCACGACTCGCCGACCATTACCTCATCGAGGCGACGCATCTGGCGCGTCCGCTGCCGGCATGAACCTGGCCGCCCTCAGTCCTGCGGCAAGTCCTGCGGCTGCGCTCGCGGCAGCGCGGCTGCAGCGGCTGCCGCTGGTGACGCTCTACCTCACCGAACGCTGCAATTCCCGCTGCGTCACCTGCGACTACTGGCGCTACGGCGCCGATGACCTCTCGCTTCAGGGCCTGCAGCAGCTGCTGCCGGAATTGCGCCGCCTGCACACCGAAGTCGCCCTGTTCTCCGGCGGGGAGCCGCTGCTCAACCCGGCCTGGGAGCCGATGGCCCAGTTGCTGCGCGCGGCGGGGCTGCGGCTGTGGCTGCTCACCTCCGGACTGTCGCTGGCCAAGCACGCCGCGCGCGCGGCCGCACTGTTTGGCAGCATCACGGTCTCCCTCGATGGCACCAATCGCGCCACTTACCAGGCCATACGCGGACTGGATGCATTCGAGAATGTCTGCGCCGGGGTGCGCGCCGCGGCCGCGCACGGCGTCCCGGTGGGGTTGCGCGTGACCCTGCAGCGCGCCAACTACCGCGAGCTGCCGCGCTTTGTCGAACTCGCGCACGAGTGCAACGCCCGCCAGATCTCCTTTCTCGCGGTCGACGTCGCGAACCCGCACGCCTTTGCGCGCAAGGATCCGCGCGCCCTGCATCTGGCGCTGCAAGCGGAGGACCTGGATCCGCTGCAGCAGCTTCTGCAGCAACTCGAGCATGACCATGCCGCCGACTTTCGCTCAGGTTTCATCGCCGAGAGTCCGCAGAAGCTGCGGCGCCTGCATCAGTACTTCGCCGCGGTACTCGGACGCGCGCCTTATCCGGCGGTGCGCTGCAACGCTCCAGAGGTATCCGCGGTTGTCGATGCGCACGGGCAGCTGCACCCCTGCTTCTTCATCGCCGGCCCGACGCAGGCGGCCGCGCTGACTTCGGGCCTCGACGCGGCCCTGAATTCAGCGCCGATGACGGCGCTGCGCGCCCAGATTCGCGCCGGCCAGCGTCCCGAGTGCGCCACCTGCGTGTGCCCGCTGTGGCGCACGCCCGGCCGGCCGCTGGGCCTTCTGCCGGGTGCCGCCGGGGACCCGCATGTCTGAGGGGAGCGGCCTGGTCTCCGCGCGCGAGGGCTATGAACGCTGGGCGCCCAGCTATCCGGACGTGGCCGGCAATCCGCTCATGCGGGTCGAGCAGCGGCTCATGCTCAGGCTGTGCCCGCCGCTTGCAGGACTACGGGTTCTCGATCTGGCATGCGGCACGGGTCGTTACACGCACCTGCTGCGCGCAACCGGGGCCGAGGTCGTGGCACTCGACCTCTCGGCGGGCATGCTGCGACACGGGCCTGGCGGGCCGCGGGTCTGCGCCGACATGCTGCGGCTGCCCTTTGGCGCGGCGGTGTTCGATGCGGTGCTCTCGGGGCTCGCCATCGGACATTGTCACGACCTGGATGCCTGGATGATCGAGGCCGCGCGCGTGTTGCGCCCCGGGGGCACGCTCCTTTATTCGGACTTCCACTGCGAGGCGGCACGCGCCGGGCTGACGCGCAGCTTCAGCGACGCGCACCAGCGCTCCTACACCCTGATGCACGCCTGCCATGAACCCGAGGCGCAGCGCCGCGCCGCCGCGCGGGCGCAGCTTCAGGTAAGCGCGATGCTCGAGGCGCGGGTGGGGATCGAGCTCACCGAGCCCTTCGACGGTTCGGAGCACTTCTATCGCCGCTGGCACGGGCTGCCGCTGGTATTGGTCGTGCAGGCGGTGCGCCGATGAAGCGCGTACCCGCGGCGCTGACGCTGATCAACGCCGAGGTGGGCGCTGGCGAGCACGCGGCGCTGCGCGTGAGCGACGGGCACATCCTGGAGGTCACGGCGCGACCTAAGCGTGGCGATCGGGTCCTGGACCTCAAGGGTGACCGGCTGCTCCCCGGGTTCATGAATGCCCACGACCACCTGCAGCTCAACAGTTTTCCGCCACTGACTTACGGGATGCTCTACCGCAACGCCGGGGAATGGATCCGCGACTTCAACCTCCGACAGCGCACGCAGGCGACGGTCCAGCATGCGGCTGCGGCACCGTTGCCCCGCCGCCTGCTGGCCGGTGGGCTGAAGAACCTGCTCAGCGGGGTGACTACGGTTGCTCACCACGATCCCTTCGACCCCTTGCTCGGCCGCCACGATTTTCCCACGCAGGTGCCCGCTGGACTCGGCTGGTCCCATTCGCTGGAGATCGACGGGGATACCGCCGTGCAGGCGGCGTGCCGCGAGAGCACTGCCGGGCGACCCTGGATCATCCATGCGGCGGAGGGCGTCGATGCGACGGCGCACGCCGAGTTCGAGCGCCTCGAGCGGCTCGGCTGCCTGCGCGAGAACACCTTACTCGTGCACGGCGTGGCACTGGACGAGTCGCAACGCGCGCGTCTGGCCGCGGCGGGCGGCGGGCTCATCTGGTGTCCGTCGTCCAATGTGCGCCTCTTTGGCCGTACCGCCGAAGTGCGCGGGCTTATCGCCCTGCGCCGGGTGGCCCTCGGCACCGATTCGCGTCTCACCGCCGCGGGTGACCTGCTCGATGAACTGCGCACTGCGGCCGAGTGCGAGCCTTGGCTGTCCGATCAGCTCGAGGCGCTGGTGACTCGCGATGCCGCGCGGCTGCTGCGCCTGCCCGGACGCGGCGTTCTTGAGCCGGGCGCGGCAGCGGACCTGGTCGTCCTGCCGGCCGGCGCGCGCCTCGCGCGCCTGACGCGCCGTGCGCTGCGTCTGGTCATCGTGCGCGGCGAGGCGCGTTACGCCGATGGCGACTATGCGCGCGCCCTCGGCGGGCCCTGGAGTCCGGTAACGGTGGACGGGCAGCGGAAATGGCTGGCGACGCCTTTGACAGCCCTGCTGCTGCAGGCAGGCGTCGAGCTTGCGGGGGTGCAGCTCACCGGATCCGCAGGGGAAGCCGTATGCGCCTGAAGGTCGTGCTTTACAACCCCCGCGCCGTCTTCTTCACCATGCCGCTGGCCTTGCTGGCGATCGGCTCGGAGCTCGATCCAGAGCGCTATGAGGTCATCATC
>Ga0335079_10007215_pt1 | contig 12676 bp, 14 predicted proteins | sample Lox_Sample_33_FD_206719 | JGI IMG/M metagenome (GOLD analysis project Ga0335079, IMG submission 206719) | Soil microbial communities from Loxahatchee National Wildlife Refuge, Florida, United States - Lox_Sample_3.3 | ecosystem: Environmental > Terrestrial > Soil > Wetlands | place: USA... | reverse complement strand
CGGAAGCAAGCTCGTTCGCGCGCTGGACAGCCTCCTGCGCTTTGACGGTGAATTTGTCCCAACGGATGGGCATGATTGAACTCCCATGACTAGCATCTTCGAACGTAGATTTACGTGCGAGACAATGCAAGATGCAAAGAAAACGAAGAAGTAATGGGCCCAAAGAACCTGTGTCTTAGTCTGGCCCAGACGGAACTTATCATCGGAAGCGGAGTAATCAGGGACGCGACGGAACCTGTCGCACCTTGAATCTCCAAGCCAGTCTCGTGTTCGACTAGGATCGCCCTGTTTTGAGCTCTGTCGGTCACGAGCCATGCCTGCCCGCCGAAGCCTCCGCCCACGGGCGCCACATCAAGTCCCTGGTCTCGCCTTAAGTCTTCAACCAGGTGTAAGTATTCCGAACCCGGCACATCGTGTCGCCCTCGGTACTCCAGGGAGACTAGCTCGTGGATGCCTTTGGTCTTTAAATGGGCTTCCGCGCTTCGGAACCTTTGTGCGAACGAATCTGTTCGACTGACCACTATCGCCTCCCTGCGCCTGCTTCTCACTCCCCATCTTTAGTTGATGGAGTGTCCTTCGACGTTTTTCGTCTCAGGCCCGCCGCGGCGATCGCTCGGTCGCGGTCGCGCAGCTTTTCCAGAATCCTAATCTTCTCGGTAAAGCTGAGCGCTGCCAGACGCTTGCGCATTGCCTGCTTGCCTGGCATTTCCCGCTCACTCATGGCCGCCTCCCAGGTAGTTGCTTTCGAATGCATTCCACTTAGGCAGCAGCCCGTGACGTTCAAGAAGAGCCATGTGGGTCTCTTTCACAATGTTGATCCTGCTCAGCATTGTCCCCCAAAAACAGAGGCCGGAGCAAAGCCCCGGCCCACATTTGCCTACCCTGACGGCTGAGATCTGCCGGCTGAGAGCTACTTACGCCGCGCTCTTCGCGTTCTTCGCCTCCAGCGTCTTCGCCGAGTCAGACTTCGCCGAGCCCACGCCGATCTTGATCTGCTTGGGCTGGGCTTCGGCCTTCTTCGCCAGCTGGATCTTCAGCACGCCCTTGTCGTAGTTGGCCTCGATCTTCTCGGAGTCAACGGTTGTGGGCAGCGTGAAGGTGCGGGTGAAACTGCCGTACTGGCTTTCCACGCGGCGGTAGTTCTCTTCTTTCTCTTCCTTCTCGAACTTCCGCTCGCCGTGCACCGTCAGCGTGTTGTTCTCGACGCGCACGTCGATGTCTTTCTCGTCAATCCCGGGCACTTCAATCTTCAGCGTCACGCTGTGCTCGTCTTCATAGACGTCGACGGCGGGCGTGAAGGTGGTGGTGCTCAGAGCTTCATTCGGGTTCTCGGGGTTGTAGGAATCGTTAAACGAACTGCCGAAAAGCCGATTCATCCGGCCCTGCAGAGTCACGAACTCGCGGAACGGGTCCCAACGGGTAATCATGGTCATAACGCAAAATCCTCCTGCTTGAAAGCTTCAAATTGGAAGCCACAATGGCTTCCGCGCTTTGTCATTAGCGTATCTGAATAATAAAATATTAGTTAAGTTTTGTCAAGTATACAATTTACTGTTATAAATCAATTAGTTACATTGAATACAAAGCACTTCAGGTACGAGGTTTCCGGTACGTTCAGCAGCGTTGGATGGTCCTTCGCTTGGGTACGATTCTCAAGCAAGCGAAGATACCGGTGGGCATCACGGGCGGCCGCAGCGACGGTTTCCGCGAAGTCCGCCCATCCGACGTGGAACGAGCATGAGCAGGTGATCAGAATTCCTCCCGGCCCCAGCATCTTCAAAGCCCGCAGATTGAGTTCCTTGTAGCCGCTGAGGGCCTTGTCGAGGTCGCGCCTGGTTTTGGCGAAGGCGGGAGGGTCGAGGATGAGGGTGTCGTAGCGCCGGCCGGAGGCCGCGTAGTCTCGCAGCAGGTCAAACGCGTTGCCCTCGATCCATTCGATCTCTTTTCTATTGGGAAGCTGTCCATTCAGAAGCTGCGCATTGAGCTCCGCATTCTTCTCCGCCATTTCGAGGGCGGGGCGGGAGCTGTCGACGCCTGTAACGCTCGAGCAAGCGAGTGCGAGATGCAGGGCAAAGCCTCCCTGATAGCAGAAGACGTCGAGGGCGTCGCCGTGAGCGTAGCGAGCAGCGGCGGCATAGTTCTCGCGCTGGTCGAGGAAGGCTCCGGTTTTCTGGCCTTCGAGTGCGTCGTAGTGAAAGCGAACGCCGAGGCGTCCATCGTCCGTCGTCCTTCGTTCGTTGCGATAAGGCTTTTGGCTTTCGGTTCCTGGCAGGCCATTTTCGGAAGATGGGCTCTGGCCTTTCGGCTCCGGGCTCTCGGGAGAAAATGCCGCGGCTTCACCCAGGTTACCGCGCAAAGAACGCGCGCGGAGCTGGTGCCCGGAATCCTGTTTCTCGAGGACAATCCCGTTCATCGTGATGATGGTTGAACTCTTCTTTCCCCATAGAAGGCCCGGCGGGCGCGGGGGGAGCTGCTCCAGCTCGCGGATACGGGGGTCGACGCGCTCGACAATTCCCTCGGGCTTCAGTTCCTCGACAAGAGTTGCGATCACGGCGCCGCGCACCGGCTCCGCGTCCATGGCCTGGGTAAGGATCTGGACGGAAATCACATCGTTGTAGCGGTCAATGATGAGGCCGGGAAGAAAGTCGGCCTCGCTGAAGACGACGCGATAGGCGTCCGTGCCGGAGACAAATTGCTTACGGTAGGCGATGGCGGCGCGGATGCGGTCTGCGATGAGCGCGGGCAGATCGGTGGTCTCGCCTTCGTGGCGGCCTGAGGTTGTGCTGATCATCCGGATTGCGATCTGCGACGAGGAGCTGTAGAGGGCTGTCCCCAGCGCTTTGCCGCGCGAATCGGCGACACGGACCAGGGCACCGGGCGGGATGCCGTCAGCGGCGGCGATGTCAGAGCGGTAGACCCATGGGTGTCCGGATCTGATGCGGGCGACGCCGCGCGGACCGAGGGTGACGACCGGGGCGGGAGCTTTTTTTGACATGGAGCGATGTTAGATGAAAACCGTCGACAGACGGAACGTTTCTGGATTTTGCTCGGCGCATTCGGCGGTGGAACTTGATTTTTGTGTTGGTGATGTTCGTGAGATCGGTTTCCGACCGACTTCGAGCGGCTCTGGAATCGGTCTGTCAGCGGCTCTACAATCGATTCGTTGCAGGAGGTCTCAGTTTTGTCTGGATATCCGAGGCAGGGCCACGAACCGCCGGCTGCGACCACGAGGAACGGCTGGCGCTATCACCACTTTGGGATTCCCACGCAAACACCGCGGCCGGATGAGATTCATGTACCCCGTCTGCATATTCATGTAGCGGGATTTGAAACCAGTCCGTGCGGCGTTCAGTGGATGAGATTTGATCCGGACGCGCCGTATCCCGAGGTGGTGAAAACGATTCCTCATGTTGCGTTCGAGGTGGATGATCTGGCAGCGGCGCTAGCGGGGCAGGAAGTCTTGATCCCGCCGAACAGCCCGAGCCCGGGAGTGAAAGTTGCCATGATCCTCGATCATGGAGCTCCGATTGAGTTGATGGAGTTTTGCGGCGATGCCGCCCCGAAGGGCCGCGTTGCTCCGGTTGAGTGAGACGGTCAGGCGCGGTAGGGGAGTTCGCCGCGGCGGAGGTTCCGTAGCGGGCGCGCGTCTGAAATCTTCTTGCCGGACACGCTCGCGGTCACTGCGCCAGTCATGACTTTCTTGAACGCGGCCTGGAATTGTTCCATCTCGGCGGCGGTGCCGACGGTGATGCGCACGTGCGTCGGCCAGACCGGCCAGATGCGTCCGATATGCACCTGCTGAGTGCTCATGGCTTCGATCACTTCTTTCCCGTTGCGCCTGGTATCGAGCATGAAGCAGTTCGATTGCGAGGGGACATAGGAATAGCCGTTGCGATCGAGCCACGCAAAAACGCTCGACCGGACCTCGGTGTTGATGCGCTTGCGCTCGGGCACAAGCTGCGCATCCTTCAGGCTGGCGGAAGCCGCGACCATCGCGGTGACCGGCATGGCATTCCATCCGCTGTGACTTTCGAGTTTTTCGAGAAGGTTGGGGCGGCCGAAGACGGCTCCGCAGCGGAGCCCGGCCAGACCGTAGATTTTTGAGAAGGTGCGGAGCACGAGTACGTCTTTGTCGGCTTTGACGAGGTCGAGCGCGGAGCTGGCGTCGGAAAAATGGATGTAGGCTTCATCGACCATGACGATCGAGCCTTGCGGCTTGTTGGCGACGAGGTACTCGATATCCGAGTGGCTGGTAAGCGTGCCGGTGGGATTGTTCGGCGTGCATATATAGAAGAGGCCGGCATCGGGCGCGGCGGCGAGCATGGCGCGAACGTCGTGAGAGTAATCCTTCGCCAGCGGAACCTTGACGACGCGGGCGCCGACGGTTTCGGCCGCGTGCATGCCGGCTTCATAGCCGGGATCGGCGGTAACGTACGGCCGCTGCGGAGAAGTGAACGCGGCGACGCCGTGGTGCAGAGGTTCGCTCGATCCGGGATAGATGCGGAGGTAGTCGGACTTCAGGCCGGCGTGCTGCGAGAACTGGTCGACGAAATCATCGGCCAGCCAGAAAGAGTAGCGGCCGCCCTGGGGAATGATCGAGGTAAGGGCGTCGCGGGCGGCGGCGCATGGGCCGAGCGGATTTTCGTTGGCGTCGATCATCACGCCGTCGTGAAAATTTCCGGCGGCGGGGCGGGCGGCATGGGCCAGCATGGGCTCGGTGACAATGCGTAGCGCGAGCGCGGCAGACGCCGCAGCGGACATACCCAGGAAGGAACGGCGAGACGCGGGCAGAATCCGACCCTCAGACATAACTCACCTCCACGCCGGGTATCTTACCGCAGAATGGGCGGGAAGGGGCGTTTGGCGCAGGCGGACGTCGTCGTTTTGCCACCCTGGCAAGAAATGCAAGGGTCGGCCGCAGCTCCCCGCCTATGCCCGGACGGGTTATCCGCGGCATCGGGCGTTTGCGGCAAGCTCCCGTGAGGGCGGCATTTTTGTGATACGCTTCCACCCTCGACTTCCGGCCCGGGAAGGCGGGTTCGGTCTATGTGAGGAGGACCCATGAAGCGTCCGGTCGTATCTATTTCCATCGTTGCTCTGACGATTTGCATTGCGTTTGCGATCGCTGTTTTTCTTCCCGCGATTCAGCCAGTCGAGGCGGGCAGCGGGCCGAAGACGCCGGCGCAGGATGCCGCGCAATCGGAAAACACGCATACGCAGGATGGGCAATCTCCGGCTGCGGCGTATTGCGTGAGCGTGGGCGGCGAGGTTGACAGCCGCGATCCGTATTACAACACGAACGATAATGAGTCGAACTGGTTTGCGTTGTCGGGAAACCGCCAATTCTGCAAATTCACGCTGAAGAAAGACGGGTCGCGGATTCACGTGCTGCTCTCGACGCTCTATACCGAAAAGCCGACGCTGGCGGCGCTGGCCTACTACGCGAAGGTGCAGACCGGGAGCTGCAATGGCAACCCGGCGTCATGCTACTGCTCGCTGCTGGGCGGCACGGATTTGTTTGGAGGAATCAACCTAAACGGCGGCGGGTGGGTGCAGAAGTCGGATCCGATCGATACGGTGCTGGAAGCGTGCATCTTTCCGGATATGTCTTCGATTGATTCGTGGGGGCTAACCTACCACTCGGCGGGCATCGTTCGCGGCAAGGATTTGAGTAAAGTGCTGAGGTATCAAAATCCGTACGCAAGCAAGTAGCGCCCCGGGCCGCGACGGCGCAGCGGCGAGAGCATTAATGCGGCCGGGCGTTCTGCAGATTGTCTGAAATCGCTTTCAGGCTGCGAATCCACATCTCAACCGCCCGATTGACACGCACGCGGTCGTGCGACGCCAGGTAGTCGAGCATGAAGCCGCGAAATCCCGCAACCACGACCGTTGCATAGGCACGAGCCTGCGCTCTGGACGCCCCCCGACACAGCAGCGGCTCCGACAGGAATTCCAGCCAATCGTCGATCGAGGAACTCAGAAAATCGGCGAAGAGCTTAGGCCGGCGAAGAGCCAGCACATAGGTCTCGAACGAAAGCCTGAATGTTGCTTCCGATGCGGGGGCGCTCATCTGTTTCCAAATGGCGCGGCAGAGGTCCGAAGGGTGGTCGTATTGAATCCCGCGCATTTTGGAGAAACCAGCCCGCTGCTGATCGCGCAGGCGCTTGATCGCCTGGATGAGAAGGTTCTCTTTCGATCCGAAATAATAAAGAAGTACGCGAGGACTCGATCCGACTGCCTTGGCCAGCGGGCGCAGAGAAAGCTCTGCTACCCCGTCTTTGACGAGATACCGCACAATGGCGTCCAGGACCTCCGTGCGGCGAGCTTCATCAACCGTTCTGGTCACGTTGCGGAATACCTACGTTGCTTTCACGCGCGGCAAGCGCGCACCCAGAAGTGTGAGCGGGAGGAGCGAAAGAAGGAATGTCAGGTGATACCAGACCGGGAGCCGATTCCAGAGCATGTAATGCTCCGGCAAAAAGAGAGCGAGCAGCGCGCAGCCGAGCACGAAGGGCAGCCAGGGGGCAGAACTTAAACGGCGGGCCGTGGCGCCGGCGAGTACGGTACTCGCCGCACCGAGCGCAAGGCGCGCGATTTTCATGGGTAGCGTAAAGTCGAGCAACGGCGTGGCCGCTGCATAGGCCGGCCAGGTCACGATCATCAGCCGATGGATGGCCGTCGCCACAACGAACCACACGATGACCGCGACAATACACGCGCCGATTCCTTTCCATAGGGTTGACATTGCCTGTCTCCTCTCCCGGGTCCCCACGAATGCGACCACTGGGAAGGACTGTAACATAAGTGAAACGACTGTTTCAAGTATGATTTGATCTTCACAGGCTGCTGAGACATAGCGCGGAGGATAGGGCCCACGCAGGCCGGGACGCCCGCGCTCCGTTTCAACGAGTTACGCCGATATGCCGTGCGGCTACCCGGGCTGGGTCTAGCTGGCGGCCGAGTGTTCGGCCGGAGCGGAAGAGTGCTCCTTGTGGGTTTTGCGATGTTCGCGCTGCACCGCGCGCAGATCGCCATGGAGAACATCGAGAGCGGAGCTCGGTATTTCGGAGTTCCATTCGAGCATTTCCGCCTCTTCCCAATGTCCGTTCAGGCGAACGGCTGCGTCGGTGAGATCTTCCGGGAATGCCTGGCGGTAGTTGCCTTCGCGGTTGAGAATGTCGCCGAGCTGCCGGCCGGAGTGCAGGTCGTAAACCACGCGACTTGCGGTGCCGCCGGTGTTGGTGAAAACGAGCAGCACTTCTCCGGCGTCGCCATAATCGGGACGGTAAAACCAGGCTTGCGGGGCATCCGCCTTGGGGCGGGGGCGGCGGCGCGTGTGCGCCTGCTCGGCCACCTCCTCGGGTATCGGATTGTGCGCCGCGTCGACATAAAGAACGCGCTGGCACGAATCGCAATACACGATCTGCTGGCCATTAAGAACTTCGTTGTGCATCTGGGGGCGCAACATGACCTGGCAGCCCATGCACTTATGGTCGCGGACCTCAGCGAGGCCGCTGCCGCGAAACTTCATGACGCGCTCATAGCGCCGGAGCAGGTCCGCGTCAATGCCCTGGCGCAGGCCGTCGCGCTTGCCATTCCATTCCGCCAGCTTCTTCTGGTCCTCGGCGGTAACCCGGCGCGCTTCCTCTTTCTCTTTTTCGATTTCCGCGGTTTCGGCTTTCAGCTCGGCTTCCGCTGCCTTGACTTGTTTATCGCGAGCATCAACGTTGACCATGACTTCGAGTATGCGGTCCTCGTTAATGCGGATTTCCTGCTCGGCGAACTGGATCTCAGCCAGGAGCGCCTTGTATTGATCGTTGGTTTTTACGTCGAGGGACTGGTCGCGATACTTGGAAATTTTGCCTTGCAGGTCCTGGATGGCAGACTCAAATTTTTTCTTGTTGGCCTCGTCGGCCTTGGCAGCGGCGCGTGCTTTTTCGAGCTGGGTTTTCGTTCCGGAAAGTTTCTGCTCGATTGCCCCAATTCGTTTTGGCAGTTCCGCGACTTCCTCGTGCAGTTTGCGGATCTCCTGATCCGCCACCTGGAGTTCGAGCAGTTTTTCTATGTCAGGAAGCATCGTTCCAAGGCTATCCCCAGGCTTGATTCTAGCATGCTGGGAAGCGGGGATTGCGCGCGCCCAACAGGTTGCCCTTCCGGCCTCACCGCCGGGCCGCGGCCGGTTGTGGTAGCCTGCCCTGTCTGGTCCCGCGCGCCCGCGCTTTGCACTAGATCGGCGCCCGAGGAGAGTTACCGTGAAGCCAAGCCCCTGTTCATTTCTGAAAGCATTTTTATTTGCGTTTCTATTTACAGCCACCGCATTTTGCCAGTCTACCGAGGCGGGGAAGTCCGGAGAAAAAGCCGTGTTGGACCGGGTCGGCGACACCGCATTTCTGCTGGTACGCGCGCCGAGTTTCGGGGCGCTGGCGCCCCGGCAGCAGGCACTTGCCTACTGGCTGGTTCAGGCTTCGATTGCCATTGATCCGATCATCTACGATCAGTTTTCGGCGTACGGGTTACGGCAGAAGCGCATGCTCGAGGAGATGTTCGCGCATGAGCGGGCGATCAAACCCGAAACACGCGCGAAACTCGCCGATTACGCCAAGCTTTTCTGGGGAAATCGCGGCAACCACAACGACATCACGTCGCAGAAACTCGTGCCGGCCGTCACGTTTGAAGAATTCAGCGAGGCAGCGCTCGCGGCGCTGCGCGATGGCGCCTTCCAGACCTCGGATGCCGATTTGCCGCCGCTGAAAAACGAAGCCGGCCTGAAGCGCGAACTCGCCGATCTGCGGGCGTCGCTGTTCGATCCGGCATTCGAACCAAAGGAAATCGCCAAGAGCCCGGAAGGCGGCAAAGACGTCATCCAGGCCAGTTCGAACACCTTTTATCCGGGCCTGAGCCTGGAGGACCTGAAAGGCTTTCAGGACAAATATGCGCTCAACTCGCGCGTCGTGCGCGGGGCCGATGGCAAGCTGGCGGAACTCGTGTATCGCGCCGGCACGCCCGACGGCAAGGTTCCTCCGGGCTTGTATGCGACTTTTCTGAAGAAAGCGAACGATTGCCTCGAAAAGGCCCGTGCCTACGCCGATCCAGAACAGGCCGAGGCGATCGGACATCTTATCCGCTATTACCAGACCGGGGAATACGCCGAGTGGCTGGCCTTTGGGACCGCCTGGGTGCAGAACGACGCAACGGTGGATTTCGACAGCGGCTTCATCGAGGTCTACCGCGACGCGCGCGGGGCGAAGGGAAGTTCGCAGAGCTTCGTCACCATTACCGACAAGCCGGTAACCGCGACCATCACGAAGTTGGCGGAAAACGCAGCCTATTTTGAAGCGAAAGCTCCCTGGCTCGACCAGTACCGGCGCACATCGTTCAAGGCCCCGGTGGTGAAGGCGGTCGAGACACTGATTGAAACCGGCGACTTCAGCGTGACGACCATCGGCGACAATCTGCCGAATGAAGATGAGATCCACGAAAAGTATGGCTCGAAGAATTTTTTATTCACCGGCAGCAGCCGCTCACTGAACGCGGCCGGCGGCAAAGCCATGATTGCCGAGTTCGCGCCCGACCAGGCCACGATCGCGCGCGATGCCAAGTACGGCGCGCAGGCGCAGAGCTTGCTGGTTGCCCAGCATGAAGTCATCGGCCACGGCTCCGGAAAACTGAGCGACCGCGTTCAGAATTCCCCGCAGCGGTTTCTGAAGGAGTATTTCTCCACGCTCGAAGAAGCCCGCGCCGACCTGATGGCGCTCTGGAACATCTGGGACCCGAAGCTCAAGGAACTCGGCCTTCTCACCGATCAACAGGAAGTCGCCAAGGCCATGTACTTCAATGCCGCGTCGGTCGCTTTGACTCAACTCCGCCGCATTCCGCACGGCGACACCATTGAAGAAGACCATGAGCGTGACCGGCAGCTGATCGCGCATTACATTGCCGACCGCGTTCCCGGCTCGATCGAGCAGTTCGATCGCGACGGCAAAACCTACGTCCGCGTCGCCGACTACGAAAAGATGCGCAAGGGCGTGGGCATGCTGCTCGCCGAGTTAATGCGCATCAAGGCCGAAGGCGATTATGACGCCATCAAAGCGCTGGTCGACAAGTATGGAGTCCATTTCGACCCCGCCCTGCGCGATCAGGTGGTGGCGCGATATAAGAAGCTCGACCTGCCGACCTATTTCGCGGGCGTCAACGCGCGCCTGACGGCGAGTTTCGACAAGAACGGCGAAGTCGAGAAGGTGGAGATCAGTTACCCGAAGGACCCCATCGCGCAGTATCTGCATTACGGCGCGATGTATGACACGGGGCTGGCGCACTGAGAACTGGCCGTTCCCGCCACCTCTGCGGTCATATGTGCCCAACAGTGCTCTGGCAGCCGATTTCATCCAATTCTCTTTTCAGAGCGAGATTGTCGAGGGATGCCAGCGGCAAGCTCAGAAATAGCGAGATGCGACGCTCAAGCAGAAAGAATGCGTCGCGAAACGCCCTTTGAATCTCCTTTTCTGTGCTTTGAACCGCCCCCGGGTCAGGAATTCCCCAGTGTGCGGTCACTGGCTTCCCCGGCCACACCGGGCAAACCTCGTTGGCCGCCCTGTCGCAAACAGTGAAAACAAAGTCGAGCCTTGGAGCTTCGGGTCTGGAAAACTCCTCCCAACTCTTGCTGCGGAGACCGCCAGTCAGAATATGCGCTACCTCCAGCTGCCGCAGCGCCTCGGGTCGTACTTTTCCGGCCGGGTGACTGCCGGCGCTGTACGCAGTGAACCGGGGCTTTCCCCGCTCGTTCATGATGCCTTCGGCCATGATTGAACGCGCCGAGTTGCCTGTGCACAAAAACAAAATATTGTAGTGATCCTTATTCATGGGTTATCGCGGTTTCACCGCGCGGATAAACGCGCTCATGAACTTTCCATCCATCTGCGGCGCGATTGCGTCAACGTCGATGTTCCGGTCCACGAGGAACTGACGGGCGTCTTCGATCTGGTAGACCCTGGTGGGCTCGATTTCGATCCGCTCAAATCCGGCTGACTTCAGTTTCGACCGATACTCGTTTTCCTCCATCGCGCCCGCAACACATCCCACCCACAGCAAAATGCTTTTGCGGATTTCAGGAAGAACCTCACCACGAGTCACGACGTCGGAGACCGCGAATTTACCTCCAGGCTTCAGCACCCGGAATGCTTCCTTCAGCGCCGCATCCTTGTCCGCAGACAGATTGATCACGCAGTTCGAGATCACAACATCGACGGAGGCATCGGGCAGCGGGATGTGCTCGATCTCGCCTTTTAGAAATTCAACGTTCGCAATACCTGCCTTCCGCTTGTTCTCGTTGGCCAGGGCCAGCATTTCGTCCGTCATGTCGAGTCCGTAGGCCTTCCCCGCCGCTCCAACACGTCTGGCAGACAACAGAACGTCAATTCCCCCTCCGGATCCGAGATCGAGCACGGTCTCGCCGGGCTTCAAGTTTGCCAGCGCGGTAGGATTTCCGCAGCCGAGCGATGCCAGCAGGGCGTCCTCAGGAATTTCTCCCGCTTGCGACAGGTCATACAGGTTTGACGTGATCGGATCGCCGCAGCCGCTTGCTGGGCTCCCACCGCAACACGAACTCCCTCCGGCCTTCACTCGCAGTGCCGCCTGACCGTATTTCTCGCGAACAACTTCCTTGATGTCTTGTGTCATAACTCCTCATCTGCAGCATTGAAGGATGGATTCTGGTTTCAGTGCTTTGTTCCTCGTACAGCATTCGGCATACAGAAATTGAAGAACTCCTTGGAGTGCCTCGGTGTTTGCCGTGTACCGCAGGAAAGTGCTTTCCCGCGTTACATTCACAAGGTCTTCTGCTTTCAGCTTGTCGAGATGATGGGAAAGGGTTGAGTTCGGAATGCCCATCTCTTCCTGAATTTCGCTGACTACAAGACCCTCAGGATGGGCAGCGAGCAGCAGTTGCATGATCCGCAGCCGGGCTTCGGCCCCCATCGCAGAGAACATGTCTGCGTACTTGGCAATCTTTTCAGGAGCTGTCTTCGTGCGGCTCGCCATATTTCGATAATTGCAGAAATATGGACAACTTGTCAACTATCCCGGGCGGCGGTACTCGAGTGACGCCAGGCCCTCACAAGCCACTCCCTCAGTTCTCTTCGCTGGGCGTCGAGTGGCGCGCCTGATCGGCGTTCGGAACCAGTTGCTGGTACACGGCGCGCGGTACGTGCGAGTCCCAATAGCCCGAAGTCTTTGCGAACCCAACAACGCCAACAAAGATACCCGCAATCGCGGCCGCCATCGCCCATACCGGCACTCTCGCCGGAACGGCAATCCCTGCCGGGTGGGGATGCGCGTCCTCGCCGGCAGTCTGCGCACTCCGGCTTGCCGGACCGTGACCCGGCAGAACCAGATTCGGCAGCGCAAAGCTCAGCGTATCTTTTGCCGGACAGACCGCAACGCATTCCAGGCAGCCCGTGCATTCCGCCGATTTGATGGTCACCAGCTTATCCACGGGCAGCGCCGAGGGGCATGCCTTGGCGCACTTCGAACAATCAATGCAACTCTCCACATTGCGTCGAATGCGCGTCGGGCTGGCGAGCGCAACCAGGCCGAGCAGCGCTCCATACGGGCAAAGGAAACGGCACCAGAAGTTTTGAATCAACAATGACGCCACCACCAGCACCCCGAGCACGATGGC
>Ga0335079_10007212_pt1 | contig 12681 bp, 11 predicted proteins | sample Lox_Sample_33_FD_206719 | JGI IMG/M metagenome (GOLD analysis project Ga0335079, IMG submission 206719) | Soil microbial communities from Loxahatchee National Wildlife Refuge, Florida, United States - Lox_Sample_3.3 | ecosystem: Environmental > Terrestrial > Soil > Wetlands | place: USA... | reverse complement strand
GACCGATGGAGACAGCATTGTTCATTTCCGCCGTTCGGATGTCATTGCGGCCGGCGATATCTTTAACACCACGCAATACCCGTTTATCGATTTGCAGAGCGGCGGCAGCGTGCAGGGAGAGATCCGGGCACTGAACGATATTTTGAACCGGACCGGGTATGAACACGATGAGAACGGCGGCACATACATCGTTCCCGGGCATGGCTATTTGAGCGATGAGCACGAGGTGACCGAATATCGTGACATGGTAGTCATCGTGCGGGACCGGGTTCAGGCGATGATTAAAGCCGGCGCGACGTTAGAGCAGGTGCAGGCGGCGCGAGTTACAGCGGATTACGACACCCGTTATGGAGCGAACGACGGCGCCTGGACAACCGGTAAGTTTATCGAAGCCGTTTATCAGAGCCTAAAGCAACCGGCGGGGAAGTCGAGATGAAGATCGCCTCCGGGCTTTGTACCGCGGCAATGGTGCTCCTTACCTCTACTATTGCGTCCACTCAGCCCGCTGATCAGCGACCGAAGATGGCCGAGGATGTTTTTAAGAATATCCAGGTTTTGAAGGGCATTCCCGTCAATGAGTTCATGGACACGATGGGATTTTTTTCAGCCGCTACGGGCCTGAACTGCACCGGCTGCCATGTGGCGGAGAGCCTGCAGGACCTCGATAAGTTCGCCGAAGACGTTCCGCGCAAACGCACAGCGCGGCGTATGATCACGATGGTGCAGGCCATGAACAAGGCGAACTTCGGCGGGCGCCGGGCCCTCACCTGTTACACCTGCCACCGCGGGACTCAAGTGCCCGAAGTGATTCCGAGCCTGATGGAGCAGTACAGTGTTCCCCCCGAGGACCCGAACCGCATCGAGATCGTCCCCGACGGCCCCAAAGAGCCCACGACCGACCAGATTTTGGATAAATATATCGGGGCGCTTGGAGGCGCGGAGCGCTTGGCGGCCCTTGCCAGCTTCATCGCCAAGGGCACGATCGAAGGCTACGACACGTATCATGTGAAGGTGCCGCTCGAGATCTACGCCAAAGCGCCCAATCAACGCACGATGATCTATCACACGCAGAATGGCGACAGCACCACCGTTTTTGATGGGCAGAGAGGCTGGCTGGCGGCTCCCGACAGGCCGCTGCCGCTGCTGGCCTTGTTGCCGGGAGCGGAACTCGACGCGGCGAAGTTGGATGCGGATCTCAGCTTTCCTGGTGGCATCAAGCACGCCTTGAATCAGTGGAAGATCGGATTTCCGGCGACGACCATTGACGACCAACTGGTCAACGTCATTCAGGGCACGGGAGCCGGCGGCTCGCGCTTCAAACTTTACTTCGATGCGAAAACCGGTCTCTTGATGCGGCAAGTCCGCTACACCGATACTCCGGTCGGAATGGTTCCGACACAGATCGATTACTCGGATTACCGGGAGGTTGCGGGCGTCCGAGTGCCGTACAAAATGGTAGTCACCTGGACCGACGGCCAGTCGAATATCCTGTTCACGGACATTCAGCCGAATGCCGCAATCGATGCGAGCCAATTCGCCAGGCCGGCGCCGGCCGTTCTAAAGCCAAAAGGAGGAGCGCAGTAATGCGCGCTCCTGGAGAAATTATGACGAAACTCAATCAGTTGGCGTTTGCGCTGGGTGCGGGACTTCTCGTTCTACCTGCGCTGAGCTGGGGGCATCACGGAAGCGCAATTTCCTATGACACGGCGCACTTGTGGACAACATGGGCGACTGTCACCGAATTCAACTACTTGAATCCGCACCCGTCCATGACCTTCGATCGGGTGACGAAAGAGGGGAAGACCGAGCACTGGGTGTCGGAACTGCTCACGAATCCGTCGGAACTGGTCCGCGCCGGTTGGACCAAGAGCCGAAGCGCGGAAGCCCTGAAGCCAGGGACCCGAGTCAAGCTCTATATCGGCACGTCGCGCGCCGGCGGCTTCAGCGGGATAGTCATGAAGATCGAAAATGAGCAAGGCGAAAACATCGTCGGCACGCGGGCGAATGCCACCGGTGTGGATATGGATGGAGTGCCGGGCGGACTCCAGCGGAGTGGTGAAGACAAACTGCCCGGCAAAGAAAACTGACAGGTCAAAATTATGGCGAACCACAGCTTCTGGTCTTTGCTCATCCGGCGCTCTCTGGCGGTGGGCCTGGCGGCGTGTCCCGTGATTCTGCTGGCCCAAGCACCCGCCCGGGAAGCGGCGGCAGGCCCCAATCGCGGGAAGCCGGAAGACGCGTTTATCTCATCGGACAAGGACACGCGTTCGTACAATAACCATGACTTCAATGGCCTGTGGAGCCGTAACCCGCAGACCTACGGGCTTCCCGCCTGTCCGGAATGCCGCGACCCCGGACCGTGGCCCGGGAACGGATACGGTTTCCACGGCACTCCGCCGCCGCGGACCGCGGAAGGAGAGAAACGGCTGATGGCGAGTAAGCCGGGTCGCGGACTCGAACTCGGCACCGACGAAGCGAATCGGCGGACCGATCTGGATATCGGGATGCGCCGCGCGGTTTTGCCGGCTTTCGGAAATGACCCCGAGGCGCGCTGTGAACCTCTTGGCCTGGCACGGCTGATTACCTTTTCGGGCGGCGGAGCCACGATGGAGATGATTCAAACCGTGGCGAACGACCGGATCCTCCAGCGTTTTGAATGGACCTGGGACAACCGCGAAATCTGGATGGACGGACGAAAGATCCCCAACATCGACGATTACCTGCCGCGCTACAACGGGTACTCGACCGCCAAGTGGGAGGGAGACACTCTCGTGGTCACTTCCACTGGGTTTGATGACCGGCAATGGCTCGATCAGTACGGCTACCCGATCAGCGAAAAGGCCGTTCTGGAAGAGCGCTGGGACCGCCCCAGCCCGAACCGCCTGCGCGTGCAATTGACCCTCAAGGATCCCACGCTGTATACACAGCCGTGGAAATCGAGCTTGAAGGTCTGGGGTCTGGTGCCGAAGGACAAGATGGCGGTCGCTGGCTGGTCGGGGATTCTGGAAGATCGCTGCGTGCCGTCGGACGAATCGATGTTCAACAAATTCCGCGATCACGCGGCGGGAAAGAAATAGAGCCTGCACCGTACGACCATTCAGCTCGATGATGCAAATCAAAGATCGTGTTTTCATTGTCACCGGCGCTTCGTCGGGGATCGGCCGTGCGACGGCGGTCGCGCTGTCTGAACGCGGTGCGAAAGTCGCCCTGCTCGCCCGCAGCACCGACGCGCTTCAACAATTGGCGCAGCAGCTTCCAGGCAGCATGCCCGTCACCGTAGACATGACAGAGTTTGATCGAGTGCGCGAAGCGATACGCGCTGTGCATCAGCACTACGGTCTCGTGGACGGGCTCATCAACAATGCGGGGCGCAGCTATGCAGCCTCCGTAGAAGAAATCGATCCCGTGCTCTTTGACGAGATCTTCCACCTTAATGTGTTGGGCCCGATTGTGGCGATGCAGGCCGTGATTCCGCTGATGCGGGCACAAGGCGGCGGAAGCATTGTCAACATCAATTCGGGGACTGCGTTCATGACTATCCCGCAGTACAGCGTTTACTCATCCTCGAAGCGCGCGCTTCTTGGGTTTAGCCTCGCTGCACGCGCCGAGCTCGAAAAGGACCACATCGTTGTCAGTGAGATCTACCCGTTTATCACAGCGACGAACTTTGGCAAGAACAGGATGGGGAACGTGTCCGGTGGTGGACCGTCATCCGATTACGCCGAAGGCGACAAGCCAGAATTCGTAGCCCGTCTCGTCCTCGAAGCCATCGAAGAAGGGCAGGCGCAGTATTTCGCGAATGATCGCCTCCGCAAGATGGCCGGGGGCGCCGCCTAGACGCTTGTGAGTGAACGCTAGATTCAATCTATTGATTCAAGGGGTTGACTTCCGCCGATGCCCGCAATAATGTAAACCCCCATGTCACGCGGATATTCCGATGGAGTAGCGAGATGAAGACACCCACCGCCCTCACGGCAACGCTGGCTTACGGCTTGCTTTGCGTTGTCCTTCTGCCCGCCGCGTTGTCCGCGCAAAACGCCGACGCCGGAACTCGGGCAAAGGACATACCCCGCATGCCCGACGGCAAGCCCGACCTGAGCGGCGTCTGGGAGCGTCCTTTTGTCGTCGACATGAGCAAAAACGGGCGGGACCAGCAGGGTGAGCCCCAGCTGCCGTTCACCGATTGGGCCAAGCAACACTTGATTGAAGAGTTTGATTATTCGGGGCACTGCTTGCCGCTTGGGTACACTCGCGGCATCAACTCGCCCATGCCCGTAGAAATCGTTCAAAGACCCGATCGCGTCGTGTTGCTGTATGAGATGAACAACACCTTCCACATCGTTTTCACCGACGGTCGCGACCATCCAAAGGAATTGGCGCCAACCTGGTTTGGCCACTCCATCGGCAAATGGGATGGCGACACGTTAATGGTGGACACGGTGGGCTTCAACAATAAAACGCGCGTCGATACCGAGGGGCACCCACACACTGAAGCGCTGCACGTAGTGGAGCATTTCCGTCGCACTGATGCGAACCACATGGCCTACGACGTCACCATTACAGACCCGGGCGCCTACACCCGGCCTTGGAAAAACGTCCGCACGTTCACGCTCCGGCCCGATTGGGAAATCATGGAATACAACTGCGAAGAGAACAACAAAGATGTTAACGAAGGCCACATTAAATAGCCTTGAGCCGTACCAGGGGGCTGCGGTCCTGATTTGCCATAGACGCCGCGTCTCGCCGTAGACCGGAATGTCAGCGGAGTCTAGGAAACAGCCGTTCGGCGTTTTCGCGGTCGATCGCGCGCACCTCGGCGGCCGCCAATTTCGTGGCCGGCAACTCGTCGATTGTGCTCTCGATTCTCTCGATCGGATAATCGGTACCGAACAGGATTTGAGACATCGGGACCAGCTTCATTAGCGCCGCCATGGCCCACGGAAAGCTCGCGTGTGCGATCTCATAGTAGAGCTTTTTCAGCTCATAATAAGTTCCGTTGGGAATACGGCTTTGCGCTTCTTTGGGCATGCGGTCGCGGATCCGGCCGGCAAGCATCGGAATCGTCGCGCCCGAGTGTGCAATGATGAACTGGATTTCGGGGCACCGTGAGAGCGTGCCGTTCACTAACAGGCTGGTCACGGCGCGTGTGATATCGAAGTCGTACTCGTTCATCGAATCGGGAACACCGGGGTCCAGATCGTGGCAGCAAGCCGGCGTATTGGCGTGAATGAATACCACGGCTTTGCGCCGGTTGAGCTCGTCAAAGATCGGTGTAAAGGCCGGGTTGCCCAGCCACCTGCGGTCCGCACCCGTGTCGGGCCACAGGGAGATGCCATCCGCCTTCAGCGTGTCGTACGAGTATTCGATCTCTTTCAGGCTGGCCTCGATATCCACGAACGGCAGCGACGCATAGATGCCGAAACGGCCGGGGTAATCGCGGACCAGCTTCGCGCCGTACTCGTTGTTCTCGCGAACGGCGCTCTTCGCTTTTTCCGTGCCGGTCCACATGGACTCGCGCACACTATTCACAGGCGAGACGATGGCGGCTGCGACGCCATGGCGCTCCATCTCGTCGATCGCTTTTTCCGGTGACCAGGTGCGGGTCAGTCCGGCGCTGGGATCGGCCGGAGATTTCATGTGCTGATGCACGTCGATGCGACCGCGCCGGTGGATCTCTTTCTTCGCGGCAGATTGCGCCCAGAGCGCAGCCGGTAAAGCGGCGGCCGCCAGTACTTGAAGAATCTCCCGTCGCGACGCAGGAGTGGCGCCAACAAAACGGGCTGGGAAATTCGGGGACATCAGCCTCATGATTCTACCGTACAGGCACGCTGTGTGCGGCCGACTCAAATCGAAATCCGTCTGCAATACTGAACAGACATGAAGCTACCCATCGCGACAGTCCTCTTCCCGGTTCTCAGCGGAATCCTCGTTACCGCACAGCCTCTCTCCGACAGAGCCCTTCCGGGATTTTTTCAGTTGGGCTCCGGGGAGTTGCGCCAATTTCAGCAGTCGCTTCGGCCCAAAATGAACCAGTACAAACAGGCAGCCGATCAGCTGGCCGATTTCGGCAACCATACCGCCTGGATCGCCCACCGCGAGGCCGATGGTCTTGGAGAGATCCATCAAGGGTGGGCGGACCTGATGTTTGTTGTGTCTGGAGAAGCAATCCTTCTGGTGGGAGGAGAACTCGTGGATGGGAAACCCGATTCACCCGGCGAAATCCGCGGGCCGTCCATACGCAACGGCACGAAGCGCCTGATGCGCGAAGGCGACGTCGTGCAGGTACCCGCTGGAATGCCGCATCAATTCCTGGTCACGAAGGGCAAGCAGATCACCTTCTTCACAATGAAAATTGCTAAGTAGGCAAAGAAAGCCTCAAGCGTGGCACTGCCTCGATTGTTTCAGAGCGTCGCGAAGTCGATCACCGCCGCCAGGGGAACACCGACCTTTGCAGTCTGGTTTATTCTGCCGGTATCCGCGTCCAGCACGAATGTCACGACATCGTTGGACTGCAGATTGCAGACGAAGAGGAATTTGCCGGAGGGTTCGATATTCATTTCCCGCGGGCCCTGGCCCCCGGTCTTGACCACATCCAGGCGGTTCAGGCGGCCGCTTCTCTCGTCGATAGCGAAGACGGCGATGCTATCATCACCACGATTCGCGCTGTAGACGAATTTGCCGTTGGGGTGTATGCGAATGTTCGAAGGCGCGACGCGCGGTCCGGAATAACCGTCCGGAACCGTGGCGATCGTCTGCACGGGCTCCACTCTGCCGTGATCCGAATCGAAAAGAAACGAGGAGACGCTGGCTTCACGCTCATTCGTCATGAAGAAGTAAGGGGCGCGCGGATGCACAACCAGATGTCGAGGCGCCTTTCCGGGGGGCGTCGGAAATGATTTCCCGTCCAGCTTACGCGAGCCTGGGCGAAAGGGATAAACGTAGATGTGGTCGTATCCGTTATCTGACGCAATAATCCAGCGCTGGCTGCGGTCGAAAGTCACGGCATGGCATGCCGCGCCGGGTCCGCTCGGGTCGGATAGAGGCCGCTGCGCAAAAACCGACACGTCGCAGGCAGGCTCGAGCGAGCCGTCGGGTCTCACCGGAAAGAGCGCTACGGTGGCATCATCCGTTGGGCTCTCGATCACAGGGACGCCGTTTTTCTTATTGATAAGGACGATCTGGTTTAAAGCGCCATGATTCCCCACGACAACACGCGAATTGGTTTTGTCAATAATGACGGAGACGGGGTTCGCGCCCATGGAAGGCTGCGTATTGAGGTGCTTCAGTGTTCCGTCTTCGCGGCTGATTGCGAATGCGGCGACGCCGCCGCCCGCGCCCGGCTTTCCGCCTAGCGCTGGAGTCAGAATGATGCTGTAGAGAAAACGTCCATCGGCCGAGGTGCACATTCCATCGCTGTTCAGATCATCGAATTCCGGACCAGTCTTGCCGACTTCCGTCAGCGATCCGTCGCTCATGTTTACTCGAAATACGGTGATGCCACCGCCCTTGCCGGTGCCAAAAAAGCCGCTGGTGTGCCGGCCTACATAGGCGAAGAGCCGCCCACCGGAGGTTTCCCGCTGAAAAGCGTCCACTTCCACGGCAGCCAGAGCGGCTCCCGAGGCCCTCAGAAATCTACGACGCGATATGGCGTTATTCATATTCCTCGCCCCCTCTTCTCGTTGGCAGCGCACGGTGAATTTCACGGACTTGCATTGAATGTCCCGCACTGCAGGAAAGCAGATCTGGTCTCCGTCCACTTTAGCGCCGATCGAGATATCAGGGGCTGAACCTCGACGGGATGCGGCCAATCCGCCGGTGACTTGGTGCCATGGCTCTTTAACTTTGCCTTGAACAGAAAACCTAGGCCATTTGGCAAAATCCACCGTGCCGCTCCCGAGCCGCGAAGATCATCGTCGCGGCACCCAGCCGCTGCACCGAGGGTCGGTCATCATCGAACAGGCAAACAAGGCCTGATCGCGCCGCGAACGGATCTGACAGCAGTGATCCCGTAACGTTACTGAACGCTCCGCAGCTTCACTCCAGCAATCAGAAATGCCGAGAACCTCTGCCTTGTGAACTGCAAGATAAAAATCGACCAGGGTAAGGTTGGCCTGCAATTCCGAGATTGATTGCCTGGCGTCCTCCGCTGGCGGTTAGGCTTCGGCTGGCCAGTTGTTCCCGTCCTGTCGCTGCCATATTCCGAGAGTCTCTGCCCCATCATCGACGAAGAAGTGATCGAGCCCACGGGACGGACGATTGCCTATTTCGGCCGCTACAAACCAGGAACCTCAAGCTGGTCGAGACGCTGGTGCACATCGCGCGCCGGGACCAAATACCGCATCGTGGTCTCCAGCGATTTATGACCCATCCATTGTTGGACGGTACGCACATCGAACCCGGCCCGCAGCATTCGAGTCGCGTATGTCGAGCGGAATGTCTTCAAATCGAATCTGGCGGGATCGAGTTCGGCTCGTCCTGCGACCGCCTTGCAGACGTCCAGCATGTGCTGCTCCCGGTTTCCTGTACGCGAGGGGAAGACGAACTCGCTACCATCGCGCTTCGGATGATTCTTGAGCAATTCCGTTAATTGAGCCGTCAGCGGCACCTCCCGTTCCTCCCACCGCTTCGGGTAGAAGCCCCATGTTGGTTTGGCGGTAACCCGCAGCATCCGGATGTCCGGCTTGATGTCCGACCAGATCAGATGGACGACCTCTTGCTCGCGCAGCCCCGTCATGAGGAATGTGGAGAACAGGACCTTTTCTCTTTGGCGGCAAGCCGCGAAGAAACGGGCGAGATCCTGTTCGCTGTATTCGCAAGGCAGGGGTGTGATTCTGGCCGGCAGATGCAGTTCCCGGGTAATATTCGGTCGACCTTGGCGCTTAAAGAATTGCGCGATGATGATGACGTTGTGAAGGACCGTGTTGGCGGCCATATGCTGATTCTTCATCAGGTCCACAATGAATCCGTCCAGGTCCTCGGCTGAAATGTCCTGCACCGTCGGTCGACCGTTGAAGTACTCGGCGAAGCGTTCGAGCACCGCTCGATACTTCCGCAGCGTATTAGGTTTCTTCAGCGTTTCGGCCTGAGCCAGATAGCGGGAGACCGCGACGTGTATGGGCGGATACCGCACCTGTTCGCCTGCTTTTTCAAAACCAGAAATTCCGAGTTTTCGGCCCTCCAGTTCGTGCCGTTTCCGCTTCTGCACCTCGAGCACCTGGGCGACGGTCGTGCCGCCGAACTCGCGCCGACGTCTGCCCCCCACATACCATTCGATGAAGTACCGCCCTTCGGGCAGTGCTGCCCAGTTGGGATTACCCTTATCGTTACGAGGAATGGAAAGGAGTTTCCAGCGCGCGCCGATCTTCACGCGTTTGAGGATATTGACCCGGGACACTGCTCGCCTCCGCCAGTAATTCTGACGGACAACAAAGCAGACAACAAAGACGGTAAGCTAAAGAATCTAAAGGAGAGAAACGGGAAGCTGGCATTCTACCACTGAATTACTCCCGCCCAGTGTATACGAGTTCAAAATAGCAAACTGGCGTGAGTGTGTCCACCCGGTGAGCGGCCCTGCCACGGCCTCATCCAGCGCCGCGCGGGCGACCAACGTCCCGGAGCTTTTGAGACGATAGAAGGCATGACCCACGAGCCGGCCTCTCCGATTCTCGCGGGCTTGCGTGTGCTCGATCTCAGTACGATTGTCGCCGGGCCTACCGCGAGCATGATCCTGGCCGACTTGGGGGCCGATGTCATCAAGGTCGAGCGGCCAGGCGGCGGAGAGGACGGGCGCGCGATGAGCCCGCATCGCGGCTCTTGGGGCGCCTATTTCACCACGCTCAATCGCGGCAAGCGCTCGGTTGCGATCGACATTTTGAAGCCCGCCGGTCGTGAGACCGTTCTTCGGATCGCCGCCGGTTGCGACGTCCTGCTGGAGAATTTTCGCGGCGGCAAAGCCGCGGCGCTCGGACTCGATGAAGCGTCCGTCCGTTGCCGGAAACCGGACATTATCTATGCTTCGCTGTCGGCCTATGGGCCGTGCGGTCCCGATTACACGCGCCCCGGCTATGATGCCATTCTGCAAGCCCGCACCGGCATCATGAGCGTCACCGGGACCGGCACACCCGAATCCGGCGGCACGCCAGTTCGAGCCGGCGTCTCGATCCTGGATATGGGCGCGGGCGTTTGGATGGCGCTCGGTGTGGTCGCCGCGTTGCTCGAGCGCCAGCGCTCCGGCAAAGGGCAGCGCGTCGACTCCTCGCTGTTTCAAACCGGCATCATGCTGATGTCGTATCACCTTTTGTATCGACAGTTCTCGGGCGTTAATCCAAAACCGCAGGGCTCGCGACACACTGCCTTCGCGCCGTACGGCGCGTATCAGGCTTCCGACGGCTCCATCATGATTGGCATCTCGAGCGACAAAGCGTTTCGCCGCCTGGCCGAGGCTCTAGGCCATCCCGAGTGGGCCGAAGACGCGCGGTTTCGAAGCAATCCCGACCGCGTCCGCAACACGCCTGAGCTGGATGCGTGCATCACCGAGGTGCTGCGATCCCGGCCGGTCGCGCATTGGACTGCAATGCTCGATCGCCACGATGTGGCGAATGATGCCGTTCAGAATCCAGAGCAGGTCCTGAACGATCGCCAGGTCGCCGCGCTCGAGCAATTGACCGAGATTCCGTTGGCCGGCGGCGAGCCGGTGCGGCTGCCGCGGCTGCCGATCGACTTGTCCTTGAATCCGCCCGCGATTCAGGGACCGCCACCCGCGGTCGGCGAACACACCGCCGCGATTCTTCGCGAAGCCGGCTGCACGGAAACGGAGATTCAAGAATTGCTGCGAAGCGGAGTGTGCAGCCAAAGTTCGTGAGGGCCGCTGGAGGCGCCGAGTGCCAACTCTCAACACCGAGCAACAACTGATTCTCAGTACGGTTCGCAAGTTCGTCGCCAACGAAGTGATGCCCGTCGCTTCCGAGATGGACCACCGCAACGAATACCCGCATGAGCTGGTCCGCCAGATGCAAGAGATGGGTCTGTTTGGGCTGAATATCCCGGAGGAGTATGGCGGAGCCGGCGTCGACACCGCGACTTTTGCCATGGTGTTTGAAGAAATCTCCCGGGGATGGCTAGGGCTGGCCGGCGTCATCGGCAGCAACTCGGTGATGTGCGACGTGGTTGTGCGATTTGGGACCGAAGAGCAGAAACGGCGTTTCTTGCCGGCCATGGCCTCGGGCGCCAAGCGCGGCGGCATCTGTCTGACTGAATCGAACGCCGGAACCGATCTGCAGAACATCAGCACCACCGCCAAACATGACGGCCATGTCTACCGTGTGAACGGATCCAAGATGTGGATCACCAACGCACGGCACGGCAATACGTTTTTGCTGCTCGCCAAAACCGAGCCAGCCGCCCAACCGGCGCACCGCGGTATGAGCGCGTTCATCATCGAAAAGGGCGCGCATGGCATGAATGTCGGCCGCGACATCGATAAGCTCGGTTACAAGGGCGTCGAAACCTGTGAGCTGCATTTCGACAATTTTCCGGTGCCGGCAGAGAACCTGGTCGGCGGCGTGGAAGGCCAGGGGTTCAAACACGTCATGACCGGCCTGGAAGCGGAACGGCTAAACGTCGCAGCTCGGGGCTTAGGGGTGGCCCGAGCCGCTTTCGAGGAAGCGATCCGGTACGCTCAGCGGCGCGTCACGTTCGGCCGGCCCATCGCCGAATACCAGACTATCCAGAACAAGCTGGCCGACATGGCGACACGCATCGAAGCGTCGCGGCTGCTGATTTACTCGGCCGCCGAAAAACGCGATCGCGGCGAGCGCTGCGATCTGGAAGCCGGCATGGCCAAACTGTTCGCCACCGAAACCGCCGCCGAGGTTTCGTTCGAGGCGATGCGGATTCTGGGCGCGAATGGGTACTCGAAGGATTTCCCTGTCGAGCGCTATTATCGCGATGCGCCGCTGGTGGTTATCGGCGGCGGCACCAATGAGCTGCAGCGCCTGATCATCGCGCGGAATCTTCTGAAGAAATACAAGGATAACGGGTGAGAAGACCATGAACCCAGCCGCATCGAAATCGGCAGCGACGGAATATACGAGAGATCTCGTCACGTTCCTGCATGGCCTCGCGCCGGAAACCCTCCCGGCCGCGGTGCTCGATCGCGCCCGCTACTTTCTGCTCGATTACCTGGCGGTCGCGGTTCGCGGCTCGCGCGAGGATTCGGCGCGGGCCGCGCAACGCATGGTTCAGCGAACCGGCGCATCGGGGGCCGCGACCGTGATCGGCACGCCGATTCGCACACTTCCCGGCTTGGCCGCCTTTGCCAACGGAACCGCCGCGCACGGCATCGAGCAAGATGATACGCATAGCGGCGGCTCGATTCACCTCGGCGCGACCATGTTCTCGGCCGCGCTGGCGCTCGCCGAAACCATGCCGGAGATGTCGCAGGGCCAGTTCCTCGCCGCCGTGGTCGCCGGGTTCGAGGCGGCCGCGCGCATCGCCATGGCCGTGCAACCGAAGGAGCACTATGCTCTCGGGTTTCATCCCACTGCCACCTGCGGCGTCTTTGGCGCGGCCGTGGCCGGGTCAAAACTGCTCGGCTTGTCGCCGGAGCAAACCTTGGCCGCGGTGGGCATCGCCGGAAGTATGGCGGCTGGCAGCATGGAATTTCTCGCCGACGGAGCGTGG
>Ga0335079_10007210_pt1 | contig 12683 bp, 13 predicted proteins | sample Lox_Sample_33_FD_206719 | JGI IMG/M metagenome (GOLD analysis project Ga0335079, IMG submission 206719) | Soil microbial communities from Loxahatchee National Wildlife Refuge, Florida, United States - Lox_Sample_3.3 | ecosystem: Environmental > Terrestrial > Soil > Wetlands | place: USA... | reverse complement strand
CAAGCTCCGCCGCCATCTCCGCCGAGGTGGCATAGGCGATGCCGGTCATGACCGCGGTGATGGCGGCGCCAAGGGCGCGGCCCTGGTCGCTGTCATAGGGCAGCCCCGACGCCATCAGCAATCCGCCGATATTGGCGTAGCCGAGGCCGAGCGTGCGGAATTCGTAGGAGAGCTTGGCGATCTCGCGCGACGGGAACTGCGCCATCAGCACCGAGATCTCGAGCGTGAGGGTCCAGAGCCGGGTCGCATGCTCGAAGGCGGGCGTGTCGAACTCGCCATCCTCGCGGCGGAAGGCCATCAGGTTGAGCGAAGCGAGATTGCACGCCGTGTCGTCGAGGAACATGTATTCCGAGCACGGGTTCGACGCGTTGATGCGGCCGCTCGCGGGGCAGGTGTGCCACTCGTTGATCGTCGTGTCGTATTGCAGCCCCGGGTCGGCGCTCGCCCAGGCGGCATGGGCGATCTTCTCCCACAGCTCGCGCGCCTTCAGCGTCTTGTGCACCTTGCCGTCGGTGCGGCGGTGGAGGTTCCAGTCGCCGCCCGTCTCGACCTCTGCGAGGAACGCGTTGGTGACGCGCACCGAGTTGTTCGAGTTCTGGCCGGAGACGGTGAGATAGGCCTCACTGTCCCAATCGGTGTCATAGGTGCGGAAGTCGATCCGGGTGTAGCCCTGCTGCGCGAACTGGATGACGCGCTGGACATAGTTCTCCGGGATCATGGCGCGCCGCGCCGCCTTGATCTCGCGCTTCAGCGCCGGGTTGCGCGCGGGATCGAAGCGGCTTCCGTCGGCTGCGTCGAGCGCGCCTTCCTGGCAGGCGGCGATGACGCGGTTCAAATGCGTCTCGGCCAGCTTCGAGCCGGCGACCAGCGCCGCGACCTTCTGCTCCTCGATGACCTTCCAGTCGATATAGGCCTCGATATCGGGGTGGTCGATGTCGACCGTCACCATCTTCGCGGCCCGGCGTGTGGTGCCGCCCGACTTGATCGCGCCTGCCGCGCGGTCGCCGATCTTGAGGAAGCTCATCAGCCCCGAGGAGCGTCCGCCGCCCGACAGCTTCTCGTTCTCGCCGCGCAGCTTCGAGAAGTTGGAGCCCGTTCCCGAGCCGTATTTGAAGAGCCGCGCCTCGCGCACCCAGAGATCCATGATGCCGCCCTCGTTGACGAGGTCGTCGGCGACGGACTGGATGAAACAGGCATGCGGCTGCGGATGCTCGTAGGCGCTTTCGGAGGCGACGAGCTCCCCGGTCTTGTAGTCGACGTAGTAGTGACCTTGCGCCGGACCGTCGATGCCATAGGCCCAGAAGAGGCCGGTGTTGAACCATTGCGGCGAATTCGGCGCCGCCATCTGGCAGCACAGCATGTACCGCATCTCGTCGTAATAGGCGCGGGCGTCCTCTTCGCCGTCGAAATAGCCGCCCTTCCAGCCCCAATAGGCCCAGGTGCCGGCGAGCCGGTCGAACACCTGCTTGGCGCTGTTCTCGGAGCCGTGACGCTCCTTCGCCGGCAGCGCCTTCAGCGCCGCTTCATCGGCGCTCCGCCGCCACAGCCATTCCGGCACATCGGCTTCGGCCACCGGGCTCAGCTTTGCCGGCACGCCCGCCTTGCGGAAATATTTCTGGGCGAGGATGTCGCAAGCGACCTGGCTCCACTCGGCAGGAACTTCGATATCCGGCAGGTGGAAGACGCGAGAGCCGTCCGGGTTCCGGATTTCACTGGTCGCCAGCCGAAAGGCGATGCCGGAATAGGGGTCCTGTCCGCTTTTGGTGAACCGCCGCTGAATGCGCATCCCCCACCTACCCCAGAAGTTTCTTGCCCCGCGTCCCGGTCGGCGCTACCTATTGGGCCGCGCTGACTGAGAAATCCAAGATATAGCGAAGGCCGAGTTGCTGGCAACAGGATTTTGTGGCTGTCCTGAGACAAGACACAAGATGTAGTAAATCCGACACACCCCATCTCACCCCGGCCCGCCGACCCGGGCGACCGCTTTGCGGTCCGCCCCGGAGGGTTCGAGCGCAGAGCGATCGAGCGGGTTGTCCCGATTGCGCGGCGATGGGAGGTGGGTGTCGACGCCGTCCACATGCCGTGTCGAGAAATTCTGATTCCGCGAGCCGGGCCGCTTGCTGGACGCGTCGCAAGCCAAATGCCATAGTCGCGCCGGTTCTCTCCTATAGCCACAGCGGTCGGACGGCATGTTCGCCGCACGAGGTCGGGTTCTCCTCCATGGGCGCTACACTGGGCACGAGGCTCTTCACTTGGCTGCGCGGCGAGCTGGTCGGTGTCGACGCCTTCGGCAATCGCTATTACCGCGAGAAGGGACAGCGGAAGCTGCAGGGTGGTGCCGGCCGCGACAGCCGCGAGCGGCGCTGGGTCATCTATAAAGGCGAGCCCGAGGCGTCGCGCGTGCCGCCGGAATGGCATGGCTGGCTGCATCACACCTTCGCCCAGGTGCCGAAGGACGCCGGTACGAAGAAATACCCCTGGCAGAAGGAGTACGTGCCGAACCTGACCGGCACGCCCGATGCCTATCGGCCGCCCGGCTCGCTGCTGCGCGGCGGCCATCGCGCCCGCTCGACCGGCGATTACGAGCCCTGGCAGCCGGAATAGAGCGCGACAACATAGACGGTGACAACCGAGAGCTGGAGTAAGAGGGGATGAGTCGCAACGCCGTCGAGACCGTGATGGGCGCCGTCGTGCTGGTGGTCGCCGCGGTCTTCTTGTTCTTCGCCTACACCACGAGTCAGGTCCGCGCCATCTCCGGTTATGAGCTCACCGCCAATTTCGACCGGGTCGAGGGGCTGCGCGATGGCGGCGATGTCCGCATCAGCGGCATCAAGGTCGGCAGCATCATTTCACAGACGCTCGATCCCAAGGACTACGTCGCCATCGTGAAGATGAGCATCGATCCCGCCGTCAAGGTACCGGTGGACTCCGTCGCCACCATCACTTCGAGCGGCTTGCTCGGCGACAAATACCTGTCGATCGTCCCCGGCGCCGAGGATGAATTCTTGAAGCCGGGCGCCACGATCGAGCACACGACGCCGCCGATGAGCCTCGAATCCCTGATCGGCCAGTTCATCTACGGGCAGCAGAGCGGCGGGGGCGGCGGCCAGCAGGGTGGCGGTGGCCAACAGCCGAAGCCGAATGGCCAGATCCCGCCAGCCAAGTAGCACGCTCCGCCCGGGCGCGAAGGTCGTCGAGCAGCACTGGGATCCCGCGCGCTTCCAGCGCAATGCCGGCTTCGTCGCCGCGCTCGGCGCGCCGCTGCTCGAGCTGCTCGCGCCGCGAGCGGGCGAACGCATCCTCGATCTCGGTTGCGGCGATGGTGCGCTGACCGAGCTCGTCGCCGCGCGCGCCCATGTGACCGGCGTCGATGCCAGCCCCGAGCAGGTCGCGGCGGCGCGTGCGCGCGGCCTCGATGCGGCGGTCGTCGACGGCACCCGCCTCGCTTTCGCGGCGATCTTCGACGCCGTCTTCAGCAACGCCGCGCTGCACTGGATGCGCGATCCCGACGCGGTGATCGCCGGGGTGTGGCGCGCGCTGAAGCCCGGCGGGCGCTTCGTCGCGGAATGCGGCGCTGCCGGCAACGTCGAGAGCGTGCTCCGGGCGCTCGCCGTGGCGCTGGCGCGGCACGGCGGCGATGCCGAGGCGGCAAGCCCCTGGTACTTCCCCGAGCCCGCGGAGTATCGCACCCGGCTCGAGCGCCAAGGCTTCGCCGTCGCGTCGATGGCGCTGATCCCGCGGCCGACGCCGCTTCCCGGGACTCTTGACGACTGGCTCGACACCTTCGCGGAGAGTTTCCTTGCCACCGTTCCGCCGCAAACGCGGTCCAGGGTCAAGGCGGAGGTCGAGGACATGCTGCGCGGCACACTCCTTGATGCGGCGGGCATTTGGACGGTCGACTATGTGCGGCTGCGCTTCGTTGCGCTGAAACCGCCGGAGGCGCGGCCATGAGTGATGCGAAAAAGTCCGGGCAGCTCGACCTGCCGACCTGGCTCACGCCCGAAGGCGAGCCGGTGTCGTGCCTCGACAAGATCAAGGTGCTGAACGAGAACCTCGAGGAGCTGCGCGCCCTGGCGCAGGACGCGCTCGAGGACGCGGTGCTGATGGGCTGCGACGAGCGGCAGTTCCGCGAGGTGCTGCGCCGGCTCGCCGAGGGTCTCGTCAACCCCTATGGCAAGGACCGTCGATGAGGGGCGCATTGCTGCTCGCGCTGATGACGCTGCCGATGCTCGCATCGGCGGCGCGGGCCGAGACCGTGGTGGCGGTGCTGCAAGGCCTCGACAAGACCACCGCCCGCGTCAGCACCTTTGACGCGCCCGTGGGGCAGCCGGTGCGCTTTGGTCGCCTCGTCATCACGGCGCGGGCTTGCGTCAAGCACCCGCCGGAGGAAGAGCCGGAAAGCGCCGCGTTCCTGCAGATCGACGAGCTGCGCCAGGGCGAGCGCAACGCCGAGATCGCGCAGCGCATCTTCAGCGGCTGGATGTTCGCCTCGAGCCCGGCTCTGTCGGCGTTGGAAAACCCGATCTACGACGTCAGCGTGCTCGACTGCAAGAGCGACAGCACCGCCGCTGCCGAGAGCGGCTCGGTCGGGAAATAGGCATCGACCTCAAGCGCCGCGGACAGCTCGCGGTGGTATTGCCGGCGCGGAATCTCGATGGCGCCGAAGCGCTCGAGATGGGCGGTGACGAACTGCGTGTCGAGCAGGCGGAAGCCGCCGCGCCTGAGGCGCGCCACGAGATCGGCCAGCGCGACCTTGCTGGACTCGCTGATGCGGCTGAACATGCTCTCGCCGAAGAAGGCGCCGCCGAGCGCGACGCCATAAAGCCCGCCGACCAGCGCGCCCTCATGCCAGCATTCGACGCTGTGCGCATATCCGAGCGCGAAGAGCTGGCCATAGAGCCGCACGATCTCCTCGTTGATCCAGGTCTTCGGCCGCTCCGGCCGCGGCTCGGCGCAGCCGCGCACGACATCGCCGAAGGCGGTGTCGCAGCGCACGTCGAACAGCTCGTGCCGCAGCGTGCGCCGCAGGCGCCGCGGCAGGTGGAAGCGGTCGAGCGGCAGGACACCGCGCTGCTCCGGATCGACCCAGAAGACCTCGCGGTCGTCCGCGTCCTCCGCCATCGGGAAGATGCCGGCGGCATAGGCGCGCAGCAGCAGCTCGGGGGTGAGCGCGATCATCCCTGCGATGATGCCGCAGCGCCGGGGCGAATTCCACCGATGGCGGCGGATCAGTCGCGCGCGAGGTAGCGCTCGAGCCAGTGGATGTCATAATCGCCGTCGATGAAGTCGGAGGCGGCGACGAGGCGCTGATGCAGCGGGATCGTCGTCTCGATGCCGGCGATGACATATTCTTCGAGCGCACGGCGCAGCCGCATCAGGCATTCGTTGCGCGACGTGCCATGCACGACGAGCTTGGCGACCAGGCTGTCGTAGTTGGGCGGCACCGTATAGCCCTGGTAGAGCGCGCTGTCGACGCGCACGCCGAGGCCGCCCGGAACATGATAGCTGGTGATGCAGCCCGGCGAGGGCGCGAAGGTTTCGGGGTTCTCGGCGTTGATCCGGCATTCGATGGCGTGGCCGGTGAGCTTGATTTCCGCCTGGCGGTAGCCCAACGGCGCGCCGGCGGCGATGCGGAGCTGTTCGCGCACGATATCGATGCCGCTCACCATCTCGGAGATGGGGTGCTCGACCTGCAGGCGCGTGTTCATCTCGATGAAGAAGAAGTCGCCGTCCTGGTAGAGGAATTCGATGGTGCCGGCGCTCTTGTAGCCGAGCTTGCGCATGGCAGCGGTGGCGATCTCGAGGAGCCTTTCACGCTCGGCGGCGTTGAGCGCCGGCGACGGCGTCTCCTCCAGGATTTTCTGATGCTTGCGCTGCAGCGAGCAGTCGCGCTCGCCGAGATGAATGACGCCGCCCTGGCCGTCCCCCAGGATTTGCACCTCGATATGGCGCGGCTTGGCGAGGTAGCGCTCGAGATAGACCTCGCCATTGCCGAAGAACGCCTTCGCCTCGCCCTGCGCCGCCGGCACCGCGCTTTTGAGCGCTTCGAGATCGCGCGCCACGCGCATGCCGCGCCCGCCGCCGCCGCCCGCTGCCTTGACCAGCACGGGATAACCGATCCGCGCCGCCCAAACCGCTGCGGCGGCGACGTCGGCGACGCCGCCCTCCGATCCCGGGACCACGGGAATCCCGAGCTCGATCGCGGCGCGCTTCGCCGCCACCTTGTCGCCCATCAGGCGAATATGCTCCGCCGAGGGACCGATGAAGGTGAAGCCGTGCTCCTCGACCATGCCGGCGAAATCGGCGCTCTCCGCGAGGAAGCCCAGCCCGGGATGGATCGCGTCCGCGCCGGTGATTGCCGCCGCGGAAAGAATGGCGGGAATGTTGAGATAGCTGTCGCGCGCCGGAGGCGGGCCAATGCAAACGCTCTCGTCGGCAAGCCGCACATGCATCGCATTGTCGTCGGCCGTGGAATGCACGGCCACCGTGCGGATGCCCATCTCGCGGCAGGCGCGATGGATGCGCAAAGCGATCTCGCCGCGGTTGGCGATGAGCACCTTCTCGAACATCGCCGGCGGCTATTCCAGCACGAGGAGCGGCTGGCCGTATTCGACGGGCGCGCCGTCGGCGACGAGGATGCGCACGACCTTGCCGGCGCGCGGCGCCGGAATCTGGTTCATGACCTTCATCGCCTCGATGATCAGCAGGGTCTGGCCCTCGCGCACGCTGTCGCCGAGCTTGACGAAGGGCGGCGCCTCGGGCTGCGGCGCGAGATAGGCGGTGCCGACCATCGGCGCCTTCACCGTGCCCGGCGCTTCGGCGGTGGCGGCCGCGGGCGTCGCCGCTGCCGCCCCGGGCGCCGGCATCGATAGCGTCACCGCCGGTGCGGCAGGGCCGCCGCGGACGACGCGGATGCGCCGCTCGCCCATCGCATATTCGATCTCCGTGAGCCCGGTCTCTTCGAGCAGCGCCGCCAGCGTGCGGACGAGGTCGCCGTCCACCGTCCAATCTCTCGAACTCGCCATTCCCCGCAAAACTCCGTCAGTCGCGCTTGATGAGCCGCGCCATCGCTTCGAGCGCCAGCAAATAGCCGTGCGCGCCAAGGCCGCAGATGATGCCCTGCGCCGCCTCGCTCACATAAGAGCGGCGGCGGTAGCTTTCGCGGCGATGGATGTTGGAAAGGTGCACCTCGATGATCGGCAGCTCCGAGGCGCGCAGCGCGTCGAGGATGGCGACCGAGGTGTGGGTGTAACCGCCCGGGTTGAGCACGATCCCGTCGGCGGTTTCACGCGCCTCCTGGATCCAGTCGACGAGCTGGCCTTCATGGTTCGACTGGCGGAAATCGACGGCGAGGCCAAGCTCGGCGGCGCGCTCGAGGCAGGCTTCTTCGATGTCTGCCAAGGTGTCGCGGCCATAGGTTTCGGGCTCGCGCACGCCCAGCAAGTTCAAATTGGGCCCGTTGAGGACCAGGATCGTCGCTGCGGCCACGCGCTCGCTCCCGCTCTTTGGCTCAGGCCGCCTTATAGCATGGACGGGGGAGGGGGCAAGCGCGCCGTTCTGAAGCGGCCCGCGGCCGCGCCGGCGATCAATATTCGGCGTCGTCCTCGCCGCTGAGATCCGCTGCGGTGCAGCGTTCGAGCTTGTGCAGGAGCTGGTCGAGCGCGGCGCGTTCCTCGGGCGAGAGCTCGGCGAGCAGCTCGCGCTCGACCGACAGCACCAGCGGAACGACCTTGGCGTAGACGGCGCGGCCCTCAGGGGTGAGGTCGAGGATGGCGCGGCGGCGATCCTCGGGGTCGGTGCGGCGCGTGACGCGGCCATGAGCGAGGAGCCGGGCAACGGCGCGGCTGACCCGCACCTTGTCCATGGCGGTGCGTTCGACCACACTGTTGGCGGTCATGGCGCCATAGCGGCCGAGCACCGCCATGGTGCGCCATTCCGGCGCCGAGAGGTGAAAGCTCCGGGAATAGGCACGCGCCACCGCTCGCGTCACGCGATTGGCAAGAACGGAGAGACGGAAGGGCAAATAGCGTTCGAGGTCGAGAGCCGGAGGCTCGTCGAGCGACGGTAGCGGAGCGGTCGGAATCGATTTCATCGGAAAAGCGAGTCTGCCTCGCCCCAACGTTGCCGTCAAGGCTAGGGTTTGCTCGTATGGAGGGCGATATGATCGTTGAACATCAAGCGGTTGCGGCCACGACCGGGGCCGCGGATCTATGGCCCAACCCGATGGGAACCGACGGCTTCGAGTTCGTCGAGTACACCGCGCCCGACCCGGACGCGCTGGGCCGGCTCTTCGAGCGCCTCGGCTTCGTCGCGGCGGCGCGGCACCGCTCCAAAAAGGTCACGCTCTATCGGCAGGGCGACGTCAATTTCATCGTCAATGGCGAGCCGGAGAGCTTCGCCCAGGCCTTCGCGCGCCTCCACGGCCCCTCCGTCTGCGCCATCGCCTTTCGCGTGCGCGACGCCGCCAAGGCCTATGAGCGCGCCGTGATGCTCGGCGCGCGCCCGGTTCAAGGCAAAGTCGGGCCAATGGAGCTCAACATTCCGGCAATCGAGGGCATCGGCGGCAGCCTGCTCTATCTCGTCGACCGCTATGGCGAGCACACCATCTACGACGTCGATTTCGTGCCGACGCCCGGAGCCGAGGCGCGGCCGCCCGGCGTCGGCCTTGCCGGCATCGACCATCTCACGCACAACGTGCATCAGGGCCGCATGGCGCAGTGGGCGCGCTTCTATGAGCAGCTCTTCAATTTCCGCGAAGTCCGTTATTTCGACATCGAAGGCAAGCTGACGGGGCTGCGCTCCAAGGCGATGACCAGCCCCTGCGGCAAGATTCGCATTCCGATCAACGAGAGCGCCGACGACAAGTCCCAGATCGAGGAATATCTCGCGGCCTATCGCGGCGAGGGCATCCAGCACATCGCGCTGGCGACGAGCGACATCTACCGCACCGTCGAGACCTTGCGCGCTGCCGGCATCAAGTTCCAGGATGTGCCCGACACCTACTACGAGCAGGTCGATGCTCGGCTCCCGGGCCATGGCGAGGATCTGGCACGGCTCGCGCGCGACCGCATTCTCATCGACGGCGCGCCGCAGCAAGGCGGCGGGCTGCTGCTGCAGATCTTCACCGACACCATGATCGGGCCGATCTTCTTCGAGATCATCGAGCGCAAGGGCAATGAGGGCTTCGGCGAAGGCAATTTCCGCGCGCTCTTCGAATCGATCGAGCTCGATCAGATTCGGCGCGGCGTCCTCGATCCCGGCGCCGCGCCGAAGACGAAGGAGCGATCATGAAGCTGGCGACACTGAAGCAAGGCGGGCGCGACGGTACGCTGGTTGTGGTGAGCCGCGACTTGGCGCTGTGCGCGACGGCGCCGCGGGCGGCGCGGACGCTGCAGGCGGCGCTGGACGACTGGCCGGCCTCGGAGCATGAGCTGCGCGAGATCTACCGCTTGCTCAATTTCCGCCAGCTCGACCGCGCGCAGCCCTTCGAGCCCGCGGCCGCGGCATCGCCCTTGCCGCGCGCCTATCAATGGGCCGACGGCTCCGCCTATCTCCACCATGCCGAGCTCGTGCGCAAAGCGCGCAAGGCGGAGATGCCGCAAAGCCTCTACAGCGATCCCTTGATGTATCAGGGCGGCTCCGACGGTTTCATCGGCCCTGCCGACGACATTCTCGCCGCCGACGAAGCCTGGGGCATCGATTTCGAGGCCGAGATCGCCGTCATCACCGACGACGTGCCGATGGGTGCCGCGCCTGATGCGGCGGCCAAGCACATCAGGCTCGTCATGCTGGCGAACGATGTCAGCCTGCGCAATCTCATCCCCGGCGAGCTCGCCAAAGGCTTCGGCTTCTTTCAGAGCAAGCCCGCGACCGCTTTCTCGCCGGTGGCGGCGACGCCCGACGAGCTCGGCGAGGCCTGGCATGGCGGCACCGTGCATCTGCCGCTCGTCTGCCATGTCAACGGCCACGAGTTCGGCCGCCCCGATGCCGGCCGCGACATGAACTTCGATTTTCCGGCGCTCATCGCCCATGCCGCGCGCACGCGCGCGCTCGCCGCCGGCAGCATTGTCGGCTCGGGCACCGTGTCGAACCGCAATCCCGAGCTCGTCGGCTCCTGCTGCATCGCCGAACGGCGCATGATCGAGACGATCGCGGAGGGGGCACCCAAGACCCCCTTCCTGCGCTTCGGCGACCGCGTCCGCATCGAGATGTTCGATGCGCAAGGCCGCTCCATCTTCGGCGCGATCGATCAGCAGGTGGTCCAGTATCGCGGTCCCTCGGCTTAGCGAGGCCGTCTACTCATCATCGAGCGGACCGCGGTAGCGTCTTCAGAGGCGGCGCCGGTCGGGCGGTAGGCCGAGAAGCACGCGGCCGCATATCTCATAGTTCGAGGAATGCATCGATATGTGCTGGGACAGCGTGTGCACGTCGCGAAAGCAGCGCTCGAGCGGGCACGCCGCATAGATCGAGCTCCCGCCACCGGCGCCATAGGCGAGATCGACGGCCGTGGCCGCGGCGCTCGCGCAATGGGCGCGCGCGAGCCGCAGCATGGCTGCGTGCTCCACCGCGATCGTGCGCCCGGCCTGAACCTCAGCCCAGGCCTCTTCGACCGACTCATAGAGCCAAGCGCGCGCCGAGCGCAGCGCCGCTTCCGCCCGTCCGATATCGGCCTGCACCGACGGCCGCTCGGCGGGACGCGCCGCAAACCCGGCAGAGGTCTTGCCCTGGGCGAGCTCGACCAGCGCATCGATGGCGGTGCGCGCGATGCCCAGCGGTACCGTCGCCATGGTGCTGTCGAGCAGCGCCTGAAGCGGCAGGCGATAGAGCGCGCCATCGACCCGAGGCGGCGCGTCGAGCGATAGCGTGTGCGTCTCGGGCACAAAGAGCCCGTCGACGGCGTAGTCGTGGCTGCCCGTGCCGCGCAAGCCGCCGACATCCCAGTTGTCGATGAGCCGCCCCTCCCGTGCCGGGAAGAAGACGAGGCGCGTCTCATCCGTGGCGCCGGCGCCGCGGGCGCCTTCGGCGTCCGCTGCGACGATGCAGCCCCCATTCCACCAGGTCGCATGCTGGATGCCGCTCGCGAACGACCACCGTCCACTCACGACATAGCCGCCCTCGACGGCTCGCGCCCGCCCGCTCGGGCGGAGCGCCCCCGCCACGACCGCATCCGGCGCGCCGTAGATTTCGCGCGCCGTCGCCTCGGGCAGCAGCGCCGCCCAGACGCCATAGGTCATGCCGATCATCAGCGTCCAGCCGGCCGCGCCATCGGCGGCCGCCACCGTCTCGACTACGCGCATCGAGGTGATGGGATCGGTCTCGAGGCCGCCGAGTGCCTGCGGGATGTAGAGCCGAAAAAGCTGCGCCTCGTGCATCGCTGCCGAGAGCGTCGGCGGCAAGCGGCGCAATCGCTCGATGTCGCCGCGCGCGGCGCGGATCTCCCGCCCGAGGCGGTGGGCCGCAGTGATCAGCGCCGCCGCGCTTGTCGACGGCTCAGGCTGCTTCACCGCGCTCGCCGGGGCTTCGTCCCGAAGCACCTAATTCAGCCCCATCGCCGCATCGAAGCGGCGGCGGACGTCGAGGAAGTCGCCATATTTGCGGTGCCGCGCCGTGTGCTGAGCGCAGGCCAGGAGGAGGCGCTCGCGGCCCGGCCCCGGGTTCTTGCCGTAGTCCTCGAGGAGACACTGCGCAATCTCTTGATTGTGCGGATCGTTGCCGATACTTGCGGCAACCAGTGCCAGGCGATCGACGAGACGCGAGCAGGGGGCGCCGCTCTCGAGATAGGCTTTGGTCCAGGCGACGCTTTGTTTGCCGTCGAGCGCCAGAATGGCCGTCTCGAGCCGCGCGAGGATCTGTTCGCCGGTCAACCGGCTGGCGCCCTCTGGCGCCGTCACCGCGGCCTTGCGGAGATCGCCGGTGCGGGCCTGATGAGAAGCGGCCTGATTGACATAGGCGGCGGCGACGTAAAGCAGCTTCAGTCGCTGCGGGTGCTCGAAAGTGTCATAGAACCAGCCGAGCGTGTTGCAATACTCGTAGCAATGCTGCGGCAGGGAGAAATTGAGGTCGTTGTCGGTTGCAATGATAATGTCCGCCGCAGCGAGCTGGATGACGTCGAGGATGTGGCGCGGACTCTTGCCCGATTTGAGGAGGGCGCTGACGCGCTCCACATTGGCGGGCTCGCCCTCGTGGAGAAGGATGTCGATGAGTTCGGCGCTCTCGCCCGTGCTCAGTTTCCCGGTATTTGCGAGGAGCTGGCGCTCGCGCGCGGTCGTGCCGCTGTAGGGGATTGCCGAGATGCGGTCCCCCTCGATGTAGACGGTGATCGCATTGCACGCCATCTCGTAGGTCGAGTACCAGCGCGGTCCCACGGCGATGTCGAGCGCGCCGGCATAGATGACGTCGTGCGCCGCTTCCCAGCCGATCGCGTTCCCGAGCTCCACCGTCGCTCGAGCGCGAAAGGCCTTGTGCCCCGTCGTATACGAGCGGTTGTTGAGGCTGCGATCCTGCAGGTCGATGAGGCCGGCGAAGGCGAGCTCCGCCAGCACCTCCCGGCGGTTGGCCTCTTCGTCGACGAGGCCGAGGAAGACGCGATAGGCATTGATCACCTGGCCGCGATGGACCAGCGTCAGCCAGTGGCCCAGCCGCTCGCGCAGGCTGCCTGTCTCTCTCACCGGTTCCTGGTCGGG
>Ga0335079_10007209_pt1 | contig 12685 bp, 5 predicted proteins | sample Lox_Sample_33_FD_206719 | JGI IMG/M metagenome (GOLD analysis project Ga0335079, IMG submission 206719) | Soil microbial communities from Loxahatchee National Wildlife Refuge, Florida, United States - Lox_Sample_3.3 | ecosystem: Environmental > Terrestrial > Soil > Wetlands | place: USA: Florida... | reverse complement strand
CACTCGTGGTTGCTTTCAGCCCCGGCTATGGCGCGACAAATGTGGCCACGAATGCGAAGATCGACATCCAGTACAGCCAGCCGATCGACGCATCCACACTAAGCGGGAACGTGTATCAATACAGCGGCCCGGCCACACCGTACACTGTTTCCCTGATCTCGCCAACGGTCGTGCGTATCGCACCCACGACGGTCTGGTATGCTTCAGCCACTTACTACTTCTGTGTTAACAGCTCGGTGAAGGGGACCAATGGCGTAGCGGCGCAGGGCGACTGCTATTTCACCTATTTCACCACCGCGTCCGGCAGCGATACGTCGTCCGGCACGGTCACTGTCGGGCCGCCGAACGGAGTGATGAATGTGGGCACAAATGCCTACATTCGCCTGCAGTTCTCCAAGCCCGCCGACCGTACAACGGTGAACTCGACCAATGTCCCAGTCACGGCGGGCGGCAATCTCGTTTCCGGCTCTTGGACCTACAATTACAACGGCAGCGACCTCATGGGCGCTAATTTCTACCCGCTCAACCCACTCCCGCCGTCGACTTCAATCCAGGTTGCAGTGAGCAACATCCTCGACTATGCGGGCAACCTATTTAATCAACCTACAGTCAACTTCACCACAGCCGCCCAGCCCGACTACACGACGCCAAGCGTTTCCCTCGACTTTGGCAACGGCGCCACAGGCATCGCCACGAACGCGTCCTTCACCTGCCGTTACTCGGAGCCGATGGATCCGAGCAGCATTACGCCCGTTGGCACGTACGTCTACAGCTACGTCACAAGCGCGAGAATTCCGGTTACTTACAACATCTCCTCCGATTGGATGTCTGTGACTATGACACCGGTAACTCCGCTCTTCGCCGATAGCAATTACTACTACTCCTGCCAAAGCGCCATTGACTTGACTGGCAATGCACAAAGCGGCAGCAGTTCCTCCTTCTACACGGGCAACACCTCTGTGAGCACGGGTCCGCAATTGCTGCAAATTAATCCCCCGAACGGCATGACTAATGTGCCGCTGAACACGAATAACGGACCTTGGCTCAGTTCCAGCCTTGGGATGCTCTTCAACGAGCCAGTTTCAGCCAACTCACTGGGCCAGATCACGCTCACTCCGCAAGGAGGCAGCGCAATTCCGATCAGCACTGCCGTCGAAGATGGCAACTTCATCGTGTGGGTGCAGTTGCCCTACGCTCTGCAGCCCAACACCACGTACACCTACAACATTGCCGGTGTCACGGATCTCAATGGCAATGCGATGACCCCGGTGACAAGCACATTCACGACCGGAAGCAGCTTCGACTTCACCAATCCCACTGCGGCGTCGGCGGTCCCGGCCAATAACGCGACCAATGTATCGGTGAATACGCCCCTCTCAATCACATTCAGCGAGGCGATGGACCCGGTACTGGTCAGCTCCGCCAACATTTACCTGCGCACCCACAATACGCAAACCACGGTCCCGACGACGTTCAGCATTTCATCGGACTTCACGACCATCAGTCTCACGCCTATCGCGCCGCTGAGCCCGTCGACGATCTACGATCTGGTGTACTGGCCCAACGGCTTCTACATGTACGACATTGCTGGAAACTACGCGCCCAATTATGGCGTGGCATCCACTTTCACCACCGGCACCGCTACGCCGGAGAACGGCTCTTGCGGCTCGGCGAACGGCGGCATCTTTGCCATGCCTCCGAACACCAACCTCTGCTCAGTCGGAACGCCGTCATCGGTTACGAATCCGGGTTCCTGGAGTTGGAGCTGCAACGGCCTCTATGGGGGCACGAACGCCTCCTGCTCAGCTTCGGTGTCATACGCCAACTCCTGCACGCCGCAGCAACCGGGACTGGTCGGTTGGTGGTCGGGTAACGACACCGCCAACGATCTGATCGGCGGCAACAACGGAACGCTTGAAAATGGAGCGACCTTCGGCCTTGGCGAGGTCGGGAACGCCTTCAGTTTCAATGGAAATAATCAGTACGTGCTGATTGGCCAACCCGTGCCTGCAAACCTGCAAGTCCAGAACTCCATGACCTTGTCGGCGTGGATTTACCCAACGGCGTATCCGACCACGAATGGAACTTCCAGTGGCGGCCAGACATGGGGTTTGATCGTGGGAAGCCAAACCAATGCCCACACGGGTGCGGCCCTGCTTCTCAACGGTTATCAGAATGTGGGGATTACCGGCGTTCCCATTGGAGCCATCGAGTTCGACTTAGGGGACGGCTCTGCCTGGCACGAGGCCATCACCACCACCCAGGTACCTGTCAATCAGTGGACGCTGGTGACCGCGACGGCGACGGCAAACAACCCCATGCAAGTCTACTTCAATGGCGTGGCCCAAGCCACGCTGAACAATGGGACAACCCCCTGGACGGGCACGGTTTCCTATAGCGGCGACTGGTTTGCCATCGGACAGGATAGCCAGAATAATTGGCCCTTCAACGGCTTGATCGACGAAGTTCAAGCCTACAACACAGCTCTGTCTGCCGCGCAGATTCAGTCCCTCTATCAGGCCGGTTCAGTCGGCATGTGCCAGGTTCAAACGCCCACCACTACGACCGTCTCCTCATCATCAAACCCGGCGTTCATCGGAGCGCCTGTAACGCTTACGGCTACGATCTCACCCAGCGCCGCGACCGGAACTGTGACCTTTATGGACGGAACCACGGCATTGGGCACGGCTGCCGTAAGTGGCGGACAAGCGCAGTTCTCCACTTCGTCTCTCAATCTCGGAACGCACACCATCAGTGCCCTTTATGGGGGCGACAGCACTTACTCCGGGAGCGCCTCGGCATCGCTTATGCAGTCGATAATCCCAACCGGCGCCTGCGACCCGCAGCCCAGCGGCCTGATCGACTGGTGGCCCGGCGAAAACAACACCAACGACATCATCGGGAGCAACAATGGCACGGCTGAGGGTACCGTCAGTTACGCCGCCGGCGAGGTCGGGGAAGCGTTCAGCTTCTCAGCGGGCGATGTGAGCGTGTCCATGCCGTCCCTCAACACGACGAGTGGCCAGATTACCGTTTCCTTCTGGATGAACTGGAACGGCACGAATGGCGTCATGCCATTCGGCTTCTACTTGTACGATCTGTATCTCTACAACGGGACTTTCGGTTTCAACACGGGCAACGGCGACGTCTGGGGGATTAGCAGCAGTGGGCTCACTAATAATTGGGTCCAGGTCACCGCGGTGTTCACCAATGGCGATCCCCACAGCAACCAGCTTTATATCAACGGCGTCCAGCAGACGCTTTCACAGCAGGTCGGCTCGACCCCGCACTCGGCGTCGGTGGTCACGTCCGCGGCGAAGGTCGGAGGCTGGACCTATAACACCAACTATCGGTTCACGGGCCTGATCGACGAGGTACAGGTTTACAACGGGACCCTCAGTGCTGCGCAGGTCCTAGCTATTTACAATGCCGGCAGCGTCGGAGTGTGCCACTAGATTCCGCCGTGCTTGTCAGGCGATAAGATCTAATCCTTTTCGCCGCCTAGTCCGCTGGCCGCTACTGTCCGCTTGGAGGGAGTTCTGCGGCTGGTTAAGAGTCCTCAGCCGCAGAGCCCGAGCGTTTCAAGTCCGATACGGAAGGGACGCCCCGTGGAGTCGAGATTGCTAAAGCGTTCACTAAGGAAGAGCACGGTGGACCGAGGGCCGCGATTCGTCCATGTTAGCTGGCTTATTACCGACACCGGGGCTACCCACGAATGACGAGAGGGTTTGGAGTCGAATCTTGTAGCAACAGCGTTTTCGTTGGGGAAGAAATGAGAAGAATACGCGGCTGCCCTGGAAGCCTCCGCACGGCGTGATTTGTAACGCAGACAACGTCACAGATGTAACGCACACAGCGTGACAGATGTAACGCAAGCGTCACGCGGCGAGTGTGACAGAAGTGTGAATCGAGCAAGGAAACAATCGGATAGCAACGTCACGCATATTCGCTCGCATGGAGCATGACAATAACAGGACAAGCGATACAGACAACCCTCTCTTCCGTCCCGTGACCCGCAAAAATCGTGGGCCTCGTTTGTCGCGTGGTGAAAGTTCATCACGGTGAGGACCGGCATCGCGAATGCACGTTTACGATGATCGGCGCAACGGATCGATGGCTACTTGATGCCTTGGATCGCTAATGGGAAGACCGGCTCCATCGCAGAAGCGCCGCCGTCAACGTACAGCAGCTGGCCGGTGATGAAGCTAGCTTGGTCAGTACACAGGAGAACCACAGCATTGCCGACGTCGGCTGGCAGGCCGAGGCGCCTCATCGGCGTCCAGCCGCTCTCGTGCCAGTCCTTAATCATCTGAAACACTTGGGGCGGCAGCCCGCTGAGGACGCTGTCATCGCAGGCGCCGGGACTGATGATGTTTACCGTGATGCCCTTCGGGGCGAGAGCGACCGCGAAATAACGAGCCAACGCCTCCTTCGCGGCTTTCGCTGAGCCCATTGCGACCCAAGGTTGCCAACTGCCGGTTTGCCCGCCGGGCGCATAGGTGATGGCGATGATCCGGCCGTTCTTTCCCATCATCGGCACCGCTGCGCGGACCGCAACCAGGAACTCTGTCGCTTGGGTGTCAAAGGTTGCCTGCCATGCCGCCAGCGGGATCTCCATAGGTTCCGCGTAGAAGCCAGTGGCGATCGTTGCCCTGGCGTTAGAAACGAAGATATCGAGGCCGCCGAACTGGGACTTGACGATCTCGAACATGCGCTCGATGTCCGCAACCTTCCCCACATCCGCCTTGATCACGAGAGGCGCAGCGCCGCGCTCTTTCAGGAGGCGAGCGGTGTCTTCGGCGGCCGCATCATTCTCCTTGTAGTTGATTGCAATTTTTTTCACCCCCTGCTCAGCGAGCTTCAGAGCGATCCCGCGGCCAATGCCGCGTGATGCCCCTGTGATCAGAGCCGTCGGCTGCGTGAGTGTGATTGGCATGACACCCTCCAGTGCGCTGAGCAACACTTCAATGACTTCGCCGAAGATAAGCGGCTGCCATGACGTCGCTCCGGGTCCCGAACAAGAGTTGAGTCGCGCTCCATGGCAACCACTGCAATCATCAGTAAGGCCGCGTCGCCAGTCTCGTGCGCGCTCCCCTGCTGCTGGCGATAGCGGATATGGCGCAGGAGTGCCGCTAGTGTCGCACGTGATCTTTATTACGCGACCCGGCGGCTTATACGTTTTGCAATCAAAAGGGGCCGCCAGTTCTCAGTTTTGACTGCTGGCACTCGTCGAGGTCCCGCTCCCGGAGTGTCCGCTGCCGCTGTTAGATCCGCTGCTCCCCGAGTGTCCCCCTCCCCCTACCACCGCACTTACGATAGGCGCGGCGACGTCGGCTACAGCCTTCAAATCTGCAAGAAAGTTATTGATCTCATTTTCCGCGCTTTCGAGTTGTACGATTTTGATATGGCGTGTCTGGTCCAGAACTGACTGCGAGACACTTTCCGACCACAGGTCTGTTCGGTCACTCCCCCCCTCGCTCTCGCCGTTAACGCCGTAGCGATGAATCTGAGGCGAACGATAAAGGACGTCGCAATCGCCTTGGCTGTCACATCTGTCACTTTCGAGGAAGAGCATCACACCACCGTGAAAGCCACGGAGCGCCTCCGTCGACCAGGTTCTGGTGGTTCCGTTGATATTTCCATTGCTGGAAATTACCACTTTGGTGTCCATGTAATGGCTGTGACCGAGGTCATCCTTTCTCTCAACGGACTGCGGCCAGGGCAGGTAAAGAACCGTCGGGCCCGAAGGGCCTCGGCCTAACCCGCCCAGTGGGCTGCTATACCCTTGCTGAATCCATACCTTCTGGTTCGGTACTAAAGGCTGCAGGTACGGGATGTCTTGGCTTCGCGGGTTAAATTGCAGCTGTTCGCTGGCACCGTCAACCTGAACATTGGCGGTTCCACTTGATATCGAGAGAATGTGGCCCGTCGTCGAAGAGGGCGCGGAAGTGGACGAAGAAGGAACCTTCCTGACGGAAGATGTAGGCACGTTGGTCGCTTGCGCCGGCCGTTACACTGCCAAGTTTGGAGCCATTGGTCCCACCGCCCACTTGATTGCAATTACACGCACAGGAGTACTGGCCGGCATTGGTTTGTGTCACGTTTGCTGCGCAAGCCATCGGGGGATTGTGCTGCTGGCCTTCAACATCGCAGGAAGCTTGGCATTTCTTTGTTGCCTCCTCAAGTGTCTCGTTCCCCCCGAACACCGTCGGCCCACCAACGGTGCCTGAGGACCCATTCACCCGAGCGTATTTCGGCTCGGGCACACCGCCCGATGGCTGCGTCAACCCCGCTTGGTTCGGCGTCGCGGTTGTTGATGTTGCGGCTACACCTGAGCTCACTATTCTGCCGCTGCTGTGTTGGCCATCGAAGGAAACCTGGTTGGACTTAAAACTGGCGTAAACGCCCTGGCCTACCTGCACTGAATGCAGCTGCGCGGCATTGTTTAAGTTGAACTGGAAGACCTGTCCGGTCGAGTTCACTTTTGCAGTGACCACGCCGGAACTGCTGTTGATGGCGGTGATGCTGCAGCAGGGTGCAGGCGTGGATCCGGACGCCGCCGCCGTGCCGCCCGCCGGTGCCCAAGTCGCCGGTGCCCGAGCCCCAGCAACCGGCGAAACTGCGGCCGCGGTACTTACGATATTGCCAGCGACGGTTCGGCTATCCAGCGAGACGGTCTTGCTTGACAGGTTCGCGTACACGCCTTGGCCCACACGCAATTGCCGGAGCTGGGCCGAATTCTTTAGCGTGAATTGAAATGTCTGTCCGGTGGCGTTGACCTTGGCCGTAACTACCCCGGTTTGAGTGTCGAGGGCGATGATGGAGCAGCAGGGGCCCGCCGCGTAAGCGGCCTGGACGCAGAGGAGAACCAACGGCAACACCGCCAAGGACATGATCGACAGCCTACGTAGAGATGAATGTGTCTTCTGCGGTTTCATATAACCTCCAGTTTCATGACTCGCTCTTGGCCCAGTTGCGTGCAAATTCCTACTGCTGAAGTCCGGCTCTGCTGTTGGACCCGCCGGAAATCGGGTCAACCGTTGATCATGGTGATACCGACGTTCCCGGACTGACATCTTGCGTGAAATCCGCAGGCGCGTTCGTTGCGAACCAGCTGCCTTGGTTCTGCGCGCCGGTCGACCCCGTCTGCTGCGCTGTGTTTACCCCGGCTGAAAATTGCTGCAGTGCCGCTGATGCGGCTTGCGGGTTCGCGGCGTGCTTCAAAGCGAGGAACGAACTCCACACACTGTGCGCTTGGTTGTTGAGATTAACGACCCATTGGGCGCCGGCCACGATGAGATTGAGCGACTTGAACTGCGATCCCACTGCCGGAGCTTGTTGCGCAAACGCGCTGGTATCAGTTTGAAGAGTCTGCAGGGCTGCGCTGCAGCAATCGGCCAATGCTGGTGAGACTGGTGTGCTGTCCTGCGGGAAGGCGCCAGTCGTATCGCCTGCCGGGGAAGAACCTGTGTCGGTTTGCTGAGTAAACCCGGAGCTCGCCGACGTGGAGCCGGTATCGACTTGCTGCGTAAAACCGCCGGTCCTGGGGCTTGCGGAAGAAGATGATGCCATCCCAGCTTGCCCTAAGGAGGCAGGCAATTTGGCGCGTAACAATTCGATTTCGCGGCGAATCGCATCAGCCTTGGCGGACAGCTCAGCCCCGCCAAACGCCGGCATCATCGGTGCGTCCAGAGTTTTGGCCGCGCTATAACCTCCCGGCACAATGCGGTACCGGTAAATCATCCCGTGCGGCCCAATGATGTAGGCGCGATCGCGCCGCGGAAGGCTGAATTTCAATTCGGTGCGGCCGCTCGGAAAAGCGAGGTTGCGCGACATCTTCCAGTGCTGCCCGCCGTCGGTTGAGAACGAAATTCGTTGCGTATCGCTATTGTCTGGGCTGGCCCCCAGCACCCAGGCGACTTCCGGATCGGCGAACCGCAATGGAGGCGTTTGGCCGCCGCTGGTAAGGCCAACGCTGCCTGAGAGCAATCCATGCCAAGTCTTCGCGCCGTCGGAAGTCAGGTACGTCTTGCCGTTGTTGTACAGCAATACGCCGTGATTGAGATCGCTTAAGAAGAACTCAGGCTGGCAGCAATCGGATACGTTGGGAACGATGGCGCTCCAGTGTTCGCCGCCGTCATCGGTCCGCATAAAGGCGATGCCCTGGCTCCAGTCAACCATGGCATAGCCCTGTTGCGCGGAAAGCATTTGCAGCCTGTTAACTCGGCAATCTTCGGTGCGTGTTAGTCCCTGGACATTGGCAGTGAGCTTACAATGGGCAACGTTCCGCCAGTGCCGGCCGCCATCATTGGTGACGTAAAAGCCTCCCATGTTGCCGCCCAGCGCGATTCCGTGTCGCACAGATGTGAATCCGTAATCGACGAACCCGGAACCGGGTTCCGGCTGTTGCCCAATTTGCATCCAATTTTCGCCGTCCATCGTGCGAAGCAGCCGTTCATCCCCGGTCACGGCCCAGCCGTGTCGCGCATCAAGAAAACGGAGTTGACCTATTGGTTTCTCTGTGCCATTCGGGTCTCCTCCGACTTGCGCAGTCCAGGTTTTTCCTCCATCGGCGGTGTGCAAGATGGTGGCATGCTCACCACTGACCCACCCTTCGTCGACGCTTGTAAAGAACACGTCGGTGAGGTTGATGTCCTGCCCGTAATTTATTGGCTCGAAAATGCCCTTCTGTTGGCTCTGCCGCGCCGCAGCGGCCATCTGAGCCGTGCCCTTGTTGACGCCGTGCTGACGCGGCGCTTGCGCCTGAACCATCGCGCACGTTGAAACGGCAATCAGTAGTGTTAGCGAGTCAAACCACTGTTGTTTCTTCAAATGCCCCTCCCCGCGAGGCGGTCCTGCCGGGCTTTACTTGACGCCCTATGACCGCCGATGAGTCGCTATAAGCGGATAGTTGGCGCCCTGTTTCGGCCTTCTGTTTCGTAACGCGCAAAAGCCAGGAACTTTGGGTCAGGCCATCGAAAAAACTCGCCCAGCGCAGACGGGTAGGGCCAGAATTGCTTCTGACTTGCAAGATTTTGGGGATATACTTCGCGCGACGATGGGATAGATAGTCGGCCAAGGAGGGGTATGCCGACCAGCAGCGGTCCCGATACCAACCAAAAAGCACTCGCCGAAGCCGTCCCGGCACTTTACTCGGAACTGCGGCGTCTGGCTGCTTCTTATCTGAGGCGCGAACGCGGCGATCACACTCTTCAAACCACGGCGTTAGTCCACGAAGCCTATCTGCGCATGGTCGGTCAGAAACAAGTCCATTGGGACAACCGCAACCAGTTCATGGGGCTTGCGGCGCAGCTCATGCGCCGGGTCCTGGTAGATCATAGCCGCGCGCACCAAGCTGCCAAGCGCGGCGGTCGAGCGGAAAAAGTATTTATCGAGGAGATTGCGGTCATCTCGCAGAACAACGCTGCAGACGTGATCGCCGTTGACGAGGCCCTTACGCGGCTCGCCTTTTTCGACCCTTCCTGCGCGCAGCTCGTGGAATTGCGTTTTTTTGCTGGTCTGACAAATGACGAAGCCGCGCAAGCATTAGGAGTTTCCGCGGCCACGGCCAAACGCACTTGGAACGTGGCGAAGTCCTGGTTAGCGCGCGAACTCCGGGAGAAATCAGAAATCCGTGAGTAATTGGGAACAGGTGAAAGAAATCGTAGCCACGGCGCTTGAACGTGATCAGGGCGAGAGGGACAGCTACGTCCGCGAAGCATGTGGCCCCGATGCGGAACTCCGTGCAGAAGTCGAATCGCTGCTATTGAACTCTGAAGGCGCGAGTGGAGTGCTCAAATCTCCGCCGCCGATCGACGGTCTTCTAGACAGATCGGAGGCGTGGATCGGTCGACAGCTCGGCGCGTATCGGCTCATGAAGGTGTGGGGGCGAGGCGGCATGGCAGTCGTCTACTTAGCGGAACGCGCCGATCAACAATTCCGCAAACGCGTCGCGATCAAGATGGTCCAACCGGGTAACGATAATGACAAAATCCTTCGCCGCTTCTACAACGAGCGCCAGACGCTGGCTGCACTGGATCATCCGAACATCGTGAAATTGCTAGATGGCGGCAGCAGCGACGATCAACTGCCATATCTGGTAATGGAGTTCGTGGAAGGCTTGCCGATTACGGACTACTGCGATGCGCACGGCTTAGGGATCAACCAGCGCCTTCAGTTGTTCGTGACGGTTTGTCGGGCGGTGCAGCATGCGCACCAGAGCGGGGTTATTCATCGTGACATCAAGCCCAGCAATATCCTCGTAACTAACGACGGAACGCCTCGGCTTCTGGATTTTGGTATCGCAAAAGTGCTCAGCCCCGATCACATACAAGCGCCGCTCGTCACGCGGAGCGAATGGCGCCCGATGACCCCGGAATATGCCAGCCCCGAGCAAGTCCGCAACGACAAGATTACTACGATCAGCGACGTTTACTCCCTCGGAGTGCTGCTCTATGAGATGTTAACGGGCCATCGACCGTATCCTTCGGCACTATCGCTGCTGGAATTCGAACACCTCGTTTGCGAGCAGGATGCCGATAAACCAAGCACCGCGACCACTCGTGTCGACAAGAGGATCGCAGCGGACGGGACGGCGATCATGATCACGCCCGAATCGGTGAGCGAAACGCGCGGGTTGACACCCGCCGCGCTGCGTCGCCGTTTGCAAGGTGATCTCGACACCATCGTCCTTAAAGCTCTGAGCAAGGAACCCGAGCGACGTTACGCCTCGGCAGAAGAGTTCGCCGCGGACATCGAACGCCACTTGGCGGGGATGCCAATCAGAGCGCGCAAGCCAACTCTCATGTATCGCACCAACCGCTTCGTCGCTCGTCATACCGAAGCGCTGACGACCGCGGTGGTCATTTTGGTCCTGGTCGCGATGCTCAGCGTAGTTGGCGTGCGCCATTTCTGGAGGCTAAGTCTTTCCGGCAGTTCTGGATCGGCGCGCCGGTCAGTTGCGGTTCTTGGGTTCCGGAATCTCTCAGGTCGGCCTGACACGGCATGGATCTCGACTGCACTCGCGGAGATGCTTAGTGCTGAATTGGGTGCGGGCGAGAAGCTGCACACAATTCCAAACGAAACGGTCTCGCGAACGAAGATCGACTTGCAACTTCCAGACATCGACAGCTTGGCATCCGACACGCTCAGCAGAGTACACGCTAACCTCGGCAGCGACTATGTCGTGGTCGGATCGTATTTCGATATGGGCAAAAGCGGAGGGAACCAGATTCGTCTCGATGTGCGCGTGCAGAGTGCTGAAAAGGGCGACACCGTTGCTGTCCTTTCTGATACCGCAAGCGAATCACAGTTGGGGGACTTGGTCGCGCGCACTGGAGCGCAGCTTCGCCAGCACTTTGGCATTGCTCCGATATCGGAGTCTGACCTACGCGGCGTGCAGGCTTCGGTGCCTTCGGATCAGGATGCACTGCGCCTTTATGCCGAGGGACTCGACAAGTTACGCAGTTTCGATGCTCTCGCAGCACGAGATCTGCTACAGCGGGCCGTTGCGGCCGATCGAGCTTTTCCGCTAGCCCACTCAGCGTTATCCAGAGCATGGCAGACACTCGGCTACGATGCCAACGCCCGGCTGGAAGCGAAAGCAGCAATGGATTTGTCTGGGCAACTGGGACGCGAAGATCGGCTGCTTGTAGAGGCGCGCTATTACGAGGCGAGCCGGAGGTGGCCAAAAGCGATCGGCGCCTATCAATCTCTGTTCAAGCTGTTTCCTGACAACCTGGACTACGCGCTCTACCTCGCAGGCGCGCAAACGTCAGGCGGGAAGCCGAAAGATGCCCTCGACACACTCGCGTCTCTGAGCCCGTTGGGAATCGAAGTGACAGAAGATCCAAGAGTAGATCTAGCGCGATCGAGTGCCGGTGCTGCACTCGGTGACAATAAGCTGCGCCGCGATTCGGCTGATCTGGCAGCGCAAAAGGCTGAGAGACTCGGATCGAGACTATCTGAGGCACGCGCTCGCGCAATGGAATGCCGCGCCTTGGCCAACCTCGGTGAGAACGATCGCGCTAAGACGATCTGCAGCGAGGCCGTGCAGATCTACTCAGGAACCCGCGACCGTGGTGGCATGGCGCGGGCTCTGCACGTCGCCATGGAAGTACCGCTGAATCAGAACGATTACGACACAGCGGAGAAACTGGGCTTGCAGGCGCTGGCACTTACGCGAGAAATCGGGGACGAGCAGGGGATGGGGCGGGAGTTGGTAAATCTGGGCGTCATCTACAAACGCCGCGGCCAGCTTGACGCAGCCCGTGCAGCCTACGACGAGGCTTTCCAACACGACCTGAGAGCCGACGACAAGCTCGCCCAGGCCGCCGTCATGAACAATGCCGGCAACGTCGCGCTCTTTCAAGGTGATCTAGCAAAGGCGCGCAGGGACTTCAAAGCCGGGCTGAGGATTGCCAATGAGGTCGGCTTCAAGAACGGTATCGGAGTATCGCTGGAATCCATTGGCAACGTTCTGTTCGAAACCGGCGATCTAGCCGGCGCCTACCAAGATTTCAGCGATGGTTACGACATCCACAAAACTGCCGGTGAGCCAACTTACTTTGCCGGCATGCTGGATGATCTCGCCAAAGTCCTAAGAGAGCAGGGCCTCGCCGACGAAGCGCGAAGCCGATATTCAGAGGCCCTGGCATTAAAAGAGAAGCTCGGCAATGAAGGCGAT
>Ga0335079_10007208_pt1 | contig 12687 bp, 11 predicted proteins | sample Lox_Sample_33_FD_206719 | JGI IMG/M metagenome (GOLD analysis project Ga0335079, IMG submission 206719) | Soil microbial communities from Loxahatchee National Wildlife Refuge, Florida, United States - Lox_Sample_3.3 | ecosystem: Environmental > Terrestrial > Soil > Wetlands | place: USA... | reverse complement strand
GTGCTCGCCCGGAAGTACTTTGCCTTCCAAGATTTGCATCGCCAGCGGATCCTGAATGAGCCGTTGGATCGTGCGACGCAGTGGGCGCGCACCGTACGCCGGATCGTAGCCTTCGCTGAGGAGCAACGCCTCGGCTGCGGGCGTAAGTTCCAGCGTGATCTGACGTTCTGCCAAGAGCTTTTCGACGTTCTTCAGCAGCAATCCCACGATGCGGCCGAGTTGTTCCTTGCCGAGCGGGTTGAAGATGACGATTTCGTCGATGCGGTTGATGAATTCCGGACGAAACGCCGCGCGCAGCGCTTCCATCGCTTCCTTGCGCGCACGCTCCGGATCTTTGTTGGCCAACTCAAATATCGCCGTCGAACCGACGTTGCTGGTCATGACCAGAACGGTGTTGCGGAAATCCACGGTGCGGCCTTTACCGTCCGTAAGGCGGCCGTCTTCGAGAATTTGCAACAGAATGTTGAAGACATCGGGATGGGCCTTCTCGATTTCGTCGAACAGAATGACGGAGTACGGGTGGCGGCGCACTTGTTCGGTGAGCTGGCCACCTTCTTCATAGCCAACATACCCCGGAGGCGCGCCGATCAGACGCGAGACGCTGTGCTTTTCCATGTACTCGCTCATGTCGATGCGAATCATGAGCTTTTCGTCGTCGAAGAGAAATTCCGCGAGCGCGCGGGCCAGCTCGGTTTTGCCGACGCCCGTGGGGCCCAGAAAAATGAACGAGCCGATGGGACGTTTCGGGTCCGAAAGGCCGGCGCGGCTGCGACGAACGGCATTCGCAACGCGAGCGAGAGCTTCGTTTTGTCCGACAACACGCTGGTTCAGGCGTTCTTCCATGTGGACCAACTTCTGCGCTTCGCCTTCCATCAGGCGGCCGGCAGGAATTCCAGTCCATTTGCTGACCAGCTTAGCGATGTCCTCTTCATCCACCTCTTCCTTCAGCATGGGCGCGTCTTTTTGAACGGCGGCAAAACGGTCCTGCGCCTGCTTCAAGTCGCGTTCCGCTGCGGCAATCTTTCCGTACCGGATCTCTGCAACTTTGGCCAGCTCACCGGCGCGCTCGTAACGTTGTTCTTCCGCCTTGAGCTGTTCGATCTGCTCTTTCAGGGCACGAATTTTGCCGATGGCTTCTTTCTCGGCCTGCCAACGCGTTTTGCGAGCGCTGGAGTCTTCCTTCAGCTTGGCCAGTTCTTTCTCGATCTGGGTGCGGCGCTCTTTCGAGTGCGCATCGTTTTCTTTGAGCAGCGATTGGCGCTCGATTTCGAGCTGCAGAATGCGCCGCTCGATTTCGTCGATTTCAACGGGCAACGAATCGATCTGCATGCGCAGGCTGGCCGCGGCCTCGTCAATCAAGTCGATGGCCTTGTCCGGCAAAAAACGGTCGGAGATGTAGCGGTGTGAAAGCGTTGCCGCCGCCAGGATGGCCGCGTCCTTGATGCGGACGCCGTGGTGCACTTCATAGCGGTCCTTGAGGCCGCGCAGAATTGCGATGGTGTCCTCTACCGTCGGCTCCGTCACCAATACGGGCTGGAAGCGGCGTTCCAGCGCGGGATCTTTTTCGATGTGCTTCTTGTACTCGTTCAGAGTGGTAGCGCCGATGGCCCGTAATTCGCCGCGCGCCAGCGCCGGCTTGAGGATGTTCGAGGCATCCATGGCGCCCTCGGCAGCGCCCGCGCCAACCAGGGTGTGGAGTTCATCGATGAACAGAATGACCTGCCCTTCGGACTCCGTGATTTCTTTCACGACGGCTTTGAGGCGCTCTTCAAACTCGCCGCGAAACTTTGCGCCAGCCACGAGCGCCGCCAGATCCAGCGCTACGAGGCGCTTCGTTTTCAGCACATCGGGCACATCACCGGAAACGATGCGCTGCGCCAAGCCTTCGACGATTGCGGTTTTGCCCACGCCAGGCTCACCGATCAACACAGGATTATTCTTCGTGCGGCGTGCCAGAATTTGCATGACACGGCGAATTTCTTCATCCCGGCCAATCACCGGATCAAGTTTGCCGCGGCGCGCCAGATCAGTGAGATCGCGCGCGTATTTTTCGAGTGAAGCATAAGTGGACTCGGGATTTTGTGACGTCACCCGTTGCGAACCACGCACTCCGGAGAGTGCTTGCAAAATGGCTTCATAAGAAGCGCCTTGTCGTTTGAGCAACTGTCCGGCGGGGTCGCGGTCCTCTCCGGCCAGCGCCAGAAAGAGATGCTCAGTGGAGACGTATTCGTCTTTGAAGCGCTCCGCTTCGTCAAAGGCGCGTTCCAGAACGCTATTCAACGCTTTGCCCAGGTGTTGCTGCGCAAAGCCCTGGACTTTCGGCAAGCGGCCGATTTCTCGCTCGATTTCCTGCGCCAACGCCTCGCTGCGAATGCCGAGCCGCGCAAGGAGCGGAGGCACGACACCGTCCGTCTGGGCTACGAGTGCGGCCAATAAATGGATCGGCTCGAGCTGCTGGTTTTCGTGGCGCGCGGCGACATCATTGGCCTGCTGCAAAGCTTCTTGCGCTTTCAGCGTCATTTTCTCAAATCGCAACATCGTGGTTCCTCACTTCAAATTCTCGACGAAAAAGGGCTGGCCAACCCGCCAGCCCCTTCCATCGTAGTACTGCTTTCGTCTTGCCAAACAGCGTTACTTGCCAGCAGCGGCCGCTGCAGCTACGGCGGGCGCTCCGACGTTCACTTTGATCTGCTTGGGCTTGGCTTCTTCGCGCTTCGGAATGCTCAGGGTCAAGACGCCGTTCTGATAGTCGGCCTTGATCGCTTCCGGATTGACCGTGCTGGCCAGCGAGAAGCTGCGGCTGAACGCCCCGTAGGTGCGCTCGATGCGCAGATAGTTGTCCTCATTGACCTTCTTCTCGAACTTCCGCTCACCGCGCAAGGTCAGGACATTGTTCTCGACGCGAATGTCCAGTTCCTTCGGATCGACATCCGGGAGATCGGCCTTGACTACCAGTTCGTGCTCGCTCTCGTAGATATCGACGGGCGGTGCCCAAGTCGAAAGGTTCGATTCGGGCTGGTTGCGCTCGAAGACATCGTTGAACAGGCGATTGACCTGGTCCTGAAGGGTGGTGGCCCCGCGGAAGGGCTCCCAACGGTTGATAGCTCTCATGGTAAAAAGAATCCTCCTTGGCATAGCTTACTTTCGACACATAATATAATCTTAGTGTTGTATTGTCAAGTACGATTTTCCGACCCAAGAATTGCTTCTAAGCTACTTAAATACAATTGATTACAGGAATCCTAAGAACTACCGCCAAGCAATCCAAAACGCAGATTTGCGGGTGCTCTCGGGTTTCACGCTGCAATCCCATCGTTTTAGGCCCACATTTGTTAGACTGCCCGGGCAATGCGCCTGGATGAACTCAATTACGACCTGCCGCCCGAACAGATCGCTCAACGGCCACTCGAGCGTCGCGACGCATCGCGTATGCTCGTGCTTGCAAAGGACGATGGCAGCTTCACGGATGATCTCTTCGCGAATTTTGCCAGCCGGTTGCGGGGAGACGAGCTGTTGGTCCTGAACAACGCCCGCGTCATACCGGCGCGCTTGTTTGGGCGCCGCGCCGGAGTGCATTCCCAGCCGCCTTCGCGCGCTACCCGGCAGGAGCACTTAACCGGAAGCGTAGAAGTTCTCCTGACGCGGCGAGTAGATGAAGAAACCTGGGAAGCGCTGGTCCGGCCGGGGCGGAAACTTCCGACTGGCGAGCGCATGTTCTTTGGACAAGGCGAGTTGGAAGCGGAGATCATTGCTCGGGGGGAGCTGGGGGCGCGGACACTCCGATTTGTTTCACGTGACACATTCTCGGTTGCGGACCAACTGGAACGGCTGGGGCACACGCCGCTTCCGCCTTACATCCATCGGGCCGACGAATCGGCGGATCGGGAGCGCTACCAAACCGTATTTGCCAAGAGGCCGGGAGCGATAGCGGCTCCCACGGCGGGGCTGCACTTCACGCAGGGAATTCTCGAACAGATCCAAGAGCGCGGCGTGGAGATTTGCGAATTGACACTCGAGGTGGGGCTGGGGACGTTTCAGCCAGTGCACACGGAGACGCTGGAAGCGCACAAGATACATGCCGAGAGCTATGAAATACCGGGCGATAGTGCCGAACGAATCACGAAAGCGCGATCGCAAGGGCGAAAGATTCTTGCAGTAGGCACAACTGTGGTGCGGGCTTTGGAGGATGCGGCGCTGCGGGCCGTACAGAGTGGCTCTTCATCCGTGCTACTAAGCGGAAGAAGCAACGCAGAAATTTTCATCTATCCGGGATTTCAATTCCGAGTCGTCGATGCGCTGCTGACGAATTTTCACTTGCCGCGTTCGACCCTACTTGCACTGGTCTGCGCATTCGCGGGGCGCGACGCGGTGCTTGCGGCGTATCGCCATGCTGTTGAAGCCGGCTATCGCTTTTATAGCTATGGAGACTGCATGCTGATTCGCTGAAGAGAAAAACGCTTGGACCGGCAAGACGGTCGATAAATCTTAAAGGGAGACCGCCGTCAAGCGCAGCCTCCCTCTGAGCTGAAACGGTGATCCGAGCACTATTCGCTGAAGACGAATACGCGAGTCTGGCCAGCAAAGCGGACTTCCTTCACTTGGCCATCTTCGCCGATCAATACGGAGTCGCTGGCCGCTTTGTTGCTGCGATCTTCCCAACGACCCTCCGATTCGGCGATCAGTTGCCTGCCTTTTTGCACCGTGGCTTTGTTTCCGTCAATCTGCAGGCGATATTCGCCAGCGCGCAAATCCGCTTTGCCGAGCTTGGCGGAATGGGTGATGTTGATGGTTTTGTTGATCGGTTTGGCGAGGAGCGTAACGGTCGACGCGAGCGCGGCGGCAAGCGCCAGAGAACGGAGAACGGAATTGAGTCTCATGCGTGTCAATTTCCTTTCCTAAAAGGATCGAGTCAGCCGCACCTGTGCTTCCGCAGGCGGACAGAGTTGACACGCGCGCCTTGGGGCGAGTAGTCTCACCCACAAGACACCTCGTTCTTCCTGGACTAACGGCCGGAAAGACTATGTGTCGTCGCCCCGCGGCTGCCACCGCGGGGTTTTTGTTTAGACTCTCTCTAGAAGCCTGCGCAGCTCTACCCGGCTGCACCTGTATAGACGAACGGGTTTGCGCGAATGTTTCGCCGGCCCCGGGGATTTTTCGCTCAGATCTTCGCAAATTGTTTGTACAACGCCGTAGTGGCGAAAATTTTCCAAACATTACATCTGAAATTTTGGAAATTTTATTGATGATAGATGACGACTTCGCATATTTTCAATGCTCTGCACGCAGAAATCCGGTTCACTTCCAGCTCTCTGGGATGCATCCACTTCTCGCTTCATCTATACTCAAGTGCATTTTGGGGATGGGCTGAATGCGGATTTTGGTCCTCAGTGATCTTCACGCGAATGCAACTGCGTTCGCCGCCGCGCTGGATGCGGCTGCGGGACGATGGGACATCACGGTGTGCCTCGGCGATGTGGTCGGCTACGGCCCCGATCCGCACGAAGTGGTGGCGCGGCTACGCGAGATGGGCACGGAAACAATTCGCGGCAATCACGACAAGGCCGTTGCCGGGCTGATGGACACAGGGGACTTTAATCCCGTGGCCAAAGCTGCAGTAGATTGGACGCGCGCGCAGCTCAACAGCGATGATCTGGCGTGGCTGAAGGCGCTGCCGCAAGGCCCGGTCGCGACGGATGGCATCGTTCTAGTGCATGGCGCATTTCAGGACGAAGACGAATACGTCTTCACTCCGGCGCAAGCTCTCGACGGTTTGCTGGATTCCAGCGCCGCGGTGACTTTTTTCGGCCACACCCATCACCAGGGCGGATTTTCGTATCAGGATTCAAGTCTTGAAGTACTGCAAATCCGGCCGCGACCTACCGAATCCTTCGCGGCATTGCGGATTGAAAAACCGAAGCGCTACTTGCTGAACCCTGGCTCGATTGGACAACCGCGCGATGGCGATCCGCGCGCCGGTTTCGCCATCGCTGATCTTGAGCACAACACAGTGGAATTCTGGCGTGTGCCGTACGATATTTCGTCCGTGCAAGAGCGGATGCGTACCGCGCACTTGCCGGAGCCTTTAGTACAGCGCCTCGTTGTCGGCCGCTAGTATGCCGGAAACATTGCACATTGAAACGCCGGGCGTGCCGCCGTCAGGCCAGGACCGTTCATGGATCGCGTGGATGGGCGCAGCGACGATTGTGATTGCGCTGGTTGTGGTCATGTGGCCGGGCTCCGAGCGCCACCGCTCGAGACTGCGCGAAGTGCATCTTCCTTTTGGCGCCGCTGAACAGGCCTATGCGTCGAATTTGCAAATCGAAAATCTCACACAGAGTCGCGCGGAAAACTTTCTCAATCAGGAAGTGACCATTTTTAACGGCCAAGTTACGAACACGGGGAACAGGCCGGTGGCAAATATCGAAATTACGATGGAATTCGCCGACGAAATGGGGCAGATCGTTCTGCGCGAATCCCGCGTACTCTTCGCGGCGCAGGCTGCACCGCTGGCAGCCGGCGAGCGCCGCGATTTCGAGATTTCCCTAGAACACATCCCCGCATCGTGGAACATCCAGAAACCGGCCGTACGCGTGTCCGGACTGCTGTTTACGTCCAGGAAAGAATAGTCGCAGAGCTACGTATAATATCTTATAATCCTGCGCCGTGGACCTCTCGGCTGAGTTGCAGGCATCTCTGGCGGAATTCACGGCGGACGGGGCGATTGAAATTCGCGAAAACGGGGGCCGGGTGGCGCCATTTTCCGGCCTGTCCTGGGAAGTGCGCGGCGCTACAGCGAAACCGCTGCTGCATCTTTGGTCAGAAAACTACAACCTAACACGCCGGGTACTGGCGATCACCGACCATTCGGACCAGCGCCTATCGCTGGCCGTCGAGCGCTTTGGGCGAAGCAAGCCGGACCGGCTGGAATTTATCCGGCTGGAATTTGAGCGCGATGCACGAGACCTTTCGCGCGAGGCTTTCTGCGTTTTTCTGGGCCGGCTGCTCGCGGAACAGTTCCCCGATGAAACGGTTGAGAGCCTGACAGCCGCTTCGGATCTGGAGCATTCGATTTCCGGCAATTATGTCCGTGGCTTGTTGCGTCGAGGATCGTCGGTGGCGGCGTTGTTGGCCGTCCCCGACGGAGAAACTTCCGCCACACTCGAGGGCAGCCTCACGTTTGCATTGCTGTGGCTGGAACACGCACGAAGAACATCGCGGCGCGGCAGTATTGCCATTTTGCGAATCATTTTGCCGGGCGGCGCGGCGCGGCACGTCGCTCATCGTGCGTGTACCGTAGCGCGGGATATTCAGCTGGAATTCTACGAGCGCGATCCGATCCGTGAAGTCCTGGAGAAGGTTGATCCTTTACGGCTCGAGAATCAGGATTCCTGGTTGGTACCGCATCGAGAGTCACAGGCATTGCTGGATGCTTCGCGAGCGGATTTGGAGCCCGTGATTGCGCTCGCTCCGCGCGCGATTTCCGTCCATCCGGCACCGCAATCGCGTGAGGTATGGTTGCGGTTCCGTGGTCTGGCGTTTGCACGATGGGACGATGGGAAGATTTTCTTTGGCTGTCCCGAAGCGACAGAAGAACTACGCGAATCTTCCTTGCCAGCGCTCAAGAAATTGATTCAACAATTGGAGACGTATCGTCATCCGCTGGCAACCGAGCCGCGCCATGCCTTGTATCGGGGGCAGCCGGAACGCTGGCTCGAGGCTCTCGTGCGCGAAGATGTTACGCGCATCGATGCCGCACTCGATGAGCGCTTTGTCTATTCGCAAGTTTTTGCGCGCGGCTTCAGTGAACATGGCATCCTGGACCTGCTTACGGTCACGCGCACGGGGCGGCTGGCGATCCTCGAACTAAAAGCCAGCGAGCACATCCATCTTCCTCTGCAGGCAGCCGACTATTGGGCACGGATTAACCGCCATTTGGAGCAGGGCGACTTCGCGCGCTACGGGTACTTTCCCGGTTTGGAGCTGCAGGCAATGCCTCCGCTGGTGTATCTCGTTGCGCCGGCACTGCGCTTTCATCCGTCTACCGATACTCTGTTGCGCTTTTTGTCTCCACAGGTGGAGGTGCTTCGGGTGGGCCTGGCAGAAAGCTGGCGGCGCGGCGTCCGCGTAGTGATGCGACAGTAAAAGCCTAAGTTGGGCTTTAAGCCGTGTTGTGTGGGCACTGCCCTGGGAATTTCGGGTTCGACGAAAGTTGTGGTCCGTTTTCACCTGCAACAAGTAAAATGCTCCGGAGCGATTTTTGCAGCAGGTGAACCCTTGGAATTTTCGGCCACGATTCGGCGAAGCGCAGAAGTTTCTCTGATTGATCTCAACGGGCGGCTCACATTTTTTGAAGTCGGCATCTTGCGGGAAAATATCACGCGGCTGGTCCGCGAGGGCCGCAAGCAGATGGTCCTGAATCTGAGTGGCCTGCAATATCTCGACAGCTCGGGCATCGGCGAGCTGGCACGCATGTACGTGATGGTGGTGAAGAGCGGCGGTCAGATGAAGGTGGTAGGCCTGACCCCGAAGATCGAGGAAGTTCTGAAGATCACACATCTGTACCAGGTGTTCCCAGAATTTCCAGATGAACAGGCGGCGCTGCAGAGTTTTCTGTCCGGAGATGGGGAGCATTCTTCGGCGAAGTCCTGAAGTTCTGGCTTATTCTCGCCTAAAAGGAGAGAAGCAGCTAAGAGCGAGTCTTAGCTGCTTCCCGGGGTGTGTCCTCGAAGTGGTTAGTTATTAATTTAGATGCGCGCCGCCCGAAAAGGTTTCACTTAATCGAAAAAGTTTTGGGATTTCTCGCGGGTAATGGTTTTGCACTACCCGGACGCGGTTTCGTTAGTAGAACAAATACTTACGCCAGCGCTCGTCCCGGTGGCCGATGAGCCGCATCAACTGGCGCGAGGTGTGCAGCGTAAAAGGCCGTGGCCGCCGTGCCAGTTTGAGACCGGCCTCTTCCGGAGTGCGGTCGCCTTTGCTGTTGTTGCAGCGATAGCAGCAGGCTACGAGATTTTCCCACGAAGAACGGCCGCCACGTGAGCGGGGCACCACGTGATCGAGAGTCAGCTCCGAACTGGGAAAAATCCGCCCGCAGAATTGGCACGTGTTCCTGTCGCGCAGCAAAATATTTTTCCGTGAAAGCGCACGGCTCTGCTGCGGGATGTGGCGATAGGCCAGCAGCCGAATGACGGAAGGCACTCTGTGCGCATGCGCTGCGGAATGCACTTCCGCACTGTGCATCTCTTCGGCTTGCGCGACGCCCTTCAGCAACAGCACCATCGCGCGCCGCACCGCCGTCACGTTGATCGGCTCATACGTCGCATTCAGGACTAACACAGGCTCCTGCATCAGCGACGCACGTCGCGGCGAAATCGAATTGTGGATTCTACTGCCGGCGGGACTCTCTGAACTCGAACTTGGCGCAGCAGCACCGCCCGCATCGGGGGCGTACCGCCCTCGGAGGTCCGCCGAGTTTGGCCGGTGTGCGCTCAATCTAGCTTCGCTTGACTTTCGCCGGAGCAGGCCCGGGGTTGCTGGCAGCTCGAGCTACAGTCAGCCCTACAACCGACTTGGCGCCGGAATCCAGTAATGCCCGCGAACAAGCGTCCAACGTGGCTCCAGTGGTCAATACATCATCTACCAGTAAGACGCGGAGTTTGTCAACTTGGCTGCCTGGACGTGTGGCAAAAGCGCCACGAACCGAGCTCCAGTGTTCCGCGAGACTTAGGACCTGTTTGTCGGGGCGCGGCCGGGTCCGCATGAGCAGAACGGCTCTATGGGGTAAGCCGAGCGCTTTTGCCAAGGGCTCGGAAATCATAGCGGCCTGGTTGTACCCGCGCTCTCTTTGGCGGTCCCGGTGAAGCGGCACCGGAACTACCACATCCGCCTCCATCGCTTCGCCTTCCAGCTTCGCCAACTCCGCCAGCCGGTGCGCGAACCAAGTGCCGAGCGGCTCCATTTCCTCGAACTTCAGCATAACAATGGCGCGAGCCAAAGCTCCTTGATACACGCCCAAGTTTCGAGCACGCGAGAAGGCATAGGTTTTCTCCCGGCAAGCCGGGCAAGTTTTTGCCTGGCTTTCCGCAGGAGCAAAACTTGGCAGCGGCTGGCCGCAAACCTCGCATTTTGTAAACGGTGGCGCAGCAAACGAACTGAGGCATGCATCGCAGATCGGGACGCGGCTGGCACGGGTCAGAAGCTCGTCACAGATCCGGCATCCCGCCGGAAAAAAGACAGTGGCCAATGCGTCGCCAGTGTCAGACAGCCACTGCCGGAAGCGGCTGGGCTGTGCGCGGGCGCGCCCCATAACTGAGCTGGTTTCGCTCATGCTACGGAGACTCTACTCTCTTGGTCTTATTAATTAAAGAGGAATAGGCGTGAACTTAACTTTATTCTGAATTAGAGCTGCGGAGCAGCCTGTTGGAGAAGCAACGGGCTTACAGGAGCCCTTGCTCCATTTTTTCCTGGCATGAAATGCAGTGCTTGGCCCAGGGTACCGCCTCCAAACGTTTCTGCTGCATCTCTTCCTGGCAGTTCGCGCAAACGCCGTAGTCCTCGCTCTGAATGCGTTTGAGGGCGGCGTCGATCAGATTCAGGATCGAGCGATCCGTATTGGTCATGCCGAACAGAAACTCCTTGGTGTAGGAGTTAGCGGCTTTGTCCGCCAGATCGACAGTCGGATCATCGTCTGCGGCCCGGCCCTCTTCTTGCGTGCGCGCGATCGTTCTGGTGAGCTCTTCGCGCCGAGCCAACAGTTTCTTTTTGTAGTAGTCCAGTCGTTTCTTGTCCATAAGAAGGTCCCGCCCCTCTGCGTACTTTTGGGGCCATCTAAAAACTCTTTAGTTTAGGCCCGTCTCTCCAAAAGAGTCAAATAGATGCCGCAAGCTAGTTCAAGGATGCAACCCACCGTATCGTGTGAGGCCTGTCACGTCCGCATCCTACGGCACGATGGGCAGAATCAGAGCCGATGGATGCGCCTTGTCGTGATAAATGACGTTCGTGGCTTTGACCATCCGCGCGCCGCGGGCCTGCTCTTCGCCGGTATTCAGGTTGCGGTCAAAGCGCGGGAAGTTGCTGCTGGAAACTTCCAGGCGCAATTTGTGCCCGGCTAGAAATACATTGCTGGTGGCCCACAAATCCACGGTGACATGGTAGACCGTGCCGGGGTTCGCAAGTTCGGGCTTCTCCTGCGAATTACGGTAGCGCATGCGCAAAATGCCGCTGGTTAGGTTCTGGGCGAACCCGTTGGGCCATACATCGACGAGCATGCCGGTGAAATCAGTGTCGATGGCGGAGCTGCTAACGAATAGGTCCAGTGTCAACGGGCCCGTAACTTCGAAGTCCTTCTCAAACGCAGGAGTGGTGAAGACCAGCACATCGGAGCGGGCCTCGGCTGGCCGCTGGTCTTCCGGACCGATACCAGTCGGAAGCGCTCCACAGCAGAGCGGGCCGCCAATGGTAGGGACTGCATCGGCAGGGTCATAGATATATTGATCTGGTTTTTCTTCGGCTGGCGCGGTGGTGTTAAGAGCTCCCGTTCCGGCAAGGCTGTTCGCTCCGGCGCCGTTCGAATGCAGAAAATATTTCGTGCTTTTTGCGCGCGCCAGTGGCCAATCGTCCTCATCGCGCCATTCGTTCTTACCCATGACGAAAATTTTCACGGGCTTTTCGTTCTCGATGCCGTTGGATTCCCCTTTCAAGAGCCAGTCATACCAACGCAACGTCATTTCGTCCTGATCGATGGGCAGCTTTTGGCCAAAGTCTACTGCACCGACTTTTGGACTGCTGGAACCACCGGCATGGCCACCGACATAAACGACTAGCCGCTGGCCATGTTTGGCGGCATTGCTGCCACCTTCGGTTTTCAAGCGCTGATAATTCCGCAGCGATCCGCCGAGAAAAATGTCATACCACGCCGCAAAGCTGAGCACCGGTACCTGAATATTGGCGTAGTGATCTTCGATCGACCACCGCTTCCAGTAGGAATCAAAGTTCGGATGGGCTAGCCAATCTCTGAAATAGGGCGCGATACCCGGCGCGGATGGGGAGTCGAGCACGGCGTAGTCGGCCAACGGTAAGGTTTTTGTTTGTTCCAGCGCCCGAGCATTTCCTTCGGCGCGGCGCCGCATCGTATCCACCGCCAAACCGGTGGACCAGGATTCGTTGAACCATTGTTCGAACGCGCCACCTTGGTAGGTCCAGCCGTCGTGATAGTTCGACGCCGTTACCGTGGGACAAATCCCGGCCAGATGCGGCGGATTGGCGATGGCCGCGAGAAATTGCGTTGCGCCAACATAAGAACCACCCCACATACCCACTTTGCCATTCGAATAAGGCAACTCCGCCGCCCATTCGATCGTGTCGTATCCGTCTTGCGATTCGTTCTTGAACACGTACCAATCGCCTTCCGAGCCGAATCGCCCGCGCACGTCCTGCGTGATCATCACGTAACCGCGCGCAGCTCCTTTCAAAGCGAATTCAGCTTCGCCGGTCCGGTTGTACGGAGTACGCACCAACAACACGGGAAATTTCCCGTCGGCCTTAGGCCGGTAGATATCGGCACGCAGGATCACGCCGTCGCGCATCTTGGCGGGGACATTCTGCTCAATGATCACCTGGTAGGTATCTGCGGCGCGAGCGAGCACGCCCATCACGAGCGTCAGAATGATCATGCTTAGGACTGCGCGG
>Ga0335079_10007207_pt1 | contig 12687 bp, 10 predicted proteins | sample Lox_Sample_33_FD_206719 | JGI IMG/M metagenome (GOLD analysis project Ga0335079, IMG submission 206719) | Soil microbial communities from Loxahatchee National Wildlife Refuge, Florida, United States - Lox_Sample_3.3 | ecosystem: Environmental > Terrestrial > Soil > Wetlands | place: USA... | reverse complement strand
GCTGCGGCTGGATGACATCGACTGGCGGGCGGGCGAGATCACGGTGCGCGGCAAGGGAAGCCGGCACGAGCGGCTCCCGCTGCCGCCCGACGTCGGCGAGGCGCTCGCGTCCTGCTTGCGCGACGGCCGCCCGGCTGCCGCGCGGGGCAGGGAAGTGTGCGCCGGGGTCCGTGCCCCGCACCGGCCGCTGACCCGCGGGGCCATCACGCAGATCGCGGCCCGCGCGTCGCAGCGCTGCGGGCTGGGAACCGTGTTCGCGCACCGCCTGCGGCACACCGCCGCCGCCGGCATGCCCGGCGCGGGTGCCTCGCTGGAGGAGATCGGCCAGGTCCTGCGTCATCAGCGGGCGCTCACGACCGCCATCTACGCCAAGGTCGGCTACGACGGGCTGCGCAGCCTCGCGCGTCCCTGGCCGGGTGATGCAGCGTGAGCGGCCTGCACGGGAAGCTGGAGGAATACCTTACCGTCCGCCGGGCCATGGGGTTCAAGATGGAACGGCACGAGAAGCTGCTCGCCCAGTTCGCCGCCGCTCATTGGGCTGCCCGGCCTGGAAGCGGATGTAGGATGACTTCGGGCGCTTGCGCGGCTCGGGGGTGACCAGCCCGGCCCTCATCAGGTACCGGCTCACCGTCGCCGGCGCGACCCGCACCTGATGGTGGTGTGCCAGATGCCAGCAGATGGTGTCCGGCCCGGCGTCCAGGCCCTGGCCAGCTAGCTCCCTTGCGGAGCCGGGCGATGAGATCGATGGTCTCAGCGCTGACTGCGGTAGGCGAGGTCTTCGGGCGCCGCGAGCGTGGATGGAACGCCGCCTCGCCCTCGGCCCGGTACCGGCTCACCAGGCGGGAGACCCAGCCCTGGGATACCCCGTAAGCGCGGGCTACCTCACCCTGCGAGCGGCCCTCGATGAGGGCAGCGGTGATGACAAGGCGTGCCTTCGACATCCGGCGACCGTGCCGGCCACGCCATCCCTATGTCCTGAGACATGCCGGCGGCAGCAGGCCCCGGATAGCTGGCCGGGCAACCGAACCAGCCGAGATGGCCAGCCCCCCGGCAGGCACCGCTGGCACGGGGCTGCGCCATAGGCGACCCCAGGACCGGCCCGCTGGCAAGACTGCCCCCACGGCACCGCCCAACCTAGCCGCAGCGGTATTCCTATGTCTTGAGAGACCCCATTCGCATGTCCTCAGGCTGGACAATTAGGCTAAGCCGACGGTTTTACAGCCTGCTAGACTCGGCGTGGGCACATATACCCTCACCTGCGGAAACGGCGCCGACAACGATCACTGTGGCCGATACTGTCCGCCATATGTCCGTACGGTCGCTGGGCCGGGTAGGTGAACGGTGACATGGCCAGGTCTGTGAAGATCTTCCCCGGTCATGCACCGCCCGCGGCGCCCGTCACCGGGCCGACCCGGTCAGCCTACGACTAGGACAAGCGGATCCGCGGTGGCCAGGTCCGGCCGGGGATGCAGCGCACGTCTTCCCCTTGGGGTTCTGCCTGGGGCCGGGAATGTCAGGCCGCCGGATGCTGTAGGCCGTCGGCCTGTTTCTCCTCGCGCAGGACTGCCTCGCCGTCAATGTGGAAGTGGATCTTGTCGCTGGCCAGGCCCAGGATCGGTATGTCGAAGCAGACGCCGAAATCGATGCGGTGGATCTGGCCGGCCGCGGAGAAGGCGACCCGGGTGCCGCCGTGGGGTTCGGGGCGGAAGCCAGCGAAGTCGAATTTCAGCGACACTGGCCCGGTCGCCCCGCGGACGGTCAGCTGGCCATCGACGATGAAGTCCTCGCCATGACGCCGGATACCGGTGGACCGGTAAGTCATAGTGGGATAGTCGCGGATGTCGAGGAAGTTGCCCGAGCGAAGGTCGTTGTCCCGCGTTTCGTCGCCGGTGTTCACGGAGTTCAGCTCGACAGTGGCGGTAGCGGAAGATTGGAGCGGGTCTTCGGCAGTGACGATCTGTGCCGTGAACGTGTCGAAGTGCCCGCGCACCTTCAGTACCCCCAGATGCCGGGCCGTGAAGCCAATACGAGTGCGGCCAGGATCGATGTCCCAGGTAGCTGCTACATACCCGGGGATTCCGGCAGTCGGCGTGGTCATGGGGCCTCCTCACCAACACGGCTCACAGGCGCCGTCTTAGTTACACACTCGCCTGACAGCAAAGTGCCTGCTCAGGGCCAGAGGTCCCGACGTTGGCGGCCAATTCGGCGGCCACTGCCAGCTCAGGGATGCATGCCCTCGCTGGCAGGCCCTCGGCCTGGGTGCGCAGGAACCTCCGCCAAGAGGTGTCCACGCCGCGAGGAGCGGGCCGGTAGCGCCGGCGGCGAGGATCCGCCGCACGGTCGCCTCGCTGAGGTGGAGGCCGAGGCGGGTCAGTTCGCCGTGTGCCCGGCGATATCCCACGCCGGTTCTTCCCCGCATCAGGCATCCTGGCGTACGACTTCTTGGATGTTCACACTGTGTGTCCCTGCAGCGCCTGTAGGTATTCTTCGTGTTGGAGATCCAGGCCCGACGCGTACACATCCTTGGTGTCACCGCAGCCCCACCGGGTCCTGGACCGCCCAGCAAGCCCGCAACCTGCTCATGGACCTCGGCGAGCGCGCCGGCCAGTTCAAATTCCTGATCCGCGACAGCAAGTTCACGGCCGTTTCCGATGACGTGTGAGCGGGCAATGGCGTGCGTATCCTCAAGACTCCGGCCCGGTCACCCGGTCAGCGCGTCTGCGATCCGCCGGATCCGCAAAGCGCTGAAGATCCCACCCGCACCGTCGCGCTGCACCGGCGCGACGTGGCGGCAGTTCCTGCACGCGCAAGCCGCGACGATGCCCGCCACCGGCTTCTTCCATGTGGACTGCGCACTGACCCTCCACCGCCTGTACTGCTTCTTCGTGACGGGGGCCGGCTCCCGCTACGTCCACATCCCCGGGATCACCGCTCACCCGGACCGACCGTGGACTACCCAGCAGATCCGCAAATCTCCTGACCGACCCGGTGAACACGCCGCCGATTCCCGGTTCCTGGCCCGTGACCGGGCCCGGCAGTTCACCGCGCCGTCCGGCGCGGTCCCAGCCGGCGCAGGCACCGAAGTGATCAAGATCCCGCCCCGGAGCCCTCACGCGAACGCCCACGCGCAGCGGTTTGTGCTCACCGCCCGGACCGAGGTCACCGACCCGATGCTGATCCCCGGCGAACGGCACCTGAGGCTGGTCATGGCCGAGTACGCCCGGCACCACAACCGGCAGCAACCTCACCGCAGCCGCCAACTCCACCCGCCCGTACCCGATCACCCTGCCGCTGGCCTCTCCCAGATGCGGGTCAAACGCCGGCCCGTCCCCGGCGGCCTCCTCAACGAGGATGAGCGGGCCGCATAGAAAGCCCAGGTCAACCACAGTGGCCGAATTCTGGAACCCCACAGGCGTCCAGGCCGCAGCTTCCGGACTATGCGCATAGCGACTCAGGACGTCTGGGTGCTAACGCCATGCTGGTCCCGGACGATCGCTACCGCGTCCCGCTGAGTGAGCCCGGAACCGGCCGTGAACGTCTGATCGAACCGGCCCGCTCCCAGCCTGTGGCGGACCTGGTCCACCAGATCGGCCTCCACCCGCCGCAGATGCGGCCAGGCCGGCAGGCCGACCCGCCGGCGCAGGCCATCGGCCGCACCTTTCAGCCGCGCCGCCCGCTCCGGGTCACCCTCCGCGAACGCCAGCTGGGCATACCCGGCCAGGCACAGCGTCACGAACCGGGTGCTGCGGGCCGCCAGGCTCAGGTCCAGCGCCTCTTCCAGCAGCGCCCGGGCCTCATCGGGGCTACCCCGCAAGACAGCCAGGATGCCCAGCTGCACCCGGGAGCCCGCGGTGAACCAGTCACCGCCGGACACCTCGGCCAGGTCACGCGCCTCGCGCAGGTCGCGCAACGCGTCATCGTAGCGGTCCAGCGCCATCTCCAAAGAGCCGACAGTGAACACGGCGATGGCCGTGTAGACAGGCTCATCCTGGCCGCGGAACCCGTCCAGCGCGACCACCGCCTCCCGCAGCGCCCCGTCCAGGTCGTCGGCGATTGGCAAGTCCCACGCCATGGCCAGCTGGCACGCCGCGCGCAGAAAGGGGTCCTGGATCCGGGTCAGCAGCGGTGCCAGGCGCTGGCCAGCCGCCAGCGCCGCCTCGTCGTCCCCGGTGTCGACGGCCATCACCGCCGCCACCAGCTCAACCTCGGCCCGGGCCTGCAGGTCCAGCGGGCCGGCGGGCCGGAACTGCTCAACCCATGGTCGGGCCTGGCCCTCGAGGTCGCGTTGCAGCCAGAACAGCCACAGGATCCGGAACAGGTGTGGCAGCGGCCCGGGGTCGTGGGCCAGGTACCAGCGCACCGCGGCGGCCAGGTTGGCCGCCTCGGCGTCCAGCCGCTCCAGCCATTCGCCCTGGCCAGTGTCGCGCAGTGGCCGGTCCGCATCCCCGGCCAGCGCCCGGTAGTAGCCGGCGTGCCGGTGCCCGATCTCGGCGGCGTCGGGCCGGGCCGCCAGCCGTTCAGCCATGAACTCGCGGACTGTCTCCAGCATCCGCGACCGCGGCCCGAGCTCAGTACTGTCGACGTAGATCAGGCTGTGCCGGGCCAGCGCCTCAGACAGCTCCAGCGCCCGGTCCTCTCCCAGGCCCGCCACCCGGGCCGCAGCCTGGATAGTCCAGCCGTCTGCGAATACCGTCGTGACCTCCAGGAGCGACCGCTCGTCGCTGGTCAGCAGGCCCACGCTCCATTCCACGGTGGCGCGCAGGGTCCGCTGGCGCTCGGGCAGGTCCACCGCGCCGGTCCCCAGCGAGTCCAGCGAGGCCACCAGCCGGTCCAGCAGCGCGGCCGGATCCAGCAGCCGGATGCGGGACGCGGCCAGCTCGATGGCCAGCGGCAGGCCCTCCAGCCGACGGCAGATCTCCGCCACCGCCACCGCGTTTCCCTTGGTCAGGGCAAAGCCCGGCCGCACCGCGCGGGCCCGGTCCACGAACAGCGCCACCGCCGGCGAGGCCGCCACCTCAGCGACCGGGGCGCCGCCTGGATCCGGCGGCAGCGACAGCGACAGCGGCGGGACAGGGTATTCCCGCTCGGCCCGCAGTCCCAGCACTGTGCGGCTGGTCGCCACGATCACCAGCCCTGGGCAGCGGGCCAGCAGCTCACCCAGGTCGCGGGCAACGCCGACCACCTGCTCCAGGTTGTCCACCATCAGCAGCCAGTCGCCGTCGCCGAGCGCCTCGGCCAGCGCCTCTACCGGCGATCCAGCCCCGGCCAGGCCGACGCCCGCCGCCCGTCCGATCGTGGCCAGCACGAGGCCGGGATCGGTGACCGCGTCCAGCGGCACAAACACTGTGCCCGCGCCGAATTCATCTTGCAGCCGCTCGCCCACCGCCACCGCCAGCCGGGTCTTGCCGACCCCGCCCGGCCCGGTCAGCGTCACCAGCCGCACCCCGGGCTGCTCCACCAGCCCGGCCACCTCTTCGATGGCCCGCTCCCGCCCAAGCAGCGACGTCATGCTCACCGGCAGCGGTCGCGGCCGGATGCCCGCCGACGATGGTGCGGCGGCCTGGCCGCCGGCGGCGAACCGCTCGCTCAGCAGCACCGCCAGGTCATCACGCACCAGCCGGCCCAGCTCAGCGGGAGTCCGGAAAGAACGATAGGACGCCGAGGCCTCGTCCCTGATGTGGGCCAGCAGATCAGCCAGACGGGGCTCGCGATCGGGCGCCGGCGCCTTCACATACAGCAGCCGCGGCAGGCTACCGGACAGCTCGAACTCCTCCTCCAGGCCCGAGACCCGCGCGCCGGGGACGAGCTGCCCGTAGCGCTGCCAGTACAGCCCGATGAACACATCGCTTTGCGCCAGGTACTGCTGGTACACGTCACGCGGAGGGTATGGCCGGGCGCCGAGCTCGAACATCACCGGGGTCAGCCTCAGCGCAGAAATGGCACGTGAAACAACCCGCCGCTCCTCCGCCAGCTCACCCAGCGTGGAACTCACAAACACCCGCAGACGCCGGTCCGGAGTCCGGATGACTACCTCATCCCGCAGCCCCTCGCTCACCGGTCGCCCCTGAGCTGGCCCACCACGCAAGTCTGCAACCAGCCACCCCGGCCAGCAAGGCCCCGGCAGGTCCAATCCATCAGCCAGCACCTGGGCTCGCGGAGCGGCTTTCCCTGGTAGGGAGCCCCCCGGGCCCGGATGGGACCGAGCAGGGTCAATGCGTGGTCGGGATGTCCTGGCGTGACCTTTGGCCTGTTGAGTGGTCTGGGTCGCCTGTTGATCTTTAGACTCGTGGTTGTGGGGGAGACGGTTGGCATGGCGGGTGTGGTTGCGGCGCTGTCGGTGGTGAGCGACCTAGCTCGGGGGCACCCGCCGGGTGAGGCGATGCGGGCGTGCCTGCTGGCGACGGAGTTGGCTAGGCGGGCGGGCCTCGATGAACGTCGTCAGGGCGAGGTCTACTACGGGACCCTGATGCGGTTCGCGGGCTGCGCGGCGACGTCGCACGAGATCGCTGCCGTGTTCGGCGGCGATGACATCGTGGTCCGCGCCCGTGGTGACCTGATCGATCCGGCCGAGCCGGGTGAGGCGCTGGAGTTCCTGGCCGGCCTCGGTGTTGACGCCGGGCGACTGCGGGCGTTGGGCGGCCCGGAAGGCGTCGGACGGCTGAAGGCCGAAGGGGCGCGGGCGGATTGCGAGGTCGGCGCGGATCTGACGGCCCGGCTGGGGCTGCCGGCGGCGGTCCGGCGCGCCGTGCTGGACAGCTTCGAGCGCTTCGACGGGCACGGCGTCCCGGCGGGCCGGGCTGGCGAGGAGGTCGCCGAGGCGTCACGGTTCGCCGCGGTCGGCTACGCAGCCGTAATGTTCGACGCCGTCGGCGGCGCGGATGTCGCGGCCCGGACGGTAGCCCGCTGGTCGGCACGCGCGCTCGATCCGGAGATCACCGCGGTCTTCGCGGACGCACCGGGCGAACTGCTGGCGGTATCCAGCCCGGACGACGTGTGGGCGGCCGCGGTCGACGCCGAGCCCGCGCCGCGGCGCACGTTCCGCGACGAGACGGCCTTCGAGGCGGCCCTGGCCGGGTTCGGGGACGCCGCCGACCTGAAGAGCCCGTGGTTCACCGGCCACTCGCGAGGTGTCGCTGCGCTGGCGCACGCGGCGGCCGGGCAGGCCTCGGCGGCGGATGCGACAGCGGTCTACCGGGCTGGGCTGCTGCACGACCTCGGCCGGGTCGCGGTGCCGGCCGGGGTCTGGGAGCGGCCGGGTCCACTGCCGGCTCAGGAATGGGAACAGGTGCGGCTGCATCCGTACCACACTGGCCGGATCTTGGCCCGGTCTGCGGTGCTCGGCCCGCTGGGATTGATAGCGTGCCGCCACCACGAGCGGGTCAACGGGTCCGGGTACCCGGCCGGCATCAGCGGCGCCGAGCTGGACCCGGCCGCCTGCCTGCTCGCGGCGGCCGACGTGTTCCATGCGCTCGGCGAGGCGCGGCCGCACCGGCCCGCCCTGGAGCCTGCCGAGGCGGCGCGGGTCCTGGCGAGCCTTCCGCTGGACCGTGCCGCGGTCCGTGCCGTGCTGGCCGCCGCGGGGGCATCATCGGCTGTCCTGCCTTCGCTGCCGGCTGGCCTGACCGAGCGCGAACTGGAGGTCCTGCGCCTCCTCGCGGTGGGCCGCACCAAGCCCCAGATCGCCACCGACCTGGTGATCTCGCAGTCCACCGTGCACACGCACACGGTGCACATCTACGCCAAGTGCGATGTCTCGACTCGGGCTGGCCTGGCCATGTTCGCGATGCGGCACGGCCTCGCGGCCAGGACTGGCCCAGTCACCGCGAAAATCGACTGAACAGTCGATATCTCCGGGCGGCCCCTGCTGCTTACGGTTCCTGACAGGCAGTAACCAGCGATGTGGAAGGGAGCCGTCCATGACCACCAGCACCCGAACCCCCAGCTCAGCCACTATCACCGACGTCGATGTCGTCCGCGCCGTCTTCGGAGCGTTCGCCAGCGGCGACCTCGCCGCGCTCAGCGACCTGCTGCACGCCGAGGCGACCTGGCACCACCACAACGACGACCGCCTCGGCGGCATCCACCGCGGCGCCGATGCGATCATCGCCTACCTGACCGAATCGGCACTGCTCACCGCCGGCACGCTGCACGCCGAGCCGCAGTCGGTCATGGCCGACAGCGAAGGCCACGTTGCCGTGCTGGTGCGGCTCAGCGCCAGCCGCCCCGACGGGCGCACGATGAACGGCCCGCAGGTCGTACTCGCGACCGTGGAAGACGGCCGTGTGCGCGCCATCGAGCAGTTCGTCGGCGACCCGGCGGGCGTGGCCGCGTTCTGGGCTTGAACCGATCCCTGGAACGGAAGGAGCAAGATCATGAGCGCCCAGCAGAACATTGACACGGCCAGGGAGTTGTATGCGGCGTTCGGCCGCGGTGATGTCCAGGCCATCCTGGACCGGGTCACCGACGATGTCGACTGGTCCACCGACGCGGCCATCCCCGCTGCGCCGTGGTATGGCCCCAGGCACGGCAAGGACGGGGTCATCAGCTTCTTCGAGGCCATCGGCAAGACCGGGCCAGTCACCGAGTTCACCCCGCTGGCCTACGCCAGCAACGACGAGGGTGACGTGATGGTGTTCATCCGCTACGCGTTCACAGTCACCGCGACCGGCAAGCACGTCGAGATGAACATGCACCACTACTGGAAGTTCCGCGACGGGAAGGTCCGCTATGTCCGCAGTTCCGAAGACACGGCGCAGGTCGCCGCGGCCCTGACGCCCTGACCGTGGCCCAGAAGCGCCCTGGTCCCACGTCCCGAGCCACCGGCTGGGCTCTCCTCCTCTCAGAGGAGAGCCCAGTCCACCAGGTCGTGCCGATCCTCGCTGGCCCGGCATGCCACCTACATCGTTGCCGCCTACGTCGCCGGAGCCGCCCAGTAGGCCGCTCCCAAACTGGTACATCTCTGCCTGGCCGGACGCCGGCCAGGCAGACCGGCACCGGAAACACTGAGCGTGACATCGGAAGAACTCGCGAACCGCCGTTCTGATCGGCAACGTGGTCGCTTGCGTGAACGTCCGGCGCCGCGCAGATCGGAATGATCTGCGATGGCATTCCCTGCACGCAGAAGGTTTGCTGGGTTCTGGAGGACGGCGGGGGCGCGGGCGGGCGTTCGCCTAGTTGCGGGCCCCGTTCATGTCGAGGCTCTTGGCTCCGGTCGCCAGTCGCCAGGCGGCAGTGAGGGCCAGCTCACGAGCTGGGAGCGAGCAGGCCAGCATATGCCGCGGTGTGTCATCGCCCAGCCCTGGAGGCGAAGTACATACATACTGCCCGCGCCGCCGGGACCATCGGCCCGTGGCGGCTGCGCCCGCTGCACCCAGACTGGTGGTAAGCAATGTCGTCTCATCCCGCGGCGGGCCGTGCGGGCGAGGAAATGTTTGCGGAGGCGACTGTGCGGGTGGCACGTCGAATGAGGTCAGCCGGGACCGGTCGCCCGGACCCGGCTCGCGTGCCTGCAGCCGCGCTCCGCAACCGGATACTCGCGCGATCCCGCCTGCCGGTCCTTGTCGTGATGCTGGCGATCGCCTACGGGACGGTCGGGTACTGGCTGGTTGCGGGCAAGACCATGCTCGACGCGTTCTACGCGACCGTGCTCACGCTAAGCACGGTCGGGGTCGGCATAGGGCCACCGCCGGGTCCTGGCGGAAAAGTCTTCACCGTCTCCTTGATCCTGTTCGGCGTCGTGGCGCTGTTCACCGCCATCGGCGTGGGAACCGAGGTCGTGGCCTCTGGAGAGCTCGGGAGGTGGTTGCGGATGAACCAGGTGACCAGAAGCATCGGCCATCTCAGCGGGCACTACGTGATCTGCGCCTACGGGCGCGTCGGCCGGGCCGTGCTGGAGGAGCTGCAGCGCCGCAACTACACCACGGTGGTGATCGAATCCAAGCCGGAGCTGCAGCCGCTGCTGGCCGAACATGGCGTCCGGTGCATAGCGGGCGACCCGGCCGACGAGACCGTGCTCAAGCAGGCCGGCATCCAGCGCGCCCGGGGCTTGGTCTGCGCGGTGGACTCCGACGCGGCCAACGTGTTCATCACCTTGACCGCCCGGGCGCTCAACCCGGACCTGCGGATAGTCGCCCGTGCCTCCGACAGAACCTCGATCGACAAGCTGGTGCGAGCCGGCGCCGACGAGGTCGTATCGCCCTACGGGCTGACCGGGCGGCGGATGGCCGTACTCGCGGTCCAGCCATCCGTGCTGGAAGTCCTCGACCTGCTCAACCTCGGCTCGGACATCCGGCTGGAAGAAGTAGCCGTCCGTGCCAGAACGCACCTGGACGGCCTGACGATCGCCGAGGCCCGCGCGCGCTACGCCGGGGTAGCCATCCTCGCCCTGAAAAAGCCAGGAAGTGAGGTCTCGGCGAACCCGAACCACGAACTCCGCCTGGCGCCAGGGGACCTGATCGTCGCCTTGGGCCCGGCAGAGATCCTGAACCGCATGGCGGACTGAGCGCGTGACCGCACAGAAGCGGTGCTGCAACCCAAATTGCGGCTATGCGCGCCGTTGGGCGCTCTTGCCGACATCTTTCCGGGTCTACGACACCGGGCTGCGCTGGGTCACTGCCTGGCATGGCACATGCCGGATGAGCAGCCCGCCTATGCCGGACGGCTGCACCGGCTTTGGTGACACTGCTTGCGGGTGGAGGGGATGGGGCGTGGCTGGCTCGGATGGTTCCGGTGAGGGCGTCGGGCGGGTATTCATTTCTCACGCGTCTGAGCTGCGGGATTACCCGCTGGGGAACTCGTATGTGGCGGCGGCGGAGCGCGCGATCTCCGCGGAAGGTCACGTGATCGTGGAGATGGCTGACTTCCCCGCCGCCGATCAGCCTCCGGCCCGACTGTGCATGGACCGGGTGCGGAGCTGCCGGGTGTATGTGGGGCTGCTGGGCACCCGGTACGGCTCTCCGGTGCGGGACAAGCCGGAGGTGTCCTACACGGAACCGGAGTTCGACACTGCGACCGAGGCGGGCTTGGACCGGCTGGTGTTCCTGCTGGATACCGAGGCCGCTGATGTGGGCCTGCCCGTGTCGGCGTTAATCGACCGGGAGTTCGGGGCGCGGCAGGACGCGTTCCGCCGCCGGGTCCATGACAGCGGGCTGGTGACGGGGTCGTTTGCGGGCCCGGCCGTGCTGGGGCAACTGGTGGAGCGGTCGCTACGGGAGCTAGCCAGGACGCGGCGTCCCGGCGGGGGCCAGGGCGGCGCGGTTCCGGCTGTGGTGGTGGCCGGGGAGATCCCGCAAGAGCCGCTGGGGTTCCAGCCGCGTACGGACCTGGTGGCGGCACTGGATGCGCCCGGCCCAGGGTCGCGGGTGCGGTGGTGCATGCGCTGACGGGGATGCGGGGGGTCGGCAAGACGCACCTGGCCGCGGCTTATGCCCGGGCCAAACTGGCTGAGGGCTGGCGGCTGGTGGCGTGGGTCAACGCCGAGGATCCGGGCGGTGTGCTAGCAGGCCTCACCGAGGTGGCCGCCGCGCTGGGCCTGGCTGCTGGAGATGCGGTGGCGGCGGGTCGGGGGGTGCGACGCCAACTGGAAGCCGATGGGGAGCGGTGCCTGCCGGTGTTTGACAATGCCATCGACCCGGCGCTCTTGCGGCCGTTCCTTCCGGCGGCGGGAGCGGCCCGCGTGATCATCACCAGCAACTATCTGCCGGTGGCCCAGCTGGGGGTGGGTCTTCCGGTGGATGTGTTCTCCGAGGCCGAGGCGCTGACATTCCTCGCCGCCCGGACCGGGCAGGCCGATGCTGCCGGGGCCCGGACGCTGGCGGCGGAGCTGGGGTGCCTGCCGCTGGCGCTGGCGCAGGCGGCGACAGTAATAGCCAGCCAGCACTTGTCCTATGGGACCTACCTGGACCGGCTGCGCCGCCTGCCGGCCGCGGATCTGCTGGCGGCGGAGGAGGCCGGGCAGTACCCGCGAAGTGTAGCGGCGGCGGTGCTATTGGCGCTGGACACTATCCGCGCCGGTGAGCAGGGTGGGGCGTGTGGTGCGGTGATGGATCTGGTGGCGGTGCTGTCGGCGGCCGGGGTTCGCCGCTCCCTGATCCACGTGGCGGCCCGTGACGGCCTGGCAGCCCGCGAGGGGTCGGTGCCTGCGCTGGCGCCGGAGGTGGTAGACCGGGTGCTGGCACGGCTGGCCGGGGCGTCGCTGCTGACCTTCAGCGTGGACGGGTCCGCGGTCAGTGCACACCGGCTGGTGATGCGGGTAATCCGGGAGAACCTGGCCTCTGGCAACGTCCTCACGACGGTGTGCGAGGCGGCCGCGCGGCTGCTCGACGGGCTGGCCGCGTCGCTGAGTGGGAGCTGGAATGAGGACCGGGCCGCGACCCGGGACCTAGTGGAGCAGATCATGGCCCTGTACCAATCCGTGGCCCGATGCCCGCCCGGCGGTGGCCTGGACCGCCGTATGATCCAGCTCCGATGGTGGGCAGCCGGGTACCTGGGCGATCTGGCCGACAGCGAGGCGCAGACCATCGGAATCGGCGAACGGCTGGCAGCGGACCAGAAGCGCACCCGGCACTGTTGCATTGAGCCGCTACGTGATCATGGCGCCGCAAATCTTCCTGTCAGGTGTAGGTACGAAGCCCGTCAGGCAACCTGAATCGGGCATCTGGTGGCCGTCGAGCACCCGCCGACGATAGA
>Ga0335079_10007206_pt1 | contig 12688 bp, 9 predicted proteins | sample Lox_Sample_33_FD_206719 | JGI IMG/M metagenome (GOLD analysis project Ga0335079, IMG submission 206719) | Soil microbial communities from Loxahatchee National Wildlife Refuge, Florida, United States - Lox_Sample_3.3 | ecosystem: Environmental > Terrestrial > Soil > Wetlands | place: USA: Florida... | reverse complement strand
AGAGCGATCCGCCATCGGTCAGCTCGGTGTCGACCGATGGGACTGGAAACGTCGTCGTTGCGGGAACGAACTTCACCTCCGGCAGCCAGGTTTATTTCGACGGCCTGCCGGCGGCGACGACGATCGTGGACGCCTCGCACGCAACCGTGGTACCGCCACCGGGCGTGAACGGCCAGACGGCAGTGGTGACGGTTTATAACAGCGACGGACAGAACTCGATGTTCCTTGCGCCCTCGCCGGCGCCCGTGTACACCTACCCAGGTTCCGCCAAGTCCGCGCCCGTTTCGAGCGTGACGCTTTCCCCAGCCGCGTTGCCCGCGGGCACGCGCGCCCTGGTGGACATCACCGGCGTCAACACCAACTTCACCGACGGATTCATGAGCGTGGGATTTGGGTCGAGCGATGCGCTGGTGAGGGGAGTGTGGGTGCTGAGCCCTACGCATGCGCTGGTGAATGTGCAGGTGGCCGACGATGCGCTGCCCGGCTCGGCGTACGCCACCGTGATTTCGGGTTTTCAGGTGAACGCGCAGCCGAACGCGTTCCAGATCAATGCCGCAGTGCCGAATTTGCCGGTGGTGGAACCGGCTCTGGCGAACGCGGTTTGGGCGCCGAGCGGGGTTTATCCGGGCTCGACCGTCAGTGTGTCCGGGGTGAACTTGGGCGGCGCCAAGACCACCGTCACCATCAACAATTTACCCGCGACGATTCTCAATGCCTCGCCGACCCAGATCAATCTGGTGGTTCCGGCAACGCTCCCATCCGGGCCGGCGATCCTGCGCTTGAATAATGGCGCCGCCAGCGCCTACCCGGTGGTGGTGGCCATCGCCCCGGTTCCGCCGTCCATCAGTAGCGTGCAGGACATATCGAATGTCAATATCAGCGCGACGAATCCGGCACATCCTGGCGACATACTGAACGTGCAAGTGACCGGGTTGGCGGCTAAAGATGAGGCCGTGGCCCCCGGCCGCGTGAAAGTAAACGTTGCAGGGGGCAACGTGATGGCGGGCAGCGTGACCGAGGTGAGCGGCACATCGTACCTCATCCAGTTCACGCTCGATCCAGCCGCACCCACGGGGGCCCAGGTGCCGCTGACGGTTTCCATCGACGGCAAGATCAGCCTGCCTGTGTATATCCCGATCGCTTCTCAGTAAGCGATCGCCCAACCCGCCCCTGGCGCAGCCCAACCTTTAGGTCTTACTTTTGCGTTCCTGGCGAACCAACGGAACGATGCCTTCCGCGTCGCTGCCGAAGTAAGCAAAATGCTGAAGCGGAATACGTCAAAATCGCGTCCTGCTGCCATACAAGAAGCCGCCTGAAGGACCGATCAAATAAAGGGGCCGAGCGGCGCATTAGACTCAGGACCATTTGAACCAACCCATCCACCCGACCCAGGAGCGCAAGACTCGTGAAACATTGGAAGATTTCGACTCAATTTTGGGCCATCGTCGGCGCCACGTGGCTGGTGGGTACGGCGGCATCCGGCTTCCTGATCTACCGAGTGGGGAGCATCTGCGCCGCGTATGACGCGACCTTCGAGAAGGGAATCAGCGAATTTCACCAGCAGGATGCCGCCCGCGTCATCCAGGTGACGTTCAAGAAACAGGTGCAGGAATGGAAGGACGTGCTTCTTCGCGGCTCCGACCCTGACTCTCTCGCCAAGTACACGGACGCCTTCCACGAGAGGGAGAGGACGGTGAGAACGGCGGCGGAAGATCTCCAGTCGACCGTCACCGACCCCGAGGTGAGAGCCCTGCTTAGCGATTTCCAGCAGGCCCACATGACCATGGGCAGTTCGTATGAAAAGGCTCTCAGCGCATTCGCCGCGGCCAAGGGAGCGAACCAACACGAAGTGGATGGCATGGTGAAGGGGCAGGATCGCGCGCCTACCGATCTGATCGACAAGATTGTCGCGCGCCTCAGCGCCCACACGCAGTCGCTGGCGGCGTCGCAGAAAGAGGCGGTGGACCGCGAGAGGAGCTGGATCACGATCGCCTTGCTGGCCGGCTTCGCCAGCATTGGAGCCATCGCCTGGATCATGGTGCGCGGAGTGAACGGATCCCTGCAGCGTGCCGTCACGGGCCTGACGGACGGGACGGCCCAGATCACGTCGGCGGCGGCCCAAGTTTCTTCCGCCGCGCAGTCGCTGGCGCAGGGCACCTCGGAGCAGGCGGCATCCCTGGAGGAGACGTCCGCTTCCAGTCAGGAAATGGCTTCCATGACCCATCGAAATGCTGAAAATTCGCGGCAGTCGGCTGAGTTAATGACGGTGGTCGACCAGCGCATGGCCGACGCCAACCAAAAGCTCGACCAGATGGTTGTGTCCATGAAGGATATCAGCACGTCGAGCGAAAAGATCTCCAAGATTATTAAAGCGATCGACGAAATTGCGTTCCAGACCAACATTCTGGCGTTGAATGCGGCGGTGGAGGCTGCCCGCGCCGGTGAAGCGGGAATGGGATTCGCGGTGGTCGCCGATGAGGTCCGCAACCTGGCGCAACGCAGCGCACAGGCGGCCAAGGACACCTCCCAGCTCATCGAAGAATCCATCTCCTGTTCCCAGCAAGGCCAGACGCGGCTCCAGCAGGTGGCGGAAGCCATTCACGGAATTACGGAAAGCGCCAACAAAGTCCGGGTGCTGGTGGATGAGGTCAAGCTGGGCAGCCAGGAGCAGGCCCAGGGCGTCGCACAGATCTCGAAAGCTATGTCGCAGATGGAGCAAGTGACTCAGAAGTCAGCCGCCAGCGCCGAGGAAAGTGCCGCGGCCGGTGAAGAACTGAGCGCACAGGCCGAGACCTTGCGGCAGGTTGTGCACGATATTCACTGCATGGTGGAATAACATCCACGAACCGGTTTTCGCGCGAGGCGAGCTTCGCCCCGTAATAATCCCCTGCCACGTCTTCTTTCCTCGGATATGATGTTTAGTTCGAAATGGGAGGAAGGATGCCAAATTCACGCGCCCCGCGGCGCGGCTTCTTACAACGCATGGCCGGACTGGCCGGTTTTTACGGGCTGGCGGCAACGCCCGGCAACGCGCAGGGCCCGCAGCGTTCAGGATCGGGTGAACCACCGTTTCTGTCACGCTATGCGCGTGCACAAAACTACAAATCGCTGAAGCAATCCAGCTTCGACCGCACCGGAGGCAACCAGGATTACTGGCCCATGGCCGCCGGCGCCACCCAGGAGCTCTTCAATTCCGCCGGGCCCGGCGTCATTACCCACATCTGGTTCACGATTGCGGCGGAGAGCGATCATCACCTGAAAGAGATCGTGCTCCGTGCTTACTGGGACGGCAGTTCCAGACCGAGCATCGAGGTTCCCGTGGGAGATTTCTTCGGCTTGAATCTGGGCCAGTACTTCGTCTACCAGTCCGCGTTCCTCAACTGCTCCTCCATCAAGGCGCTGAACTCGTACTTCGCCATGCCGTTCCACAAGTCGGCCCGGCTCACGGCGACCAATGAGAGCGGGCGGAAAGTGGAAGCGTTTTATTCCAACATCGATTATCAGCTTGTGCCCTCACTGCCCGACGACGCTCTGTATTTCCACGCGCAGTATCGCCAGGCGACGCCCAACACGGCGCATGCCGAATCCGACAAGAATCTCGACGGGAAGCACAATTACGTGTACGTCGAGACGCATGGCCGCGGGCATCTGATGGGCGTGACGCTGGGAGTGCTGCAGAATACCGACCACTGGATGGGCGAGGGCGACGACATGATCTTCGTCGACGATGAGACCAAACCCGTGATCACCGGCACCGGCTCCGAGGATTACTTCAACGGCGCTTGGGATTTCGGCGGGCGTGACGGCGCCGTTCCGTTCGCGCACCTGTATAACGGGGCGCCGCTCATGATCGCGCCTGAAATTGCCGGCGGGCGTTACTGCCTGTATCGCTGGCACGCCGACAACCCGGTGACCTTCAGCCGCTATCTCAAGCACACCATGGAGCACGGTCATGCCGACGACCGCGCTGACAATTTCTTCTCGGTGGCCTACTGGTACCAGTCCGAGCCATCCACCGACTTCCCCACGCTCCCGCCGGCGGCATCGCGCATTCCGATTTTGAAAGCGGTGCGCGGACCGGGCGGCGCCCAGCCGGTATCCTGACCCAGGAGAGACCTATGAGAACCGTTCTCGCATGGCTTGCGGCTTCCGCCGTTTTGGGCGCAGCCGACCCCGCTGGATTTGGCCAGTGGAAGGGCGCGGAACTGAAAAGCTACGACAAAAAGCTTGCGCCGAAAATGGACGCCCAGAAGATTGGCTCGGCATCACTCGGCAATTTCGGCAATCACAGTTTCATGGTCATTCATCGCGAAGCGAGCGGTCAAGCCGAATGGCACGAAAAGCAGGCCGACCTGTTTATCGTGCAGTCGGGGGAAGCCACGTTGGTAGTCGGGGGAACGGTCGTCGATCCAAAAACCACCGAGCCCAACGAAATCCGCGGACCGTCGATCAAGGACGGCGTCAGCAAGCATTTAGCGCCAGGCGACGTGGTGCATATCGCCGCCAAAACGCCGCACCAGGTGATGCTGGGCGCCGGCAAGCAGATCACTTACGCGGTGATGAAAGTGGACGAGTAGGTCGCGCCGCCTGTTCACTTACGAGACGCGCCGTCCCACAGACGGACATTTCATCCCTGGCAGAAGCGCGTTAACGGGGCAAACCGGCCTACATCAGGGGTGCTCGCCCTGGCCTGAGAATTGCCCTTAACAATCGTTACGAAAATGAGCGATCTTCTGAGGGCAACCATCCTTGTCAGTGCTGCGCTCCTTTGCCAGGCTGCGGAACCCGCTGCCGCACGCTGGGAGGGCGACGTTCAGATTCCCGGCAAAGAGTTGAGGATTGTGATCGACCTGGCGCAAGACAGCCACGGCCAATGGACGGGCTCCGCCATCGTTCTGGGTTTCGGCATCAAAGGCGCACCGCTCACCGATATCGCCGTAAAAGAATCCGACGTGTCGTTCACCATCAAAGGCGCGCTGGGAGATCCCAAGTTCAAGGGACGGCTCGCCGCGAACCACACCTTGACCGGGGATTTTCAGCAGGGGGGAAACACGGCTCCCTTCACGCTGCAGAAAGCCGGTGAGCCGCAGGTGGATGCGCCGCGGCACAGCACCACGATTCGCAGGGAATTGGAAGGCGCGTGGCAGGGCGAGATGGACTTTTTCGGAACTGTGAAGGTCCGGCTCGAGATGGCGAATCAGCCGGGCGGTAATGCCACGGCCAAATTCACCCTCACCCGAACGCGGGACAACCCGCTGCCACTCAATCTGGTAACTGACGAAGGCGGCATTCTCACGTTGCAGGCGACCGACGCCGGCATCACGTACGAAGGCAAGTTCCGCAAGGAGGCCAATGAGATCAACGGGATATTCCAGCAGGGGCCCATCGAAGTGACGCTCGTGCTGCATCCCGCTGCAAAGAGCGGAGAGGCGGCGCGGCCATGAGAATACCCATGCGGATCTCAGCCATCGCATTTGCCGGCGGAATGCTGGGCGCGCTCTGCCACGGCCAGCCGATGTTCCGCGGCGATGCGGCTCATACGGGCGTATATACGGGCTCCGGTCCGCGGCAACTCCACGGAGTCAAATGGAAGTTCGCTACGGGAGATCGCATCATCTCCTCGCCCGTCTGGTACGAAGGCGTCGTTTATTTCGGAAGCGATGATCACAACCTGTACGCCGTGGATGCCGCAACGGGCCGCCAGAACTGGAAGTTCTCGACCAACGGGCCCGTACCCTCCACGCCGGCCGTTGCCGCGGGCATCGTCTACTTCCCAAGCTACGATGGCAAGTTTTACGCCGTCGATGCGCAAACCGGGAAACTGAAGTGGAAGTTCGCCACCGGGGGCGAACGCCGCTTTGAAGCCAAGGGGCTGCATGGCATGCTGCCGAAGAACCAAACCTTTCCGGATCCCTGGGACGTGTATTTATCCAGTCCCGTGGTAGCGCAAGGAGCCGTGTACTTCGGCTCCGGAGACGGAAATTTCTACGCGCTGGACGCGGCATCCGGCGAGCTTCGCTGGAAATTTGCGACCGGCGATGTCGTGCACGCTTCACCGGCCTACGACTCCGGCACGTTGTATTTCGGTAGCTGGGACACGTATCTCTACGCCCTGGATGCCGCGTCGGGTAAAGAAAAGTGGCGTTTCAAGAGCGGCGATGATCCGCTCATCCACAACCAGATCGGGTTTCAATCCTCTCCCGCGGTGGTGGACGGCGTGGTTTACACCGGCTGCCGCGATTCTAACGTGTACGCGGTCGATGCTGCCACCGGCAAACAGAAATGGAAGTTCTTCAACGACTATAGCTGGGTGATCACTTCGCCCGCCGTGACCCGGGGCAAGGTCGTTTTCGCGACTTCGGACTCCAGCTTGTTCCGCGTTGCCGATGCTGCAACCGGCAAGGAAGTGACCAAGCAGTCGTCCAAAGCCTACGTGTTTGCCTCGCCCGCCGTGGCGGGCGACGTCGTGTATCTCGGCGTTCTCAATGGAACGGTGGAGGCTCGCGATCTGAACTCGGGCAAGTTGTTGTGGGAGTTCCAGACCGAAACCTCGCGCCTGAACCGGAACTGGGTACTGACCGCCGACCGGAAATTCAACGGCCCCATGCTTTCCATCAGCAGCTGGCGCGAAACCGCCACCGGAGAAATGGACCGCCAATCTACGGTCGGGTCGTTCTTTTCCTCTGCATTGATTGCAAATGGAGTGGTCTACATCGGCAGCACCGACGGATATTTGTACGCGCTGGAGTAATCGGCGCACTATATACTGTCTCCATGCCGCCTATGCGTGCCAGGCTTCTTCTCTGCGCTACCGCTTGCACGCTGGCTGCCGCGGATTGGCCGCAATTTCGCGGCCCGAATGCGTTTGGGGTGTCCGGCGCCACGGGTCTGCCGGCTGAGTTCGGGCCGGGGAAAAACGTGTTCTGGAAGACCTCTCTGCCGGCGGGCCACTCTTCTCCGGTGCTGTCGGCGGATCGGATCTTTCTCACCGCGTTCGACGACGAGCACCTGTATGTCATCACGCTCGATCGCGCCACGGGAAAGATCCTGTGGCGGCGCCAAGTGCCCCGGCCGCGCAAACAGAAGTTACATAATTCGAATAGTCCCGCCTCACCCAGTGTAGCCACCGACGGGAAGAACGCCTTCGCATTCTTCACCGATTTCGGGCTGGTGTCTTATGGATCGGACGGAGAAGAGCGATGGCGTGTTCCCCTCGGTCCCTTCAACAATCCCTTCGGCCTGGGTGCCTCTCCCGTGCTGGCCAATGGGAAAGTGATTCAGGTCTGCGACGCCGAGACCGGATCGTTCGTCATCGCCGTCGACCAGAAGAGCGGACGAACGGTCTGGCGCACCGAACGCCCTGAGATGACGCGCGGCTTCTCCACTCCCGTGCTGTACCAACCGAAGGAGGGCGCGTTGCAGGCTTTGGTGGCGGGAACCAATCGATTCATCGCCTACGATGTCGACACCGGAAAGGAAGTCTGGTGGGTCCGCGGCCTCACCTGGCAGATGAAGCCGACCCCCATCATCGATGGCGGCGTGGCGTATGTGCTGGGCTGGGCCGGCGGCGCCGATCAGGGCAACCAGCAGGAACTCCCGTCGTTTGAAGACATGCTACGAGTAGCCGACACGAATCACGACCGGAAACTTTCCAAAGATGAGCTCGCCGATCAACGCTATAAAGACGATTTCGAGGACTCGGATCTGGACGGCGACGGATTCCTGAGCGAACGCGAGTGGAGGAAATATCGCGAGAAGCGGACCATGGTGAATTCGGTCATGGCGGTCCGGTTGGGCGGCAACGGTGACATGACCGACACGAATATCCTCTGGCGTTTTTACAAATCGCTTCCCAACGTCCCCTCGCCGCTGTTGTACGAGAACGTTCTGTACCTGGTGAAGGAAGGCGGCATTCTGACGGCGCTCGATCCGGCAACCGGCAGCGTGTTGAAGCAAGGCCGGCTGAAAGGAGCGCTCGATTTTTACTATTCCTCGCCGGTCGCCGCGGACGGAAAAATCTTTGCCTCGAGCCAGGACGGCCACGTGTCGGTGATCCGTGCCGGGCGGGATTGGGAAGTGCTGGCGGTCAACGATATGGACGACGAAGTCTACGCCACGCCGGCTCCGGTGGACGGGCGGTTGTACCTGCGCACCCGGAGCGCGCTGTATTGCTTCGGAAAAACGCCCTGAGACGCCGCTGAAAACCTGTCAGCGCCTTCGCGAAAGAGGTTCTGATGCTTTCATCGACAAATTTCTGGATGTGTTTTGCCGGGCTTGTCTATCTCATCGCTGGAGTTTTTGTTCTTCGAAAAGAGATCAGCGCGGCTCGCGGCCGGGACAAGCTCATCACCTTGGGCTGTGTCTTCATCGCCGTTCCACTCGCTGTATTCGCGACCGAGCATTTCCGCGGCCCGAGGTTTATTCAGAACATGGTCCCGTCCTGGATGCCGGCGCACTTGTTCTGGGCTTATTTTGTCGGATGCGCGCTGTTCGCGGCAGCCACCAGTCTGACCGTGCGGAAGTTCGTACGCTTGTCGTCCACCCTGCTCGGATTGATGTTCTTCCTGTTTGTCTGCATGATTCATATACCGAATGCGCTCGCGCATCCCCAAGATCGATTCGCGTGGGCCGTCGCGCTAAGAGATCTTTCTTTTGCCGGAGGCGCATGGGCTCTCGCCGGACTGCATAGTCGCGCCTCCGCGCCGCAACCATCGAAATGGGTGATTTGGTTTGGGCGCATGGTCATAGCCATTGCTGCAATCTTTTTTGCCGTAGAACATTTTCTTCATCCCGAGTTTGCGCCCGGCGTTCCTCTGGAGAAGATGACGCCATCATGGGTTCCATTCCCCAGCGTTTGGGGATATCTCGCAGGAGCGATCCTCCTGGCCGCTGGAATCGGCTTGGCCATGAACAAACAGTCTCGGACGGCCGCGGCCTCGATTGGCGCATTGATGACCGTTCTCACTCTATTCCTCTATCTGCTCATTTTGATCCTCGTCCACAACGGATCAACGCCGGAGATTACTGAGGCGTTAAATTACGTTGCGGACACGCTGCTCTTCGGCGGAGCAGCACTCGTCCTGGCATCGGCACTGCCGCGCGATCCTGATCGCGTGGAGAAAATGTAGCCTCCACGTCTTCGAGCACTACTTGCCCACGTTCCGCACCACCAGCAGCGGGATGCGCAGCTTATGCCGCACCGAGTTGATGGTCGTGCCGAAGATCAGATCTTTCAGTCCGCCGTGGCCGTGAGCGCCCATCACCAGCAGGTCGGGCTGGATCTCCCGCGCGCAGCGGACAATCTCGCGGTTCGGATTGGATGAATGCGCCACCATGGTCTCGACCTCAAGCCCCTCGGTGCGCAGCGAGTCCACAATGTCATCCAGATACTTGCGCCCCGCTTCCACTTCGGCGGTTGAGGAAAGCGATCCATACACCTGGCTGGTCACGTCCTCCTCCACGTGCAACAGATAGAGCTTGGCATGGTGCATGCGAGCCATGGCGGCGGCGTGCGCGATCGCCAGATGGTCGAGCGCCGTGTGATCGAGAGGAACCAGAATGCGGCTGTACACCGGAGTCTCCGCCGCGGAAACCGCCGTGGCCGGCAGCGTAATCGGCGCGCGGCCAAAGCGAGCTCCCCAGCGGGTGAGCGACGGCTCCACCGTGATCCAGATCAGCAGCCCGAGGAGGAAGATGCCGATCACGGCCAGCAGCAGGATCACATACGGACGCCACACGCCCGCCGCCGCCAGCCAGTCGCGAATCGACTGCCCCATCAGCCAGACGTTGAGCGCGAGAATCACCACCGCCGTCACCCAGGACAGTATTATGATCCAGGTTCTGTTCGTGAACTCGCCCATGCGCCGGCGATCGCTGGTGAAATGGACCAGCGGGATGATGGCGAATGGAAGCTGCATGCTGAGGATCACCTGGCTGAGGATCAGCAACTGATACACGCCGTGCTCGCCGGCGAGGTAGATCACTATTGCTGCCGGGATGATCGCCAGGCTGCGCGTAATCAGCCGCCGCAGCCACGGGCGCATGCGGAAATTGAGGAAGCCCTCCATCACGATCTGCCCGGCCAGCGTTCCCGTCAAGGTGGACGATTGCCCCGAACACAGCAGTGCGATGGCGAACACCACGCTCGCCACCGACGTTCCCAACAGCGGCGCCAGCAGCAGGTGCGCCTGCTGGATCTCGGTCACCACAATGGCGCGTTTGAAGAACACCGTGCCCGCCACCACCAGGATCGCGGCGTTCACCAGCAGCGCGCCGTTCAGCGCCACCAGGGAATCGATGAAGTTGTAATGGCACGCGATGTGTTTGGCCTCGCGCGTCCGGCCAATCTGCCGCGTCTGCACCAGCGCCGAGTGCAGGTAGAGATTGTGCGGCATCACCGTCGCGCCCAGAATCGCAATCGCAATGTACAGATTTTGGGTGTTGAGGCGCGGGATGAGTCCGGTGGCCATTTCGGAGATGGCCGGCTTTGAAAGAAAAATCTCAATGCAGAAGCACGTCGCGATGATCGTGATCAGCGCCAGGATCACCGCCTCGATAATGCGGATGCCGAAGCGCTGAAACCACAGCACCAGCAGCGTATCGGCGGCGGTGATGGCCACGCCGGCCAGCAGGGGCAGGTGAAACAGCAGGTTCAAACCGATAGCCGCTCCCAGCACTTCCGCCAGGTCGCAAGCGGCGATGGCGATCTCACAAAGCACCCACAGCGCGTAGGTGATCGGCCGCGGATAGGTCTCGCGGCAGGCCTGTGCCAGGTCGCGGCCGCTGACGATGCCCAGTCGCGCGCTCAGCGTCTGCAGAAGCACCGCCATGGCGTTGGACATCACCAGCACCCACAGCAGCCGGTATCCGAACCGCGCGCCGCCCTCCAGATCCGTGGCCCAGTTGCCCGGATCCATGTATCCCACGCTCACCAGGTAGGCCGGTCCGGCGAACGCGAACATGCGGCGCCAGAGGCCCATGTGCATGGTGTCCACCGAAGAATGCACTTCGGAGAGCGAGCGTGCGGGCTCAAATGTGCGCGCGGTATCCAACGGCTCCATCATACTTAACTATAGTTAAGTATGCAATCGAAATCCGTGGCCGGATTGTGAAATTTCTCGGACGTTCTGCCTACGGATACACCGCCGACACTCTCTGTCCGTCGTGCAGCGCGAAACTGGTGGTAAGGGCCACGGCATCTCCATCCGTCACTCCTTCTACGATCTGGACGCGGTTGATGCTCGACGAGCCGGCCTTGACGGGACGCCATTGAATGGTGCTGCCCGCCAGCGCGAACACTCCCGTGCCGTTCATGTCTCGGCGCAGCGCCTCTTTGGGAATGGTGAGCGCATTCGCCACCACGCTGGCGCGGATCGCGGCGTTCACATTGGTGCCCGGCACCAGTTCCCGCCCGGGATTCTCGATCGTGCACAGCACCTCACCCACTTGCCGCGTTCCCAGCGGCTGGACTTGTGTGGGCAACTGCTCCACGGTTCCCTCCCACTGCTTCCCCGGCAGGGCATCCCAGGTGATGTTGACCGGCAGCCCGGTGGTGACCCTTCCCAACTCCGGCTCGTCGACGTACACCCGCACGCGCAAGCGGTCGAGTACCCCCACGCTGGCCACCGGATCCCCGGCGTTGAGATAAGCCCCCATCCGGACCGGCAGACTGTAGACCACGCCCGCGATCGGGGACCGCACCACGGTCTCGGAAATGCGCCTCTCTGCCAGATGCACGTCGGCTTCGGCCTCATGCAACTTCGCTTCCGCCACCGCGCGATCCGCAGCGCCCACCAGAACGCCACGCCTGTGCTCCAGCGCCTCGATCTCCAGTTCGGATTGCCGCAATTTGCCGCGCGCCGCCTCCACCTCTTGGCGCGTCGCGGCCTGCTTTTCCTCCAGCCGGTGCAGCGCGTTGTATTCGCGCAGGGCCGCTTCACGATCCAGCCGGGCTTTGGCGAGACTGCCCTCGATGGCCGCCAGATCCGCCCGGCGGCCGCCGCCTGCTATGGTGGCCAACTCCGCCCTGGCATTTTCCACACGCGCTTGCGCGGCTGCCAGTTGTGCCGGCAGGCCTGGGACGCTCAACTCCGCCAGTTCTGCGCCTTGCGCCACCCGCTGGCCTTCCTTCACCGGAAGCTGCGCCACCAAACCCGCCGTGTCCACGCGCACCGAAGCGTATCGCAGCGGCTCCACCTTGCCGTTGCTCTGCAGCGTGCTCACCAGCATTTCACGCTTCACCTTGGCGAAGGGCACGGTGGGCGGCTCACTTTTCTTCGCGAACGACCAGATAAGAAGGACGGCGAGAGGTAACAGCAGAATCAGAAGATAACGTCGCTTCAATACGGACTCCGTCGGGCGCAATAGTCAAACAGCAGTCGCCATTCGGCGCGTTGTATTTCAAGAGCCGCCCGTTCCAACTCGGATCCGGGCCGGCGCCGCGCCTGCTCGCAGATCTCAATGAACGCCAGTGGATCCCAGACTTTGGAAAATTTCAAACCGGCGTCCGGATGCGCCGGAGCAATGGCTCGCGCCGCCTCCAGCAATTCCGGGAACACGGCATGTTCGCCCACGCGATGAAACCAGTAGGACGAATTCCCGGCATCCGGCTCCTGCCGGTGTACGATGGCGTGCCAGTAGCTGCCCTCGGCCGAAGAATCCGATTGTGCTACCTCGTGCGCCTCCTCCC
>Ga0335079_10007205_pt1 | contig 12689 bp, 13 predicted proteins | sample Lox_Sample_33_FD_206719 | JGI IMG/M metagenome (GOLD analysis project Ga0335079, IMG submission 206719) | Soil microbial communities from Loxahatchee National Wildlife Refuge, Florida, United States - Lox_Sample_3.3 | ecosystem: Environmental > Terrestrial > Soil > Wetlands | place: USA... | reverse complement strand
CGCGCTCAGCGCGAACCCGCGAGTCGCGTTCAGCGTCACCGTCGTCGGGTTGCTGATCAGCGCCGTCGCGTTCGGACTGTCGCTGGCGCGCGACAGCATGTACGGCCAGGACCCTTCAGACCTCGAGTACCTTGCCGCAACTGTCAGCGATCCACGTCCCCGACGCTCGCGCAGCCGCGAGGACCGCGCCGGCGACCCGCTCGACGGCTTGGGTGAATCCGTTCGACGTCGGGATCGTCCTGTCGGTGGCGTTCCTGATCGGCGCGATTTCGTCGCTGCATCTCGAGGGAAAGAATCACGGGGAACGGCCTGCGCGGGACCCCGCCGGGGAGATCACGATCGGGCGTGGACAGACGGTCGCAGCGCTGCCGAGGCCCGGGCCGCGCACGATCGGCCGCGGCACGCGGGCCCGCGTCCTTTACCGTCTGTCCAACGGACGGCTGGTGTATGTCCAGAACGCCCCAAACCAGGAGAACCCGTGAATGGCGTTCCTGTGGGATGAGCTGCGTCAGGCGATCCCCCTGATCGCGAGCGGCAACGACTACATCCTCCAGTTGACGTGGGTGACGATCAAGGTCGCCGTGGTTTCCACGACCGGGGCGCTGGTGATCGGCTTACCGATCGGACTCGCGTTGGGGCTCGGAAGGTTTCGGGGCAGACGGACGCTGCAGATCCTCGCCAATGCGACCCTTGCGCTCCCGCCGGTGCTCGGCGGCCTGTTCATGCTGTTGCTGGTGCTCCCGCAAGGCGCGCTCGGCAGTCTGCATTACGCGTTCACCCTGAACGCGGTGTACCTCGCCCAGACCCTGCTTGCGCTCCCCTACATCGTCGCGCTCACTCCGGCGGCAATCCAGGGGCTCCCGCCGGGGCTCCTGGCCCAGGCCCGGGCGCTCGGGGCCGGCCGGCGACAGCTATCGCTGCTCGCGCTCCGCGAAGCGAGGATCGGCGTGATCGCAGCGGTGATCGCGGCGTTCGGCACGGCGCTCGCCGAGGTCGGCGCGGTCGTGATCGTCGGCGGCAACATCGAGAACTACGACCAGACGCTCGCCAGCGCCGTCCTTGCGCAGGTCAACGACTTTGCCAACTACCCGTATGCGCTCGCGATCTCAATCGTGCTGCTCGGGCTGATCCTCGTGCTGATCGGATTGCTGACCGTCCTCCAGCAGCGGGGCGGCGTCCAGCTGCGCTTCAGGTCCGTGTGAGATGAGACTTCTGTGGGAGGAGCTCAGCCGCGCGGTCCCGATGATCTTGCACGGCGATCCGACCCTCCTCAGCGTGATCTGGTTCACGATCCAGGTAGCGGTGATCGCGACCACCGGCGCGGCGGTGATCGGACTTCCGATTGCTGTGGCGATCGGGCTTGGGAGATTTCGAGGCCGGCGGACGCTGCAGATCATCGCCAACGCGAGCCTCGGCCTGCCGCCCGTCGTCGCCGGCTTCTTCATGTTCCTGCTGTTCGTGCCGCAGGGTCCGCTTGGCGGCTTGCACCTGAACGTGACGAGGAGGGGCGTGTTCGTCGTGCAGACGCTCCTCGCGCTCCCGTACGTCGTCGCGCTGAGCGCGGCTGCGATCCAGGGCCTCCCGCCCGGACTGCTGGGGCAGGCGCGACTGCTTGGAGCCGGCCGGCGACAGCTGTCGCTCTTCGCGCTGCGCGAGGCCAGGATCGGCGTGATGGCGGCGATGATCGCGGCGCTGGGGACCTCGCTGTCGGAGGTGGGCGCGATCGTGATCGTCGGCGGTAACGCCTACGGCTACGATCAGACTCTCGCCAGCGCGATTCTGTACGAGGCAAACGCCGCTCACTACGCCGACGCCGTGGCGATTGGGATCGTGCTCATCGGCCTGATCCTGCTCCTGATGTGCGGGCTGGGCGTGCTCCAGCACCAGGGTGATGGCATCCGCTGGCGCTTCCGGTCGGCGGCGTGACCGAGGAGGCCGGGCACGTGCTGCTCCGCTGCGAGCACCTGAGCGTGCGACGTGGAGCGCGCACGGTCGTGACCGACGTGAGCACCGAGCTCCGCGCCGGAGAGATCGTCGCGATGCTCGGACCCAACGGCGCCGGCAAGAGCACGCTGCTCGACGCGCTCGCCGGCGCGCTGCCCGCGGCCCAAGGACGGATCGAGCGCCACGGCCGGGTCGGGATCGCGCTCCAATCTCCCGATCTGGCCCGCCGGACCGTGCTCGCAAACGTGACGCTGGCGCTCGCCTGGTGGGGCGTCCCGCGGGCCGAGCGAGCCGAGCGTGCCCAGGACGCGCTCAAGGCGATCGGCGCCGAGCACCTGGCCCGGCGACCGGCTGCAACCCTCTCCGGCGGCGAACGCCGCCGGGTGCACCTTGCCCGAGCGATCGCGGTCGGCCCGGACGTACTGATGCTCGACGAGCCATTCGCCGGACTGGACGCCGAGGTTCGCGCGAATCTGCTCGAGGACGCGCTGTCAGCGCTCCGCTCGAGGACGCGGGCGACGCTCGTCGTGGTCCACGACCGGGCCGAGGCGTGGGCGCTGGCCGACCGCCTGTTAATCCTGATCGACGGCCGCCTCGTCGCTTCCGGCCCGCCCCGGGAGCTGCTCGAGCACCCACCGAGCGTCGCGGTGGCGCGCTTCCTCGGCTTCGACGGGAGCCTCGAGCGCGACCGTGAGCTGCTGCTGACGCGGCCGCCGCACGTCGCGCTCGACCCTGCCGGCCTGCTCGATGCACGTGTCACACGAGCGGTTGCGCTCGAGGACGGAGTTCGGCTCGAACTGGAGCTCCACCGCGGCCGGCTGTACTGCGTGGCCCCGCTCCCGGCTCCACGGCCCGGCGATACCGTCCGCGTCCGCATCGACGGTGGCGTCCGCTTCCCGCTCACGGAGGCTGGAACTCTGGTGGCGTCCGGCTAGCGCGTCATTCGGACACTATTAGGTCGGTCGATGATCATTCCCGTCCGTTTTCAGACAGCCCTGGCCGCGGCGCTCGCCGCGCTCGTCGTGACCGCCTGCGGCGGGCACACCGCCACCAAGCAGGACGTCATCGCTCGCGGAAACGCGATCTGCGCGGGCGCGCAGCGCGACCTGCTGGCGGCGCCGTCCCCGGCCGCGGGAGAGACGTCGCTCCCGGGGCTGGCCGAGTATCTGAGCGCCATCATGCCGATCCTGCGGCGCGAGGTCTCCAACCTCCGGGCGCTGCCCAGACCACCGGCCGACCGGGCGCTCCTCAATCAGTACATCTCGGCGGTCGCGAGCTTGGGCGTCATCTACGGCAAGCTGGCGGCGGCCGCACGGCGCGGCGACCAGGACGCCGTCAACCTGGCGTTGGCGCAGCTGGCGGCCAACCCCGCATCGTCGCTCGCCGCGCGCTACGGACTCAACCAGTGCGCCGGCGCGGCGGGCACCGCCGTCCCGCGCTGAACCGACGGGCCCGCGAGCGTTCGCCGCCTACTGCAGCGGTTCGATGTCTGACCCTATTTCTGATTATGCCTAGGCAGTGCCTATATATTCACCGGATGCTTAAGACCCTCAGCACACGCAGCCGCCAACCGCGGTCACGTGACATCCACGGGCGATCCGGGGCCACGCGCCGGTTGCTCGCCCTTCCCCTGCTCGGCCTGATGGCCGCCGCGGCGTGCCTGTTCGCTCCGGCACTCGCAGACGCGGATACCTCGTCGACGCTCACGGTCATCGGGACCAGCGACGTCAGCGACTCCGGCTTGATCCCGAACGTGATCCAGCCCGGCTTCCAGAAGGCCTACCCCCAGTTCACGTTCAAGTACATCGGCACGGGTACCGGCAACGCCATCGCTCAGGCCGAGTCGGGCGCCGCCGGAGCGAGCAACCTCATCGTCCACGCCGCCTCGCTGGAGAACCAGTTCGTGGCCGGCGGGTACTCCAACGAGCAGTACGGCCGCGCGCTCTGGACCAACGACTTCGTGTTGGCCGGCGCGAACGCAGACCCAGCCGGCGTGGCTGCAAACGCAGGTAACGACATTGCCAAGGCGTTCGCAGACGTAGCTGCCGCCGGCATCAACGGAGGCGGCACCCCGAAGGCCACGTTCGTCTCGCGCGGCGGTACTCCAGGCACGACGGTGTCCGAGCACGGCATCTGGCAGCTCGTCTCGAGTTCCGGGCTGAGCCCGGCGGGCCTTCTGCTGTGCGCGGTCAGTTCCGCGAACGGCGGCGGCGAGACGCCGATCGCCGCGGGCAACGGCGTGACCGCCTCGGGACAGCCGTGCCCGAACAGCGGTGCGCTGCCCACCGGCGCCGCGCTCCCGGCATGGTACGTCGCGACGGGGCTGACCCAGGGACCCAACGTTCAGGCGGCCAACGCCTGCAACGGCTTCCCCAGCGGTGCCAATTCCTGCTACGTGTACACCGACAGCGGCACGTACGACTACCTCGCGTCCGGGACCGACCCGGCCGGGACGATCCCGGCCCTGAAGATCGTCACCCAGAACAACAGCGCCACCGCCCCGGGCGGCCAGTACGAGCTGATCAACTACTTCCACGGCTACATCATCAATCCCAACAAGCCGGGCCAGACGGTGAATCTGCCGGCGGCCACGGACTTCCTCAACTACATCACCTCGCCGGCGGTGCAGGCACAGGTGGCGGCCTACCTCCAGGGCCACGGAGCGCCGTTCACGCCGACGGCGTCGCCGTTGCTCACCGGTTCGCCGCTGCCCAAGACCTTCGTTGCCCGTGCGGGCAAGAAGATCACGGTCAAGGGAACGCTGACCAACGCACAGCCGGGATACCCGGTGCTGTCCGGCGAGCCCGTCGCCATCAGCAAGGTCGTGAACGGCCTGCCGGTGTCGGTGGCGACCGGCAAGACCGACAGCCAGGGCAAGTACAGCATCAGCTTCGTACCGCCGACGAACGGCTCATACGAGATCACCACGAATCAGATCGCGAAGGTCGAGGACTCGAGTCTCAATCCCGTGTTCGGCGATCTGCTCTCACCAGCCGCGGCGACGCCGAAGAAGATCACGGTTCACAGCGTGATCACCCAGCTGAGCTCGACGTCTCAGGGGGGCCAGGCGTTGATCCGCGGACAGGTGTCACCGAGGACCGGCCACGTCAAGGCGACGGTGACGCTCCTCGCCACGCAGTTCGGATCCAGGAAGGGCTTCAAGAAGGTCGCCACCTACAAGCTGGCGGCCAACGATGCCAACTTTGCGGTTGCCCTGCCGAAGCTGGGCCACGGCACATGGCTAGTCCAGGCCAAGTACTCCGATTCCGGCCAGGTCGTCGCAGCGCAGGCCCGAACGATCAAGGTGACCGTGGGCGCCAAGCCCAGCACGAGCGTGAGCTTCAGCTCGCTCAAGGTCGCCAAGGGCGGCAAGGTGACAGTCTCGGGCACGATCAAGCCCGGCGCACCGGCGAGCGGCGCCACGATCCAGGTGCTGACGATGAAGACCTCGGGCGGGCCGCCGACGTTCGGCGAGAAGACCAAGGTCAAGCTGGGCGCTGGCAAGACGAAGTTCACGGTGCACTTCAAGCTGAAGACCGGATTCCGGTACATCTTGCGCCTCGTGAACAACCAGACCGGCCAAGCCCCGAGCGACTCGGGACTCAAGACGGTCAACGTCAAGTAGGCGTCGTTGCGCTCGCCTGGGCGACGAATGTCTGCCGACCGCCGCCCCAGGGCTCTCCTGGGGCGGCGGTTCGCGTTTGTGCCCGCGTTGGCGCTCACGGCGACCCTTGCCTGTGCCTGCCCGACGGGAGCGTCCGCCGATCAGGCCGTCGTCAGCGCCACGATCTACCCGTCGTCGGCGGGCAACGTCAGCCATGTCTCGGCCGGGCTGCAGGCACTGGAGGCCTGTCCGGAGTACTCCGGGTCCAACCCGATCTACCTGTATCCCCCGGGGCAGCCGTTCCAGCTCACCGCGACCTCATGGCCTGTGTCCACGGTGCTCAGTTGCGGGCTGCAGATCCCGCTCGACGACGTCAACAGCGTCCAGATCCTGAGTCCCAATCACGGCTTCGAGGCGCCGCTGTCCAACGCGGACCTGACGGACCCCACGCGTTATCAGGACCCACAGGCTCCCGACGCGCTGCCGGCGATCACCGTCGACGGAACGGAGGATCAGACCACCTACATCCGTCCGTTCCGGGGTGCAAGCGACGCCAACGCCGGCGATGAGGTGATCGAGACAGGGGCCCCGATCACGCTGGTGGTGTACGCCAACGGCCCCCCGCTGATCGTCCGCGCCGCCGCTCGCACCCTGCCCTCGACGGCGACCGCGACCAAGGCGAGGCTCAGCGCCACGGTCCAGACCGCGGCCGGTGCGCCGGTGCCGGCATCGGCGCTGACCTGGAGCTGGACGTTCGGCGACGGCGGCACCTCGACGGCAGCGACCCCGACGCATCGGTTCGCGGCCGGCAGCTATTACGTGACCGTCCAGGTGACCGATGTCGCCGACGGCGCCGGGGGCACGGCCACCATCCAGTTCCAGACCCCGGCAAAACCGAGATCCGGACACACGAACCGGACCGGGGGCAGCAATCCGACGAAGTCCGCGTCACCGACCGGCACCGAGAACGGCAAGCACAGCAAGCACCCCGGGGGTCAAAGGGGCACGGAACGGTCGGCAGGCTCAGGCGGCGCCCGATCGACCACGACCTCGTCGCAGTCGACGACCGCCCCGCAATCGACAACCCCGACCACGCAATCGACAACCCCGACCACGCAATCGACGACCGCGGCGACGCAATCGACGACGAGCACAGCCTCCGCCGCGACCACACCCGCGACGACGACGACCACGACCGCGCCGGCGCGGCACCCTCCGGCCCGCCACCGGCGCACGGCGGCCACGCTGACGGCGCCCGCCGGGTCGCTCGTGAGCGGACGCCTGATCAGCGACGTCACCACGCTGCCCGCGGGATCCAGTCCGCTCGTCCACCTGACCCCGGCCGCAGCAGCGGCTCCGCCGCAGGTTCGCCAGGCGATCCATACGCGGAGCCTGGCGGCGCCCGGCGCCGCGCTCGCCGTAGCGCTCCTGCTGGGCTTGGGAGCCGCTTGGGAGCTGCGAAGCCGCCGCCGTTCGCGGGCCGTGCTGGCCGGGCACTGACGCGCCGCCCGTGGCACCATCGCCGATGCCCTCGTGATCTTCGCCCTGACCACCCACGACATCGATGAGGTGATCTTCCACGTCGCGAGCGCCCTGCAGATCCCGGTACTCATCCTCGCCCTGCTGGCGCTGGCGCTCGTCATCTTCGAACTCGGCAGCTACATCGTCGAGGTGGCGGGCCGGCGCAAGCGGCGGTTCGGCATCCTCCTGGAGGGCGCCGAGCATGCCCGCAACGCGCTGCTGCTCGGGGATCGCGCCGCGGCCGCGCGAGCGGTCAACGGCATTCCGCGAAGCCCCGCGATGGCCAAGACCCTGGCCTTCATCATCGCCAACGCCCGAACCGAGGAGGGCGACCATCAGCTCAACAAGGCACTGGCCGACTTCGACTTCGACTCCCAACGACGGCTGGCCCGCACGCGGCTGCTCGTGCGCGCGGGCCCGGCGCTCGGTCTGATGGGGACGCTGATCCCACTGTCCCCGGCCCTGACCGGCCTCGCCAACGGTGACACCGCCGCCTTGAGTGAGAATCTGCGGGTGGCCTTCAGTGTCACCGTTGTCGGTCTGCTGATCGGAGCCGTTGCGTTCGGGCTCTCGCTGTCACGGGACCGGATGTACGGGCAGGACCTGTCGGACCTCGAGTACGTCGCCGCCATCATCAGCGATCCGCGGCCCGTCGGAGACGCCGCATGATCTCCGTCACCCCCCGCGCCCGCAGCCGCGAGGAACGCGCCGGCGACCCACTCGATGGTCTGGTGAATCTGTTCGACCTCGGCATCGTGCTCTCCGTGGCTTTCCTGCTCGCCGCGCTGTCATCACTGCACCTCAGTTCGACGATCACCAACCACGGCCTGCGCCCCACGACACCCAACGAGATCCGCATCCAACCCGGCCAAGAGGTGGCGCCCCTGCCGAAGGCCGGCCAGCGGACGATCGGCCGCGGCACCGAGACCGGCGTGGTGTACCGCCTCGCCAACGGCCAGCTCGTCTACGTCCAGAACGCGCCCGCAGCCAAGCGGCGCTGAGATCGGTTCATCCCGCGCCAGATCCCGTGTGCCCCCCGCTCCCGGACGAGGGGCAACGGCCATTCCTGCGCACGATCTGCGTGGCGCCGCCGGTCGACGGTGGCGCGCGCTCTCCGATGCGATCGCGCGCTCGCTGATCCGCCGGCGCTGGATCAGCCGCAAGCCGGACACCGGACGGTCTCGCTTTACCCCCAGCGGGACGCGCGGCCTTCGCTCGGCGCTCGGGATCGAGCTTTCTCAGCGCGTACGATCGCGCGATGGAGCTGGTCAGAACGTCGGCGGCGCCTGACGGCGGCGCCTTGGTCGGAAGGTCGGCCACGCCTGACGGCGGCGCCTTGCCGCCCGGCCCGCGCGCGCCCGCCGTGTGGCAGACGGTCGCGTGGATGGCCCGCCCCGGGGCGTTCCTGCGCCGCGTCCACGGCCGCTACGGCGACCCGGCCACGATCCGCACGTACTGGACCGAGGAGCCGATGGTGCTGTTCTCGAGCCCCGACTCGGTGCGCGCCGTGTTCCGGCTCGACCCGGCGATCGCGCCGGCGGGACAGAGCTGGGAGTTCCTGCGCCCGTTCGCCGGACCCCACTCGATCCTGTTGCTGGACGGCGAGGAGCACATCTGCGAGCGCCGGCTGATGCAGGGCCCGTTCCACGGCGAGCGGATGCGCGCGTTCGCGCCGATGATCGGCGAGCTGGCCCGGCGCGAGCTCGCCACCTGGAGCGGCCGGGTGGTCGCGCTCGACCGGATGCGCGAGCTGACGCTCGACATCATCCTGCGCGTCGTGTTCGGAGCCCGCGACGACGAGCTCGCCCACATGCACGCGGTGATCGAGGACTCGCTGTCGACCGTGCGCTCGCTGCCGTGGGTGCTGGCGATGGCGGTCGTGCGCAAGGACCTCGGTCCGCGCAGCCCGTGGGGCCGGTTCCGGCTCGCGGTCGAGCGGTTCGACGCCGAGCTGTACGCGCTGCTGGCCCGCCGGCGCGCCGAGGAGCGCGACGACTCGATGCTGGCGCTGCTGCTCGGGGCGCGCGACGAGCACGGCGACCCGCCGACCGATCAGCACCTGCGCGACCAGCTGGTGGCGTTGCTCGTGGGGGGCCACGACAGCTCCGCGGCCTCGCTGGCGTGGGCGTTCGAGCTGCTCGCCCGCCACCCGGGGGTGCAGGCGCGCCTGCGCGAGGGCGACCCGACCTACCTCGACGCGGTCGTCAAGGAGGCCCTGCGAGCGCGGCCGGCGCTGACGATCGCGCCGCGCCTGCTGCTCGAGCCGGCCCAGATCGCCGGCCGGACGGTGCCCGCGGGCGTGCAGGTCGCGGCGTGCCTGTGGCTGGCGTGCCGGCGCGAGGATCTGTGGCCGCGCGCGAGCGAGTTCCGGCCCGAGCGCTGGCTCGAGGATCCGGCGCCGAACCCGCTGTCGTGGATTCCGTTCGGGGGCGGCGTGCGGCGCTGCGCCGGCGCGCCGTTCGCGGAGATGGAGATGCGCGAGGTGCTGGGCGCGGCCTCGGACCTGTGGCTGCGGCCGGCCCGGCCCGAGCCCGAGCACGCCCGCCGCAGCATGCTCGTGCTCACGCCCCATCGCGGCGGTGAGGTGGTGGTCGGGTGAGGCTCGTGATCTTCGATTGCGACGGGGTGCTCGTCGACAGCGAGCCGATCTCGGTCCGTCACGACGTCGAGCTGCTCGCCGAGCTCGGAGTACCGATGTCCGAGGCCGAGGTGATCGAGCGGTTCGTCGGCCGCTCGCCCGAGGTCATGGTCGCCGCGATCGAGGACCGGCTCGGTCACCCGCTGCCCGAGGACTGGTTCGACCAAGCACGGCGGCGCCTGCGGGATGCGTGGGCCGCCGAGCTGGCTCCGGTCGACGGCATCCGCGAGGCTCTCGAGCAGATCACGGGTCCGGTGTGCGTCGCCTCGAGCAGCGGTCACGACAGTCTCCGCTACAAGCTCGAGCTGACCGGTCTGTACGAGCGGTTCGCGGGACGGATCTTCAGCGCCGCCGAGGTCACGAACGGAAAGCCGGCGCCCGACCTGTTCCTGTACGCAGCCGAGCGGATGGACTTCCCGCCGGCGGATTGCGTGGTCGTGGAGGACAGCCGCCACGGCGTCGCCGCCGCGCGCGCCGCCGGGATGGACGTGCTGGCGTACGCCGGCGGCGTGACGCGGGCGGACGCCCTCGCGGGGCGGAGGACCATAGTGTTCGACGACATGCGCTCCCTCCCCCAGCTCATCGCCGCGCACTAGTGGTCTCCCGCACGCTCGGCGGTACGGATCTCGAGGTCACCCCGGTCGGGCTCGGGCTGGCCGCGCTCGGCCGGCCCGGTTACATCAACCTCGGCCACGCGTCGGACCTCGCGGGGCACACCGATGTGGCCGCGATGGAGCGTGGCGCGCACGCCGTCCTCGACTCCGCCTACGAGCACGGCGTGCGCTACTTCGACGCGGCCCGCTCGTACGGACGCGCCGAGGCGTTCCTGGGCAGCTGGCTCGAGCAGCGGGGATTCGGACCCGACGACGTCACGGTCGGCTCGAAGTGGGGCTACACCTACACCGCCGACTGGCGCGTGGACACCGACGTGCACGAGGTCAAGGACCTGTCGGCGGCGACGCTCCGGCGCCAGCTCGACGAGAGCCAGGAGCTGCTCGGCAATCATCTGCGCCTCTACCAGATCCACTCGGCGACGCTCGACAGCGGCGTGCTAGACGATCCCGAGGTGCTGTTCGAGCTCGCGAAGCTGCGGGCGAGCGGGATGGCGATCGGGTTTACGGCGACCGGACCGCATCAGGCGCAGACGATCGAGCGCGCGCTCGAGGTCGGCGGCTTCGACGCCGTCCAGGCGACGTGGAACCTGCTCGAACGGTCCGCCGGTCCCGCGCTGGCGGCGGCACACGCCGAGGGCATGGGGGTGATCGTCAAGGAGGCGCTCGCGAACGGCAGGCTGACGGCGCGCGGCGACGTGCCCCAACTGGCCGCGGTGGCGCTGACGACGGGAAGGACGGAAGACGCGCTCGCGCTCGCCCACGTCCTGTCGCAGCCGTGGGTGGACGTCGTGCTCAGCGGCGCCGCCACGGTGCAGGAGCTCGAGAGCAATCTCGACGCGCGCGTGCTCGATCCCGGCCGCGACGTGCTCGAGACGCTCGACGGCATCGGCGAGGACGCCGAGACGTACTGGCGCAAGCGCAGCGAGCTACCCTGGAACTGATGGACGTCGAGATCTGGTCCGATATCGCGTGTCCGTGGTGCTACATCGGCAAGCGCCGCTTCGAGGCCGCGCTCGCCGAGTTCGAGCATCGCGACGACGTCCGGGTGACATGGCGGAGCTTCGAGCTCGATCCGTCGGCGCCGGCCGAGCGCGAGGGCGACCGCGCCACCCGCCTGGCCGAGAAGTACGGCATCACGGCCGAGCGGGCGAAGGAGATGGAGCGCACGGTGACCGACGCCGCCGCCGGCGAGGGCCTCGACTTCCGCCTCGACATCCAGCGCAGCGGCGCGACCTTCGACGGCCATCGCGTCGTACACCTCGCCGCCGAGCACGGTCTCCAGGACGCGATGAAGGAGCGGCTGCTCCACGCGTACTTCGGCGAGGGCCAGCTGATGTCCGATCACGAAACGCTGGTCCGCCTGGCCGTCGAGGTCGGGCTCGACGAGGACGAGGTCCGCCAGATGCTCGTTTCAGACCGCTTCGCCGACGAGGTCCGTGGCGACGAGCGGCTCGCCGGCCAGTTCGGGATCAGCGCCGTGCCGACGTTCGTCGTCGACCGCGCGATCGGCGCCTCCGGAGCCCACCCACCCGAGGCGCTGATGCAGCTGCTGCGCCAGGGATGGGAGCGGCGCCAGCCGGTGACGGTGATCGCCGGCGGCGAGAGCTGCGACGTCGACGGCAACTGCTGAGCGCATCGCCCGGCCGGGCGCCCTTAAAACGTCGCAAACCTCCCGTCCGGCAACCTCCCCCGGCCACATAAGCATGGTCACCATGCTTATGTGGCCGCTGGGGCGGGCGCGCGGGGAGGTTTGGCGACTTTTACATGGGGTTGGAGTTCGTCGGGCCTTGATCGGGCCGTGCGGGTTCAGGACGAACTTCTTGGCCGCGCCGTGATCGAAGTCCTTGTGTCCCTTCGGGGCTTCGTCGAGCGTGATCACGGTGGCGTCGACCGCCTTGGCGATCTGCGCCTTGTCGTTGAGGATCATCTGCATCAGGCCGTGGTGGTACTTCATCACCGCGCACCGACCCGTCGCCGAGTGCGCCGCCGCCGGCCCGACCGGGCCGGCGCCCGCGACATGCACAGTCGAGCCCGACATGACGCCGGCGGTGCACGCGCGGTGGTAGCCGGTCGGGAGGATGTCCGACAGCATCGTCAGGTCGAGATGTTCTCCATCGCCCGCTCCTTGTCGGGGAGCGGCAACAGGTTCCAGTCGGGGTTCACGTTCAGGCAGACGCCTGGTCGGAGCCGCGACACGCACCTGAGGAGCGCCGCATGCGGCAGCTTCCGGCCCACGTTGGCTGGGTTCGCACGGGGTCCGCTCTTCAGCTCGAACGTCGCCCTCCGGCCACAGCGCTGAACCAGCTATTGCGCCGGCCGGTCCAGCAGACCGCGCTTGCCGGCGGCGTAGGCGACCTCCGCCCGGCTG
>Ga0335079_10007204_pt1 | contig 12689 bp, 16 predicted proteins | sample Lox_Sample_33_FD_206719 | JGI IMG/M metagenome (GOLD analysis project Ga0335079, IMG submission 206719) | Soil microbial communities from Loxahatchee National Wildlife Refuge, Florida, United States - Lox_Sample_3.3 | ecosystem: Environmental > Terrestrial > Soil > Wetlands | place: USA... | reverse complement strand
GGTGTCCGCAATGATGACGGGCAGCGGTTCGGCGATCTTCGGATTGTTCCGGACGGCTGTCGATGCTTCCCTCGCCGCCGGTTCCATGGCGGAGCCGGGGTTGGTGGACAGGGTCTTTCGATTTCAACTGGTGAGCCGCGCGCGCTACCGGTCTCTTTGGTCGCGCGCCCTACGAGAGCATACAGGCGAGACAGCATGGCCGCCCCAAAGCCGATACTAGCGATGACTCACGATCGTCTCCAGATCTTCACGGGCAACGCGCACCCCGAGTTGGCGCGCGCCATTTGCCGGGAACTAGGCGTCCCTGTTGGCAACGCCATGGTCCGGCAGTTCGCGGATGGCGAAATCTATCTGCAGATTCAGGAAAATGTGCGCGGCGCGGATGTGTTCATCATCCAGCCCACCTGCACTCCCGTCGACCGCAACATCATGGAATTGCTTCTCATGATGGACGCGCTGAAACGGGCCTCCGCAGAACGTATCACGGCAGTGTTACCCTATTATGGGTACGCCAGGCAGGACCGGAAGGACAAGCCGCGCGTTCCGATCTCGGCCCGGCTGGTGGCGGCGCTGCTGGAAACAGCGGGCGCATCCAGGGTTCTGACACTCGACCTGCACGCGGCGCAGATTCAGGGTTTCTTCGATATCCCGGTGGACCATTTGTTCGCCACACCGGTGATGATCGATTATTTCAAGGCTTCGCAAACGCCTGATATGACGGTGGTGTCGCCGGATGCGGGTGGTGTGGAGCGCGCGCGCGCTTTCGCCAAGAGGCTTAACTCGCCTCTGGCGATTATCGATAAGCGCCGCGAAGAGGCCAATGTCGCCGAGGTGATGAATGTGGTGGGCGACGTGGAAGGACGGAATTGTCTGCTGGTCGATGATCTCATCGATACAGCGGGCACGTTGGTGAAGGGCGCCGAGGCGCTCCTGGAAAAAGGCGCGGCCAGTGTTTCGGCCTGCGCGACGCACGCGGTGTTGTCCGGTCCGGCGGTCAGCCGGATCGATGCCTCGTGTCTGAGGGAAGTTGTGGTAACGAATTCGATCCCGCTTTCGGAAGAAGGCATGCGGTCGAACAAGATCCGGTCTCTGTCGGTAGCCAGTCTGCTGGCGGAGGCCATTCGATCGATCCACGAAGGTGGATCGGTCAGTCGTTTATTTGTTTGAAGTTTGCTGCGGACCCGGACCCACGGTAGCCGAGCGATCGGTCAACGGACTCCGGAAGTAGGACGGACGGTCGCTTTTTGCCGTCTGTCAAAGGAGATATGTAGTGCGTAAAGATATCAAAGTCCCCGCCGAGGTGCGTACCTCGCGCGGTAAGAACGAAGCGCGCCGTACACGCCAGGGCGGAATGATTCCCGCCGTTGTCTACGGTGCATTTAAAGACCCCGTCAGCGTATCCGTCAACCCCCGCGACATCGTCAAGATCGTCCACAGCAAGAGCGGATACAACACCATCTTCAACCTGGCCATCGATGGCGGCGAAACCACGCCCGTCATGGTGGTGGACAGCCAGGTGGATCCGATCAAGGGCAACCTGCTGCATGCCGATCTCAAGCGCATCGATCTCTCCAAGCGCATCAAGGTCGCCGTCCCGGTGCACACCACCGGCGAACCGGCGGGCGTGAAAGTGCAGGGCGGATTGCTCGAAATCGTCACGCGCTCGGTCGAAATCGACTGCCTGCCCGACGAGATTCCCGAGGAATTCACTGTCAACGTGGCGGAGTTGATGATCGGGCAGAGCAAGCGCGCCAATGCCGTGGAACTCTCCGGATCCATGAAGCTGGTCAGCCCCGCCGACCAGGTGATCGCTCACGTAGTCGCGCTGCGCGCTGAAGAGGCGCCGGCCGCGGCCGCGGAAGGCGCCCCAGTTGAAGGCGCTGCTCCGGCCGCCGCCGCCGAGCCGGAAGTCATCAAGAAGGGCAAGAAGGAAGAAGAAGGCGCGGCCGAGGAAAAGGGCAAGAAGAAGTAATCTGCCATGTTCCTGGTGGCCGGTCTCGGGAACCCGGGCGAAGAGTACGCGCAAACGCCTCACAACCTGGGTTTCCTCACCATCGACTGCCTGGCCGGACGGCATGGCATCCGCGTCACCCGCAAGGATTCCCGGTCGCTCATCGGTGTCGGCGAAATCGATGGGCATAAGGTGATGCTGGCCAAGCCGCAAACGTATATGAACCTTAGCGGCGGTTCGCTGGCGGCGCTGATGGAGAAGCATGCGATCGGAATCGCCGACGTGGTGGTGGTTTACGATGAGCTGGATTTGCCGTGGCTGGGGTTGCGGATCAAGCCGAAAGGCTCCGCCGCCGGACACAAGGGGATGAAATCGGTCATCTCGAGTTTGGGCTCGAACGAGGTGGTTCGAGTGCGGTTGGGAATTCATCCGGGCCACCCGATTCAGAGTGGCGCGGATTTCGTGCTGGGTCCCATGGGGAAAGCACGGACGAAGGAATTGGACGGCTTCGTGGGCTATGCGGCCGACGCGGTCCGTTCCATAATCGCCGAGGGCGTCGAAAAGGCCATGACGAAATTCAATCGTCGCGCCCCAGGTTTACATGAAGAGGAAGCATGAGGATTTACGAAGAGCTGTTCATACTCAAACCGGACATTCCGGAAGAAGAGGTGGACCCGTTCGTGGAGCAGCTACGGACGAATCTGACCTCTGCCGGAGCTACGGTGGACAAAGTCGATAAGTGGGGCAAGCGCAGGCTGGCCTATCGCGTGGAGAAATATCGCGAAGGTTTTTATGTGCTGTTGCAGTTTACCGCGCCTCCCGAAGCCGTAAAAGAACTGGAGCGCCGTTTGCGCGTTTCCGATTCGGTGCTGAAATATCTCACCGTGCGCATCGATGAGACGCTGAAGCGGCTGGAGAAGCGCAAAAGGGATCGCGACAAGCGCGCGGCCAAGCGCGCCAGCCAGGCGCCGCCAACTGCGCCGGCACAACCCGCGCAGCCCGTCATTCCGGGCGCGCCAGAGCACGCGTCGCCGGCCATGCCCGGCACACCGAGGGAGGCTTAACCCATGCCGGAATCGAAAGGCAGACCAGGCAGCGCCGCGCAGCGGCCCACCGGCGGCGATAAGGCCGTCGCCACGCAGAAGAAGCAGTACTTCCGCAGAAAGAAGGTATGCCGTTTCTGCGTCGAGAAGATTGACGACATCAACTACAAGGACGTGAAACTGCTGCATTCTTTCGTTGCGGAGCGCGGCAAGATCATTCCGCGCCGGATTTCGGGAGTCTGCGCGCCGCACCAGCGGCGGCTGACCGATGCCATTAAAAAGGCGCGCAACATCGCGCTGCTGCCGTTCGCGGCCAGCATGTAGGAGCGGGAGGAAACCATGGAAGTCATCCTGAGAGAAGATATCGACAATCTCGGCACGCGCGGCCAGGTAGTGAAGGTCGCGCCGGGCTACGCCCGCAATTTCCTGCTGCCCAAGCGCCTCGCGGTGGCCGCCACCGACGCCAACAAGAAAATCGTGGAACAGGAGCGGCAGGCTCATCTCCGCAAGGAAGCCAAGTTCAAGGCCGACGCGGAAGATCTGTCGAAGCTGCTGAGCGGCGTCAGCGTCACCATTACGCAGAAGTCCGGCGAGAACGACCAGTTGTTCGGCTCGGTGACGTCGAAAGATATCGCCGATGCGCTTGCGGCCAAGAATTACACCATCGACCGCAAGAAGATTCAGTTGGACGATCCCATCAAGCAATTGGGCGAGTTCAAAGTCCCGGTGAAACTGCACAAAGACGTGACGGCTGAAGTCACTGTGGTCGTCGCGAAGGAAGAGTAGGACAGACGGCCGCATTTTGCCGTCTGTCAGGTTTTTTGGGGGGCATGAGCCGGGCGTCACTTGCAGCCTGGCGCATGCCCCCTTTTGGTTTTCCGCGCAAACTACCAACTTGTCGCCGCGGGGGTCATGGAGATCCGCTTCAAGTTGCCGATGATCACCGGCGCGCCGAGGGTGCCCTGGGAGATGAGAACGATGATCTCGTCGCCGCCGTTCAAAACGACGCCACGGTCGATGTCCTGGCCAGGCAACGCCTGTGAGCTGCCTTTCGGCACCATGGTTCCTTTGCCGACTGCTGTGCAGTCGGAGTTCACCGTGAGCAGCGACGGATCGCCCAGCACGAAATCTGCCATGGCGCCTCCCATAGACATTGTGCCGGCGCCCGACATTCTTCCTTGATACCGGTCTTCCGCCCATGGTGGCAACCCGACAGGAGCCAAGCCACGCCGGCGAACCATAGGAAATCCCGCCGCATCGGCCGCACCTTATTTGGCGCTTGCCGTCACTTGCGGCTCATTTTCCACCGGGAAATTGACCGATCGCGCGATGAAGCAGAGTTCGTGGGCGCGATGGTGCAGGTTTTTGGCGTCCTCGATGCGGGAGGCATCGGTAATCACCATGCGCGGATGCAGCACTACGCGAGTGAACTGGCCCGACCCGTCCGGATTCTCGGCCATCTCGCCGGCAGCTTCGTCCACATATTCCGTTACGGTGATGGCGGCGTCGGCGCAAAGGTGGAGAAGCGCCAACATGTGGCAGGCCGAAAGGGCTGCCAACAGAAGTTCTTCCGGGTTGTAGCGGCTCGACTCGCCGCGGAATACCGGATCCGACGAGCCGGCGATCGGAGCCGATTTCCGCTCTCCCGTCAGCTCGTGATTGCGGCTGTAGGAGCGGTACGTCGAAGTGCCGGAACCGAGATTGCCGGTCCACGTGTTCTGGATTTTGTAGTGATGAATGCGTCCGGCCATGCCTGAATTATGGCATGTGGCGCGACGGGATCTTTGTGGGCCGGCTGGCCGACGGATGAATTAAGGGGGGTAAATTTGTTCAGGATCCGTCAGCCAGTCTGCCCATCGCGCTCTGCGGCGCGTTCCGCCAGTGGAGCCTTCCCGGTCAGCTGAGCCAGCTCTCCTCCGATCTCGCTCAGTCTGCCTCCGCATTGGGGAATAGCCCCACGGCACACCCGATGAATGCACGATGTATGCCAAGGTCAGGAGGCTCCTAAAGCATTGATTCTGTATCGGGGCAATCTGTATGAGCTGTACATTCCGTAGACAGGTCGAGCTACGCTGTTGGCAGTGTGTCCACGTCGTGGACGGCCGTCGCGCGGATGGAGTACACTGAACCCCATGCCGGAGCTCGACGACAAGCTGGCCGCAATCCTGGCTATCTGCCAGAAGATGAACTCCGAGCGGGACTTAGGCAGCCTGCTGGATCTCATCGCTCGCGAAGCCACTCATTTGCTGGGGTGTGACCGAGCCAGCATTTTTTTGCTGGATCGCGAACGCAACCAGCTTTGGTCGAAGGTGGCGCTGGGGAGTGCGGAAATCCTACGGTTCAACGCGAATGAGGGCATCGCGGGCCATGCGGTCAGAACCGGCGAGGCAATCAACGTCGCCGATGCATATTCTGATCCCCGTTTTTTCACTGCGATTGATCGCAAGACCGGGTATCAGACGCGAACCGTCCTGGCGGTTCCGGTCAAAAACGAGCGCGGGGAAATCAACGGCGCCTTCGAGGTTCTAAACAAGCACTCGGGCATCTTCACCAGACAGGACCAGCAGGCGCTGGAGGCGCTGGCGCTTCACGCGGCCACGGCCATCGAGACGGCGCAGCTGGTAGGGGAACTCCGCCGCAACCAGGATGAACTGGTGCAGCAGAATGCACATCTGTGGCGAGAGGTCGAGAATCGCTACGCATCCCATGGAATTATCGGCACCGGCCATCGGATTCAACAGGTGGTACGGCTGGTGGAACGCATCCGCGACAGCCTGGTGAACGTTCTGATTACCGGCGAGAGCGGGACGGGAAAAGAGATGGTCGCGAAAGCCATCCATTTCACCAGTCCGCGGGCGCGCAAGCCGTTCGTGGCGCTGAACTGCGCGGCGCTGCCGGAGACGCTGCTGGAGAGCGAACTATTTGGCATCGAGCGCGGCGTGGCGACGGGCGTACAGCAGCGAATCGGGCAGTTCCAGAAGGCCGATGGCGGAACGCTGTTCCTGGACGAAATCGGCGATCTGAGCATCACCGCGCAGGCCAAGATTCTACGGGTGCTGCAGGAGCGCGTCCTGGAGCGCGTAGGCGGGCGCGCGCCTATTCCGGTGGATGTGCGGCTGCTGGCGGCCACCAACAAGGACCTGGAAAGCGAGATCGCCAAGGGTCACTTCCGCGAGGATTTGTACTACCGGATCAAGGTGGTCCACATCCACATGCCGCCGCTGCGCGACATTCGCGAGGAGATTCCGCTGCTGGCCAATCATTTTTTACAGGCGTATTGCCGGGAAACGGGCAGGCAGGCGATGGAATTCTCTCCGGAGGTGATCCGGCGTCTCAATACCGCGCCCTGGCCGGGGAATATCCGGCAATTGCGCAACGAGGTGATGCGGTTGGCGGCGTGCGCCCGGATGAATGTCATTACCGACGAGGATGCCTGGGAAGACCTGCCGCGCCCCGTCGGACGGGACGAGCCCGGCGCCGGTCCAAAGCAGGCGCAATCGCTCAAAACGGCGGTCGAGGAACTGGAGCGCAAGATGATTGAAGACGCGTTGAAGGGAACGCGCAACAACCAGCAGCAGGCAGCCAGAATCCTCGGGCTGAGCCGCCAGGGGCTGATCAACAAAATGAAGCGCTATTCGTTGATGCTGTGACGGCCGTCAACGGCCGCGCGGGTTGAAACCCGCCCTCCAGGCTACGCGACCTTCTGGACTTTGCCGGAGCGGATGCAGGACGTGCAGACGCGAATGCGCCGGCTGGCGCCATTTACCATGGCGCGCACGGACTGCAAATTGAGGTTCCAGCGGCGCTTCGTCACGTTGTGGGCGTGGCTGATACGGTTGCCAAAGGCCGGACCGCGCCCGCAGACTTCACAAACTTGAGCCATAAGACAGGGATCTCCTACGGAATTCGAAAAGGCCAGTATAGCATGGGTAGCGCGGTTACTTCAGCTTGGTCAGGGCTTTGCGGACTTCCTCGGCGGTTTTCGAGGTGGAGTCGAGCTCCAGGTACTTGTTGTAGGCTTCCTTGGCGCCTTTCGTATCCTTCATTTTCTGGCGAGCCTCGCCGAGCTTGAGCCAGGCTTGCGCATTGCCGTCATTGCGGAGCGTCGCCACCCGATAGCGGCCCGAGGCGGCATTCCAGTCGCCCTTCCGCCGGTAATAGTCTCCGACTTCCACGTCGCGCTTGGATTGCAGCGGATTGAACGAGTAATCGTCCTTGCTGAGAGAAGTGTCCTCTTCTGGCGGCACCTCCTCCTTATCGGAAGTCTTCTCCGGCGGACGATCGCGCTTCATGTCCTGCGGCTTGGAAGAGTCCGGCGGTTTTGTAGGCGGCTGCTGCGGAGTTGTGTCCTGCGCCAGCAGGAACGCCGCAGCCACAAGCATCAGCACGGTGACCCAGCGTGACATAATTTAATTATAGCTTCCAGTCAATGGACCTCCGTGAAAAGGCAGCGCAGCTTCCGTTAGCGCCCGGAGTGTATCTCTACAAGGACGCCGGCGGGCAGGTGATCTACGTCGGCAAGGCCAAAATCCTGCGGAACCGCGTCCGCAGCTACTTCCTGGAAGACAAACTGGCGGATGTCAAAACCGGGACGCTGATTTCCGAGGCCCGCGATGTCGATTACATCCTGGTCGACAACGAAAAAGAGGCGCTGGCGCTTGAAAACAACCTCATCAAGCAGTACAAGCCGCGCTTCAATATTCTGCTGCGCGACGACAAAACCTACCCGTACGTCAAGCTCACCCACGAGAAATATCCGCGGGTCTACGTGACGCGGCGGTTGCGGAAAGACGGTGCGACGTACTATGGTCCGTTCTTTCCGGCCAACCTGGCGCATCGCCTGGTGCATTTCATCCACCGCCATTTTCAGGTGCCGTCCTGCAAAGTGGATCTGACGCGCTTCCATCCGAAGCCATGCCTGCAATATCACATTCATCGCTGCCTGGGACCGTGTGTGGAAGGCCTGACTACCGACGAAGCGTATGCCGGCGCGGTGCGCGACACACGATTGTTCCTCGAGGGCCGGCACGGCGACCTGGCGCGCGGTCTGCGGCAGCGCATGCAGGAGGCGTCGGAGGCGCTGCGGTTTGAAGAAGCCGCTTCGCTACGCGACCTTCTCGCTACCGTCGAGGAAATGGATGAGCGCCAGAAGATGGCGGCGGCGAAAGGCGACGACATCGATATCCTGGCGTGCTACGCCGAACCCCCGCTGGTAGCGCTCAACCTGTTTCATCTGCGCAACGGGCAGATCGTGGACCGGCGCGAGTTCTTCTGGGAGGACCAGGAGCATTTTGACGAGCCGGAGTTTTTCTCCGATGTGCTGCAGCAGCTTTATCTCGATCAGCAGTACATCCCCAGCGAGATTCATGTGCCGGTGGATTTCGAAGATCGCGAGGCGCTGGAGGAATTGCTTTCCGAGAAGCGCAATCGCAAGGTCGAAATCCGCACGCCACAGCGCGGGCAGAAGCGCGCGCTCCTCGGCCTCGTCGAGACCAATGCCAAGCACAGCTTCGACGGCCGTTTCCGCGTGCTGAAGCCGTCTTCGAGGGCCATTCAGGAGGCCTTGCAGGATTCGCTGAATCTGGCAGAGGCCCCCTCGCGCATCGAATGCTTCGACATCTCCCACATACAGGGCACCGACAAAGTGGCCAGCATGGTGGTGTGGGAAGACGGCAGGATGAAGAAGTCGGACTACCGCAAGTTCATCATCCGCACGGTGATCGGCAATGACGATTTCGCCAGCATGCGGGAAGTGGTGACGCGGCGCTATTCGCGCCTGCGCGAAGAAGGCAAGCCGATGCCTGGGTTGGTGCTGATCGATGGCGGTTTAGGGCAGTTGCACGCTGCCGCCGAAGCGTTGGAATCGATCGGCGTGACCGACCAGCCGCTGGCGTCGATTGCCAAGCGCGAGGAAATCATCTACGTACTCGGGCAGGAAGACGAGCCGGTGGTGCTGGACCGGTTCTCGCCGATCCTGCACCTCGTGCAGTCCATACGCGACGAAGCCCATCGCTTTGCAGTGACGTTCCACCGCTCGCGCCGCGCGGCGCGGCAGCTCACCTCGGAATTGGATTCGATTCCCGGGGTCGGCGAGAAGACCGTGCGGAAACTGCTGAAGGAATTCGGCAGCTCGGAACTGGTTCGTGCGGCGTCGGAGGATCAGTTGGCGATGGTGGTGGGGCGGGCGGCGGCGCGAAAGGTCCGGCAGCATTATGAGGAGGTCGCACAGTAGCTGTGGCGCACACGCGCGGCACGGAACAGCGCGTCGGCATGAGTGCCGACGCGGCAGTCAAAAGTGCCTGCGCCACGTTATCTAAAGCGACATCGCCGCCTTCCTTGCCTCCACCCATGCCGGAAACACTTCAGGATTCTCCAGCCACACCAGCATCCATTGCGCCATCTCGGATTTGAGCGGATTCTTCGCCGCCTGAAACTTCGCGCGATCTTTGGCGGCGATCACCTGGCGGCGGCAATAGCGCGCCCGCCCGCGGTCTCCCGCCGCGACCGCAGCCCGATACACCTCGAGCATCTCGCGCAGCGATTGCTCCACTTCCTCGAGCGTATGCTGGCGGATTCCGGCAAATGGCTGTGCGAAGGGCAAACCAGCGGCGCGCAACAGATCGCGCAGGTAGCTTTCCGATACCGGCGCAAGATGCCGTAACAATTCGTTCCAGACGTCTTCGGTGATTTCCGGCGGTTGTTTCGCCGAGAGATACTCGCGCAAACGCTGCTTAGCGGAGGGACCTTTTGAGGCCACGTCGATAGCTCTCCACCGCCTTCTGGTGCCGGGCGAGGTCCTTGGAGAATTCATGTCCGCCCGAGCCATCCGGCCGAAGAACGAAGTACAGCGCGTCGGTCACCGCCGGATGCAGGACGGCATTCAGCGCATCCATGCCGGGATTGGCGATCGGCCCGGGAGGAAGTCCGGAATGCTGGTAGGTGTTGTAGGGATTCTGGCTGTTGAGGTCGGACCGATGAATTATCCCTGTGTAACGCCCCTGAAGCTCGGCGGCATAGATGGTCGTGGGATCGCACTCCAGCTTCATTCCCAGCTTCAGCCGGTGTTGGAAGACCGCGGCGATCATAGGTCGATCCTCGGGGAGTTTGCCTTCTTTTTCGACCAGGGACGCCAGCGTGACGATGTCATGCGTCGGGGCGGTGATGCCGGCCTTCCGCCAGGCTTCGCGGAAGCGCGCCGTCATCATGCGGCACAACTCGGCGGGCGTGGTGTGCCGGCCGATCTTGTAAGTATCCGGGTAGAGGTAACCCTCCAGCGAGGGTGCATCCGGGTCGAGATCGCGAATCAGTGCGGAATCGCGCGCGGCTTCGACAAACTTGTCCGCCGGGAAGATGCCGAGATGTTGCGCAGTTGCTCCGATCTCGAACATGTTCTTGCCTTCCGGCACCACCAGCGAGTAGAAAAACGTGTCGCCACGAGCGATGCGGGCGGCAACTTCCGAGGCGGTGGCCGCGCGATCGAAACGGTATTCGCCGGCTTTCAGCGGCCGTGCCTGTTCGCGGAGCCGGGCCTCCAGCCGCGCCGCCAGAAAGTCCCAACGGCTTCGAACCACGCCGGCGGAGGCCAGGCGGGTGGCCATGGAGTAGGTCGAAATGCCGCGCGGCAGATCGACAAAGACCGCGTCCGAAAAACCGCGGTAGGGCTGCGAGAGGCGGTATACCGCGTATGCCCCGGCAAAGATCGCCAGCAGGACCAGCAGACCGAGAATTCGCACGCCGCGTCTCATTTTTCCTGCGCCATTTCCCGCGCGTCCTTCTCCGCGACCAGGGCGAGGGAATCCAGGTAACTCTGTAGCAGGATCACCGCCGAGAGGCGGTCGACGGCGGCGGCGCGCTTCTCGATGCTGATGCCGCTGGATCGCAGGACGCGTCCGGCTTCGACGCTGGTCAGCCGTTCGTCCCAGAACTTGACGGGCAGCCCGATGCGGGTTTCGATGTCGTGCGCGAACTCGCGCGCCCACTGCGATTGCCGGCCTTCAGCCCCTCCCATGTTCTTCGGATTGCCCATCAGAACCAGGCCCACTTCCCGATCGCGCGCGAGTTGCGCCAGTTCGGCCAGATCGGCCCGTTTATTGACCCGGTTCAGATTGGGGAGGCCTTGTGCCGTGATCCCCAGCGGATCGCTGATGGCCATCCCGATGCGTTTCTTTCCCAGGTCAAGAGCCAGAATTCGGGCATTTTCGGGAGACAAGCAATTTCATTGTAGGACAAGGGGTTCGGTATTTGCCCCTGACGATGGGCATCTGTCTACCGGTATGGCTCGACGGAGCAAGCGAGGTCCGCCCCGCGTGCTACAGTCGAGGAAAAGGTTGAACTTGTACCTTGGCCCTCGTAACGAAGCCGATCGCCGGAGCCGTCCAGGCGGCGCGTGAATCGCGCAACCTGCCCCTGACCGTCGTCGCATTGGGAGTCGCGGTGGCCTTGTTGTATTTCGGCCGTGTACTGTTTATTACAATTCTGGTCGCGGTCACGATCGCCTTTATTCTGGAGCCGTTCGTCGAACTGCTGATGCGCGTACGGTTCCCGCGCAGCCTGGCGAGCTTTGTGGTATGCACAGTGGCGCTTGCATTTCTCTATGTCATCGGCATGGGTGCGTACTCGCAACTGTCGAGTCTCTATCAGGATCTGCCAAAGTACGGCGAGCGCATCGGTGACATTGTCGATGGCATCTCACAGCGCGTGAAGGGCGCTGAAGATCGCACGCTGCAGATGGTCACGCCGGCGCGTCTGCGCCAGGAAGAGGAAGCGCGTCAGAAGGCTATCGCGGACGCGGCGGCAAAGGCCAAAAAGAATCCGCGCGCCGCGCAGCCAGTGGTGCCGACCCCCGCGCCCGGCACCATTCCTGAAGTTCGAATTCACGCCGAGCCGACCTCGATCAGCGATTTCATCTCCGCGCGCCTCAGCTCGGTCTACCAGGTTCTGCTGATGGCGTCATTCGTGCCCTTCCTGGTGTATTTCATGCTGAGCTGGCGCGACCATATCAATCGCAGTTTTCTACAACTCTTCCAGGGCGAAGACCGGCTGGTGGCCGCGCGCAGCCTGGAAGGCATCGCCGACATGGTGCGGGCTTTCGTGGTCGGAAATTCGTTTCTCGGCCTGTTGCTGGCGATCGTCAGCTCGATTCTCTTCTGGCTAATGGGCATTCCCCTGGCGCCGCTGGTCGGGCCGTTGAGCGGCTTCCTCAGCCTCGTCCCCTACATCGGATTGCCGCTGGCGGTGGTGCCTCCATTGTTCGCCGCACTGCCGCTCAATTCGGTTTCCACCTACGGTCTGATTGTGATGGCGGTGTCGCTGCTGCATCTGCTGGCTTTGAACCTGCTATACCCCAAGATCGTCGGATCCCGCGTCCATTTGAATCCGCTGATCGTCACGTTTTCGCTGATGTTCTGGGGATTCTTGTGGGACGCGCCGGGGCTGCTGCTGGCGATTCCGTTGACCGCCGGATTGAAGGCCGTCTGCGACAACGTGCGCGAGTTGCGGCCGATCGGGAAGTTCCTGGGGGATTGATTTACTCGAACCCTTCCAGCATCCACAGACTACTCGAACTCCGGACCACCGGGTACAGAATGGTCTTGCCGTCCGGCGCGAGGCTGAGCCGCATGGCCGGCCCGACCGGACTGTTTGGGAAATATTCCCGGTCGAAATCCCCGATCGCCTTCACCTTTTTCGTCTGAAGA
>Ga0335079_10007202_pt1 | contig 12691 bp, 9 predicted proteins | sample Lox_Sample_33_FD_206719 | JGI IMG/M metagenome (GOLD analysis project Ga0335079, IMG submission 206719) | Soil microbial communities from Loxahatchee National Wildlife Refuge, Florida, United States - Lox_Sample_3.3 | ecosystem: Environmental > Terrestrial > Soil > Wetlands | place: USA: Florida... | reverse complement strand
TCCCGGGCCGGAAAAACCGGCGGATTCGCATCTGCCGCCGGGATACACGATTCCGGAAAAAGAGGTGAAGCGGGAGAATCCGGTGAAGCCGACGGAGGCGTCGATCGCGGCGGGGGCGAAGTATTACTCGTCGCAGTGCGCCATGTGCCACGGGAAGGACGGCGACGGGCAGGGCGACCTGGCGCAGCAGATGGGGCTGAATATGCCGGATTACCGGAAGGCGGAATCGCTGGCGCCGTTCACGGACGGGGAGCTGTTCTACATCCTGACGAACGGAATGGGGAAGATGGTGGGAGAAGGCGAGCGGACGCCGGAACACAAGAAATGGGACGTGATCAATTACATGCGATCGCTGGCGAAACCGAAAGAGGCGGAGAAGCCGAAGCCGTGAAGCCAGGCGCCCGGGCAGCCTGCCGGCTGCCGGCGTGATATTCTGACTTGCCTGCCATTCCTCCGGAGGAAAAAGCCATGCAACATTCCAGCCGATTCTTGAAGCTCGTGAACGAAGCGAAGGCGCACGTGCGCGAAACAAACGTGCAGGAAGTGAAAACGCGGATGGACAAAGGCGAACGCCTGCTGCTGGTGGATGTGCGCGAGGAAAGCGAAGTGGCGCGGGGACGGATTCCCGGGGCCGTGCACCTGGGCAAAGGGGTGATCGAGCGCGACATCGAGAAGACCATTCCGGACACGAATGCGGAAATCATTCTGTATTGCGGGGGGGGATTCCGGTCGGCGCTGGTGGCGGAATCGCTGAAAAAGATGGGGTACACGAACGCGGTGTCGATGGACGGGGGATGGCGGGTGTGGGTGGAGAGCGGGTACCCGACGGAGAAGTGAGGGCGGTTGCTTCCGGCCGAGGCGATCAGTGATGCGTGACTGGTGACTGTTGAAGAAGGACAGCGTGGCCTGAGGGGTTGGAGCGATGAAGACGCGGCACACGATTCTCTGGATTGTCGGACTGCTGCTGCCAGTGGTGACCGCGGGGCAGGAGAAGCCGGTGGTGGTGCGCGTGTCCACAATGCTGGACGGGCGGGGGCACGTGCTGCACGACCAGCGGATAACCGTGCAGGGCGGACGGATCACGGCGGTGGAGCCGGACACGGGGGCAGCGGGGGGAGCGGGATACGACCTGCGCGGGCTGACGGTGCTGCCGGGCTGGATCGACGCGCACGTGCACATCACCTATCACTTCGGGCCGAACGGGCGCGCGGAGGACAAAAACGAAACGCCGCAGCAGGCGGCGTATGCTGCGGAGGCGAATGCGTACGCGACGCTCGAGGCGGGATTCACGACGGTGCAGAGCGTGGGGAGTCCGGACGACAAGCCGCTGCGCGACGCGATCAACGCGGGCGCGATCCCGGGGCCGCGGATCCTGACGTCGCTCGAACCGTTTTTCAGCACGAAGCCGACGCCGGAAGAGCTGCGGAAGGAAGTGGACCAGAGGAAGGCGGACGGGGCGGACCTGATCAAAATATTCGCGTCGAAGAGCATCCGGGAAGGCGGGGCGCAGACGCTGAGCGACGAGCAACTGGCGGCGATTTGCGGCGAAGCGAAGGCGCAGGGGCTGAGGACGCTGGTGCACGCGCATTCGCCCGAGAGCATTGAGGCGGCGGTGCGGGCGGGGTGCACGGAGATCGAGCACGGCGTGTTTGCGACGGACGCGGACCTGCGGCTGATGGCGGAGCGGGGCGTGTACTTCGATCCGCAGGCGGGGCTGATCTTCCACAATTATTTCGACAACAAGGCGCGCTACCTGGGGATCGGGAACTACAACGAAGAAGGATTCGCGGCGATGGAGAAGGCCGTGCCGCTGGCGATCGCGGTGGTGCATCGCGCGGCGGAGACTCCGGGACTGAAGATGGTGTTCGGAACGGACGCAGTGGCGGGGGCGCACGGGCGGAACGCGGAAGAGTTTATTTACCGGGTGCGCGACGCGGGGCAGAAGCCGATGGACGCGATGGTGAGTGCGAATTCGCTGGGCGCGGAGGCGCTGCGGCTGGGAGACAGGATCGGGACGATTGCGGCGGGGATGGATGCGGACATTATTGCGATTGATGGGAATCCGCTGGAGGACATCACGGCGGTGAGGCGGGTGGTGTTTGTGATGAAAGGCGGACGGGTGTACCGGATGGACGCGGTGGCGAAGAACCCTCGCTAGCTCATCGAAACAGCCTGGCGGCAAACAGAGCAAAGCGCGCGGGCGCGAGGAGGACAGGGGCCCCGCGGTCCTCCACAGACCAGAATGGGGCCTAGCCCTTGAGCGGGCGCAGCGAGTGCAGGATCCATTCGCGTATGTGCGCGAAGCGGAATTCGCTACGGCTCATGGCGCGACGGATGAAATTGTTTGCCGCCTCGGCCTCGACGTGCAGGAAAAAGCCATTCATGCGAAGGAATACATCGGTGAGCGTGAAGGCGATCCGCTTGTTGCCATCGAGGAAAGCATGATTGTTGCCGAGGGATTCCATGAGTGCCGCAGCTTCTTCGACGAGATCTTCGTAGTAACCGATCTGCGGGCGGAAGATCGCGGCCTCCAGCCGCCCTCTGTCCAGCAGGCCGTGGGCGCCGCCGAACAGCTCGATGAGTTGTCTTTGAATCTCCAAGGCCTCTGCCACGGTGGGGTACAGCCGGTCCGGCATTTACCTGGCCAGCAGCCGAAGCAGCTTCTGGTTCTTGGCGGCGGATTTTCGGAAGTGAGCCAGCACGTCGGGACGGATCGTTCCCTGAGAGGGCACAACCGCTTCGAAATAGAACTTCAGTGCCTGTTCGAGCAGAAAACGGCGACTTTGGCCGTTCTGTTCCGCGAGCTCGCTCAGATGCTTGTAGAGCTCTGCGTCGATCTCCAGGCCGATTTTTGCGGTGCTCGTCTTTGCCATAGGCTCTTCCAGCGGAGGATATCGCTGCATTTCCCAAATATCAAGACATATCTTCGGATGTCCAGAGAAGCGCAGAAAGGCTCCCGGGCGGCGGAGACTCCGGGGCTGAAGATGGTGTTCGGGACGGACGCGGTGGCGAAGAATCCTCAGTAGCTCCTCGAAACGGGACCGCGCAAAACATCAAGACGGACGGCCCGGGCGAAATCGTGTGGCTGGCCCGGGAGGATTCGAACCTCCACCGTCTGCATTAACAGTGCAGCGTCCTACCAATTGGACCACGGGCCAGCGGAGATGCTTGTAACTATGATGCACCGGAAGGACGCGGAACGGCCAGGGGGCACAGCGAGTCGGCGCCAGCAATGGCGGCTCAGAAGGTGAAGGATTTCATGACCACGGTCATGTCCGCCAACTGGCGGGCGGTGACGCCGGGCGGGCGCGGGGAGAAGGTGCGGCCGGGGACGGAGGGGAGGCCGTCGGTAATATCGGCGACGGTGAGAGTGAGAGGCGCGCCGGCGGGAACTTCCACATCGATTTCCAGGCCGTCAACCGGAGGAGCGGCGTAGAGCAGGCTCCAGATTTCCCGCTGGTCGTGGGGGACAAAGGGCGCGCCGCTGGAAAATACCAGCGCGCCGGAAATGCGGCGCGCTCCCACGGATTTACCGTTGACGCGCAGAGAGAGGATTTTCGGCGCCTCGGCCTGGAGGGAGAGGCGCGCGACGCCCTGAGGCGAACGCACCAGGAGGCGCAGCTCGCGGGAGGAATCGTTTGAGGAGCCGGCGAGCAGGTCCGCGGCGGGCGGGGCGAGATCGAGCGAGGGCGCCTGGTGCGACCAGCAGATCATGCCGGCGCGGCCGGGGAGAGGAACGGGATTGTTGATGCGCAAGGGCTGGGCGGTGAGGAATTGAACGCGCCAGGGATCGACGCCGGGATGCATGGGGTCGGGGGGATTCTGGTCCGCTTCGCTGATCCACTGGGCCGAGGAGTGGTCCGCGTCTTCGACGTAGGCCATCCACTCCGGGCGAGGATGGCTGGGGCCATAGCGAACGGTGGCGAGGCCGGCGGCGAGCAGGAGCGCACCCCCGAAGAGGAAGACGAGGGACATCCCCGCGGCGGGGTGCGAAGCGGAGGAAGCGCGAGGGGCGAGGGCCGGAGCGAACAGCCACACGGCGAGAGCCACGAGCAGGGCCTGGCCCGTGGCGCCCATCGAGCTGATTCCCAGGGCGAGCTCGACGGAGGGAAGCAACGGCGCGATGAGGAGCACGGCGGGGACCACGCCGAGGCAGGCGAGGAGCCACACCAGGGGAGAGCGGCTGCCCGGTTCGCGGCGCGGGAGGACGAAAACGACGGCGAGCACGATGAGAACGGGCAGGAGCGGCCAGGCGGCGAGATAGCTGGCGTCGGGAAATTTGATGGCCAGGGCAACGGCAACGGCGGTCCAAACGGCGGCGCCGGCGAGGGCGAGCTCCTCCCAGCGAAGAGCGCCAATCTCCCAGACGGCCAGGGTCAATCCGGCGGCGAGAGAGGCGAGCGCGGCGGAGTAAAGGGGATGGAAGAGGAAGGGGCCGGCCCGGCCGGTGCCGGCGTGGAAGTGAGGGACGTAGATGGCCACGAGGTCCGCCAGGCGCCAGGCGGCGAGCAGGCCGACGAGGCAGAGGAGCAGGGCGGAGAGCAGCGCGCTGAGGCGTACCAGGCGGCGGGCCAGTCCCACGGCGGCGACGAACAGAAAAATGGCCAGCACGGCGAAGCCGAATGGGCGCGCCCAGGCGGCGGGATAAACGACGAGCCAGCTTCCGGCGGGATTGAAGAAGACGGCGTCGGGTCCGGCGGGCCGGGCGAACTGGGAGAGATCGGCATCGGCGAGGCGGCGGGTGAGCGAGAGGGCGTCGTTGCCGGCCTGCTGGAGGGTGCGCAGGTCCACGTTTTGGGGAGTGTCCTGCGGAGTGTGGTAGTTCTGAGGCGCGCCGATGAAGGCGAAATTCAGGCCGGGGAGACCGGCTTTGCGAAGGACGAAGAAATCGGAGGAATTGGGCATGAGGCGAGCGACGGCGGAGGAAAGCGAAGAGGCGCGCGGCTGTGGGAGGGAGGCGGCGAGAGCGCGGAGGAGCGAAAGATTGCCGGGACTGGTTTCGTACATCAGGACGGCGCCGCGAGTGCCGCGGTTGTCGAAATTCAGCACGACGCCGACGTCTTTTTTCCAGGGATGCCCGGCGGCGAAGGCGGAAGCGCCAAGGAGGCCGAGCTCTTCGCCATCGGAGAAAAGAAAGATGACGTCGTGACGGAGCGCGGGGCCGGAGTTGAGGGCGCGGGCGGTTTCGAGGAGTGTGGCGACGCCGGCGGCGTCGTCGCCGGCGCCGGGACCGGCAGGGACGGAATCGTAGTGAGCGGCGAGCAGAAGGGCGGGCGGGCCGGAGGAGCCGGACTTTCGCGCGAGGATATTTTCCACGGAGGCGGCGACGCCGTAATCGGGGAGGATGCCGACGGTCGTCTGCACTTCGGGCGCGAGGCCCAGATCGCGGAGCTCGCGGAGGAGATAGTCGCGCACACGGGCGTGGTCCAGCGAGCCGACCGGATGAGGGGCGCGGGCAATCTCGCGGATGTGGAGCATGGCGCGCCGGGCGGAGAACTCCGCGGGGGGCGCGAGGGGCGGCGCGACGCCGTGCGGGGCGGCCAGCCAGACGCCGAGCCAGGCCAGGGCGGAAATCCAGGCCAGGCCCGCGATGCGCGGGGCGAGATCGGATGGCGGGCGAGTCATCGGTGGGATTTTCGTGGAACGGGCGGGAAATGTGAAGCAGCGAGTTGTACCGCTGGCAGGGGGGAACCCGCCGGCAAGATGCCGGCGGTACGAAATGAAGGCGAGCGAAACGGCGCTACAGGCCGGCGATCTCCGCGGAGAAATGGGCGCGGACGCGGGAGGCTTCGAGAGGTCCGCCGTGGCCGAGGTAAATGGTCTTGGCACCGCGGTCGAGGAGTTTGCGGATGCTGCGGCGGAGTTCGGGGAGGTCTTCGGCAAAATAGTGATAGCCGGGATGGAAGGGGTGGAAGGCGCCGCCGAGCGAGCCGCCCATCATGAGATCGCCGGCGATGGCGCGGCCATCGTCGAAGAGGATGCTGATGGAGCCGGGGGTGTGGCCGGGGGTGTGCACGACGGTGGCGGGAAGGCCGTACTCGCGGAGGGAAAAGCCATCTTCGATCAGGAGGTCGGGCTCGACGGCGGGAAATCTGGGGTCGAGAAAGAAAGACAACAGGCGGCTGGAGAAGCGCAGAGGAACGAGAGGGCTGGAATCTCCGGCGCGCAACTTTGCGGCATCGGCGGAATGCACGGCGGCAGGAACGTGGAGGCGCGACCCTCTCGCATCGCTCAGGGTCGCGAGGCGCGACCCTCTCGTATCGCTCAGGGTCGCGAGGCGCGACCCTCTCGCATCACTCAGGGTCGCGAGGCGCGACCCTCTCGCATCACTCAGGGTCGCGAGGCGCGACTGGAGGGCGCGCGTGCTTCCGGCGTGGTCGGTGTGAGCGTGGGTATGAAGAATGAGCGCGACGCTCTCCGGCGCGAGGTTGAAGCGGCGCATGCCGCGGAGGATGGCCTCCTCCTCGCGGGCGCATCCGGAGTCCACGAGCACGGCGCGGCCGCCGAGCAGGACGTAGGCCATGGACATGCGCAAACGGATGGGATAGATGGCCGGATTCACCTTCGACTCCCCCCAGGAGGATGGTACGACCGAACGACCGCCGAGGTTCACAGTTACGAAGCGAGAGCGACGGCGGAGCCGGCTAAAGGATTAGACTGCGCGGGGAGAGGATGGAGTGTCAGGAAAAAGAAGGAAGGAGATGCTGAACGGGCCCAGCCCAAAATCCCCTCTTAAAGGGATCCTCCGCCCAACATCTCCTCTGGGGGGGAAAGAGCATCTGGAGTGCCGCGGCTAACTCATGTGTTTTCAGCGGGGTCAATAATTCCACAAGGCAAAAAATTCACGCGGCGGGTAAAAAGTCCGCGGACAGTACCAGTACGAGACCGATGGACAGGCCGATGGCCTGGCCGAATCAGGAATGGCGGAGGGCCTGGAGCGCGTCGAGTGCGGCGGCGCGGCGAGCCGGGAGCGAACAGGCCGCCAGGGTGAGGGCCAGAAGAAGGAGAGCGGCGGCGGCGATGAGGCTGAGTTCGAAGGGATGCACCTGGGTAAGGAAACCGGCGAGGGCGCGGTTGAGGGCCACGGCGCAGGCACCGCCAATGACCACGCCGACCGCGGCCAGACCCAGGCCGCGGCGGAGGACGAGAGCGAGGATATTCGTTTTGTGGGCGCCGAGGGCGAGGCGAACGCCGATTTCCTGGGTGCGCTGGGCCACGGCGAAGGCCATCACGCCGTAGATGCCGAGCGCGGCGAGCAGCAGACCGAAAGCGCCGAAGGCGGACATGATGCGGGAGCCCATGCGCTCGCGCTCGAGGGACTGGGAATAGAAGCGGTTCATGGCGGAAACATCGAAGGGAGCGAGCGAGGCATCGACGCGCCAGATGGCGCGGTCAATGGAATGGGCGAGAGCGACGGGATCCCCCTCGGTGCGAGTCATCAGATAGAAAGTATCGGCGTCTGCGCCGGCGGGCTGCTGGAGATAGGGGAGATACCAGGTCTCGGCGGGGTCGCCGGGATCGGCGGCGTCATGCACGTTGCCGACGACGCCGACGACGGTGAGCCAGGGAGCGCCGGGACGATCTCTGCGTACGCGTTTGCCGAGGGGATCCTGATGGGGCCAGTAGCGGGCGGCCATCTGGCGGCTGACGATGGCCACGGGCTGGGACTGCTCGTTGTCCTGTGGAGTAAAGAAGCGGCCGCGAAGGAGAGGAATGCCCATGGCGTGGAACAGACCGGGGCTGACGAGGCGGTGATTGACGCTGAAGCGGGTTTCCCGGCGGCTGGGTTCGAGCCCCTCCACGTCCACCGGGGCGATCCAATTGCCGCCCCCAAGGGGATTGACGGTGGTGGCGCCGGCGGCGGAGACGCCGGGGACGGCGCGGACGTTTTCCAGCAGGCGGTCGAGCAGGCGGCCGCGGGAGGAGCCGCGAGGATAATCGGCGAGCGGGGGAGTGAGAGTCATGGTGAGCAGGTTGCGGGAATCGAATCCGAGGTCGAGATGCTGGAGGCGCTGGAAATTGCGAAGCATGAGGCCGGCGCCGGCGAGAAGGACCAGGGCGAGGGCCGTTTCCGCGACCACAAAACCGCTGAGCAGGCGCGAGACGCGGCGTCCGGGGCCGCCGGAACGGCCGCTTTCGTTGAGCGTGGCGCCGGGATCGCTTCGCGCGGCGGCGAAGGCGGGAGCAGCGCCGGCGAGGACGCCGGCGAGGAGCGAAGCGAGGAGGGCAAAAGCCAGAACGCGGAAATCCATTTGCGGCGCGGCCATGCCGAGCTGTTCGCTGATGTTCGAGGGGATGAGCGACACGGTGTAGTGATTCAGCCAGACGGCGAGGAGGACGCCGGAGGCGCATCCCAGGAGGGCCAGAAGCAGGCTCTCCACGAGCACCTGCTGGAACTGGCGGGCGCGGCCGGCGCCGAGGGCGGCACGAACCGCAAATTCACGGCTGCGCACGGCGGAGCGTGCCAGAAGCAGGTTGGCCACATTGACGCAGGAGAGCAGCAGGAGGAAACCGACCACGGAGAGGAGGGCGAGCAGAGTGCCCTGCTGGTTGCCGGTGAGATTTTCGCGGAGGGTGATGCTGGTGAGGGCGTAGCCGGGGAGAGTCTCCGGATATTGTTCCTTGATCCGCGCGGTGGCGGCATCGAGCGAGGCGAGGGCCTGCGCGCGGGAGACGCCGTCATTGATGCGGGCGAAGACGGCGAAATCGATCTGGCGGTCGGCGGGATTCACGACCACGGGCAGCCACACCTCCGCTCCGTAGGGAAAATTGAATCCCTGGGGCATGACGCCGACGATGGTGTAGGTTTTGTCGCCCAGGCGCATGGGCGCGCCGAGAACGGAAGAGTTACCACCGAAGCGGCGCTGCCAGAGCGCGTAGCTGATGAGCGCGGAGGCGCTCTGCTGTCCTTGGCGCTCTTCCTGCGGGGTGAAGTCGCGGCCCAGGACGGGACTGACGTGGAGTGTTTCCGGCCAGCCGGCGGAGCGATAGATGACGGAGAGGCGCTCGGGTGCGTCGCCGCCGGTGAGCGTCAAATCCTCACCGCGCAGAGCGACCATGCTGGAGAAGGCCGTGCTGGTCTGCTGGAGGGTGACAAAATTCTGGCTGTGCATGCCGTAGGTGCGGCGGTGGCCGTCGGGGCCCTGAAGAGAATCGAGCAGGCGGAGGACGCGGTCGGGCTGGGGAAACGGGAGGGGAGAGAGGAACACGGTGTCCACGAGACCGAAGATGGCGGTGTTGCCGCCGATGCCGAGAGCGAGAGTGAGGACGACGACGAAGGCAAACGCGGGATTCTTGGCGTAGACACGCACGGCATGTCGCAGGTCCTGCCAGAGCGAGGTCATGAGGCACCCCCCCACGGAGATGGGGGGTTGCGGAGCACGCCAGCGGCCAGCGGGGCGGGTCTAACAGGGGCAGAATCAAGGAGATGGGGAGAGACGCCGGATGCGGCTGGCCGCTTTCGGGACGGAGGCGTCGCGGAAGCGCACAATCACGGCGCCCGCCAATTACCAGGAGCCGGAGGTGCGACGAACGTGGCGCCGGCCGCTAGATGACGCGTGCTACGGCCGGGATGCGGCGCAGGGCGGCGGTGGCGCCCCAACTGAGGAGCACGGTGCCGATGATGGCGAGGAGACCTTTTGCGATAGCGGGCAGAGGCGCGCCGAGCAGGGCGAACTGCAGCCAGTTGGCGAAGGCGTAATGGATCAGGTACATCCCGTAGGCGTTGTCGCGCAGACTGTCGAAGAGCGGGCGCGGGCGCCGCGCGAAACGCAGGAAGACCGCGAGGCAGGCGAGGCAAGAGGCGGCGCAGGCAAGGGCAAACAGGATTCCGCCGATCACGGCCCAGCGAACCGGATGAGCCGGGGTGGAAATGGCGACGAGAAAAGCCACGGTGAGCGCAGCGAGCAGGAACGGAGCGACGTTGACCCACCAGACCCAGCGGCGCGCGAGTTTTCCGTCTGTGGCAAACAGGCCGCGGGAGATTCCGCAGGCACCGAGCGCCAGTCCGAACAGGAAGTAGGCGAGGTAATGGAAAATCCGGCTGGTCTGGAAAACGAAGGGGCCGAATTCGGTCCAGCGGAAGGGATCGAACAGGAGGGCCATGGGCAGGTAGGCGGCGGCGGAAACGGCGGCGAGAATCGCGAAAAACAGGGAGGGACGCCGTGCGATGCGAGAGAGGCGCTCGCCCAGGTTGAGAGCCGAGCGCGGCGCGGCCAGGAAAATGGCGGCGGCAGCACAATCGAAGGCGAGCAGAACCCAAACGAACCAGGCGGGCCCGGCCGGCCAGGAGCCGAGCGCGAGCCACTGGCGCCAGAAGCCGGCGAATCCGCGGGCGCCGGTCTGGAGATAGGCGGGATAGTAGGCGATGGGAGCGAGGACTGCGGCGGCCACCAGAAAGGGCAGGCCGAGGCGCAACATGCGGCCGCGCACGAATCCGCGGGGGCCTTTTCGCTCGATGCTGTTCCAGACGAACAGGCCGGAGATGAAAAACATGAGGGCCATGAAGTAGACGTCGTTGAAACCGGTGAAGAGGCCGAAGCCGCCCCATTTGGCGGGGTCCAACACGGGGAAGGCCTGCCAGAGGCGCGGCCTGGCAACGAGATTTGCCGGCACGGCGGCGCCGAACGGCACATAGGCGAGCACGGAATGATGGGCCAGGACCAGCAGGGTGACGAACGCGCGGAGATAGCCAATGGGGACGCTGTATTCGCCGCGCTGGCGAGGGGAAATCGAGGCGGCAACGCGGGTTTCGATGGCCGGGGCCATGGGCGCAGCTTCGATCAGGCTCATAGGGCCTCCTGGAAGACGAGTTTCGGGCAGAGGCGGGCGGGGCCGAAGATGAATTTGACCAGCGGCAGGGCGGATTTGACGAACCGCGGACCGGGAGTGACGAACGGCCGCGCTCGCCATGCGCCGGCAGCGCCGCAGGCGGGACGTGGCTAGAAGGGATTCGCGGTGAGGGCCTTCAATTTATCGTGATAGCTGCGGCCGGACTGGAGCCGCACGCCGTTTTCGAGAGTCAGGACGAATTCCCCGCTGGCGCCGGGCTGCATCTCGCGGATGCGGCTGAGATTGACGACGATGGAGCGGTGAATGCGGAGGAACTGGGCGGGATCGAGGGATTTTTCGAGCGTGTTGAGGGGAACGTGGAGGAGATGGTTCGATTTTCCGCAATGGAGCTGGACGTAGTTTTCGGCGGCCTCGATCCAGTCGACCTCGGCAACGTCCACGAAAACGGTTTTGCCGGCGGAGCGCACGGCGAGGCGTTTCATCCTGCGGCGAGGAGAGACGATGGTTTCGAGCAGGCCGATGATCTGCCGGCCGGCATCCTCGGCGGGACGCGCGGCGAGGCGGGATTTCGCGCGGGCCAGGGCCTGCTGGAAGCGGTCCTCGGCGACGGGTTTGAGCAGGTAATCGACGGCGTTGATCTCGAAGGCCTGGATGGCGTGCTGGTCGTGAGCGGTGACGAAAATGACGGCGGGCATGCGGCCGGCGCCGACATGCTCGACCACCTCGAAGCCGTCCATCTCCGGCATCTGCACGTCGAGAAAGACGAGGTCGGGACGGGCAGTGCAGATGGCATCCACGGCCTCGCGGCCGTTTTTGGCCTCGGCAATGGAGGAGATGGCCGGATCGGCAGCCAGCCAGATGCGCAGGCCCTGGCGGGCGAGCGGCTCGTCGTCAACGATCAGAGTCGCGAACGGCATGGATTTCCACCACTTCGAGTTCGGCGGGCGATTCGAGCGCGCGGAAGGGCAGCGAGATGGTGACCACCGCGCCGGCGCGCTCGCGGTTGCGGATGGTGAGCGCCGCGTCGTGGCCGTAGAGCTGGCGGAGGCGTGCGCGGGTATTGGCCAGGCCGATCCCTGCGGGTTCCGCCGCGGGGTCCGCGCGGAATCCGGGCCCGTCGTCGGAGACGGTGAGTTCGAGGCGGCCTTCGACGCGCGCGGCGCGGATTTCGATGAGGCCCGCGGCTTCGTGCTTGGCGAGTCCGTGGCGGATGGCGTTTTCCACGATGGGCTGCAATCCCAACTGGGGCACGGCGGCGCAGAGCACGGCGGGGTCCGCGGCGATCTCCACGCGGAGGCGGTCTGCGAAGCGCACCTGTTCGATGGAGAGATAGAGCCGCAGATATTCGAGCTCGCGGCGGAGGGAAACTTCCTGCGCCTCCACGTCTTCCAGGACGCAGCGGAGCAGGTCGCCCAGACGCGCGAGCATTTCCTCCGCCTGCCGGCCCTTCTGCTGGCGGACGAGGACCATGATGGCGTTGAGTGTGTTGAACAGGAAATGAGGCTGGAGCTGCATCTTGAGCGCGTTGAGCCGGGCGCGCGCGAGCTGCGTTTCGAGTTCGGAAGCGTGAAGTTCGAGGCGCAGGGCCTGCTGCTGGCGCTCGCGGTAGCCGTTGTAGTAGCGGAAGCCGGCCTGGATGCCGAGGATGGTGAAATAGGTGAGGATGCCCTGATGGAATCCGATGAGGGCCAGGAAGAAGAAGGTGGGCGCGAATCCGGTCATCAGGGTGGGAAACATGCCCAGGCGCCACAGGATCATGCTTTCCAGGGAGAGCTGCGTGAGCGCGACCAGGACGCTGAGCGCGAGGTGCAGCAGGATGCGGCGGAGCCAGTACTTGCGTTCGATGGCGAAGCGGCGGCCCAGCCACAGAATCGGGGGAGTCAGCAGCGTCCACAGGGAG
>Ga0335079_10007200_pt1 | contig 12692 bp, 10 predicted proteins | sample Lox_Sample_33_FD_206719 | JGI IMG/M metagenome (GOLD analysis project Ga0335079, IMG submission 206719) | Soil microbial communities from Loxahatchee National Wildlife Refuge, Florida, United States - Lox_Sample_3.3 | ecosystem: Environmental > Terrestrial > Soil > Wetlands | place: USA... | reverse complement strand
ATCCGCGTGCCTGGCCAGATGCAGCAGCGCCTGGCTCACTTCCGGATTCCCCCGGAACCGCTCCGCGCCCGAGATCAGCCACAAATCCAGCTTGTCTTCGAGCGCGCCTACATCCGAGATCAGTTCCGTCTGAAATCCCACCGGATCGTCCACCAGGTACCCCGGATGCACCTTGAAAAACTTGGCCAGCAGCATGCGCGTGGCATTCGTCAAATGCGGACGCGCGCCGCTCTCAATTTGCGACAGGTACGCCTGGCTGATGGACTGCCGCAGCTCCTTCTTCACCGCCCGCACCACCTCCTGCTGCGTCATCTCGCGATCCAGTCCGCGCAGCGCGCCTTCCATCTCCCGCAGGTACCGGATTTTTTCGCCCAGCTTCATACAGCTTCTATTTGCTATATTATTATCGCAATCTGCAATAATTTCAAGCAAAATAACAAGTCTGTTTTCAATATAATGCTGACTTTGATGGGTTAATCCGGCGCCGGACCCGCCCGCCGGTACAGCAGGTCCCGCACCCGCAAGAACCATTCCGCGCCCACGTTATCGAGCGGCAGCGTCGTCTTGCACCACGCCGCGCGCTCGCTCAAGCCCAGCCGTTTCAGAATGTCGCCTCGCAGATCGTCATGCGGCGCCTCGAGCGTTCGGGCCAGCGCCAGATCCTGCACCGCGTTCCGGTGAATGAGCCGGCGCACGCTGAGTTTCTCCTCCCGCCGCGCCTCGTGTCCGCCGCAAATAAAATTCCGGAAGGGACCCAACACTGAGGTATCCGCGCGAGCGCTTCCCAGCGGCAGCGCCACCGGATCCGCCTCAATCGAAGGCACAACAGCCGGAGTGACGCGCACTTCCATCGGATACATCAGCCAACCTTGCCCGACTTTCAGCAGCACCTCCACGCGCACGCGCTCGACGGGCGTCTGTTTCGGCACCCAAATGTCCAGCCAGTAGCTCACCGTGTTTTGGCCCTCGATGGGCATCGGTAGATAGGGCAGCGTGCCGAAGGCGGGCAACTTCGTCGGCTCCAGCGCGTCCGGAATCCAGCCCGCACTGCTCTTTACGTACAGCTCTTCATAGAGCGAGATCTCAAACACGTTGGCCGGATTGGTCTGCACGTAAACGAAGAACGGCTCGCGCTCCGGCACGCTCACCGCGACATGGAAGGACGCAAACGCATTGCGCGCCAAGGCTGGAGAGAGAATCTCGCGCGGATTCGCCGTCCGGTCCACCGCCACTACGCCGCCGAACGGATCCACGCGCTGGAATTCTGAGAGCACGCGCAACGATTGTGGAAACACGGGTCCGGCCAGCAGGAGGAGAACAACCGCGCGGCAAGCTACCACCGGCGCATCCTGCCGGCCGGCCGGACCAGCCGGAACCCCGTGCTCATCCTATGGCGCGGGCGCGTTGAACCGCATGATCGCTTGAAAGACCCAAAGCCCCGCGAGCCCCGCGCCCAGCGCCGCGGAAGCGAATCCCAGCCCTTTGGTATATGGCCTGAGCTGGTCGAGCTTCTGCTGGACGGCCTTCTGTTCATTCTGTAGTGCGGTCTGCGTCGGATCTAAAAACAACTGGTCGTCTTCGCGCATCGTGATCAGCGAACGGTAAATCATCAGTATGACGAATACCGCCGTGATCGCTGCCCAGATGATCAGGCCCCACATTAACGGAGAAATACCGGACATAGGTTTTCCCCCCTTGGTGTTTATACGTAAATAAAAATGGAGCCGGAGTCAAGGAGGGATGTGCACGGCACGGTTCGTTTTCAGACAATAGCGACTTTGTGGGGCGGACCCCCTGGTCCGCGCCGGACGCCCTCGTCCGGCTGCCGGCGGACCGGCCAGGGACCATTCTCGGGCAATGACTCCCTTGACAGCGGACCATAACCAGTTGGTGCAAACTTACCCTTGTTCCCCTCTGCGTCTTTAGCGCTTCAGCGGTGAAGAAACTCACACCAGCAGCTTCTTCGTCACCTCACCCGCCACATCCGTCAGCCGGAAGTGTCGCCCCTGGAACTTGTACGTCAAGCGCTTATGATCCACTCCCAGGCAGTGCAGAATCGTCGCCTGCAAATCGTGAATCGGCACCGGGTCGGATACCACGTTGTAGCAGTAATCATCCGTCTCGCCGATCACCTGCCCGCCCTTCACGCCTCCGCCCGCCATCCACATGGTGAAGCAGCGCGGATGGTGATCCCGCCCGTAGTTGGCGTCCATCAGCTTGCCCTGGCAATAGACCGTGCGGCCAAACTCACCGCCCCAGATGACCAGCGTGTCATCCAGCAGCCCGCGCTGTTTCAAATCCTGCACCAGCGCCGCTGACGGCTGATCCACACTCTTGCATTGCAAAGACAAATCGCGCGGCAGATCGTTGTGCTGGTCCCAGCCCCGCTTATAAATTTGGACGAAGCGCACGTTGCGCTCCGCCAGCCGCCGCGCCAGCAGGCACTGCCACGCATAAGTACCGGGCTTGCGTGCATCCGGGCCGTACATGTCGAACACCTGCTGCGGCTCTTTCGAAAGATCCACTAGTTCCGGCACCGACGTCTGCATGCGAAACGCCATCTCGTACTGCTCGATGCGCGTCTCGATCTCCGGATCGCCGTACGCCTGCTCGTGCATGCTGTTCAATTTCCCGAGAGTATCCAGCATGCGCCGCCTTGTACCCTTGTCGATCCCCGGCGGGTCCGACAGATACAACACCGGATCGCTCCCCGCGCGGAACTTCACTCCCTGATATTTCGACGGCAGGAATCCCGGTCCCCACAGCCGCGAGAACAACGGCTGGTCGATGTTCAACCCGCTCGCCTGCGACACCATCACCACGAACGCCGGCAGGTTCTGATTCTCGCTGCCCAGTCCGTAGCTTACCCACGCGCCCATGCTGGGCCGCCCTGGCTGCTGGCTCCCGCTCTGAATAAAAGTAATCGCCGGATCGTGATTGATGGCGTCGGTGTTCATCGTTTTCACTATGGCGATATCGTCCACGATCTTCGCCGTGTGCGGCAGCAGTTCGCTCAGCCACGCGCCGGAATTTCCGTACTGCTGAAATTTGAAAATCGAGGGCGCCACCGGCAATGTGGATTGCCCGGACGTCATTCCGGTAATCCGTTGCCCATTTCGGATCGAACCCGGGAGATCCTTGCCGCGATACTCTGCCAGCTTCGGTTTGTAGTCGAACAGGTCCATCTGCGCCGGCCCGCCCGATTGGTGCAGGAAGATCACGCGTTTGGCTTTGGGCGGGAAATGCGGAAGCCCGGGAAGCCCGCCGGTCTTTGAGCTCGCGTCGATGGTTCCCGCAAAAAGCTGCGGATTGAGCAGCGAGGCCAGCGCCGCCGTCCCGATCCCCGTGCTCCCCAGGCCAAAGAAATGCCGCCGCGTCATCCCCAGCCGGAATTCTTCGTGGAGATCCATGCCCATCCTCACTTGAAAATAGCTAACCAAATCGATTCCCCGAACCCACAACCCCTCGCGACGGGGACTGGCTTCTGTGTCCCTAATCGAGCGCATTCCAAGCTCCCGAACCCGTTCTCCGCGGACACAGCGGCCTGTCCCCTTCGCCCCCTTGCACAATGCCCGTGATTACGCTCCGCGCAAATTTTCATGCGCGCGAATGTCGCCGGCATCGCCCTATTCCCTCGTAATCGTCTCGTCCAGATTCAGAATCGTGCTCGCTACCGTGGTCCACGCGGCCAACTCGCCCGCATCCAGCTTTGGATCGGCCTTCGATTCGCCCACGCCGACCAGTTTCTGCGCGCCCTCTGGATCATGCCGGTATTGCGCCAGTTCCGCGCGCTCCATTTCGCGCAGCACCTGCACTTCTTTCGCGTCGGGCTCGCGCGCCGTAGCCAGCCGGAAAGCGTACCGGATGCGATGCGCCGCATCCGATCCGCCCTCATGCATCATCTTCTCCGCCAGCGCCCGTGCCGCCTCCACATACGTCGGATCGTTCAACAGCACCAGCGCCTGCAATGGCGTATTCGTAACCGCTCGCCGCGCCGTGCACTTCTCGCGGTCCGGCGCATCGAAAGTGATCAGCGCCGGCGGCGGGCTGGTGCGCTTCCAGAACGTGTACATGCTGCGACGGTACAGGTCCTGCCCGTGGCTCGGCGAATAGGTTTGCGCCGAGTACACATCCCCAAACGCAATCTCCTCCCACAAACCCTTCGGTTGATACGGAAACACCGCCGGGCCTCCCACCTTCTCCACCAGCAGTCCGCTCACCGCCAGCGCATTGTCGCGCACCATTTCCGCCGGCAGCCGGAAACGCGGGCCGCGCGTTATCAGGCGGTTCTCCGGATCCCGCTCGTGCAATTCCGGCGTCACGCGCGACGATTGCCGGTACGCCGCCGACGTCACCATCAGCCGCTGCATCGCTTTCACATCCCACCCGGTGCGCATGAATTCCGTGGCCAGCCAGTCCAGCAGCGCCGGATGGCTCGGCGGATCTCCCTGCGAGCCGAAATCCTCGGCGGTCTTCACAATCCCGGTGCCGAAATGCATCTGCCAGTAGCGGTTCACCGCCACGCGCGCCGTCAACGGATGCCCGGGATCCACCAGCCATTTCGCCAGCCCCAGCCGGTCCGCGGGCAGATCCTTCGCCATCGCCGGCAATATCGCCGGAACGCCCGGCGTTACCACCTCGCCGCGATTCCTGTAATCCCCGCGGCCCAGAATGGCCGTTTCGCGCGGCACATCCATTTCCTGCATGACCATGGCGTCGGGCACGGTCCAATCCAGATCTTCCTTTTCGCGCTTCAGATCCTTCAGCTCGCCGTAAATCTTGCGAACATCCTCCGGCGCCGCGAAGGTCAGATAGTAGTCGCGCAGTTCCTCTTTCTGGGATGTCGATCGCTTCTTGGGCAGAATCGCGACAGTGGCCCGCGCCGGCTGGTGCGTCGCCAGCTCGTCTGCATCCGCTGGCGAAATCACGCGACTGTAGATTCGCAGATCATCCAGCGACCCTCGATACGGCGGCCCCAGCTTCTCATCTCCCATCGAAAGCGAAGCGGCGTTAGTAATCGAGCCGCTCAGCGCGTCCGTGACCACTTCCAGTTCCTGCGCTTTGCCGTCCATGTACATCTTCACGCCGGCAGCCTTGCCCGACCCATCGTAGGTCACGGTGACGGCGTGCGCGTCGGTCACAATCAGCTCGCGCGTGCGTACTCGAATCGCGTCATCCGGCCAATGGTGGATCATTCGGAATTCCAGCCGCGAGCCGCGGCGCAAGCGAGGCAGCACCTCGGATTCCTGGTTGACCAGCTCCCATCCACGATGCTCGCCGTCGAGCTTCTGCAACACCGCCGTCTCCGTGCGCTCGCCAGGATCCATCCAAAACGCCATCGAAACCGGCTGGCGGCGGTCGAAGCCGCCCGTGTCGCCGAAATCCACCTGCGTTTCGCCGTCGAAATCCGCGGCTCGTCCTACTCGCGAAGCGTCGAAACTCAGATCGCCTTTCACGATGCGCCCATGCCGGTAGTGCCCCGAGCTGTCCGCCAGGTTGCCGTCCAGTTCGTAGTGCGCCACCAGCCCATCGTGCGGCGCTTCGGGCAACGACGCGAGCGCGGTCTTCTCCCACGCGGCTTGCATCTCATCGAGCGCGGCATTTTCCGGCAGAGCGGCTTCGTGCTCGCAAATGGCCTGTTCTACCCTCACTACCTCGCGTCCTTGCTCCGGTGAGGGAACCTGCACCACCGGTTGCGCGTTTCCCTTGCGCCCGTCGAGTCCCTTCTCGGAAATGCTGTTGAAGAACGCGTAGAAGCGGTAGAAATCTCTCTGCTTGATCGGATCGTATTTGTGGTCGTGGCAGCGGGAGCAGCCCATGGTCATGCCCAGCCACACCACCGATGTGGTCTCCACCCGGTCCACTACATATTCGTTCTGATACTCCTCCGGGATCGCTCCGCCCTCGAAATTGATCATGTGATTGCGGTTGAATCCCGTGGCGATGCGCTGCGCGAGCGTGGGATGCGGAAGCAGGTCTCCGGCAAGCTGCTCGATGGTGAACTCATCGAACGGCATGTTGCGGTTGAACGCGTCGATCGTCCAGTCGCGCCAGTGCCACATCTCTCGATGGCTGTCGATGTGATAGCCGTGCGTATCGGCGTAGCGCGCCAGGTCCATCCAGTGCATGGCCATCCGCTCGCCGTACCGTGGCGAGGCCAACAGCCGGTCCACCACTTTCTCGTACGCGTCTGACGACTTGTCATGCAGGAACGTATCCACTTCGGCCTGTGTCGGCGGAAGCCCCGTCAGATCGAACGTGACGCGGCGAATCAGAGTGGTTTTATCGGCTTCCGGAGATGGCTTGAGACCTTCGCTCTCGAGCCGCGCCAGAATGAAGGAGTCGATCGCGTTCCGCGGCCATGACTTCTCTTTGACCTCGGGGAGTTCCGGCCGCTTCGGTGGCACATACGCCCAGTGCGTCTCCCACTTGGCGCCCTCGTCAATCCACCGTCGGATCAACTCGATCTGCTTGTCGTTCAGCGTACGATCCGCGTACGGCGGCGGCATGCGCTTGGTTTTGTCGGCCGCGCTGATGCGCTGATAGAGTTTGCTATCCGCCGCCTTTCCCGGCACGAGAACTCGGTACCCACCGCGATCGGCGAAGACACCTTCTTTGGTGTCCAGCCGCAGCTTGGCCATGCGCTGTTTTTCGTCCGGTCCATGACAGGCGAAACAGTTATCGGAAAGAATGGGGCGAATTTCGCGGTCGAAGTCCACCGCCGGCGCGGCACTCGAGGTGCGCAGCACTAAAAGCGCCGCGAGCCAGAAACAGCTTCTTTTCACCGCATGCCATTGTATCGCGGTGATAGACTGTTGCGCATGGAGAGACCACTCCACCCGGAGTTCTCCGAACGCCACGACCTCGTCCAAACCGTCTGCCTTTGGCGAGGTCGAACCTGCTATCGGATTGAAATCATGCGGCGCGCCGGCAAGCCGGAAGCCTACGTCGCGTTACTGTGGGTCGAAGAGGAACAACAAGGAGGGCAAAGAACACTCGTCCGAGATGTCAGCTTTCCCTGGACTCATCACGACAGCGCGGAAACCGCTTTGGATCAGGCCCTGGAGTCGCTGGTGGCAAAACTGAAATATGCCTCGGTCGGCGAGACCGAAGTCTGACTCTACGGGAAGGAACGAATCACCGAGGCCCGGAAAGTCTGGGCGGCGGGAGTCAGGGACGATCCGGAGAGATTGCACAATCTGACAGCGACGGTATTGCTCGCGCTGACGAACATGCTTCCGGCCAGCCCCGCTTCTATCGTGGACGGCCAGCCGGGCGCAATGGAATCTCCCGGATTCGCCCCGGTGAGCGCGAAGGTTAGCTGCGCGCACGCAGCCTGTGCAATGGATCCGAATGAAAGTGAACTGGTGGCCGTGAGATAAGTGTAGGCAGTACCCGCCCCCGTCGCGTTGACGACACATGATCCAGTCTCTGCGGATGCGAAAGTCACCGTCAGAGTGTTGGCGTCCGTCAGGCTCGCCGATTTCGGCAACACCCACAGTGGCGGCGTGCTGTTATCGAAGCATTCGAACAGAATTCCGAAGGTATTCAAGTTGTGCGTCAGCGTCACCGAGGTCACGCTGGTGAAGGCCTGGCGAAAGTTCGCCGCGCCGGTGCTCGTGCCCTGCACTTGCGTCCAGGAGTTGGTGGCGGCGCAAAGATACAAATTCGCTCCCGGACTGGCGCTGGAATTGAAGAACACCTCGCCCACGCCGCACGTGGCCGGTGGGGTCGTGCCGGTTTTGGCCGGCTTGGTGGTGGCGGCTCCGCTCGCATCCCAGTTTCCCAACAAGGTGCGGCTTCCGTTGATGATCTGCTGTGCGGCGCATGGAATCGCGAGAATCCAGAACGCGGTAACTGCCTTGGCAAGCTTCATTGAAGAATACATCTCCCGGTTTGGGCCGTAAAGAATGTGATAGTGACGTTATTGGCTGCATCCACCTGAACGCGATCCGGTTCAATTCGTGTTTTTGGGCTGCCCGCGTCGTAGCAGGTCACGGCCAGGTCGCCGGTGCCCAGGTTGTGAGTGGCGGCCGTAATGGCGACAGACATCTGCGACGTGAATGCCGTCGCAAAGCGGTTGATCGATGGTCCGCCAAATCCATTTACCACGCAGCGACCCGTTTGAGGCGCGAAGAAAGTGACGGTCACGTGGTTGAGGTCTGTCACCGTAACCGTCGCATATTGCACTTGAAGGTTGGCGGAGTCAAAACACTCCACCACGACGTTTGATGTCCCCAAGTTGTGTGTGATGGAGACTGAGGTTTGCGCGGTGAACGACTGCGTGTAGTTGGGCGCCGATGCCCCGGCGGGCGTCCAGACGTTCGATGCCGTGCAGTAGTAGAGGTTGTAGCCCGGCGTGGCGCTGGTCAGGTAGAACATTTCGCCGAGCGAACATGTGCCTGGCAGCGATGTTCCCGTTCTCACCGGCTTTGTCAAAGGCGCGGCCGAGAAATCCACGGACTTGCTTTGCGTCCGAAGGTCGACTTTGGTTTGGGCAATGAGACCGGCTGCTGCAGCCGCCATCATCCAGCCGGCAAGAACTCTGTGCACTCTCATAGTAGGCGCTTGGCGCAAGCACTGTTACTTCGATTGTAAGGAGCCATCTGCAAATGGCAGGGCCCGGCGGATGACTAAACTGATTGAGGGCAAACAGGGTATAAAATTCGAGTCTGGTGTGACCGTAAGGCAATTTATGCGAAAAATTCTGATGCTTACGTTGTTCGGAGCGCTGCTCCATGGACAGTCCACTCTTCTGTGGCCTAACGGCGCCCCGGGCGCACTGGGCAACGAAGAGTCCGACCGTCCCAGCCTCACGATCCATTTGCCGGCATCGAATGGCGTCCACAGCGGGGTGGTGGTTTGTCCCGGCGGAGGCTACGCCATGCTGGCGGTGGACCACGAGGGGCGGCAGATTGCGGAATGGCTGAACGCGCGAGGCGTGGCGGCGTTTGTCCTGCGGTATCGTCTAGGTCCGCGTTACCACCATCCGATCGAGTTGGGCGACGCACAGCGGGCGTTGCGATTTGTTCGATTCCACGCGGCCGACTACGGCGTAGCGAATGACAAAATCGGCATCTGGGGATTCTCGGCGGGCGGCCATCTGGCGTCGACGGCGGGCACTCACTTCGATGCGGGAAATGCGAACGCGGCCGATCCCATCGATCGCTTGAGTTCTCGGCCCGACTTCATGATTCTGGCTTATCCGGTGATTTCGTTTACGACGCCGTACACGCACCGCGGCTCGCTGCGCAATTTGCTGGGGGACAACCCCGATCCCAAACTGGTGGCCAGCCTCTCCAACGAAACGCAGGTGACGTCCCAGACGCCGCCGGCGTTCCTGTTCCATACCAGCACGGATACGGGAGTGCCGCCTGAGAACAGCGTGCTGTTTTACCTGGCGCTGCGCAAGGCCGGGGTACCCGCGGAGATGCACATTTACGAGCGCGGCGAACACGGTGTGGGACTGGCGCCGTCCGATCCTGTTCTGTCCACCTGGCCGAGACGGCTCGAGGATTGGATGAAGCTGCACGGATGGATGCGGTGAAAAGGGCGCATATACTAATTGCATGGCCCTGATCCCATTAGTTGAGCCCGCTCAAAACGAGTACCTGGCGGAACTCGAGAGCAAAAGCAAACGTGAGAACCGCTTCTTCCGCCTGCTGGCGCACAAGCCCGACGCGCTGAAGAATTTTATTCCGCTGTACGGGACCATCATGGGGCCCGGCTCCGTGGACCGGCGCACCAAAGAGCTGGCATATCTGTCGGCTTCCATGGCCAACGAATGCGCTTATTGCACGGCGGCGCACAAGCCAACGGCACGCAAGGCGGGGATTACGGATGAAGAGATGCGGGCGATTGAGACGCAGCAGTATCAGGATTTCAACGCGGCCGACCGAGCCGTCATCCAATACGCCCGCGAGCTGACCACGGAGGCCGACGCGAGCGAAAGCAACCAGGCACTGTTCCGAAACTTCAACGATGAGCAGGTAGTGGAGATCACGCTGGTGGTGGCAATGGCCAACTTCACCAATCGTCTGAATAACGGGCTGGATCTCACGCCGGAAGAGTAAGGCATTGTCCATCCTGGTCGGTATCCATCCGGTGGCGGAAGCGCTGCGGGCGCGGCGCGCCCTGGACCGGGTGCTCGTGGCGAAAGGTCTGGGCGGCGCGAGGATTCAGGAAATCATCGATCTTGCGCGCAAGAATTCCACTGCGGTGCGTTTCGAAGAGCGTCCGGCGCTCGATCGCCTGGCGGGCAGCGCGGCGCACCAGGGAGTGGTGGCGCTGGGAGCCGCGAAACAGTACGCGGAACTGGATGACCTCTCGGGCGACGCGCGCATGCTGGTGGTGCTGGATGGAGTGGAAGATCCGCACAATCTGGGAGCGGTGATTCGCACGGCGCACGCAGCGGGCGCGGATGCGGTAATCGTGCCGGAGCGGAGGGCGGCAGGCCTGACCGAGACGGTAGCCAAAGCGGCGGCGGGGGCGCTCGAACATCTACCGGTGGTGCGTGTCACCAACATTAACCGGACTCTGGAGGATCTCAAGAAGCGCGGGTTCTGGATCTATGGCGTGGACGAGCGAGGCAATCAGAATTATGACCAGGTGGACTACGCGGAGCGCGCGGTGCTGGCATTCGGAGCGGAAGGCAAGGGACTGCACCAGATGGTGAAACAACACTGCGATGTGCTGGTACGGATTCCGATGGCGGGGCAGATTTCGTCGTTAAACGTTTCGGTGGCGGCGGGGGTGGTGCTGTTCGAGTGGCGACGGCGGGGGGAGAAGTAGGCCGCGAATGAACGCGCATTCTGGTAGTGGGCTTCTTGGGCTTCTTAAAGGTCGGAAAGATCGGCCAGATCGAACCCCAGAAGCACAATCGCCATGGGGAGGCCATCCATTGGTCGCCGCTTATGGTACAAAAGAATCGAGCTGATACGGCACTCAGGGTTGGTTCTGCCACGCAGTCACATCGGGCATTTTGTTCGTCGTGTTCGCCGGTGTGAGCATCACGCTTTCTTTGCGTCTCAAATAGTGTTAGGCGCCGCTCCTCTTCTCTCCGCTCGTGGGCTTCGCTGGCTGTAACCAAGTCCACCGTAACACCCCGGCACGCCAGTCGCAATTGCATCTCTGACACTTGGCCATTGGTAGAATCAGAAGTTATGCAAAAAGTTGCGTTGCTGGCTGTGCTGGCGGCGGGTGCGGGATTATGTGCGCGCCAGCCGGTGCGGGCGCGGCATGGCATGGTGGCGACGCGCGAGGCACATGCGACCGATATCGGGCTGGCGGTGCTGGAATCGGGCGGCAATGCCATCGACGCGGCGGTGGCGGTGGGATTTGCGCTGGCGGTGACGCACCCGGCGGCGGGCAACATTGGCGGCGGTGGTTTTCTGCTGGCAAGATTTGCCGATGGACGGACGGTGTTTCTTGATTTTCGCGAGCGCGCGCCGGAAAAAGCTTCGCGCGATATGTACTTGGGGGCGGACGGCAAAGTGACCAGCGACAGTGTGCTGGGTTACCGCGCTTCGGGAGTGCCGGGAACCGTTCGCGGGCTGGAGATGGCGCATCAGAAATATGGGCGCAAGAAGTGGGCCGAACTGGTGGATCCGGCGGTGCGGCTGGCGGCGGAGGGATTTCCGGTTTCGTACGGGCTGGCGCGGTCGCTGCGATCGGCGGACGCGAGCGCGCGACTCGGCGGTTTTCCGGAATCCAAGCGAATTTTTCTGAACAGCGGAAAGTATTACGAGGCCGGAGACCGGCTGGTGCAGCCTGAATTGGGCCGCGTTCTGGCAAGGATTCGGGATCGCGGGGCGCAAGATTTTTACCAGGGTGAGACGGCGCAACTACTGGCCGCGGACATGCGAGAGCATGGCGGGCTGATCACGCTGGATGATCTGCGAAATTACAGAGCCGTCGAACGCCCGCCGCTGACGGGCAGTTATCGCGGCTACTCGATCGTGACGGCGCCGCCGCCGAGCTCGGGTGGCGTGGGCATTTTGCAAATGCTGGGCGTATTGGAAGGCTCAGGATATGAGAAGACCGGCTTCGGCTCTGCCGCGTCGGTGCACTATATGGCGGAAGCCATGCGCCGCTACTTTGCCGATCGCAGCGAATACATGGGCGATCCGGATTTCTATAAGGTGCCGGTTGCGGGACTGCTGAACCCGCGGTACATTGCAGAACTGCGGAGTAAGATCGATCGCGATCACGCCACGACGAGCGCGTCGTTCGGTCCGGGCAAGCCAGGAGCTTACGAGAGCAGCGAGACCACGCACTACTCGATCGTGGATGCCGAAGGCAATGCCGTGGCGATGACGTATACGCTGAACAACAGCTATGGCAGCGCGGTGACCGCGACCAAGCTCGGATTTCTGCTCAATAATGAGATGGATGATTTTGCGGCCAAACCGGGCACGCCAAACCTGTTTGGCCTGGTGCAGGGCGAGGCCAACGCCATCCAGCCGCGCAAGACGCCGCTTTCTTCCATGACTCCGACGATCGTGTTGCGAGACGGCAAGCTGTACCTGGTGGTGGGCTCGCCGGGCGGTCCGACCATCATCAACACGGTGCTGGAAGTGCTGGTGAACGTCATCGATTTCGGAATGAACGTCGCCGATGCGGTGGATGCGCCGCGCCTGCACCATCAATGGATGCCGGACGTGCTGCGGTTGGAGCGCGGGTTTTCGCCTGAC
>Ga0335079_10007199_pt1 | contig 12693 bp, 8 predicted proteins | sample Lox_Sample_33_FD_206719 | JGI IMG/M metagenome (GOLD analysis project Ga0335079, IMG submission 206719) | Soil microbial communities from Loxahatchee National Wildlife Refuge, Florida, United States - Lox_Sample_3.3 | ecosystem: Environmental > Terrestrial > Soil > Wetlands | place: USA: Florida... | reverse complement strand
CACCCAAGCGGTCGACGACCGCTTCCTGTTCCTCGCCGAGCGTAGCGCCTGGCGGCTACCGACCCCGCCGCAGATGCACAATCGCGGCAACTACATCATCAGCCTCGGCAATCTGTGCCGCTGGCTGGCAGTGCAGGCCGAGGAGCTGGGAGTCGAGATTTATCCGGGCTTTGCCGCCGCCGAGGTGCTCTACGACGAGGACGGAACGGTTTGCGGTGTCGCTACCGGCGACATGGGCATCGGCAAGGACGGGCAGCCGACCGCGAACTACACCGAAGGCGTCGAGTTGCGCGGGCGGATGACCCTGTTCGCCGAGGGCGCGCGGGGGTCGCTGACCAAGACGCTGGTGGAGCGCTTCGATCTGCGCGCCCACGCCGACCCGCAGACCTATGCGATCGGCATCAAGGAATTGTGGGAGGTGGCGCCCGATCGACACCATCGCGGCCGGGTGATGCACACGGTCGGCTGGCCGCTCGATAACCGCATCTATGGCGGCTCGTTTCTCTATCACCTCGAGGACAATCAGGTGTCGGTCGGGTTCGTCATCGGCCTCGATTACGACAACCCGTACCTCTCGCCGTTCGAGGAATTCCAGCGCTTCAAGACGCATCCGGCGATCCGCGAGACCTTCGAGGGCGGGCGGCGCATCGCCTATGGCGCACGGGCGCTCAACGAGGGCGGGTTCCAGTCGATCCCGCGGCTCGATTTTCCCGGCGGGGCGCTGATCGGCTGCGCCGCGGGCTTCGTCAACGTGCCGAAGATCAAGGGCAGCCACACCGCGATGAAGTCCGGCATGGTCGCGGCCGAGGCGGTGTTCGCGCGGCTCGGCGGCGACGAGGGGGCCACGGTCGAGGGTTCGCTGCGGCAAAGCTGGGTGTGGGACGAGCTCCATCGGGTGCGCAACATCCGCCCGAGCTTCCGGCTCGGGACGATGGCCGGCCTCGCCTATTCGGCGCTCGACACCTATTTGCTGCGCGGCCGGGCGCCGTGGACCTTTCACAACCACGCGGACTACGCGCAGCTCGCCCGCGCCGACGCAATGCCGCCGATCGCCTATCCGCGGCCCGACGGCAAAATCAGTTTCGACCGCCTCTCCTCGGTGTTCATCTCCAACACCAATCACGAGGAGAACCAGCCGGCGCATCTCAGATTGCGCGACCCGGGAAAGGCGATTTCGATCAATTATCGCCTCTACGATTCGCCCGAACAGCGCTATTGTCCGGCCGGCGTCTACGAGATCGTCGATGACGGGGCCGAAGGCAAACGGTTGCAGATCAACGCGCAGAATTGCGTGCACTGCAAAACCTGCGACATTAAAGACCCCGAGCAGAATATCGATTGGGTGGTGCCCGAAGGCGGCGGTGGGCCTAATTATCCAAACATGTGACGGCCTCTGACCGCCGTTGGGATTGATGCCAGTGGGACAAAGAATGGCGCGAGGTTGGTGATGGGAGACCCTCGTCTGCGAATCCGAGGGCGCTGGCCGGCGATGTTTGTCGCTGTCGCACTGGGCGTCGCACCGTCTTTCGCCGCGCCCTCGCAGCAGGCGCCAACGGCGAAACCTGCCGCCGATGCCGAGGAGCATCTCTTCGGCATCTATCTCGCCGGCAAGCATGCCGAGCAGGTGCGCGACTATCCCGCGGCGGCGGCGTGGTTCGACAAGGCGGCGACCATCGACCCTGGCGCACCCGAACTGATCAGCCGCGACTTTCTCATGGCGGTCGGGGCCGGCGATTTCGATCGGGCCAAGACCGTCGCGCCGCAGGAACTGCAGATCGATTCAAGCGACGTGCTCGCCGAGATGGTGCTGATCATCGACCGGCTGAAGGCGGGTGACGGCGCCGGAGCGGTAGAGCATGCGCAGGCGCTGTCCCAGGACGGCATCCACCGATTTATCGTGCCGGCGGCGCAGGCCTGGGCCAAGATGGCGGCTGGCGACCTCCCTGGGGCGGACGCGGCGCTGCAACAATACGACCAGTACAACGGCTTCGAGCCGTTGAAGAATTTCCAGCTCGGGCTGCTTTACGATTACGCCGGAAACGCCGCCAAGGCAGAGGAATATTATAACAAGGCGCTTGACGCCACGACGCAGCTCAATTGGCGGTTGACCGACGCGATCGCCAATTTCTACGAGCGCCACGGCAAGGAAGCGGCCGCGAAGGCGCTCTACAAGGAGTTCACCGGGCAGAATGCCGGCAGCGAGATCGCCCGGTCGGTGCTGGCGGCGCGACCGGCTGGCGTGCCGAAGCCGCAGATCGGTTCCGCCGCCGACGGGTTGGCCGAGTCGTTGTTCGATCTCGCCAGTGTCTTGAACCAGACCGAGACGCTCGATCTGGCGCTGGTTTACGTCCGCTTCTCGTTGGCGCTGCAACCGAATTTCCGCCTCGCTCAGCTCCTGCTCTCGGACATTTTGAGCGCCCAGGACAAACCCGAGTTGAGCCTCGCCGTGCTCGATGAGATCCCGCGCAACTCGCCCTATTCCTGGTCCGCCCGGCTGCGTGTCGCCGCCAATCTCGAAGCGCTCGATCGCACCGATGAGGCGATCGCGCAACTGCGCCAGATGGCGGCCGAGTCGCCGACCTCGATCAGCGCTTACGTGCAGCTCGGCGACGTGCTGCGCAACAAGAAGCAGTTCAAGGAAGCGGCGGCCGCCTACGACGAGGCGATCACCCGGGCCGCGGCCCAGGGGCTTCCCGATCGCTGGACGCTGCTCTACGACCGTGGCGTCTCTTATGAGCGTTCCGGGGATTGGACCAAGGCCGAGGCCGACCTCGAACACGCGCTCGAGCTGAAGCCTGATCAGGCGATTGTCCTCAACTATCTCGGGTATTCTTGGATCGATAAGGGCGAAAAGCTCGATCAAGGGTTGAAGATGATCGAGAAGGCGGTCGAGTTGCGCCCGAAGGACGGGTATATCGTCGACAGTCTCGGGTGGGCGCATTACCGGATGGGCGACTACGCTGGTGCGGTCAAGTACCTCGAGCGGGCGGTCGAGCTGGTGCCCGACGATTCGACGATCAACGACCATCTCGGTGACGCCTATTGGCGCACCGGCCGCCAGACCGAGGCCCGCTATCAGTGGCGCCGGGCGCTGCAATTCGGGCCGGAGCAGGAGGATATTCCGCCGATCGAGGGCAAGCTCGCGCATGGTCTCGCGCCGCCTCCTACGGCGGCGCCGGCGGAGCGCGGGGGCTGAGCACCGACCGGCCGGGCGCGATCGCCGTTTTCGCGCCGGCCAAGATCAATCTCTATCTGCATGTCACCGGCCGTCGCGACGACGGGTATCACCTGCTCGACAGCCTCGTCGTGTTCGCCGATATCGGCGACACCGTGACCGCAGAGTCGGCCGAGCAATTATCGCTGACCGTGCGCGGGCCCGAATCCGCCGGGTTGCAGGAATTGGGCGAGGGCAATCTGGTGCTGCGCGCGGCGAGGAGGCTTGCGGCGCATTACGGCATCGCGCCGCGCGCGACGCTGACGCTCGACAAGCATTTGCCGCTCGCCTCCGGGATCGGCGGCGGGTCGAGCGATGCGGCGGCGACGTTGCGCGCTCTCGCCGAGCTGTGGCGATGCTCGCTCGACGATGTCGGAGCGATCGCCACGGAGCTCGGCGCGGACGTGCCGGCCTGCCTCGCCGGACGCCCGGTGTGGGTCGCCGGAATCGGCGAGCGCCTCCATCCCGCCCCGGCGTTGCCGTCGCTCGGCATCGTTTTGGCCAATCCGCGGGCCGGGTTGCCGACGGCCGACGTCTTCCGCGCGCGCCGCGGCGGCTTTTCCCAGGAAGCGCCCCGCATCGATGTCTCGACGCCGGACGCGTTATTCGCGCTGTTACGGAGCTGCCGCAACGACTTGACGGACGCGGCGGTGAGCCTGATGCCGCCGATCGCCGGGGTGCTCGACCGCCTGGCGCGGTTGCCCGGCGCGCGGCTGACCCGGATGAGCGGCAGCGGCGCTACCTGTTTCGCGCTATTCGACGACCGCGCGGCGGCGAGCCGTGCCGCGGTGGCGCTTCAGGAGGCGGAGCCGGGCTGGTGGGTGCGCGCCGGGGCGTTGCTGGTTTGACCTGAGTTCGGTTTCGCTCGGGCTACAGCCGGACATACTCTCTCTGCTCAACCCGGAACATCAATCTCCCGCAACGTTGGCATTCTTGTGTGCTGCCATCCACGATGAGCTCTTCTGTCCCGCAACTGGGGTGGCAGATCGCGTAAGCCAAGGTCGCCTTTTCGGGAAAGCGGACGGGGCGGCTAGGATGGTACTCACCCGTGTCTCCCTCCCAATCCCCTAGGTTTTTAAGGTGCTCAAGGAAGTTTTTCCTGCGTGAATCGGAAGTAAGCTCCGAATATCGCTTTTGCACGTTTGCCAACAGTTTTTGCCAGTCAGGCTCGGACATCGGCGAGTTCCCCCAATGCACGTAGTGTTCGTATTTTGACACTGCCGCCCGCACAACCCTAAGCCGGCGGCGCCCCATTAATCGTCGCTGAGACGGTCGCGGCCAAGCCCTGCGCCGTTGCCTTGTCCTTGTCGCTGAACCGACCGAACAATTCGCCGGCGCGGCTCTTCGCGGGATCGTCGCCGCGATCGGCCGCGGCGCTGTACCAGGCGTAGGCGTCGGGCAGCGAGCTGTCGACCCCCTGGCCGAGCTCGTAGAGGATCGCGAGATTGACCATGGCCGGCACCAGTCCCTGCTCCGCGGCGCGTTTGTACCAGCGCGCCGCCGCGGCAAAATCCTGCTCGGTGCCGCGGCCTTCGGCATAGGCAAGGGCGAGGTTGTACTGGGCGCGGGCGTTATTCTGGTCGGCGGCGCTACGGTACCAGTTGACCGCATCGGTCGCGTTTGCCGTTACCCCGAGACCGCGCTCGTAGAGAACGCCGAGATTGTACTCGGCGTCGAGATTGCCTTGCGCCGCGGCGGCATGAAACCACGAAGCGGCGCTGGTGTAGTCCTGCACGAATCCGTCGCCCTGAGCGTACAGCACGCCGACATCGTATTGCGCCACCGGATCGCCGGCCTTGGCGCGCGCCAGATAAAAGGCGGCGCGAGCGGCCGGCTCGCTCGGCGGCGTCGCGGTCGCGGGCGGCTGAGCGGGCGTCGGCTGGGGCGTCGGTTGCTTTGCCGCCAATTGGGCCTTATGCGGAACCGGCTGATCCGACATGCTGTGCCGCCTGGCATCCGAGCCCGTCAAACCCGCAAGCATCGCGCCGATCACATAGGCGGCGACCGCCACGACAATCGCCGAACCGGTAACGGTCAACCAGCGCTGCAAACGCTCGCGGTCGTTGCCGGCCAGGCGCAAGGCGGTCGTGAGGATGCGTTCGGCGAACATGGCGAAAGCCGAGGGCGCCGTCCCGTACGCCTCGCGGTCAGATGTCTCACTCGGCAATACGTCCGACCGTTCGGTTGCCGGTGGCGTTTCATCGACGGCGGGGATCGGCGCCGAATCGCTATCCTTGCGCTCGATCGGCGTCGGCTCGGGCTCAGCCTTCGGCGGTTCCGGTTGGCCATCCGCCGCGCCGGGGCGTGGGCGCGGCACGGGTATGCGGCCGAAACGCGGCGCCAGGCCGGGAATATCCGCCCTGGCATTGCCGCGCGCGGGTTGGCGGAAATGGAGCAGCAGCGCGGCGAAGCCATCGTGCTCGGCCGGGAACGCCGCGGCCGGTGCGGGATTCGCTTCCGGAGAGGGAGACGGGTCGATGGGGCGCTCAGTCTTGTCGTCGATGGTGAAATCCACCCATTGAATGTCGCGCCACCGCGGTTCGTTCGGTTCGGTTTCGCCACCTGCCTTGCCCGCGCGAGCTTTGCTCGCCCGCCGTGGCCGGCCGGTTGCGGCCGGGCGCGTCGCCTCGTCACTTTGCTCCGGCGATCGCGGGCGGTTGCGCGAAGCGGCCGGTCTGCCGGGAGAGGGCGATGGGTCGGGCATGACGGGCGGCTTCGTCTGGGGCGCCTATTCAATTCCGTGATAGCGCGGGATGCAAGTCGCTCGCGACCGCGTGTTGCTGAGCCGGGCCATTGCCGATACCTTGCCGCGTCCGGCGACCGCGCCAAAGGCAGCCGCGCCAGCTCTGCCCTACACGCGCCAGCAGTCGATTCCGGTGGGGCGTAGCCAAGTGGTAAGGCACCGGATTTTGATTCCGGCATACGGAGGTTCGAATCCTCCCGCCCCAGCCATATTTTTTCTCCAATAAATCAAACATATACGAACTTGATGACGCCGCCGAGGCGACCATTTTCATGTCGCAAGCTTGCGACATGGGATTAACGACGTTTCGTTGACCTCGGCGCCAAATAAGGCGAGCGCGTCGCGCACCACGTTGGGGCAGCTCCAGCTTGTCCAGAGTTGGGTTGCGAGTGTCCGTTCTCCATCGGCCTCGCTCGACGAGGCGGTCCCGAATGACGCGTATGGGGCAAGACCGGAAAGCCGCGACAGCGGCGAGGAACGGCCGTTTAGGTCTCACAAACCGGTCGTTCGAAGCGAGGCGGGTCGACGGCTGCATCGCGCCGATAGCGGAAGTCGGAAGAGCGCTTCGTCACGGGTCGGTTCGCGCCCCTAGGGCAGACCTCGGCCTGACCGCTGGCGAGCGACTGGGTTCTCACCCGTTCCGATCAGTCGCCACGAGTTTTATAACCCACAGTCGGTCCACTACCGGCGGCAGTGAGCACGCAAGATGGGGTTTTCGCGTGTTCAGCTGGTTGTGACGACTCATCGCTCGCGTGCGCCGCCCACGCAGCATTGTGCGAGGTGCGCTTGACCCTAGGCGGCGGCGCAGGTCATCCTCAATCCAACAAACCATCAAAACAGAAAATTCGCAGGGAGGAATAGGCATGGCTTCGCTTAAGGGTCTCCCATCGCGACGCGCCGTCATCGGGTCCCTTGCCGGTGTGCCGGTCGCGCTCGGGCTTCAGCGCGCCCTCGGAGCCGCGCCGGCGCCGGCAGGGGAGATTGTCGTCGCCTTTCATGTGACGATCTCGCCGGCGTGGTTCGATCCGTCGCTTGCACCGCCGCAAATCACGCCGTTCGGCATCCTTTATGCGCTGCATGACGCGCTGGTGCGGGCCTATCCGGGGACGAAGATGGGACCGGGGCTCGCCGAATCGTGGGAGGAGAGCGAGGACGGCCTGACCTATGAGTTCAAGCTCAAGCCGGAGCTGACGTTCCACAACGGCGATCCGATCACGACCGAGGACGTCAAGTTCAGCTTCGATCGCTACAAGGGCGCGGGCGCCACCGTGCTAAAGGAAAAGGTGGCGCAGGTGGAGATCGTCGATCCACGAGTGGTGCGCTTTCACATGAAGGAAGTGTGGCCGGATTTCATGACCTTCTACGGCAGCACCGCCAGCGCCGCTGGGCTGATCGTGCCGAAAAATTATCTTGAGAAGGTCGGCGATCAGGGCTTTGCCGATCACCCGGTCGGCGCTGGCCCCTACAGATTCGTCAGCAGCAAGCCAGGAGTCGAGGTCGTCTTCGAAGCCTTCGACCGATATTGGCGCCACCCGCCGCACATTAAGACGATTACCGTGCGTAGCGTGCCCGACGGCGACACGCGGGCGTTGATGGTGAAGACTGGCGAAGCCGACATCGCAATCGCTTTGCAGAGCGTCGCCGCTCAGGGGCTGATGGACGACCCGAAGACCAAGATCGTCGCAACCAAGCATGCGTCGTGCATGTGGATCGAGTTCCCAGACCAATACGATGAGGCGTCGCCCTGGCACGACAAACGAATGCGCCTCGCGGTCGCCTACGCGATCGATCGCGAGGGCATCAATAAGGCGTCATGCCTCGGTTTCTGCCCGCCGGCCGGGGTGATCGTACCGCGGGTGATGCCGTTTGCCTTGCAGGTTCCGCCGTTCCCCTACGACCCGGCAAAGTCGAAGCAGCTGCTCGCCGAGGCCGGCCATCCCCATGGCATCGACGCTGGCCTGTTCCACGCGATCCCCGGCTTTCCGACGACGGCGGAGGCGATCGTCAACGATCTCAACGCAGTCGGTATACGGGTGAGGCTGGCGCCGATGGAGCGGGCGGCGTTTTATGCCGACTGGAAGGCGCACAAATTCCACGGCCTATACATGACCGGCGCAGGAAACGCGGGCAACGCCGCCAGCCGGGTCGAAGCCTTTATCTATTCGAAGGGCGCGTTCAGCTCAGGCGGCTACCCCGACATCGACAAGCTCTATCTGGAGCAGGCCGGCGAACGGGATCCGAAGAAACGCGAGGCGATGCTCGATCAGATCCAGCAACTGACGATCGATCGCGTGATGTTCGCGCCGGTCTACGACTTCCGCGCCCTGAACGGCGTCGGCCCACGCATCGCCAAGGATACGATCGGCGATGTCTATCTCGACCCGTTCCCCGAATACGAAGATATCGAGATCAAGGCGACTTGAGGCTCAGCCCGCAGCAATTGGCGCCGCGGCGCGGTCCGTCTCAACCGAGTCGTAGAGGTAACAGGCCACGCGTCCGCTCCCGACGACTTGCAGCGCCGGCGGCTGTTCGGCGCAGCCAGGCATTGCCCGTGGACAGCGCGGGTGGAAGCGGCAGCCGGAAGGCGGGTTGATCGGGCTCGGCACCTCGCCGGGCAGGATGATCTCTTCGCGCCGGTCGTCCGGATGGTTTGGCAGGGCCGCCGAGAACAGCGCTTCGGTATAGGGATGCTTCGGCGCGCGGGCGAGCGAGCGGGCTTCGCCGCTCTCGACGATCTTGCCCAGGTACATGACCGCGATCATGTGGCTCATATGCGCCACCGCAGCCAAATCGTGGGCGATGAACAGATACGAGAGGCCAAGCCGCGCCTGCAGGTCGCGCAGCAGATTGAGGATCTGTGCCCGGATCGACACGTCGAGCGCCGATACCGGCTCGTCGAGCACGATCAGCTTGGGCGACAAGGCCAGAGCACGGGCGATCGCGATACGCTGGCGTTGTCCGCCCGAGAATTCGTGTGGAAACAGGTCGGCGGCATGCGCCGGAAGCCCCACCAAATCGAGCAACTCGGCCACCCGAGCGCGCACCTCATCGGCGGTAACTTTCTCATTCGTGACCAACGGCTCGGCGATGATCGCGCCGATCCGCATGCGCGGGTTGAGCGACGCGTAGGGATCCTGAAACACTGCCTGAATGGACTTGCGGTATTCCCGCCGGCCGGCCCCGTCGAGCGTTCTTAGATCGCGGCCTTCGAAGCGCATCGTACCACCGCTCGGCTCTTCGAGCCCGAGCACCAGCTTTGCAGTCGTTGTCTTGCCGCAACCCGACTCGCCGACGATGCCAAGCGTTTGACCTTGCTCGATCGCGAACGAGATGCCATCCACCGCGCGCACCACGCCGCGCTCGCCGCCAAATGCGTTCCTCCGCGCACTGAAATGCTTGGCGATATCGATAGCTTCGATAAGGGCCATCAAATCGCTCCGCTGGCGACCCGCTGGTCAGCGGGAGCGACCGACGGCTCGGCCAGCCAGCAGCGCGCGGTACGGCCCTCCTCCGGCACGAAGGGCGGTGGCGCCGCCTCGCGACAGCGCGGGACGGCCTGAAGGCAGCGCGGCGCGAAGGCGCAGCCGGGCGGCAGCGCGGCAAGGTTGGGCGGCTGGCCATCGATCGCGGTAAGCCGCTGATCCGGATCGCTCATCCGCGGGATCGAGTTGAGGAGGGCCTCGGTATAGGGGTGAGTGGGAGCGTTGAAGATTCTCGAGACCGGACCCGATTCGACCACCCGTCCGGCATACATCACCGCCAACTGGTCGCACATCTTGGCGACAATCCCAAGGTTATGGGTGATGAAGATAAGCGCCAAGCCGTGCTCGCGCTGCAATTCGCGCAGCAGGTTCAGGTATTGCGCCTGGATCGTCAGGTCGAGGCTGGTGGTTGGCTCGTCGGCGATCAACAGACGCGGCTCGCAGGAAATCCCAATTGCCCCGACGATACGCTGACGCATACCGCCTGACATTTCATGCGGGTATTGTTTGACACGAGCCTCAGGGGACTGAATCCGCACTGCCTTCAGCAGCGCCCGCGCTCGCTCCCACGCCGTCTTGCGCCGCGCTCCTTCGTGCACTTGGATCGGCTCCGCGACTTGGTTGCCGATCGTAAACAGCGGGTTCAGCGAGGCCATCGGGTCCTGCAGGATCATTGCGATCTTTTTGCCGCGAATTTCCCGCATCTCAACGTCGCTTTTCTGAACCAGATCCTCGCCGTCGAGCAGCATGCGGCCGCCGACAATCCGCGCCGCGGGCGGCAGCACGCGCAGCAGGGTCAACGCAAGGGTGCTCTTGCCCGACCCTGATTCGCCAACAATCCCCAACGTCTCGCCGGCGTTGAGACTCAGCGATACCTCGTCCACGGCACGCACGATCCGCGTGCCTTGGGCCGAAACGTAATGGGTGGAAAGCCTGTCGAGTTGCAGCAGCGGCGCGGAAGGCATCGCTCAGAGCTGGCGCAGCTGAGGATCGAGCTTAACCCGGAGCCAATCGCCCAAAAGGTTCGCCGATAGCACGAGCAACATGATGCCGAGACCTGGAAATACGGTCAGCCACCAATATCCGACCATCAGCCCCTGCTTGCCGTCCGCCAGCATCAATCCCCAGGCCGGCTGCGGCGGCGGCACGCCGACGCCGAGAAACGACAGCGTCGCCTCGGCGATGATGACGACGCCAAGCATCAGCGAACCGAGCACGATCGCCGAATTGATCACGTTCGGCAGAATGTGACGCCGCATGATCGTCCACTTCGAGCAACCGGCCACGATCGCGAGCCGAACGAATTCCCGTCCCTTTAAGGACAGCACCTCACCGCGGATCACACGCGCATAGCGGGTCCAATAGGTAACCCCGAGAATGATGACGATGTTCCACATGCTGGGGCCCACGATCGCCGCCAGGAAAATCGCGAAGGTGAGCGCCGGCAAGGCCAGCCAGGTATCGGTGAGCCGCATGATGATCTGATCGACCCAGCCGCCGAGATAGCCCGACAAAATTCCGAGCGCGGTACCCACCGCGCCGGCGAAGATGACCGCGGTGAATCCCACGATCATCGAAATGCGAGCGCCGAAGATCAGCCGCGACAGCACGTCGCGCCCGAGTTGGTCGGTGCCGAGCAGGTATTCGCTGCTGCCACCGGTCACCCAGAATGGTGGCTTGAAGCGCGCCGAGAGAATTCCGACCTCGGGATTGTGCGGCGCCAACTGGTTGGCGAATATCGCGACAAACGTGATGCTGCCAAGGATCAGCAACGGGATTACCGGATAGTCGCGGAGGCGGATCCGCCGAACGGCCGCGAGGCGCGGCGGACGCGATGGCAGGCGGAGGACGTCCGTCAGTGAGGTCATTGCGTCAGCTCCCTAGGCGGATGCGTGGGTCTATTACGGCGTAAAGGATGTCGATCACCAAATTTACGACAATGATCATCGCCCCGCCGAGGATCACTACGCCCTGCACCACCGGGAAGTCGCGGAACGTGATCCCTTCGTAAAGCAGCCGGCCGATCCCCGGCCAGGCGAACACCGTCTCGACGACGACCGCAACGTTGATCATCAGGACGAGATTGATGCCGGCAAGGGTCAGCACCGGGATCAGCGCATTCTTGAAGGCGTGCTTGGCGATCACCAGCGTCTGCGGCAAGCCCTTGATGCGGGCGAGCTTGATATATTCGGAACCCAGGACTTCAAGCATCGAAGACCGGGTTAGACGCATATGCGCGGCGGCGAAGTACCAGCCGAGCGCGAAGGCCGGCATGATCAGATGCCACGGCGTACCGGAGCCGGAGGACGGCAGCCATCCGAGATAAACCGAAAACAAGAGGATCATCAGAAGGCCGATCCAGAACGACGGCATCGACAATCCGAGCAGCGTGAACAGCTTGCCGAACTGATCCCAGAAACGGCCGACATTCACCGCGGCGAGGATGCCTGCCGGAATGCCGATCACCAGCGAGAACAGCATCGCGACCGCCGCCAACTCGATCGAGTTCGGCAGCCGAGACAGATAAAGCCCCATGACCGGTGTCTGGTAGTAAAAGGACTGACCCAGATCGCCGTGCAGCAGGCTGACCATGAACAGCCAGTATTGCACGACGAGCGGCCGGTCGAGGCCGAACTGGTGATGAATCGCGGCGATATCGCCCGGGCTGGCGCCGGGTTCAACCAAAAGCGCCGCAGGGTCGCCGGTGACGCGGACGAAAAAGAAGATCGTTACCGACAACAAGAACAGCGACAGGAGTGCGTAGCTGGCCCGTCGAAGGACATACTGTCTCATGAGTCCCGATCCTTGACTGCGGATGCGGCCCGTTTCCTCTACGTGCCTTTGATCGTGATGTCCTCGAACGGCGCTGTATAGGCAAAGCCCGGGATGGCACCAAACGACGACTCGCCGACCCGTGGTCCAATGCCGTTGAGGAATGCGAGCTGCCAAATCGGCGCATACACGGCCTTTTCGTGGACCAACTGCTGCATCTTATCGAGCAGCGCTGTGCGCTTCTTTGGGTCGTTCTCGTCGGCCTGCTGCGGGTAGATCTCGTCGATATCGGGATAGCTGCCGTAGCTGAACGCGCCGCCCTTAATGACGAACGAGGCCATCCTCGTCGCGGCGTTGCCGAAAGCAGCACTCGCGCCCTGAATGATGCCCTTCGCGTATTTCTTGCTCGAATAGCCGGCGAAGAAGCCCGCTCGCTCAATTGGCTGCAGCTGGATTTTGATACCGATCGCCTGTAGGTTATC